>JGI12635J15846_10003487_pt1 | contig 13643 bp, 14 predicted proteins | sample BlaSpr_A8_OM2_M2_FD_15846 | JGI IMG/M metagenome (IMG submission 15846) | reverse complement strand
TGCTCATCGCCATTCCCGTTGCTGTGATCGGCGCAATCTCTCTTTCAGCGCGACGCGGCATTATCATCAAAAATCCCGCCGTGCTCGAACAGATCGATCGTTGTCGGACACTTATTTTCGATAAGACTGGCACATTGACCTACGGCAAACCTTCCTCGTCCGAGATTCTCTGCGCTCCTGGATTTACGCAAGACCAGGTTCTGCGCGTTACCGCCAGCCTTGAGCGCTATTCAAAGCATCCCCTTTCGCTGGCCATCCTAGAAGCCGCCCAGAAAGCTAATTTACCAATCCAGATCGTCTCAGAAATCAGTGAGCGCCCCGGCGAAGGACTTAGAGGAACTGTTGGGCAGCGAAGAGTCTGGATTACGAGCCGCAGCAAGATTTCAGGTAGAGAAATCGAATTGCCACCCGTGACCTCCGGATTGGAATGCTTGGTTTTTATCGATGGCACGTATGCGGCCACGTTTCGCTTCCACGACGCGCCTCGCACTGACAGTCGGACATTCATTCACCATCTAAAGCCCCGCCACGCTGTGAACCGAGTTTTGATTGTGTCCGGCGACCGCGACCAGGAAGTGCGGCGCCTCGCCGAGCAAGTGGGCATCACGGAACTGTATTCGGCTAAGAGCCCGGAAGACAAGGTTGATATCGTTCGCAAGGAGGCGGCTCAGGCCCCTACGCTATTTCTTGGAGACGGCATTAACGACGCCCCGGCAATGCAAGCGGCAACGGTCGGCGTAGCCTTTGGAGTGCAAAGCGACATTACGTCCGAGGCCGCCGATGCAGTAATCCTGGAGACTTCCCTTGGCCGAGTGGACGAACTAATTCATATTGCCCGGCGCATGCGCCGCATCGCTCTTCAATCCGCCATCGGCGGGATGGCATTGAGTATTTTAGGAATGCTCGCTGCCGCGTTCGGATACCTGCCGCCAATCGGAGGAGCCATCACGCAGGAAATCATCGACCTCGCCGCAGTCCTGAACGCTGTCCGCGTTGCCTTGCCCACGCGTTCGCTTACTGATTTCTGACCTGCAATTCGTTCGCGCACTGGAAGAGAGACGATTCTTTAGCCTGATACTACATCAGTGCGCGGACCGCAGATCTGACGCCAGAGCAAGCGATTTATGAGCAAGAACTTGCGCTCTCATCTCTGATCACCCTGACTGGCAAGGGCGAACTTTGCCGCGACCCCAAGTTGGAAGCACAGCAGAAGCTCGGCAGTACGCTAATCCAGTGACGTGTCAGAAGTTAGGTGGCGCGCCCGGCCAGACTCGAACTGGCGACCCTCTGCTTAGAAGGCAGACGCTCTATCCAACTGAGCTACGGGCGCGCGGCTTATTCTGATTCTAAAACACTCATGGCTTCTTGGGACACTGTTTTGGATTAAATGCTCTGCTACAGAGTTTAACAGCGACCGGGACGACCATTCAGAATTTGCTGCGGGCGATGCGTTGCCGGAGGTTGTTACGGCAGAAATTAGTGACGCAGAAGTCTAGAGATTGTTTCCAGGCGCCGGCAATCTTGGAGTCTTCGCGGACCGTCTCTCTTGGAGTAAACTGCTGCTCGGCTCCAGTGGCGCAGGCCTCAGCCTATGCGCCCTTCTCTGCGGCCATCAGGATTTCACTAATGGACAAACGGATTTCCTCCTCCGACGCCGCCATCGAGAAATTGACCGATGGCGCGACCATCCTGATGGGCGGTTTCGGCCTCTGCGGCATCCCGGAAAACCTCATCGCTGCCGTTCGCCGCAAAGGCACAAAAGATCTCACCGTCGTCAGCAATAACGCAGGCATCGACGACTTCGGCATCGGGGTCCTGCTACAAAATCGCCAGGTAAAAAAAATGGTGTCCACGTACGTCGGCGAAAACAAACTCTTTGAGCAACTCGTTCTAAGCGGCGACCTCCAAGTAGAACTGAACCCGCAAGGCACCCTAGCTGAACGCCTCCGTGCCGGCGGCGCAGGTATCCCAGCGTTCTACACACCTACGGGTGTTGGCACCATGGTTGCCGAAGGCAAGGAAACGCGCGATTTCGACGGCCGCAAATACGTTCTCGAGCGCGCCATCCGCGGCAACTTCGCCTTCGTCAAAGCCTGGAAGGGCGACCGCTGGGGCAATCTCATCTACCGCAAGACCGCGCGCAACTTCAATCCGATGATGGCCACTGCTGCTGATTACGTAATCGCCGAAGTGGAAATTCTCGTCGACTTAGGTCAACTCGACCCTAACCAGGTTCACACTCCCGGCATCTTCGTAGACGCCCTCTTCCAAGGAACCGCTTACGAAAAACGTATCGAGCGACGCACCACACGCAAACTCTGAGTTTGTAGGGGCGCAGCACACTGCGCACCAGTTAGCGAGGACTCAAACGTGCAGATTTCGGTCGAGCAAAAGCGCAAGCGTCTTACGCGTTGGGTTATGGTGGCGTTGCTTTCGCGGTGCTCGTTGCCGGTTCTGGCTTTTGGTTTCTCTGACAATTCGCCGGGTAACTTCGATGGCGCTCGGGCCTACGAGCACGTCCGTCAACTTGTGGAAATCGGGCCACGGCCGCCCGCATCCGAGGGTATTCATCGCGCGCAGGCTTACATCATTGGGCAACTGAAGAGCTTTGGCTGTCCTGTGGAGGAGCACGATTTTCACGCGTCGACCGCCCTTGGCGAACTGGCGATGAAGAATATCATCGTGAAACTCTCCGGCACCAGCTCGGGCGTCGTTCTTTACACCACGCATTACGACACAGTGCGCATTCCGAACTTTGTGGGCGCCGACGACGGCGGCTCCGGCACCGGAACCATGCTCGAGCTCGCGCGCCTGTTTTGCGCGCGGAAAAATTCGCTCAATGTGTGGATCGTTTTCTTCGACGGCGAAGAAGCGCAGGGCAACTGGACGGATGCCGCGAGCGTCCAGTGGAAGGACAACAACAACACCTACGGCAGCCGCGAAATGGCCGCGCAGATGGCTCTTTCCGGCGACCTGAAGCGCACCAAAGCCATGATCTTGGCCGACATGATTGGTCCCGCAAATGTCAGAATCACGCGCGACACGGGCTCCACTCCCTGGCTCACGAATTTCATCTGGGACACCGCGGCTCAGCTCGGATACAAGAATAACTTCGTCAATGAAGACTATGCCGTAGGCGGTGACGATCATTTCTCGTTCATCCGCCGCGGCGTCGCCGGGTGCGACCTCATCGACTTTTCCGTTCGGGACACCTACTGGCACACGCCGCAGGATACACTCGACAAAGTCGATCCCAAGAGTCTGGCCATCGTTGGCCAAGTGCTGGCCGAAACATTGCCGCGCTTTGAGAAAAAGTTTCGTTGAAGTTGTAGACGCGAGGCTTCCGCGCCTTTTGTCGCGCTGTTAACTGTAAACTGTCGACTGTGAACTTCTTATGCCCCTGACTGACGACCAGAAACGCGAACGCATCGCCCGCCGCATCGCCCTCGAACTGCGCGACGGCTACTACGTCAACCTCGGCATCGGCATGCCGACGGCGATCGCGAACTACGTCCCGAATGGCATGGACGTAATTCTCCAATCGGAGAATGGCATGCTGGGCGTGGGCCCGTATCCGCTCGAATCCGAAGTCGACCCCGACCTCATTAACGCCGGCAAAGAAACTGTCACCGAGCTTCCCGGTACTTCCTACTTTTCTTCCGCCGATTCTTTCGCCATGATTCGTGGAGGCCACGTCGATCTAACGGTTCTCGGCGCGCTGCAGGTCGATGAAAAGGGAACTCTCGCCAATTGGGCCATTCCCGGGAAAATGCTCAAAGGCATGGGCGGCGCAATGGATCTCGTCGCTGGCGCCAAACGCGTTTTCATCGCCATGGAGCATGCCACGCGCGATAACAAGCCAAAAATCCTGAAAAAATGCACGCTCCCGCTCACCGGAGTGGAAGTCGTCGATCACATCGTCACGGAACTTGCCTTCATCGACGTCACTCTGGAAGGTCTCGTCCTCCGCGAACTGGCCCCGGACGCCACTCTCGAACAAGTCCAATCCCTCACGGAACCCAAACTACTGATTCCGTCCAAAGGTCCCAAAGTCATGCAGGTCTGACCCGAAGAAAACACTCTTCTCCGCGCCCTCTGCGATCTCAGTGACCTCGGTGTAAATGTTTTTCTTACGAAGAAGAAGAACTGCTGAGGTGCCGCGCCGTGCTGAACGAATAATGAAGCGCGGAACCAATGCTGAAAAGCGTCACGCCGTAAACAAGCAGATGGATGATCTTTGCAAGATGGAAGCTTGGATAAGCCGCGGAAAACACGACCGTGAACACCAGAATGATTTGGAATGCCGTAGTCATCTTGCCGTAAATGCTCGGCGGAAAGGGCCGGTAACCCGAGATAAGCAGAATCACCACAGCCACCATAAGAATCAGAATGTCGCGGCTGAAAACGATAATCGTGAGCCACCACGCAATCTGTTTCTTGAATGCCAGAATAATGAACGAAGAAGAGAGCAGCAGCTTATCGGCGATTGGATCGAGATAAGCGCCAAGCGAAGACCGCTGATTGAGGCTGCGAGCGAGCAAGCCATCGATGCCGTCCGAAAGCCCGGCGACAACAAGAACCAGCAAAGCCCATCTATACCGCTCGTAAGAAATAAGAATAAGGAAGAACGGCAGGAAGCCGAGGCGCAGCAAAGTGATTTGATTGGGAACCGTCCAGATGCGGCCTGTCATTGCAATTCAGGATAGCGCAGTTCAGGCGGCCATGGTCATGCAAATTGCGTCATGCGATTTGTGTCACGCAAATTGCGAGAGATACTCGGTAAGGGAACGGCCAATTTTACGCGCGAAGAGTTCGTTCATTGAAGGGATCGAGCCAGTAGGCTCATCCAGAGACACGCGCTCGACCCGATTCATCGGAAAAAAGATGGTAGGCAACCCGATGCGCTCGCCGTCAGGCTCGTTAATCTGCCGGATAAAATGGTCGAACGAATTCAAATCGATACCGCGCAGGGTCACGCCGGAAGGATTAATGTCCAATAGCTCGCCCCAGACTTTCTCCTTGGGCGAGTGCAAACTCACAACGACAATTGAATGTGGATCCACGATGGGCGCCTTGTGCTGCGAGTAGAGTAACGCACTTTTTCCCGCCGCGGGAGACGATTGTGTTGACTCTCCAGGCAAAGCATCACGGTAGTGAATAAACATCAGCGTAAAACTTGCAACCACAACCAGCCCTGCGAGCCACCCCAGCACATAAGCTCTCCGCCGTTCGCCGAGATTCATGGGCTGCCGGTCCGCGAATATTTTTCCCAATACGAACCCAGATGCTAGACCGGCTCCGTGCGCGTAGTTGTCCATGGCCATCAAATGGGAAAACCCTAACACGAATAGAATGACAACTGAACTAATCAGACGCGATCGCAAATCGCGCATGTAGGTGCCACCACGTTTGGTGGTGATCGCAAGCATGACGCCGACGAGACCGAGCAAAGCACCGCTCGCCCCTAAAGAAAAGTTTCCAAATCCTGCGCTGACTAAAAAGCCGAAAGCTCCCGTGAACACATAAATGAACAAATATCGCGCGGAGCCGTAGAGTTCTTCAATCGCCGGCCCAAACTGCATCAGGGCCATCATGTTGAAGCCAATGTGAAGCAAGCCGCCATGCAAAAACATCGCCGTGACAACCCGCCACCACTCATGACCCACAACGAGATACGGTAATGGGATGCTCATACCCAGGCGGTATTGCGTTACGCCGCTCAGCCCCCACAGGATGCTTAGTCCTCCTCCGCCTCCCGTTGCAGCGAGCGCCATCCAACTGACGCCCAGCATTATCATGTTCGCGATCAACAGTACTGTGGTTACCGGAGCTTCGTGCTCGCCGAAGATTCCGGAAAATTTCTTGCTAAATGCCGCAAGCGAGAAGCGCAAGCTCGTGCCGCAAACGTGGCACCGCGTGGCGCTGATGCCGACGAGCGCTCCGCAAGCGGGACAGATTTGCGGCCGTGGCTGGTTGTTTCCGCCTCCACCGCCGAAGAGTCCACGCATGCCGCTCTTCCAGCGCTCCAATCGCCGCTGCCACTCATACGAAAGCGCCAATTCTCCTCCTTGCGAGCCACGCATTGCATTCCTATAATACAGAATCTGCAGCTTTTTACCGTGGAAGAGGAGCCGTGGGCACAACAATGGACAAATTCGAAGAGTTCGGCCGCCGCATCGACGAAGAGCTAACGCGCCTCCGCCGCTACATCGACGAAGAAGTCGCGCCCGAAACCGAGAAGCGCACCGCGCAGTTCCTGCGCGAAGTTTCGGAAAAACTCACGCAAGCCGCCTCCAAACTCGAATCACGCAATTCCGCGCGCGCCGAACGCGATTCGCAGAAACCGCCGTCGCAACCATGATGCGAGCCAACTTGTGACCTACGCCCGGGCCACGCGCCGCCGCAGGAGCCCGCTTTGTCTGTTGAACTTTCTGCTGAACGTCGCCTGCTTCTTTCTGCTCGTCACCCTCGCCGGATGCGCTTCACGCCGCGTCACTGCGGGTCGCCAACCTGCTTCGTCGCAACCGTCGTCAGCTTCGTCGGACTCTAGCGAATCTACCAACCGCTCGACAGATGGAGAACCAGCGACTACACCTGCGAGACCGACTCCATCGGCTGCACCAAAACGTAGCAAGCTATCGCTGAGCCCCGCGCCTGCCGGATATATGGAAGAAGGCAACGCTTCCTGGTACGGGGTGCCCTTCAACGGGCGGCGGGCCTCGAACGGCGAAATCTACGACATGTACAAATTGACGGCGGCGCACCGCACGCTGCCGTTTGAAACGACGGTGCGCGTGACGAATCTCAACAACGGCAAATCGACCACCGTGCGCATTACGGATCGCGGACCGTTTGTGGACAATCGCATCATCGATCTTTCGCTCGCCGCGGCGCGCGAGATTGAGTCCGTTGGGCCGGGCGTCGTGCCCGTGCGGGTGGAAGTTCTTACGCCTGGGATTGATCCGACTAGTGGCTTTTTTACGGTGCAGGTCGGCGCGTTTCGCGATCAAGCGAACGCGCAGCGGCTGCGTGACCGTTTGAATCTCTCGTATTCGCCGATTTTCATTCAGCAATACGATTCGCCTGACGGCACTTTCTACCGAGTTCGCGTTGGCAAAGTTTCCGGGGAAGACGCGGCACGCCAATTTGGCGAACAGCTTCGCAGCCGCGAGGGAGTGACACCCATTGTTGTCCGTCTCGATGACGCTACGCCTGCAGGAGGGAATTGATGGGCGCTGACTGTCTGTTTTGCAAAATTGCCTCAAAACAAATTCCGTCAAAGATCGTCTACGAAGATCCGGACATTTTCGCGTTCGAGGACATCAGCCCGCAGGCGCCTACGCACATACTGTTGTGCCCGCGAAAACATTTTGTTTCGCTGGACGACGCGACGCCGGAAGATCAAGCCCTGATTGGCAAGCTGCATCTCGTCGCAGCGCAACTCGCGCGCGAACGCAATCTTCTCGATGGCTACCGCACGGTGTTTAACAACGGTACTGGCGCCGGCCAATCCGTGTTTCATCTGCATCTGCACCTGCTCGGTGGGCGCCAATTCCGCTGGCCGCCAGGGTAGTGCCAAACAGCGGAGTGTAGGATTCGCGGCAATCAACTCGAAGAAAGGTGCACATGACGAAGGGACTGACACGGCGCGAGTTTCTCGGATCGATGGCTGCTTTGACGATGTTTCCGTTGGAGCAGGAAAGGCCCGAGCTGATTCTGCACAACGGAAACATTTGGACGGTGAATGCAGCCGAACCGCGTGCGCAGGCGGTGGCTCTTGTGCGGGGAAGATTTCTCGCAGTCGGAAGTAACAGCGATGTGCTGAATCTCGCCGGGCCCGGCGTCCAGAAAATCGACCTTGGCGGAAAAACCGTGCTTCCCGGATTTATTGATGCGCATTCGCATCCTGCGGATGCAGGCCGACTGCATTTGCGAATGGTGGACTGCGATCTGCGCTCCATTCAGGCGATTCTCGCGGCATTGCGCGAACGCGCTGCAAAGACTCCGGCTGCCGAGTGGGTGCTTGGCTTCAAGTACGACGACACAAAAACGGAAGAAGGCCGGGCAGTGACGATTGAGGATCTGGATGCGGCTGTGCCGGACCATCCGGTTCACATCCAGCACCGCGGCGGGCACACGGCGTATGCGAACTCGCTGGCTTTTCGCAAGGCGGGGATTGATGCAAAGACGCCCGATCCCCCCGGCGGACAAATTAGTCACGATCCCGCGACGGGAAAGTTGAGCGGGCGGGTGGCCGAGAGCGCGAATAATTACTTCGACAAAGTGATTCCGCTGAAATTCACGCGCGAGGATGGCCGCGAGGGAGTAAAACTCATTTCCAAGATGCTCGCGCGCACGGGAATCACTTCGGCGACCGAGGCGCAGGGTACGCCGGAAGATTTACGAGCTTATCAGGATGCGCACGAGGCCGGCGAACTGCTGTACCGCGCGTACTGCTTCATCAACTATCACCACCTCGATGCCATGATCGAAGCGGGGGTGCGCACGGGGCTTGGCGATGAATGGGTGCGCGTAGGCGCGGTGAAGCTGGTGTGTGACGGATCGATTTCCGAGCGGACGGCGCGGCTTTCTGTTCCTTACGAGGGGCGTCCGAATGATTACGGCATTCTGGTGATGACGGAAGAGGAGATGTACACGCAGGGACGCAAAGCGCATCTCGCGGGTTGGCAGATTGGCACGCACGCGAATGGGGATGTGGGGATCGATACGACGTTACGCGTTTACGAACGGTTGCAACGCGAATCGCCGCGGCGCGACCCGCGCTTCCGGCTGGAGCACTGCACTTTGGTGAATGACGAATTGATTGCGCGCATGAAGGCGCTCGGCGCTATACCGACGCCGTTTTCGACATACGTTTATTACCACGGCGAAAAAATGCGGTACTACGGAGCAGAGCGGCTGAATCACATGTTCGCTTTGCGGAGTTTTATCGACGCAGGCATTCGTCCGACACAAGCCTCGGATTATCCGCCCGGGCCTTTTGAGCCGATGATGGCTTTGCAATCCGAAGTGACGCGCACGGACAGCAAGGGCAACGTTTGGGGGCCGAAGCAACGCATCACGATTGAGGAGTCCATCCGCGTGGGCACGCTGCATGGTGCTTACGCGTCTTACGAGGAAAACATCAAAGGATCGATCGAGCCAGGGAAGTTGGCGGACCTGGTGGTGTTGGGGCGCGATCCGCTGCGCGAGAATCCCTCCACCTTGATCACAATTCCCATCGAACGGACGATGATTGGCGGCCGCTGGTCGTTCGAGGCCTGAACTTCTTTTGAATATCGCGAACGGGGCGAATGTGCGCGTCGTTTGTCAACGCAGCTCAGCGATCAGTTCAATTTCGACGCAGGAGCCTAGTGGGATTTGAGCGACCCCGAAGGCGCTCCTTGCGTGCTTGCCGAGGTTTCCGAAAATTTCACCAAAAAGTTCGGAAGCGCCATTGGCGACGAGATGCTGCTCGGTGAAGGACGGGGCGCTGTTCACCAGCACCATCAGTTTCACGATGCGCGCGATTTTGTTTAGATCTCCGGTTGCCGCGTGGAGCGTTCCCATCAGCTGGATGGCCACGTCTCTTGCAGCTTCTTTTCCTTGAGCGGTGTTGAGATCGGCGCCGAGCTTTCCCGTCCAGGGCTGGCCGTCTTTCTTGGCAATGTGCCCGGAGACGAAGATCAAATTGCCTGTGCGCACGAACGGCAAGAACGCTGCAGCTGGCGGTGCGACTGGAGGCAGAGAGATTCCCAAAGCATTTAATTTGTCGTAGACAGACATCTCAGTCTCCTTTGATCGAAGGGGAGGTAACTTCGCTGGGCGAAGGCAGCGGGTGTTTTTTTGATGCGGCGCCTGTAGCGCGAGCAAAATCAACAGCAGCGGTATTTCCTCCGCAGACGAGAATGCCGACACGTTCGCCGGGCAGTGGTTTGTAGCGGCCGGAGAGGAGCGCAGCGAGAGCGGCTGCGCCGCCTGGCTCCGCGACGATGCGCAGGACTTTCCAGAGGGCCTGCTGGGCTTGCTGAATCGCGTCATCGGTGACAAGTACAACGTTACTCACAAATCTTTGGGTGATGGGGAACATTAGTTCGCCGACGCGTTTCGGAGCCAGCGAGTCCGCTGCAATTCCTCCCGCGGGACTGTCGACGGGATGGCCGGCTTGCAGGGCGTTCGTCAGAGTTGGGGCGGCCTCGGGTTCGACGCCGATAATCTTGACGCGATTCGCATACCAGGAGGCGACGCCACCGATGAGCCCACCACCCCCAACCGCGACGAGCAACGAGTCGAGATCGGGGCACTGCTGCTCGAACTCGATGCCGACGGAGCCCTGGCCGAGGAGCGTTTCAGGTTGGTCGTACGCGTGTACGGTAAGCGCCCCAGTTTTGGCGGCCCAGTGTTCGCTGGCAGCCAGAGCTTCGGCATATCGCTCGCCGATCACGACGAGATCGGCGCCGTAGCCGTGAATGCGGTCGATTTTTTCCGGCGATGCCACGGAAGGGACAAAAACTTTTGCGGGTACGCCGAGCTTCATCGCGGCGAACGCGACGGCCGCGCCGTGGTTGCCGCCCGAAGCTGCGACGACTCCAGCTTGCGGGATTGTTCGCAGAAGCAAATTAGCGAACGCACCGCGCGCTTTGAACGAGCCGGAATGCTGGAGTTGTTCGAGTTTGAAGATCAGAGGGATGGAGTCGAGGCCGAAGTCGCCGCCATCCGCCTCGATGATTGGCGTGCGACGAACGTGCGGGCGGATAGTTTTTTCCGTTGCGGTGATTTGGTTGCGATCGATCTGCGGAGCGGGCATGGGAGTTACCTTCCGAGTCTCCGGGCGCGGCCGGCGCAGTAGCCGGAATGACTGAGCGCCGAAAAGATTTGCTTTCTTGGTTTCATCGCGTGCTATTATACTTAGGGAGTTGGCTAATTGTCTATATGAATCTCGAACTAGCGCTTGCGGCACTTTCCAGCACAAGGCGGCTGCAAATTCTCTCCTGGCTAAGGAATCCGCGGAGACACTTCCCGCCGCAGGTTTACGGCGATCTGGTTAGGGACGGAGTCTGCGGTGTGTTTATGGCCAGAAAGATGCGGGTCAGTCAGCCCACGGCCAGCGAGCATTTGAAGATTTTGCAGCAGGCGGGGCTGGTGCGCGCCAAACGCATCAAACAGTGGACGTTCTACAAACGAAACGAAGCTCAGATCGAGAAAATCAAGAGACTGATCTCTGCGGCGATCTGAGGACGCCTGAATTCCGTGCGCAGGACCAGGCTACCAGATGCGGTTCGACTCGCTGGACCATTAGTCGGCTACCGGCCGACGCTTCAAGTTGGTGAAGACTGAGATCGCTTGTGGGCTGTACCGCGAAAGAGCGGCTCTAGATCGTAAGAAGAATTGACAAAAACTTAGTCTCCTACTAAAATACATGGTAAGGATGAATATTCCTCAAGGAGATGTATGTGAGATCGGAGATCCTATCGCGCGTGAAAGTGGCCGACGAAGTTTGGATTTCGACGGCTCTGCTTCACAGAGAGAATGCAAGCGCCACCGACTTCTCAATTGAAGAAATCGTGGAACGGGCCAGGAAGGAAGAATTGCAAGTGCCTCTCCGCCCGGGAGTTTACGTTCATGTCGTTCAGCATTGCGTCGCGAACCGACCGCCAAATCCAGGCCGCTACCGAATTCTGTTCGAGACTTCAGAGGGCCGCAGGCGCCTTTACCGGGAGGGCGATCCCTACCATCCGGAAAGAGAGGGAGGAAAAGTCACGCCAGATCCGGGAGAGATTCCTCCATCTTATGGTGATCTTCTGGAGTGGTACCGCGAATGGCTGGCGCAAACAGGCCGCGGACTAATTGACAACGATCCATTGCTCAGCGCTGCGGGGTCGGGAAAGAAGTTCTGGGCGGAGGAAGGAGCGGACGAATACGTTCGGCGGTTGCGTGAAGGCTGGGCATGAGCCGAATCTTTTGGGACACGAATTTGTTTATTTATCTGTTTGAGGGATCCGGGATTTCTTCGACGCAGGTGGCCACTTTGAGGCGCCGGATGGTGGAGAGGCGAGATCAATTGTTGACGTCGACGATGACGCTGGGCGAAGTGCTCGTCAAGCCCATCCAGATGGGGGACCAAAAAACGGCGGCTTATTACCAAAAGCTGATAACTTCCAGCGCGATGGTCATTCCGTTTGATGAGGGAGCAGCGGTGGTTTATGCCCGCCTGCGGGGGGATCGCTCTCTGAGACCTCCGGACGCAATTCAACTCGCCTGTGCCTCGTCAGCGGGCGTGGACCTCTTCATCACGAACGACGCAAGCCTGCATTCGAAACAAATTCCTGGGATTCAGTTCATCGCTAGCCTGGACCGCGTGCCCCTGTAATTTGAAAGCGATTGTTCCACTCGTAGAGGGCAGCATCCGAGGCCGACGAGAAACTTAGGGGGCGACGACATCTTTCAGCTTGGGCTTGACCTGGACGGCGGCGAGGCTCGACGCGTCCCAGCCACCGCCGAGCGCTTTGACGAGGAGAACGCTGGTCACCAGGCGCTGTCCCTGAATAACGGCGGCTTCCTGCTCGTTGTTCAGCAAGTTTTGTTGTGCGGTGACGACATCCAGATAGCTGACTAGCCCCCCTCGGTAGCGGTCGAGCGAAAGATCCAGAGTGCGGCGGGCGGCGTCGACGGCTTGCTGCTGGGTTTCGCGCGCTTGTCCAAGGACTGTGAGTCCAGTCACATCGTCTTGCACTTCCTGAAAGGCAGTCAGCACCGACTGACGGTAGTTCGCCACGTTCACGTCGTAGCCGGATTCTGCAAACTCGACCTGAGCGCGGCGTGCTCCACCGGTGAAGATGCTCTCGGCGACATTTGCGCCGAGAGCCCAGAAGGTGCTTGAAACGTTGGCCAGCTTAGCGATGTCGGCGGCTTGCCATCCGCCATTTCCAAACAAATTCAGCGAGGGATAGTACGCCGCTTTTGCGACTCCGATCTGCGCGTTGGCGACAGCCATCTGGCGCTCGGCTTGGGCGATGTCCGGGCGCCTCTCAAGCAAATCCGAAGGAAGTCCCAGGTCAATGGGCGGCGGTTCGGCATTCAGCTCTTTGTTCGCAATGTGGAAGTCCGGCGCGGGTCTGCCGACGAGCACGGCGATGGCATCTTCAAACTGCTTTCGTTGCTGCAGCAGAAGCGTGGCTTGCGTGCGCGTGGTCTGAAGGAGTGTTTCTTCCTGCGCGACGTCTAGTCCGGAAGCGACGCCACCTTTGTGGCGCGAATCCACAAGTTCCAAGCCGCGGCGGAGCGTGTCCACGGTGCGGTTCAGAATGCCCAATTCGGAATCGAGTTGCCGAAGCGTGAAGTAATCGCCCGCGAGCTCCGCCGTTATGACGAGGCGAACATTTTCGAGGTTTGCGGCGCTGGCCTGGTAGGAGGCTTCCGCTGCTTCGATCGTCCTGCGCCGCTGGCCGAACAAATCCACTTCGTAGCCAGCCGTGAACGGCAGCGTGAAAGTGTTTTGCGTAACGGGCTTCAGCGCGACGGCGGCACCGATTGTCGGCCGGTTGCCGGAAAGCCGTTGGCGTTGAGCGCTCGGAGCGACACCGAAGGTGGGAAAAAGCGTTGCAACTTGAATGGCGGCTGCAGCGCGCGCCTGATGATAATTT
>JGI12635J15846_10003486_pt1 | contig 13643 bp, 12 predicted proteins | sample BlaSpr_A8_OM2_M2_FD_15846 | JGI IMG/M metagenome (IMG submission 15846) | reverse complement strand
AACTTCCCCAGTTCGGCGAACGAAACTCTGCGCGCGCAGGCTTTCACCGGCGTCTACGGCTCGACCGAGCATGAGGCAACCGCCAAAGTGGAAGATTCAACCGCCGCGTTCGAAACCACCAATCCTCTGCCCATGCGCGGCGGCATGACCGTCGATGTCTACATTCCCAAAGGCATCCTGAAAGCGCCGGGAACTTTAACCAAAATATTCTGGTTTATCGGAAGCAATCCGATTGTGTTTCTGCCCCTGGTGACGTTCGCCGTCATGTTCGTTTTGTGGTGGTTCGCTGGCCGCGACCCCGATCCCGGCATGTCCGTTGCGCCCATGTATGATCCGCCGGCCGGCATTTCGCCCGCGGAAGCCGGAACGCTGCTGGACGATCGTATTCATCCCCGCGACATTACATCGACCATCGTCGATCTTGCCGTACGCGGCTTCATCAAGATTGAAGAGACGGACGAGAACGGCCTGCTATTCCATCACAAGGATTACATCTTCCATCTGCTGCAGAAACGCCAGGACTGGCAAGGACTCGCTCCCCACGAGCGCGTCATGATGGAAAACATTTTCGTGGGCGACGTTCCCGACACACGCCTGTCGAGCCTGAAGAATCGCTTTTACACCGCCGTTCCCGTGGTCCGCGAGGACATCATGTCGGCCCTGAAGCAGAAGGGGATTTACATGCTCGATCCAGAGTCCGCCAATGGCTACAGCGTCGGTGCAGCTTTCTGCATCTTGATTCCTTTCGCCATCTTCCAGTTCATGAACTGGGCCGACTTTTTCAGTTCCGTGCCTATGCTGATTGGCTGTGTGCTCCTCAGCGCACTGATCTGGTGGCTCTTTGCCCGCGTCATGACGGCCAAGACTCTCAAGGGCGCGCGCACTCACATTGCCGTACTGGGATTTCAGGAGTTCATGAACCGCGTCGACGCCGATCGCTTGAAGACAATGCCTCCGGACACATTCGAGAAATTTCTTCCTTATGCCATGGCTCTCGGGGTGGAACATCATTGGGCGCAGGCCTTCTCTGGAATCGTGAAAGATCCGCCGAGTTGGTATGCTGCGCCGGCCGGATACGGCTACGGCGTGATGTTCAATCCGATCCTTTTTTCCAGTTCCATGCATGGCATGGCGATCGATATGCACCAGGTATTTGTCTCGGCGCCGCGAGCTAGTTCCGGCGGATCAGGGTGGGGTGGTGGCGGAGGATTTGGCGGCGGCGGTGGATTTTCCGGAGGCGGGTTCGGCGGTGGTGGTGGCGGAGCGTTCTAATTTCGCCGCGAGAATGGTGCGCCCGGAGAGACTCGAACTCCCAACCCTCTGCTCCGAAGGCAGATGCTCTATCCAGTTGAGCTACGGGCGCATCCCAAAGCATTCTACGCAATTCCAGCCCCGGGCGCACGGTGTTCAGCCCCCGGCCGAATGAGCTTCGGCTTTCTCTTTCTGGTGTTCTTGCGACTGCACCCGAGATTTTCTTCGCTTCAGCGCAGCCAGGCATTCGCCGTCCAGGCGGTGGGGAGTGTCGCGATCCATGATGTTGAATACGACTTCGAGGGGCAGGCTTTTCCGGTATGGCCGCTTCTCGGATAAAGCCTGGAAAACATCGGCGACGGCAATAATGCGTGCAGGAAGCGACATGCCGTCCGCGGCCAGCGCTTCGGGATAGCCGCTGCCGTCAAGGCGCTCGTGATGCGCGCTTGCCACATAGGCGAGATTCTCGAAGCCACTAATATTTTTCAGGATCGTCCGAGTATAAGCGGGATGCATGCGCATGACTGACCACTCTTCGGGCGTCAGTTTCCCGGGCTTCTCCAGAATCGCGTTCGAGACGCTCAATTTTCCAATGTCGTGGAGCAAGGCTGCGCGCCGAACCAGCGTAAATGTTGTAGGCCCCAATCCCATTTCTTCGGCGATCGCCGTGGCGGCTTCGGCCACTCCAACCGAGTGATGGAATGTGTAGGGAGATTTGGCGTCGATGACCTGGGCGAATCCGTGGCAAATATTATCAATTGTCCCCTGCGACGCGGGAAGGGCCGCGCCGGGCTCCATCTGCAAAACATGCTCGCGCGCAACCGGTCCTTTTACTTTTTGCCACAACTCTTGGTCGTCCTCCAACGAACGAACGATGTGGACAATTTCCGGATCGAACCAGTGCCGGCTGCGCTCCCAGACGGCCTTCACTGCCGCTCGTGGCCCCGAACGGTGGGCGAAGACATCCAACGTTTGACTCACACTCATGATCCGGGCAAGCACGGGAATTTCTCCGCCGCGGCGAGACTCTGGATAACCGCTCCCGTCCCAGTGTTCGTCCAGGCAGTGAATAGCTTCGGCGGCGGCTTCGCTCAGGCCGATCTTGCGGGCGATCTCGGCGCCACGTTCGCAGCGCGTGCCAATGAGCTCCGCATTATTCGCGCGTTGGTTGAAAGCGATCTGCGCGATTCTGAACAAGCGCCGGGAAAAAGACGCATCGGGAAGAACATTCCGCAACAGGTAGCGCAAGCCGGAAAACGAAGCCTTGGTCCAATCCTCAAACTTTACTTCGCACTTGGCTCTGATCTCGTCCGCGCCCATGATCTGGTAAAGGCGGGCGGAGTTGCTGCTGCAACCGGAATCCTTCAGCAGCAGCCCATAGTAAAGATCGGAACGCTGTTCGGCGGGCAACTGCAATTCATCGGCGATGCGCATGCCAAGAATGCAACTGCGGATGGCATGGCCCATGGGCTGACCTTCGGTAAGGTCCAGAGCAACCGATAATGCGGAGATCACGTCGGAAAGACGGATCGTCCCTTGGGGAGAATTCGCTGGCATGAAGATAGCCCAACTCGTTTACGCGCTCGTGGGATTCTTCATAGTCGCCTTTTCGAAGCTGCTGGCGAAAGTTACGGGAGTAATTCAGGCCGCGAACCTCAAGAAAGAACCGCGACTCTACTCCATCTCAAAAGCCAAATAAGTTAAACCATCGCTCCGCTCGACTTGCAGGACGACGGGATCGCCGACCTTCAAGGTTTGCAGCGAAGCTCGCAGCGCGTCCATGGAGGCAATGGGTTTCGTGTTAAGAGAATGAATAATGTCCCCGGTTTGCAGGCCGGTTTCCGGCGTGATGAGATCGGCGGCGCGGCCCAGAACGATCACACCGGAAGAGATCCGCAAGGTGCCCAGCTGGCCGCGCAGGGCGCTGGTGAGATCGGTGGCGAGAATGCCCAGCCGTGAGACCAGATTTGTTTCGGGATCGGCGGCATCGAAGAGCTGATCCATGGGATCGCGCTGCTCGATGGCCGGAACGTAAAGAGTTTTCTTTTCGTCGCCCCGCAAAATTTCCAGCTTGAGCACCTCGTCGAGCCGGTGCAGATAAAGTGCGGACGAAAGTCCGGGAAGAGTTTCGATGCGGCGATCGTCGGCGGTGAGAACAATATCCTGAACCTGCAGGCCCGCGGTAGCGGCCGGGCCATCGGGCTTGACGTCAGCAATGATGACGCCCCAGCGTTGCCCTAGGTGTAGGCCGTCCGCCATAGGTGGAGTGATTTCCTGCGCCACGGCGCCAATCTCCACCCGATGCACGTGCCCGTATTTGCGCAGGCTGTGGTAAACGAAATCCACGATGCGGGCTGGGATTGCGAAACCGAGTCCTTCGCTGCCGCCGCCCTCCGAGAGAATGAAGGTATTGATGCCGACTACCGATCCATTCATATCGACCAGCGGCCCGCCGCTGTTGCCGGGATTGATGGGGGCATCGGTCTGGATGTAGGTGATGGGTTTTTCGGGATCGGGCTGGCGGGCGACGGCGCTGACAACTCCCAGGGTGACCGAATTCTGCAGCCCTTCGGGACTGCCGATGGCGAAGACCAGTTGTCCCACGCGGGCTCGAGGCTGCACCAGCAAAGGCAGGGTGGGTAGGTCTTTCTCGTCGATCTTGAGCAACGCGAGATCGGTATCTTTATGAACCCCGATGAGGCGCGCTTCGATGATGTGGCGTCTGCCCACAGGTACGGCGCGGCCGGAATCGCCAGGCAAGGGAAGCGCGACACGGATGCGTTGCGCGCCTTCGACCACGTGCGCGTTGGTCATGATATACCCCGAGGGATCGACGATCACTCCTGAGCCAACCGCATGTTGGCGAACAATGAGTGCGGTCTGAGTGCGGTTCTCCTCGTGCAGCGGTCCATAACCGTCCACCAGAATCTGAACCACGGCGGGGGATACTTTGGCTGCGAGACCTTCTAAGGCGTTGTTGAACTGCGCGAGAGACGCCATTGCGGCGGCGGATTCGTCCGGCTTGGGCTGCATCTTTTCCTGCCCGGGCTTGTCCGGTTCGAGTTTGCTGGCGGGAGTCGAGTTGGATGGGTTCTGGGCCAGTGCGAACGTGGCCGCCAGAAGTAGAATAGTTGTGCGGACGATGAATTCCAGGCGGCTCTTCGCGTGCGCTCGGGAGATGAATGAATTGAGCATAAGTAGCGCTCCGGGACGAATAAAACGCTCCAGTTAGACGGTACCACGTGGAGTTCGGTTGCAGAGTAAAGTCGGGGATCAAGGGAGCAGCGCGCGTGAGGGTGCCGGTTTTCGTGGCCAAAGCCTAAAGTCTGCCCTGAGCTTGCCGAGGGGATGTTCGCTCCACATGCGCTTTCCCTTAGGCTCCGTGTGCTCTGGTTTTTTGGTTTTGCCGACTCAGAATAATTTGCGTCCGCGGTGGGCCAGGCCGGCTTGGGACTGCGTTTCTACCCACTTGGGTGGTCGTCCTCGCCACGGAGGTGATGCCCCAGTAACCAGGGGTGCTTACACAAGCCACGAGCCGTATGCCGCTGGTTGCGAGGTCGAATAGCCTCATCTTAATCGTCAATCGCATCTTGAATCGCAAATCGCACCTTGATCGTCCTTCCTCAAGTGAACCGGGATTACATCCATTGAGCACACACGCCCCTCCGCCGACGTGAGCGTGAATGAACCTCTGATTATGACTTCTGATTATGACTTCGGCAGTCTGAAGGCCCGCTACGTGAGCAAGATCTAGGCCTCCCGCGCCTTTGCCTTTGGTTTCGCCGGAATCTTCTCCGACGATTTTCCCTCTGTGCCGGCAAGAGACTGCACCTCGACCACATCACCCCAAAAAGGAACTGGCGGAATCGATGGCGGGGACGCCGATTTGACGCGCCTTGGGAGTATTTTCTCCTCCTACCCACACGATCCGAAATTCTTCCCGCTTGTCGGCGCGGGCGAGAGATACCTCGTTGCCTGGTTGAAGCTTTCTCTTAATGCCAGCTAAAAGGGATCCCTTCCGGCTAACGTTAAGGGGCTTTTCATATTTTTGTTTCCTGAACGCACATTCTCCCGGAACCGTGAATCGATTACTCACTTAGCTTCGGCGGGCCGCATGCAAGACTTTAGCGGGTGGGATACGCGAGAGACAGGAAACTGAGAGGGATGCGGAAGCGGCCCGTGAATTCCCATCTCACTTGCGGAGATCAATATCCGGCTAGAGAGAAGCCGTGCGGTGATGCAGCCTGTGCTCCGAGGGGGGAGAATCTAGTTCTTACCCTTAACTAATTCGTTATCAGGCTTTTATAGCAGTCTCGTCCGTGATATAACCGCTTCTGAGTATTAAAAAGTGGTTGATCCGCCTGCCAGGAGCGTATTTGATGGTATTGGCCTCGTTTGCAAAGAGAGATGGCCCAAGCCACGAAAGAGGAGGGACAGTGTCCGAAGAAGCACGGACCGGGAAAAGATTTCCGCTGGAATTGCCAATCAAGATACATAAAGAGAGCGCCGGCGGTGACGCCAAAGGGACCACAGGGAACCTGAGCGCAGCGGGAGTGTACATTCGTGCCGATGCGTCGCTGGAGGTTGGATCTCCGGTGGAATTTGAAATTACATTGCCGCCGGATGTGACCGGCGGGCAGGAAAACGTTGTGATTCAGTGCAAAGGCCGCGTGGTGCGCACCGATCCTACGGGAGCCAGCGAAGATGGCAAGGGTGTGGCCTGCGTGATCGATTCATACGAGTTCGTGAGAAACTCGTAATCTGTTAGACCGAATTTTGGAGCGCCGATAAAATGCTCAAACTGATTCTGGCCGATAACCAGGCAATCTTCCGCGCCGGTATTGCCAAGGTGCTGGCGGTGGAAGACGAGATGCGCATTGTCGCGCAGGCTCAGACGCCGGAGCAGATGTTTATGGCTCTGGACAAATTTCGCGCCGCGGTGCTGGTGGTGGCGGCAGGTTTTCACAACGATTTTGCCGCCATCGTGCAGGCCGCGAATAAGGCGAAAACGCGTGTGGTGGTCCTGGCCGATACCGGCGAAAGCGCGCAGCGGCACATGGCCAACGGCGCGAACGGCGTGGTCTACCGCAATGTAACCAGCGCGGCCCTGGTGGATTGCGTGCGCAAGGTGGCGCGCGGCGAGAATTGGGTTCAAGATGTCGCAGTGCCGAGCGAGCTTACGGAAAATGACATGGTTGGATTGCGCGTGCGCGATCGCCTGACCGCGAAAGAGCTGCGCATTGTGGCCTTGATTGTTCAGGGCTACAAGAATAAAGAGATCGCCACGCAACTCGGAACCACCGAACAGGTGATCAAGAATTATCTGCGCAACGTCTATGACAAAATCGGCGTATCCGACCGGCTGGAACTGGCGCTGTTCACCATCCATCACCGAATTCTGAACGAAGCAGCGGCGGCGACTACGGCGGGACCTGCGCCGCAAACGCCCGCGGGAGTGATGCCGTAAGCAACTTTAGCGATTGGAACTAAGGGCCGCCTGAAAAGGCGGCCTTTGCGTTTTTGCAAGCAGTCATTCCCGCGCATCGTTCCCACAGCGTCCAGCATCTATCCTCCATGGAATTCCGAACGCTGGGACACTCTGGTTTGAAAGTACCCGTCCTGAGTTTCGGCACGGGAACGTTTGGCGGCGGAAACGAATTTTTTAAGGCGTGGGGTGCGAGCGATGTGAAAGAAGCGACGCGCCTTGTCGACATTTGCCTGGAAGCAGGCGTAAATCTTTTCGATACCGCCGATGTCTACTCGGATGGCCTATCCGAAACCATCCTGGGAAAAGCGATTGCCAAGCGGCGCGACGATGTTTTGATCTCGACCAAGACAACTTTCCGCCTGGGTTCAGGGCCCAACGATGTGGGGTCGTCGCGCTATCACTTGATTCGGGCTTGCGAGGCCAGCTTGCGGCGCCTGGGCACCGATTACATCGACATCTATCATCTGCACGGCTTCGACGCGCTGACTCCGGTCGAAGAAGTTTTGAGCACGCTCAATCAACTGGTGGTCAGCGGCAAGATTCGATACATCGCCTGCTCGAATTTTTCCGGCTGGCATTTGATGAAGTCTTTGGGCGTCGCTGACAGGTATGGCTGGGCGCGTTACGTCGGCCATCAGGTGTACTACTCGCCGGTTGGACGGGAATACGAATGGGAACTCATGCCCCTGGCTCTGGATCAAGGCGTGGGCGCGCTGGTATGGAGTCCGCTGGGATGGGGCCGGTTGACCGGGAAGATCCGCCGCGGAAAGCCGTTGCCGGCGGAGAGCCGGTTGCACAAGACAGCCGAACAGGGTCCTCAGGTGGCGGACGAGTATTTGTACAAAGTTGTCGATGCCCTGGACGAAGTCGCAAAAGCCACTGGAAAAACTGTGCCGCAGGTGGCGCTGAACTGGCTGCTGCAGCGGCCATCGGTTGCAACCGTAATTTGCGGCGCGCGAAACGAAGAACAATTGCGGCAGAATCTGGGAGCGGTGGGATGGAGGCTGTCTTCCGAGCAAGTTGCAAAGATAGATCAAGCCGGCAACGTGACGCCGGTCTATCCCTACTGGCATCAGCGCCAGTTTGTAGAGAGGAATCCGGCGCCGGTCTTGTAGAGCGGCGCCGACCCTACACTTTTTCCGCCACCGACTTAGCCTGCGTAAAGAGATACAAATAATCCGGGCCGCCGGATTTCGAATCCGTCCCTGACATGTTGAACCCGCCGAAGGGATGCGCGCCCACCATCGCTCCCGTGCATTTCCGGTTGATATACAGATTGCCTACGTGGAACTCGCTTTTCGCGCGGTCAATCTTATCGTGCGACTTGGTGTAGATGGCGCCGGTGAGGCCGAACTCGGTGTCGTTCGCGATTTCAAGGGCATGGTCGAAGCCACGCGCTTTGATCACCGCCAGGACCGGTCCGAAAATCTCTTCCTGCTCAAGTTTTGATTTCGCAGGAATGTCGGCAATAACAGTGGGCCGAATGTAGTAGCCTTCACCGGCTTCGGTAACCCGTCCGCCGCCGGTGATGATTCGCCCATCCTTCCGGCCTAGCTCGATGTATTCGAGAATGGTCTTCATCGAACCCTCGTTGATCACCGCGCCCATGCCGCTGTTTTCCGCAGGGTCGCCGACTGTGATCTTTTCCACGCGAGTCTTGAGCTGTTCGAGAAACTTGTCATAGATGCGCTCGTCGACAATGGCGCGGGAGCAGGCCGAGCACTTCTGGCCCTGGAAGCCGAATGCGGCTTGTGCAACGCCCTCCACGGCGGAATCGACGTCAGCGTCGGCATCGACGATAATCGCGTCCTTGCCGCCCATTTCGAGGATCGTGCGCTTGATCCAAATCTGGCCGGGAGCTTGGGTGGCGGCAACTTTATTGATGTGCAATCCAACTTCGCGCGAGCCGGTGAAGGCGATGTAACGCGTCTTGGGATGCGCGACCACGGCATCTCCGAAGCTTGCGCCAGCGCCGGGACAGAAGTTCACCACGCCCTCGGGGATTCCAACTTCTTCCAGCAGTTCAATGAACTTTGCGGCGATAGTAGGCGAATCGCTCGAGGGCTTCAAAATTACCGTGTTACCGCTGACGATGGAGGCTACAGTCATGCCGGCCATGATGGCACAAGGGAAGTTCCATGGCGGGATGACCGCGCCCACGCCGAGCGGAATATAGGTAAGCGAATCGCGCTCGCCCGGCATCTGGACCGGCGGTTCAGTCTTGGCGAAGCGCAGGGCTTCGCGGGCATAAAATTCGCAAAAGTCGATGGTCTCGGAGATGTCGGCGTCGGCCTCGCCCCAGTTCTTGCTGACCTCGAAAACCAGCCATGCCATGTAATCCATTTTGCGCTCGCGCATCCGGTCAGCGGCGCGGAACAATAGCCCAGCGCGCTCTTCGACCGATGTGCGGCTCCAGGTCGCGAATGCTTTTAGGGCCGCCTTCATGGCCGGCTCCACGTGCTCTTTGCCGGCCTTCTGGTGAATTCCGACGACTTGCGACGGTCGCGAGGGATTCAGCGATCTGATCTTGTCGCCAGTCTTCACCCTCTGGCCGCCGATGATGAGGTCATATTCACGGCCGAGCTGCCCGCGGACTCGCTCGATCGCGGCGCGCATCTTGCGCGCGTTTTCTTCGTGGCGGAAATCAAAGAAAGGCTCGTTGATGAACGGACCTTGATGAGAGGAAGTACGCGGCTGGACGGGAGCTTCTAGGGTTGCCATGATTCACCTCGCAAAGAAATTCAGTGCGGATTTTGAATGAAGCGCTAAAACTTTATCTTAACACCGCCAACAGCATGCATTTGAAGGCTTCGATTCCATGAAGGCTTCGATTCCGTATCCCATTGGCCTGTCTGAGTGTTAGACTCGAACGTTTTCATAAAGGATTCGCCACTGGGGAGGGCGAACTGAGGCAGGTTTCATGGAAATCAAACGTGTAGGTGTGATTGGCGCGGGCACCATGGGCAATGGCATCGCTCATGTGTTCGCGCGCAGCGGGCACTCGGTAATTTTGTGCGATGTCGAGCAGCGCTTTGTGGAGCGCGGGCTGGCTACGATCACGAAGAATCTGGAGCGTGAAGTCGCGAAAAACAAAATCACCGCTGAGGATAAGGCCTCCGCGTTGAAGAATATCGAGGGCGTGACCGAGCGCGGCAAGCTCGCCGATTGCGACTTTGTGATCGAGGCCGCAACCGAGAAGTTTGAGATCAAGACGGAAATCTTCCGCGATCTCGACCGCTTGGCGCGGCCCGAAGTGATTCTTGCTTCCAACACCTCATCGATTTCCATCACCAAACTCGCGGCGATCACCAAGCGGCCGGAAAAGGTGATCGGCATGCACTTCTTTAATCCCGTGCCGGTGATGAAGCTGGTGGAGGTAATCCGAGGCTTGGCTACGTCGCAGGAGACTTTTTCGGCAACTCGTGATCTATCCCTGAAGCTCGATAAAACGCCGGTCGAGGTGAATGACGCGCCGGGATTTGTCTCCAACCGCGTGCTCATGCCGCTGCTGAACGAGGCCATGTATGCGGTGATGGAAGGCGTGGCCACTCCTGAAGCCGTGGACGAGGTCTTCAAGCTGGGCATGGCGCATCCCATGGGACCGCTGACCCTCGCCGACTTTATCGGCCTCGACGTTTGCCTCGACATCATGCGCGTGCTACAGGATGGCTTGGGCGATCCCAAATACCGCCCGTGCCCGCTGCTGATCAAGATGGTGGATGCAGGCTGGCTGGGACGCAAGAGTGGGCGGGGTTTTTATAACTATGGATGATTGCCGATTTTCGGCTGCCAAATGCCAAATGCCAATTGCTGATCGCAAGTCAAAGACGTTGGCCAAATGACGACGGAGACGGCTTTGCCGCGCGCCCGGAGCGACGCACCGTTCTACCTCCTGGCCGCACTCGCGGGGGCGAGCATAGGCTGGCTGGATGTAACCGTCAACGATTTGCTGTTTACGGCGCTGCTGGTGCTGGCGGCATGCATGTTGTTGGGTATACTCCGACCCCGGCGCCCCTGGCGCTGGGTGATCGCCATGGTGGCCTTCATCTCCATCACTGAATTCGCCCTTTCCGTCAGCGGACGTGCGCGGCCCAGCCAGGCGCAAGTGTACGGAGTATTCTTGACCGCATTGCCCGGGGTCGCGGGAGCTTACGGCGGAGCGGTGGTACGCAGCGTAGTGGATCACCTGCGGCAGGGCACGTGACAGGTGAAGGCCTTTTAACCGAGACTTTGTAACCCAAGTTTTATTAGCCCCGTGTCATCGGAGTACAGGAGAGACCATGCGTAGACTCATTTTGTGTTTTCTGGCTTCCTCCGCAGTGTTTGCTCAAACTCTCTCGCAGGCGCCGCCTCCAGCCAGTCCTCAGAAATACATGCTAAAAGCGACACCCAAAACCGTTGCCTGGGGATACTACGATGCGGCGGCGCCACCGGTGCTGCGCATCCACTCCGGCGACAGCGTTGAATTTGACACCCTCATCACCAACAGCCCCACCGGACTGGAAAAAGCCGGCCTTCCCCCCGAGCAGGTGCAGCAGAACCTGCGCGACATCTACAAGGAAGTCACCGATAAAGGCCCCGGCGGCCACATTCTGAATGGGCCGGTCTTCATTGAAGAGGCTGAGCCGGGCGATACCCTGGAAGTCCGCATTCAGAAAATCGACCTGACGATTCCCTATGCCTACAACGCATTCGGGCCCAATCGCGGTTTTCTGCCGGAAGACTTTCCTTATCGTAAGATGAGGATCATTCCCCTGGACCGCGATCGCATGATTGCGAAGTTCGCCCCCGGAATCGAAATCCCGCTGCATCCATTTTTCGGCAGCATGGGAGTGGCGCCTCCGGAGGCTTCGGGCCGTATCGACAGCGCTCCGCCCGGCGTCCACGCCGGCAACATGGATAACAAGGAGTTGGTGGCGGGAACCACCCTGTATCTGCCGGTGCATGCCCGGGGCGCTCTGTTTGAGATCGGCGACGGCCACGCCGGGCAGGGCAATGGCGAGGTCGACATCACGGCGCTCGAAACTTCGCTGACGGGTACGCTGCAATTTCTCGTGCATAAAGGCACGGGCCAGAAATATCCGCGCGCGGAAACTCCTACTCACTACATCAGCATGGGCTTTCATCAGGAACTCTACGAAGCCACCCGAATCGCGGTGCGCGAGATGATCGATTTTCTGGCGGCCGAGAAGAAGATGAGCCGCGAGGATGCATACATGCTGATCAGCGTGGTTGGCGATGTGGACATCACTGAACTGGTCGATGGCAATAAAGGGGTCCACGTGATGTTGCCGAAAGCGATATTCAGCATTAACTGAGAACGAGCTCGCCGGACAATCAGCAGGAAACATGGCCGAAAGCGGAATCCGGGCGGCGGAATCCGAATGGCGAAGTTCGAAGCAGGCTCACGCCTCGGCTAACCAACAAGTTACTCCCGGTTCCACAGCCAGGTCGCGTATGCTGCGAACATGGGTGTAACGATCTCCATGCTGGCCAGCGGCAGCCGGGGGAATTGTACGTTCGTGGCCAGCGGACGCACCCGGATTCTGGTCGATGCCGGCATCTCCTGCCGTGAGACCTTCAAGCGCATGAAGTCGCTGGGCGAAGACCCGCGGATGCTTTCCGCGATTTTGATCACCCACGAACACTCCGATCACGTTTATGGTTTAGCTACGCTGGCCAAAAAGTTGCGCATCCCGGTCTTTATGACTGGGGCGACGCACGCCGCGTGGTCGAGAGCCCTGCGCAACGAAAATGGCGAGCGGCCGCAACTGGAAAAATTCGAGCGCTTCGAATCCGGGCATCGCTTTCAGGTTGGCGATATCGAGGTAAAGCCCTTCACCATCCCGCACGACGCCGCCGATCCGGTGGGTTTTACCTTCCGTGTCGAAGGCACCAAGTTGAGCGTGGCCACCGATCTGGGCTATCTGCCGGTCAATGTGCGCGATCACCTGCGCGGCTCCGACGTGCTGATCATGGAATCCAATCATGACGTGGAAATGCTGCGTGGCGGCCCCTATCCCTGGACGGTAAAGCAGCGGGTGGCGAGCAATACTGGACATCTCTCCAACGAGAAACTCGCGGATTTCTTCAGCGGAGACTATGATAATAGTGCAGCGTTTGTCGTGCTGGCGCATCTCTCTCAGCAGAACAATCATCCCGAAATCGCGCGCAGAGAGGCGGAAAAGGCGTTAGCCCTGCGCGGCGGGTTGTTTCACAACCGCGTAGTGGTCGCGGTGCAGTCTGAGGTAATGGCGCCGATTCAGCTTTAGCTTACCTATGAGTCAGCAGTGCATCGATCCAATTGTGGGCAAGATCCTGGCGGGCTGGCGTTACGACATTTCCAGCCTGGCACTAGAGATGCGTGGCGACTACGAGAGTCACTTCACCGCCTGTGAGCGCTGCCGTGGCCGCCAGCGCATGAACCGCATCATTGATGTGGGGCTCATCGCCCTGGCTTCGATTTCAGGAGCGGTCTTTTTGCTGGCCTTTGGAGTGATCCGTCACTTTGGCCCGCGGCACGCTCTCTGGCTGGAGATTGCGGCGCTCGCGGGATTCGCCCTGTCCGCGCTGATCTGGCTGGTGGTGGCAGTGGCTACCCCAGCGCCCGTCACGGTGTTGGATGCGGCCAGGCAAGGCGCCCGCCGGGTGCATGACCGCCTGCCTCCCGAGATTCGGGAACGCTTGCCGGAAGAGCTTCGGGTGAAGATTACTGGGACGTAAGCGTCTTACGGGGACATAACGGGACGTAGGCGTCTAAAAAAAGAAGAAGCGCCTAAATGGACTAAGCCCGGGCAATTTCCCGGTGTGGTTTCAGATTTTTTGGGCATGCGTCCGGGATGCACAGCGGCGAATATCGTCACCAGCTCAAGCAACTATCCTCCCTCGCCATATATTACCCAGG
>JGI12635J15846_10003481_pt1 | contig 13654 bp, 13 predicted proteins | sample BlaSpr_A8_OM2_M2_FD_15846 | JGI IMG/M metagenome (IMG submission 15846) | reverse complement strand
GGACTGCAGAGAACGGACTGCTCGGCATCGAATGCAGTACTGTCCCGGCTCTTCTCCGGAAGGCACATGAGCAGTCCGGTTTCGAGGAGGGCGTGAGGCGAATGCAATGCGATCAAAGGCCCGGAATTCCACCCCAGCGAGTTGACTTTTGTCCGCGCCTTGGACACGGAGTTTGGGGCGTCCCATAAGCCCGTTTCCGGCCCGTGTCAAAAGTTGAGAGCGTTCTTGATTTTCATCCGATCCTACCCTTGTCGGCGCGTGATCTGCGGCCCGTAATTAATGTGGCGAACGGCTTGCATGTCGAATGGAACATCGTCGCCATTTTGCGTAATCAGGATCACGGTGCTGGCCTACCTTTCAGATTGGCGATGGAGGATGTCTATTTCAGAAATTGTAATTTCATTATTTTCCCAACGGCCAACGGAGAGAGATTAGCTAGGGCGATATTGGAATCACGCCCGGCGAAAAATGTCAGGACCTCACAATCGTTCCAGAAGCGTTTCAACGCACTATCACGACACTAACGCAAGTTTCTGCACATTGTCTTTTCACAACGCCTTACATTAGAATTCTCTGCGCCTTCCCCAAATGTCTGCTTAGTAGTTCTGGGTCCCGACACGCCGGTTTGCAATCCCCAAGAGTCTCTCTTCGAGAGTCTCTATACTGAGAGGTCCGTCTATGCCGCGCTTGAAAGTTGCCGCCCTTTTTCCCTTCACGCTTGCGCAATTCATTCTGAGTTTGGCTGCTATGCTGGCAGCAAGCTCCCTTACTTTCGGTCAAGCAGAAACGATCGTGCACGATTTCATTGCTCTTCCCCACGGCGGAACACCGGAAGCCACACTGATCGCCGATGCGGCGGGGAACCTCTACGGAACTACTGTAGACGGGGGCACATACGGCCTAGGGACGGTCTTCAAACTTGCTTTAGGCACAAACGGCAAATGGACGCAGACGGTGCTCTACAGCTTTCAGGGCGGAAATGACAGCGGTTTGCCGTCGGCGGGACTGATTTTCGACGCGGCGGGAAATCTTTACGGCACCACCGCGAACGGTTCGGTGCAATACGGATGCAATCAGGGCACGCCTTGCGGAACTGTTTTCAAACTCTCGCCGAACTCGAACGGAACCTGGAGCGAGACGATTCTCTATACGTTCAGCGAAACGAATGATGGCATGACTCCCGTGGCGCCGGTGGCCTTTGACAAAGCCGGAAATCTCTACGGCACGACGTATTATGGCGGCGCGCAACGATACGGCAACGTCTTCGAACTCACGCCGACTGCAGAAGGTCCGTGGACTGAAACGGTGCTTTACACCTTCAACGCCACTACCGACGGCGGATACCCGAGCGCTGGCGTAACTCTCGACGCGGCCGGAAATGTATACGGCACCACACAGTTGGGCGGAGACATCAACTGCTTCAACGTTGGCTATCCCCCGTACGGGTGCGGCACGGTTTTCAAACTAACGCACAATTCCGATAGCTCATGGACGGAGACCGTTCTTCATTCCTTCTCTGGATACGACGGATTGTTCCCGCAAGGCAATGTCATCTTCGACGCTTCCGGCAACCTTTACGGTACGACTCCATCCGGCCCTGGCTTGAATTGTCCAAATGGCTGCGGCACGGTTTTCAAGATGGCTCCGGGCAGCGGCGGCAGCTGGACCCTGACCACGGTCTATACCTTCGCCGGCGGCTTGGATGGGGAGAGTCCGCATGGCGGACTAGTGCAGGGGCCGGACGGCAATTTCTATGGGACGACTCAATTGGGCGGTGGAACCAGCAACTGCCAGTATAGTTGCGGCACCGTGTTTCAGCTCACTCCCTCCAGTGGGTTGGTGTGGAAGGAGAAAGTCATTCACAGCTTCAACGGATCGGCGAACGCACCCTACGGCGTGGATGGAAATGCGCCGATGGCGAACGTTGTCTTCGATCAGGCCGGCAATCTTTATGGCACTGCGTCCGGTGGAGGAACAGTTGCTTCCTGCAATGGCCACGCTTATTTATGCGGCGGAACGGTTTTTAAGATGAACAAAAACTCTTCCGGCCAATGGGTGACCTCGCTGCTGTATTCGTTCTCCGCCAGCGGCGATGGACTCGATCCGATTGGCGGCCTGATTTCCGATGCTTCCGGAAATCTGTACGGAACAACGCAGAATGGAGGCGCTTACGGCTTCGGTTCGGCCTATGAATTGATCGCGCAATCGGGCGGCGGTTACAAAGAGCTCGTGATTTACAGCTTCGCTGGCGGAAGCGACGGCTATAATCCATCGGGCCGCCTGGTTTTTGATGAGGCCGGCAATCTTTACGGCGCAACGTACTATGGCGGCGTCAATTCGCAATGCACCCAGAGCGTCGGCTGCGGAACGGTATATGAGTTGAGTCCGGGTGCGGGCGGCAAGTGGACCGAGAAGCTGCTCTATCTTTTCGGGGGAACTGGCGATACAGGGGCGAACTCTTCTTTGATTTTTGATTCCGCCGGCAATCTGTATGGCACGATTAGCGGCGGAAACTCGTCAGACGGAGAAGTCTACGAGCTGTCGCCTTCTTCGAGCGGCTTGTGGACAATTTCCATCCTGCACAGCTTTAGTGGAACGGATGGCGATGCTCCCGGGCCTGTAGTCTTCGACACGTCCGGAAATCTCTTCGGCGCGGCGTATGGCGGGTTCAAAGGCATCGGCGTCGTGTATAAGCTTTCCCCCGGCGCTTCTGGCTGGACGGAAACCATCGTACATAACTTCGCCGGTGGAGCAGATGGCGAAAATCCCTCGGGCGTGACGTTCAATAAGAATGGAGCGCTGATCGGCACTACGTATGGAGGTGGTAACACCAATTGCCTATACGGTTGCGGGATCGTCTTCGAGATCGTGAAGTCGGGAAGTTCCTGGCAGAAGAAGAATATCTATTCGTTCGCCGGCGGAACCGATGGCGCTTACCCCTACACCGTTCCCGCCATCGACGCCTCGGGAAATGTTTATGGAACGACGGAGGCCGGTGGTGGCCTTTGCGACGCTCCTCTCGCTGGCTGCGGCACCATCTACAAACTCACTTCGTCGTCGGGCACGTGGTCGGAAAGCATCCTCTATGTCTTCGGCCTGGTTCCACACGATGTCTCTCAGGCCGGCCAGTTGCTGCTGAGTCCATCGAACGTTCTGTATGGCGAAGGGATTGGCGGCGACGATGGCAACGGTGCAGTCTTTCAACTCGATTTAAATCAAGCGGGCTCGAATCTTGCCGCGCGTGAGCAACTGGAAGCCAGCCATCCGGGACCGTGGCCGCGGTCGCGGCCGCCCGCTCTCATGCGTCCCTCGCCACAAGGCCGTCTCATCAATTCCGCAACCTCAGGAAAGGGAGGTAACTAATCATGCTTCGTACATATTGTTTGAAATCCGCTCTTTCCCTGAAGGCCGCCGCACTTTCTTTTGCGTTTCTGCTTTCCTGCTCACTAGTTGCCTCGGCAGTCACGGAGACGATACCGCATAGCTTCAACCGCACGCCCAACGGAGCGCACTCAGAAGCCGGTTTGATTGCCGACGCCGCGGGCAATCTTTACGGCACTACGACGCAAGGCGGGGCGTATGGCGTTGTCTTCAAGCTGACTCGGAACTCGCACGGTCAATGGACGCAAACCATTTTGCACAATTTCAGCGGCGGCTACAACGGCCCGGATGGTGTCTCACCATCGGGAGGTTTGTTGTTGGATGGAGCGGGCAATCTCTACGGCACGACCGGAGGCGGTGGATCCTCCGAATGCGGCATCGCCTACGAACTCTCGCCCACCGCAAGCGGTCCGTGGAAAGAAACGATTCTCCATAACTTCGCCTGTTACCCCAACGACGGTACCCGGCCCTCCAGCGGTTTGATCTTCGACGGTGCGGGTAATCTGTATGGTGTCACCTCCGAAGGCGGCAACGGCAGCTGCAATGACGATGAGGGCGACCCGCCGTTTGGTTGCGGCACAGTTTACGAATTGTCGCCGGCCGCAGGTGGAACCTACACCGAGACTATCCTTTATAACTTCCCGGTGGGGGGGAACTACGAAAGCTATCCCGAGGGCAATCTGGCTTTCGACCAATCGGGAAGTTTGTATGGCACCGCGAGCTCCGGTGGCAGCGGGGTTTGCTCTTTCTACGGCGGCTGCGGCACCGTGTTCGAACTTGCTCACAGCAGCGGCGGCTGGACCGAATCCACCATTTACAACTTCCAGGGTAAGTCTGACGGCGACACCCCAGTTTCCGGCGGCGTGTTCGACTCCACCGGAAATCTCTACGTCACGAGCGCGGGCTATTACAATTACGGAGCCGTTATCCAACTGACTCCTGGTTCCAGCGGCTGGACGGAAACCAGTCTTTACACTTTCCCTTCGTATTACGACCAACCGTACGGAGCGGTCGTGATGGATGCTGCGGGAAATCTCTACGGAACCACCGTGGGCGGCGGCTCGACTACCGCTTGTAACAGCAACGGTTGCGGTTCCATCTATAAACTTTCCAAGGGCTCCTCGGGCTGGACCGAGAGCACGCTTTACGCCTTTACCGGAGGGACCGACGGCGGGGCGCCATATTCAACTCTGCTGCGCGATTCAACGGGAGACCTCTACACAACCACCGCCAACTACGGCAACGGCGTAGGCTCGGTCTTCAAGCTGGCGCCGGCTTCCGGCGGCAGCTGGAAGGGGACTGCGCTCTACGATTTCCCGGTTCTGATCGAGGGCGCGCATCCGTATGGAGGTCTGCTCGCGGACGGCCAGGGCAACTACTACGGCACGACGACGCAAGGCGGCCTAAACGTCGACTGCGGCTATTACCTGGGATGCGGCACCGTTTACAAACTTTCGCCCTCCGGTTCGGGTTGGAAGGAAACAGTTCTCTACAGCTTCACCGGAACCGGCGGAGATGGCGCCTACCCCGCGGGAAATCTTGCCCTCGATGCGGCTGGAAATCTCTATGGGACGACCGAGTACGGAGGCAACGTCGTTACCTGCAACGGCGGTCTTGATCAGTGCGGCACCGTTTATAAGCTCTCGCCCAATAGTAACGGCAGCTGGACCGAAACGGTTCTCTACCGCTTCAACGGCTATACCACGGGGGATGGATCAAATCCGACCAGCGGCGTGGTCCTGGACGCGTCCGGGAATCTATACGGCACCACGCCCACGGGTGGGCAGTATGGGGAGGGAGTTGCCTTTGAGCTGAAGTCATCTTCCGGAACCTATACCGAAACATTGCTGCGTACGTTCGGATCACCCGGCGATGTGGCCAACCCCTCCTCGAGTTTGATCTTCGACAAGAGTGGCAATCTCTACGGAACAGCGGGATACTACAACAACATCAACGCCGGAGTGGTTTACGAGCTGTCGTCTTCCGGCGGCAGTTGGAATGAGAGCGTCCTGTTCCAGTTCGCCACGATGGCCTCGGGGTATGGTCCGGCAGGCGGCGTGATCTTTGACGCGGAAGGAAACCTTTACGGCACCACCTATTCTGGCGGCAGCTACAACGTTGGCCTTGCCTATAAGCTGACGCCCATCTCGTCGGGCTTCTGGAACGAGGCCGTCCTCTACAACTTCATCGGAGTTGACGGCGATGGTGCCGAGCCGCAACAAGGCCTCGCGTTCGACCGCGCCGGCAATCTCTACGGCACCACAACCTACGGAGGCGTGTACAGCAATTCGTGCACGACGATTGGCTGCGGTGTAGTCTATGAGCTGACGCCAACCTCCAAAGGCCCGTGGCACGAACGCGTGCTGCACCGTTTCACCACTGGCAACGACGGATCCAACCCCGATGCGCCGGTCGTGGTGGATTCTAGCGGCAATGTTTTTGGGACGACCTTCAACGGCGGCGTCGGTGCCTGCGGCATCGTATTTGAGATCAAACCGTAAGCAGATTCGGATTTTGTTCGGATGTTTTCGCCGCCCGTTGCATCCTACGGGTGGCATTTTTGTCTACTTGATAACAGCTGGATCCGAAACCCGCTGTTGGTAGAGGGCACTGCTGCGCCATGGCTTCCACGTCGAGTTCGAATAAAAAGAAATCTTTTAATGTGCGTGAGACTGCGTGGATCGGCCAGCACCTCGTGGTATTGCGCTTGAGCAAAGATAGATTCGGCTTGTTCTGGAACCACAACTCCACCCCCTTAAACTCTTGAGTGACGGGATGATCCGATGATCCGATGACCCGAAGCTATTCCGGGCCAGAAGTCGGCTTCTGGGAAATTAGCAGGATACCAATGAATCTCGCTTCGTTCGCCTTTCGGTAGGCGCGGCATGCAGAGATAATATGCGATTTCAGACTGCCCGCTAGGCACGCAGTCACATACGAACCCGAACCAGGCAACCGAGGCCCTCGTACAGTGACTTTCTTACCTGAGAATCGCCTTGCGTTCGCTTCTTAGGTTCGAATGGATGGCGAATCGAAACCGGACTAGTTGGAAAGTCTGATGTCAGGTTTTAGGGTGAAATTCTCTGGTAAGGTTTTGCTATCTGCAACTTACGGATGAGTCAGGGCTTAGCGTGGCAAAACCGTACCGAGGGTTCGAATCCTACTTGCTCCGCCACGCAGTCTGAACTGCAGAGAATATCTGCGGTTCTTCCATCGAAATACGCGAAACATGCCCGTATTCGCGATAGTGCGCTAACGAATACGACTAGAGAGAACGGACTGCTCGGCATCCAATGGGACCCCTGTCCGGTCTTTTCTCTGGGAGGCAGAGGGGCAGTCCGGTTTCAACAACTCCGCAAGGCGAATGCAATGCGATCCTAAATCGATAGTGTGGCGAATGGGGGTTGACTTTTGTCAGCATGCGAACATGCGCCGCCATTGCCAACGTCATCATTACGCCGGACCTTTTCGAACGGGAGCGCCTGCTGGTGACAAACAGCAAATTTATTCTGGTGGAGGGCACACTCCAGAATCAGGATGGCGTAATCCATATCAAGGCAGAGCGGTTAAAAACCCTCACGGGAGATGCCTTGGAACTACATTCCCACGATTTTCATTAAATTGATTCTAAGGACCCGGAAGCCGTTCCTCCAGCGTCTGGCTTAGCGACTCAATCGAGGTGTTCTGACTAAGCTCCCGAATCTCCTTGTCGGCCATGATGTTCTCAAGTCCCATGCGGCCGCAGATTGCCCGTACCATCTGCAACAGCTTCGTGATTTCCTTCTCAGACAACAAGTCGATCTGCAAATTCAGATGATCCCGGCGCTCTCCTCGCCGCATCATGCGATTCTGGCGCATGAGTATGAAACTGGAGAGAATTACCGCCTCGACTGCAACAATCATTCCGAGCAACGAAAAAGGATAAGGATCGAACGGTCTTATCCGGGTGATTATGCCGCTGTTTGCCAGTAGCCACAGAATCAAGAGTAGAAGATGAAGAAGAATGAAAAGCGGACTTCCCGCGAAAACACCGACCGCATCAGCGAACCGTTCTGCGTCCGATCTTCGCTCCAAAGCTTCTTCTTCCTGTTTCACAATCGCGTCGATATGCGACTGCCCCTGCTTGGACTTTTCGCTCATATTTTTCCTGACGCGAATTTGCTCCCTTAGGAGAAGAGAGGCTGCTGATCTTGGGAACGCGATGGTTCCGTAAATACAAGCGTGTTATCGGTACGCCCCCCATCTGGCGCGCCCAAGCCGAATCGAGATGAGTGGTTTTTGCCGATTATCCCACTATCGCCATTTGACTAAATAAGTTCGCACGTCCGAGATGGCGACGGCCCGGCAAAGCGGGCGTCTTCCGGATTGATGACGATCACCGAGAATGGGACCGTTCCATCCTTCCCTCGACTATGTACAGGAAACTGCGCCTCATTGAACACTCAAGGTGCTTGGTCGAAAGAACCGCACTTCCGCCACGCGGTCAGCGGTATTTCCAAGGATTCGCGCCTGAGCAGACTTATCTTGAGCACCTCTCGTGGTGACTTCAATTGGAATGGATTCTCCTTTGAGGCGAAGTAGCTGTGTTATGCGCATCGAAACGCACTCTGCCCGCGACATAGAGAGCTCCCTTGCGTCGCCAACAGTTCTAGCCAACGCCCGACTCATGGGCATTGCGTCCGTAGAACCGATCACCAAGAGCCCACGAGGCCTGCGATTTTCCACTTCCGCAACAATGCTTTCGATTTCGCGCATCGCATCAGGTGACGTATCACAGGTATCACCAGGCGCAAAATGAACGTCGTAACTCACGTCGGGCAGGGTCTTCGCAATGTTGGCCACTGCTTGTCCAGCGCGTTCACTTCTAGTCAGTACGAGTGCCGTTACGTATCCAGTAAATATCAAGCAATAAAGAGTGCTATAAAGTAATAGCACGCCGGCTCGATAAATCGCAGTACGTCCGACCAGTGCTCTTATCAGATTCATCAATTGATAATCGTATTCTGCAGTTCCAGCTGATCTCATTTCTCCCCAACGGACACGTCCAGCGCCACGTAGACATACCAGAGTCGTCGTAAACCAGAGCCAAGAGAGTGAAATTATCAAACTCGCGGCCAAATTCCGCTCGCTCTGCGCCCAAATACGCTAATAATGCCCGTATTTCGCGATTATTCCCAGACAAACCGGACTGCGGTGAACGGACTCCTCGGCATCGAACGCAGTGGTTGTCCAGGTTTCTCTGGAGGGCACATGCGCGGTCCGGTTTCAAAGTGTGCGTAAGGCGAAAGCAATGCGATCAAAGGCCCGGAATTCGACCCCAGCGAGTTGACTTTTGTCAGCGCCTTGGACACGGAGTTCGGCGCTTCCCCTAAGCCCATTTCTAGCCAACCTTCCGGTTCGCCGACAATCAACTCACTGGAGATCTGGCCACTACCACTAGGCCGTTTTTAGGAAGCGGCAGAGCGAACCTTGCTGTGACTTACCAGAGCAGCTATCCCGAACTCTGGCGTTATGAACTCTGGCGTTATCACGTTCGACGAACGATGGATGGCTTCATGAAGCAGAGCTCGAAACCCGAATAGTATACTACGTTCTCCATCGAACTACTCGGCATTTGACTAAAAACCGTTCTTGACTCGCCTTGTTCAAACCAAGTTCCTTGAGGGATCATGACGTTGATGCCCTCGACTGTTCGCTCGGGCCGTTTCGGGAACGTAAGTAACACCACCAAAGTGGCATTCCGGCGACGCACGCGACACTATACCATATAGTCGATGGAAGTAATGGACATTGTTAGGCGTTCTTGGAGGCAGCGATGAGCATGATGCGTACAACATTTGGCTCTCCGCACTTTACATTCTCAATCGCCATAATCGGGGGGGGATTTACCGGAGCGGCTTTGGCTGCGCAACTGATGCGCAACTCCGGCGGCAAAATTTCTGTTGCTATCATTGAAAAAGGCACACAACTTGGCCGCGGTGTGGCATACGGGACTGCATGCGTGGACCACTTGTTGAACGTCCGCGCACGGAATATGAGCGCCTATCCCGACGATCCGGGGCACTTTTTAACCTGGGCGCAAGACAACTATGAACCACGCGCGAATGCCGACGATTATCTTCCACGGCAGGTGTACGGTCGGTACGTCGCCAGCCTGCTCCAGCAAGAAATCGAATTGCATCCCAGCCAGCTTGAACATTTCAAGGATGAAGCCGTCTCTATCGCTCGTGTCGGCAATAAGGCAGAAGTCCGTCTTCGCAGTGGCAAGATACTATTGGCCGACAAAGTCGTGCTTGCGTTGGGCAATTTCCCCCCGGGTGATCCGCGATTTCCAGGAATGACGGCAGAGAGTCGGCGTTATGTCTCCGATCCCTGGGCGGCGGGAGCATTGACGGATGTGGCGCAAGACAAAAAAGTTCTACTGGTTGGTTCCGGTCTCACCAGTGTGGACGTTGCCATTGCTCTGTGGAAACAAGGATTCGATGGGACGATCCATACTCTTTCCCGCCGCGGACTCCTGCCGCAACGCCACCGAGCGACCAGTCCATGGCCGCAATTCTGGGACGAAAAATCTCCCAGAACTACGCGCGGGCTTTTGCGGTTGATTCGGAGTCAGGTCGAATCGGCACAAGCGCACGGAAGCGAATGGCGCGCCGTAATCGACTCGCTCCGTCCTTTCACGCAGGAAATCTGGCGTTCCCTTCCGCGGGGGGAACAGCGAAGATTCCTGCGACACGCCCGGCCTTATTGGGAAGTCCATCGGCATCGTGTTGCGCCGGAGATCGGCAATCTGCTGGAGTCGCAAATGCGAAATGGACGAATCGAGACTCATGCAGGGCGGGTTATTGAATACGGCGAAGATCGCAACAGCGCCGACGTGACTTACCGCGAACGCAAGACCGGCGAACTCGTGTCTCTAAGAGTCGACAGCGTCATCAACTGTACCGGACCCGAAGTGGATTGCCGCAAAATAAACAACCCGCTATTGACCGATCTCCTCCGCCAAAAATTGGTTCGCCCCGATCCTCTATTTCTGGGATTCGACACCTCCGATTATGGCGCCCTGATTGATGCTAGCGGCGAGCCGTCGGATTTTCTTTACGCCGTTGGTCCGTCGCGCAAAGGAAGCTTGTGGGAAGCCACGGCTGTTCCCGAGATTCGGGATCAGGTTGCGGAACTCGCAGCGCTATTGTTGGCTGGTTGTGAGCGGATCGACTCCGCAGCGCGCGAGGAGGAAACAAAGCCCGTTCTACTGAAATGACTGTGGTTCCCTGATGCCTTCAGGAGTTCACTTAGTCTTCGAAGGGTGGAAAGCCGCTCACGCCATCGCTTGTGGCTAGTCTCCTGCGGCGGCTGCAAACGTTTTGTAGAATTTTTTCTTGGCCCGGGCGCGAACTTCATCGAGTTCAGCGTGCAACCGCCTGATCTCCGCGTCAAGTTCAATGAAGGTCAGGCACTGAGCGGTGATCAGGCGGTCTGCTTTCACTCCGGCGTAATCCTGCGTCCCGGCGGTCTTCAAATAGATGCAGGCGGAGGGCTGTTGCGTTCTGGGATCGCTATCCAGATACACAAAATCCAGGCTCGTAGTTTCCATGGTGCAGCGATTATGGCATGATTTGTTTCGCGTCACATTATTAAATCAGGCTCACCGGGGAAGGTGCCGTCCATACTGGGAAGACGCTCACTGCCGAACTTTTCGGATGTTGAAATCCACAGCCTGGCAACTTATCCACAATTGGCGAAACAGTTTTCTGGCCCTATAATCCGCGCTATGGAAACTACGAATCTCGATCTTGTTTTTCTCGACAATGAACAGAAAACCAAAGGACAAATGGCTCACGTGTGTGTAAAAGCGGCCGATAACAAGAAATATGGTTCGCTTAAGAGTGAAGGGTTGATCACTTCGCCATGTATGAGTTTTCGCGAATTCGATGCGGAGATCCGTCGGCTGCAGACAGAACTGGAAATCATCCGAGCCGAAGCGCGAAAAAAGTTTGCCCGGGCGCAAGCAGTAGTGTTGTCGGCGGCCTGATTGGTTCGGGATGGCGGCTGCACATTGCGCTGGTGTTCTCGCGCGCCGGTTTTGCCGCTCTCAGCTCGAACGCATGGCCAGCAAACTGACAGCGGGAGCGGTATCCGATAAAGACGATCTTATAGCTTGACATTAATTGTCCAAAGCGTTAAACCTCTTAACGTCATCCAACACCTATTTTTATTGCGCCTGGGAATCGCTCGCGCAAAAGTGTGTCCCGGCAATGGGCTCGTTGACTGAGACTGTTCACAGAAACTGAAGTGATATCCATCACAGACAATGTAGACAACGCATCGGGTAGCGTCTGGTGTTCGCTTATGACAGACCGTGTCGTTCGAAGCGTCCACAATTCTTCGTACCGCATGTGCCCACGAATTCCTTTTCCGCCACAGAGGAGCTAATCCATGCCTGAGAAAGCAGAAATTCGTCATACCCTGAGCGAGCAGCAAGCACGGCAGCTCGCGAACGTCACCAAAACCGTTCCGATGATGGAAGCGATCACGCCGCGGTGGCTGGTCACTTTCCTTTCCTGGGTACCGGTAGAAGCCGGAACCTATCGCGTAAATAGGGTGAAGCCTACGCGGCCGGGAACGCGCACCATCGAGTGCAGTCCGGACGAAGAAGTCGACTTGCCGGAAATTTACGTCGACTACGAAGAAAAGCCTCGCGAGTACACGCTGAACGCGGTCACCACCGTGCTTGACGTGCAGACGCGCATCTCCGATTTGTATCGCAGCCCGCACGATCAGATCCGCGAACAGCTTCGATTGATGATCGAAAAAGTAAAAGAACGCCAAGAAAACGAACTGGTCAACAATGCCGAGTATGGTTTGTTAAATAACGTGGTGCCGGAGTTTCGCGTTAAAACTAGAAAGGGAGCGCCCACGCCTGACGATCTGGATGAGTTGATTGCAAGAGTCTGGAAAGAGCCAGGATTTTTCCTGGCGCACCCGCGCACTATTGCGGCATTCGGACGCGAATGCACGCGACGCGGCGTTCCACCTCCCACGGTAAATTTGTTTGGCGCGCAATTCCTGACTTGGCGCGGGCTGCCCCTGGTTCCCTGCGACAAGCTTGCGATCAAGAACGAGAAAACCAACATTCTGCTGCTGCGAACCGGCGAGAAAAAGCAGGGCGTAATCGGTCTATTCCAGCCGGGACTCCCCGGAGAAGTGACGCCCAGCCTTTCGGTTCGCTTCATGGGCATCAATCACAAAGCGATGGCGTCGTATCTGATTTCGCTCTACTGCTCGATTGCCGTGCTTACCGAAGATGCAATCGGCGTGCTGGAGAATGTCAATGTCGACCAATACCACGAGTACAAGTAACCGTCTGGGGGCCGATGTGCTGACATCATCTCCTGCGCAGGAACATCGAGAAGATGCGGAACAATATGAAAGCGCGTCACCCTTTGTGACGGCGGTACCCGACGCGGCGGTGATTGCAAAACTCGCCAACGAGTTCTTTGCGGCGCTGCCGCTTGCACCGAAGTTGCCGCAAGAAATGGTACCTGAGGAATTGGCGAGTGGCGCGGTGCCAGCGATTCCTGGTATGCCGCCGCGACCGGCTATACCGGATTATCCGCGAGAGATGTTCTCGTTTCCCACTACACCGAATGTTCCCGTTGTTCCGGGCGTGCCGCGACCGCCATCGTCGCCTCCGACTGCGGCATTAAATGAGGCAGACTTTCGCGCGATTGCGGCTTCGCTGGCGGGCGCAACGTCGCTGGCTCCGCAAATCACAACTGGTGCTCCAGTTCCCGCTATACCCGGCTCGTCCTCGGCTTTTCCGGATGGCGAAAAAGCTGGCCCGTGGTCGGCTGCGCCGCGGCTTGCACCCAACACCGAGATGTATTCTTTTCCCGCGGTCCCGGACATGCCGTCGTCACCGCCGACAGCGCCGCCGAGCGGATCGGATCTCGCGGCTGTTCCCAACTCACCAGCCGCAGCAACCGCAGTGACTCCGGGAGTCCCTATTCCGCCGACCGCTTACCAGCAACCGGGCCAGTCTGGCGATCAGGGTCGAACCGATCCGTGGGCGCTGGCGCCAAATTTCCCTACGCAAAGTGAGGTATTTTCTTTTCCACGCGTGCCGGGCGCATCAGTTCCCGGCATCCCGCAAGTGGAAACCTCGCAACCAAGTTTGCCTGCGTCTCAGCCGGTGCTGGGCACCGTTCCACCCGCGACCCCTGTTGCGCCGCCGGTGAATGTGCCGGAGTCGCTTCCCAGCTCGCGCAGCGCC
>JGI12635J15846_10003480_pt1 | contig 13657 bp, 14 predicted proteins | sample BlaSpr_A8_OM2_M2_FD_15846 | JGI IMG/M metagenome (IMG submission 15846) | reverse complement strand
ACAATTCCTAGTGGGATTGCGGCAATCCGGCGCCGGAGCCGATAATGGTCCGATGGGAGGCCGCAGCCGACAACGGATTTTTGGCGATCGCGTCAGGGGCGCGAGGATCAGCGCGCAGCACGCGCGCGAACAGGCGGTCGGAACAGATGGAGGGTTTCGGCGGACCGGCCCAGCCCTCGCCCACCATCGCGCAATGCCTCAATGGCGGATATGGCTGGCTGGAGGTGATGTGCCACCGCTGCGAGACCCGCGCCAGCCTGCCGCTCGAGACCATCCGCCGGGCGCGCGAGACGCCGATCTGGAAGCTGGAAGCGGCGCTGAAATGTCGCTCCTGCGCCACGCCGCGCTACGCGCCGCCGGTGCACCTGATCAGGCTGACCAGGGAGCAGAAGATTGCGCCCTATCCCTGGGTCCATCCCGACGACGATCGATGAGGGCCGTTCAAACAGGCCGATAAATCCCGATACCGACCGGGAATATTACCGCACAGACGCCGTTCCCGAAGTGTGGTAACTCTCGATCCATATTGGAGGATGGCGTCATGATTGAACCGAAACTGGAAGTCCCGGCCGAATTGCGCGATTTGGCCGAAAAGACCATCGATCAGGCGGAAAAAGCGTTCGGGATGTTCTTCGATGCGGCCAACAAGTCGATCGCGTCAATTCCGACCCCGGGAACGGAGATGTCCAAGCAGGCGCTATCGCTCACCGAACAGAATATCAAAGCCGCGTTCGAGCATGCCCGAAAACTGGTTCACGCCACCGATCTCCAGGAAGCCATGCGCATCCAGTCGGAGTTCTTGAAGAGCCAGTTCACCAATGCCGGGGAGCATATGCGCCAGATTACCGGCAGCGTCATGTCCGCCGGGAAGGATGCGACCAAGAGCAAATTCTGATCGGCGCGGGCGCCGAGCCCGGCCCAGGAATACGTCGGGGGATGAATAGTTCGTTGCCCACAATATAGTCTTGCGTGGACTTGCACCGTGGACTTCAATTGTGGCGCAGGTCCTTGACGGGCCACCGGGTGACGCCACTCGCCGTCCGTCGACTTTTCTGCTGATCCCTGTCGGCTTAACCGGCAGGGATTTGCATTTTGGGGCGGCTGCCTTTTTGCCGATTTTGCGGAGCGAACCGAGATCGGCGGCGGGATCGGCCGCCACGTTTCGGCCCGAGCGTTGATACCCGTCCGGACGCACCGAAAGATCGGTTTACCATCTGCTCACACTCGCGCCGCGGCGGCCGGTTGCATTGACCTGCCTCAAGCCCGCTCGCTTATCCGCGCGCCGCCGCAATTCAGCGGGCCGGGAACCGGTCCGACGGAACCTTTGCCGCCGCGCCGAGTTGTCGCGCCATGGTGAGCAAATGGAGAATTGAAATGAAATTAGGTTTGGCTGTTATCGCAACCGCTGCGTTGGTTGGAATCGCGCTGCCGGCGTCCGCGGAAGAAGTTGGTATCGGCGTCGGCCCGCGCGGGGTGACCGTCGGCGAAGGCCACCGCGACCGTGATCGGGATCGGGACCGTGACGTCGTTCGCGACCGCGACAATCACCGCGACCGCGACGCGGTTATCATCAAGAAGGGCGATCACGACCGCGATGTCGACCATGACCGCCGCAAGGTCATCATCGATCGCGACTGATCTTCGCAAACCACGATCCAAAGACGACAGGGCCGCCTTCGGGCGGCCTTGTCATGTCGGGAAAATCTGGCCGAGTTTCGGACGGACTCGGCGCGGTTCAAGGCATCGCCGCAAAAATGATGCGCGTGGGCCAGCTGACCGGGATCTAGCAGTCGATGCCGTTTCTCTTGCCGACGGTGCAGTAATCGCGAACGGTTTTGCGGATGATTTTGGTCAGGCCATCGGTGAAATCATCGTCGTCCAGTAACTTGCTGGCGCCGGCTGCTCCGCGCGCGGTCGCTGGAGTTGAAATTTGCGCCGCCAGAATCGCCAGATTCAAGAGTGTCGTCGCCAGGGCGACAACCAAGACCACCATTGCCAACTTCCCGGACATCGCCCCCTCCACAACAATCTAGGCCGCCACCCCTGTAACCCGATCCGGGCGCGTGAGCCGGAATCGTTCGTTCGATGCTAGCAGATGGGCGTCCGCCTGGGTGAACAAGTCAAAGGCCCAGCAGCCATAATCCGTCGCTTAAGGAAGCGGCGCTCCGGCGTTGTTGATAATCAGATTATTGGTGTCGACCGGTGCCAGTTCGCTGGCGCTGCCGTTGCCCAAAAACTCGTCGAGCGTCGCCTGAATTCTCTCTTTTGCGGAATCCGGGCCGCGGTCGCTCATCCAGGTGTGCTGAAATTGTGTGGGGACGATATCGATCCCGCCCGCCTTCGCCTGCTGCGGGGTCGGCAGAACGCCGGGATCGGTCTTGAAGTTCGGATCCTTCGAGCGGAATGACAGGATCTTCAGCTTGTTGTTGAGCACGAAGGGGACCCGCAGATTATCCAGCGTGACAACTTTCGTCACCAGCTCCGGATGATGCTTGGCGAAATACATCGCGGTGTCGCCGCCGTTCGAATGTCCGACCAGCGTCAGGTGATCGTAGTCGGCGTTCGGCTGCCGTTTTTTCAGTTCTCCGACCACAAAGAGAATATTGGCTTCGCCCTTCTCATAGACGCCCTCCCTGCCGACATAGGGCAGGCCGATCTTGGTCATCAGGGGAGGGTCGCTCGGAAGATCCTGCTGGATGCTGCCGACCAGATATCCCCTGGCCGCGAAGACGTTGGCCAGAAACGAATACTCCGTGTTCTTGACCGTGTTGCCGTTGCTGATGATGGCGACCGGAAGCTTCCAGTACCCGCCATCCGCCTTCAACTCATAGTCCCGGCGCACGGCAACGTCGACCGCGACCGGCCGCTGCCGTGCGGCATCGAACAGATTCAGCGTCTCGTGCCGGATGCCCCATTTGCTGACGGCAAAATACACGGCACCGATCAGAGCACAGACGCACGCCAGAACCGCGATACCCCGCCTCATCGTTTCCCTTCTGATCACTTTTGATTCAACAGGTGGTGTACATACGCGCCAACTATGAGGCTGGCCCCGCCGGGCCAGCATTAAATTTAGGAAATCTTGTTGCCTTGCAACAAACCCGGATGCGGGGTCGGCGAGGTCCTTCCGCGATCCGGCGTATTCGCCTGATGGCGACGGAAGCCGTTCGATCTCGCCGCCGGTCTAGCGCCTATTTTGCGACCCGGCGCTGGCAAGAGCCCGCGCAAAGTAGTCCCTCGCCACTATGTCCAGCGCGGCCGAGATCAATTCCTCGGATTCCAGCGTGCGGCCCCGGCTCTCCGCCTCGAGCCGCTCGGCCTCCTGAAGATAATCGATGGCGAGCTCGCGCAGGCGGTGTAACTCGACGTCGTCGGGAACCGGATAAATCGTCGCCAACAGATGTCGGGCGCGTGCGCGAGCGCGGTCACTTCTCATGCCTGCCATGAGCGCCTCCTTGGTCTTCGGAATTACCTGAGAAAGTGCCGCGTGGGTCGTTGGCCGAACACCGGTCAGCGTCGTGATGGTCGCACCCGTCACTGCCTGAGCCGAGCTTCTGCCTAAACTAAGCATCTCGGCTATGTCCGGTTCCTGACAAAGCAAAAGTTTTTTCGGAATTTGGATGTTCGGGCAGCGAAGGCGACGATCCCGCTCGCTAGTAGCCATGCGACATTTTGTGCCCTCCGCAGCGCCATTTTCGCAACAGTTAGGCAAAATCGGGCGGCGTTGCCCCAATGGCACAGCCCATGGTGGAGCTCTGGGGTAAGGTTCGGCCCCTAGGGGACCGGATTCTGTTTCGGCTGGAGGATATGATGCGAAGTGCGAAATTGATTGTGGGTGCTGCCGTCATTACCACGCTTGCCGGCATCTCCGCGGCGTCGGCTGCGGACCTGGCTCCCATGTACAGCAAGGCGCCGCCGCCTCCGGTTGCGATCGTCTATGACTGGACCGGGTTCTACATCGGCGGCAACGCCGGTTATAGCTGGGGCCGCGCCAGGACCGACGGCAGCCTGGCGGGAACGCAGAATGTCAGCGTGTTCCGCACCGCTGGCCCAAACCTGGTTAGTTCCGTGACCACGGCGCTGGGCACATTGCCGTTGTCGGGACGTGCCAATGTAAACGGCTTCGTCGGTGGCGGCCAGGCTGGCTACAACTGGCAACGCGGGACTTGGCTATTCGGTTTGGAAGGCGACATTCAGGGCAGCGACGAGCGCGGCAGCAGCGATGTTTGTTTCACCGTCGGTTGTCCGCCCGGCTCGACCTTCCTGACGGCAAACTACAAGCTCGACTGGTTTGGCACCGCGCGCGGCCGCGTCGGCTTCCTTCCGACCGACCGTGTCCTGCTCTACGCGACCGGCGGTCTGGCTTACGGACACCTGTCGGCCACCGCACCGCTGATCCCGCTGAGCTGGGGCACGACCAACGCCGGCTGGACCGTCGGCGTCGGCGCCGAAGCCGCGATCGACCAGCACTGGTCGGTCAAGGTCGAATATCTCTACATGGACCTCGGAAACGTTGGCAGCGGCTCCGCAGGAGCTACGACTGTCGTGAACCAGCTGAACACGCCGACTCCGGGCTTCAATACGGTCACCACCACGACGTTGACCGGCGCATTCAATACCAAGTTCACCGACAACATTCTGCGCGTCGGCGTCAACTACCGGTTCGGTGGCCCGGTCGTCGCGAAGTACTGACTTCTCCCGGCACTGGAAAGACTTGAAAGCCCCGGCATGGTCCGGGGCTTTTTTATGCGCGTCCGCGAATCGCGGACCGCCGATCTGAATGGGCTTGTCTCTAGAGGGGATTGTCCTGGCGCGTGGAAGGCTGCGTCTTCTGATCGGCCTTCTCGGCGTCGCGCTTGTTGGCTTCGTGATGGCCGATGACGCAGCCGGCAACCGCGCCGACCTTACCATGCCCCGCCATATGGCCCGCGAGGCCGCCAACGATGGCGCCCTTGATACATCCCTTGGCTTCGACAGTAGCGGGGGCGAGCGCCAGGCCAAGAATTGCGGCAGCAAAAATCGGCGTCTTCATGTCGGTGCTCCCAAAACATTCGCTGCATCAATCCTGACGGCGGCGAATGGTTCCCGCAGATTCCCGTATGTTTTCAAACCTGGGAAATGAAAACGCGCCGGCAAAATTGCTTCGAGCGCGGTGCGTCATTCAGCGTTCGCGCCGTCGTCAACCCGATGTCAACGGATTGTCATGGGTAACGCATTAGGTTGGCTGGGCACTATTGTATTTACCGTCTTCGTCACCTTTGCATCCATCGACAAACAGGGAGATCGCCATGCGTCAAGAGCGCATTTTCGGCGCCGCAAGTGCATTGCTACTCGGCACCGCGTTGCTGGCCGGAGGATCCACGACCGCGCAAGCGGCGTGCGGATTGCAGTCCGCCGGCAACAAGATCAAGCATGTCGTGCACATCCAGTTCGACAACGTGCACCTGCGGCGCGACAATCCCAATGTGCCATCCGACCTCGAGCAGATGCCCAACCTGCTCAATTTCATGCAGAACAACGGCACCGTGAGCGGCAATCATCACACGCCGCTGATTTCGCACACCGCGACCGACATCCTGACCGTGCTGACGGGCGCCTATGGCGACCGCATGGGCGTTCCGGTGGCGAACAGCTATGGCTTTTTCCGCAATGACGGCTCGGTCGGCTTCTCCAGCTCATTTCTGTACTGGACCGCGCTCAGCGCTGACGGCAAGCCGGAATTGATCAACGAGAACGGCAAGACATTTCCGGCGCCGTGGGTGCCGTTCACCCGGGCCGGCTGCGACGTCGGCGCCTTCTCGATCGCCAACATGGAATTCGAGAGCCTGCCGGCCGACGTGCGCACCGTATTCGGAACCGGCTCGCCGGAGGACGTCGCGGTCTCGGCAGGCCTCAATCTGTCGCGCACGCCCGCGAACGCGCCCGCACGCCAGGCGCCGAACACGGATTACCTCGGCATCGCGGTGCATTGCGCGCAGAACAGCCCGCTTTGCAACAACAGCCATGCCCGTACCGATGCGCTGCCGGACGAGCCGGGCGGCGGCTATAGCGGCTTCAGCGCGCTGTACGGCAACGTCAACGTCGCACCGGTGATTTGCGCGGCGGCACCCACCGGCTGCGACGGCAGCGGTCACGTCACGGACACCGATGGCACCGTCATCGCCGACGCCTATGGCCGTCCCGGCTTCCCCAACATTTTCAGCCCGCTGGCCAAGCAGTCGCTCGGCTATGCCGCGACCATGCTCGAAGCCGGCGTGCCGATCGTTTACGTCTATCTGGCGGACGGGCACGACCGCAATCCGGTGCCGCTCGATCCGACCACGAACCTGCCCGGCCCAAGCCACGCCTTCGGCGCCGGCGAAGCGGAATACGTCGCCCAGCTCAAGGCCTATGATGTCGCTTTCGGCAAATTCTTCGCGCGGCTTGCCGCCGACGGCATCGACAAGACCAACACCCTGTTCATCGTCACCGCGGACGAAAACGATCATTTCGTCGGCGGCGCGCCGAGCCCGGCCAATTGCGACGGCATCCACGTGCCCTGCACCTACGCGCAGATCGGCGAGATCGACACCTTCCTCGACCGGCTGCTGCTGACCCAGCGTAACAACACGACGCCGTTCGACATCCACTTCGACGACGCCCCGACCTTCTACATCCACACCAATCCGGGGCCGACCAACGCGCTGACGCGCGCCATGGAGAAGGACGTCGACGCGTTGCGGGTGACGAACCCGATTACCGGCAAGCTCGACAAGCTCAACGTCCTGCTGGCGGACCGGGCGGAAATGGGTGTCCTGCACATGATCACGGCGAACCCGCTGCGTTCGCCGAGCTTCACCATGTTCGGCGATCCCGATTACTTCAATCAGACGTCGAGTTCATTCAGCGGCCAGGGCAAGGATTGCTCGCAAGCACCCGCCTGCGTCGCCGAGGGGCCCGGCTTTGCCTGGAACCACGGCGACTTCCAAACGCAGATCACGCGCACCTGGGTGGGCATGGTGGGACCCGGCGTGATTCGCTCCGGCCGCAATGACAGCGTGTTCTCCGACCACACCGACCTGCGCCCGACCATGATCGCGCTGGCCGGCCTGCAGGATGACTACGGTCACGACGGCCGGGTCCTCGTCGAGTTCATCGAGGATCACGTTTTGCCGAACTCGCTGCGGCGGAGCGAGGAGAACTTCGTCGAACTCGCCCAGGTCTACAAGCAGCTCAACGCGCCGCTCGGCTCGGTGGGGCAAGACAGCCTGCGCCTGGCCAACCGGTCGATCCTCAGTGACGACGTGACTTACGGCAAGTACCTCGCCACCATCGCCGACATCACCAGCCAGCGCGACGCGCTGGTGGCCGAGATCAAGCCGGTGCTGGACGCGGCTGCGTTCGGCAATCAGCCGATCGATGAGCACCAGGAAGACCAGCTCGTGCACCGTGCCCGTGCGATCATCGACCGGGTCGCTGATCTGGCGCATCGCGACGACGATCATCACGACGACCATCACTGAGCGCCGTGGCACATCGGTCAAACGACGATCGCAAGCCCGCTGGCGATGCCAGCGGGTTCAGGCGTGACGGCGGAGGCGGCAATGCCGCGCCGTCACGCTTGCCTGCGCTCTCGCGCCGGCTGGTTATGTTGGCCATGATCGGTGGCGCGTCGTGGGCGGGCGCCAACATGGCCCACGCGCAGGTGCGGGTCGATGGAGGGCCGGAGGCGGTCCACCTCGAGGCGAGCGACGTGTCGCTCCGGGACGTGCTTGCGGCGCTGCAGGCGAAATTCAACCTGCGCTTCCGCACCGACGATGCGCTCGAGATGCGCAAGACCGGGGTTTTCAACGGCACCTTGCCGCGCGTCGCCGCACGGATTCTCGACGGCTATGACTTCGCGATGAAAATCACGCCGCAAGGTATCGATGTCCTGGTGCTGCGGCAGAGTCAGCTCGACGGCAAGGCGGCCGCCGCGGAATTGCCAATCCGTGCGTCGCTCAAGAAATCGTCTGCGCCGGCCATGACGGCGGCGGAGGCCAATCGCTACGAGCGCGAACATTTCCGCTAGAGGATTCCGTCGATCTCTAGCGCCGGCGCGCCACCGCGATGCCGAACAGGAATGCGACAAACAGGCTTGCGAGCGGCGCTTCCCGGGTTATCGCGCTGAGGGTCGAGAGCGGGTGGCCCGGCTGCCGCGCGGTCGCAACGGCCTGGCTCAATCGGTTCACGGCGGCCTGCAGGCCTTCGGAAAGTTGCGTGATCGTACGCGACACATCGGTTGCGGTATCGATCGCGCGTTCCGCGAGGCCGGGCTGCAGCGTCGGTTGTTGAGATTCGAAATTCACGGTTCCGGTACCTTCGAAGTTTGGCGCGCAGGACGATAAGGCCGCCACCTTTGGCTATCCGCGCGTGCGCTAGTTTTGAACAGCGGGTCGCTAGACCTTTGGCTATCCGCGACAGGCGCCGTGTGTTGAACGGCGGGTGACGGCCTCTGGCAGTGAAAACGCGAGCCGGGGAATAATGTTCCCGCGCCGCGCGGCCCGGCCGATTGCCGCGAAAGCGGGCAGCATTGGGCCTCACCGGCGCGCCAAACCTTCGCCCTATCTTTTCCCCGCCAATCGTCGCAGATACCTTTTGTCTGCCCGAGGGGATTCGCTGTGGTCGGCCCAACATCAGATCTATCAAGGAAAATTGCGATACTTGGCGTGCCGATCGATATCGGGGCGTCGCAGCGCGGAACCCTGATGGGGCCCGCGGCGCTACGAACGGCCGGTCTACTCACCTTGCTCGAGACCATGGGTCTCGACGTGGAGGATCGGGGCGATCTCTCGATCGGCGAGATCGCGGAGCTTGCCGACGCGCCGCCTGCCAATGCCAGTCATTATCGCGAAATTCAGCGCTGGACGAGGGCATTGAGCGCGCATGCCTACGAGCTGACGCGTTCCGGCGCGATCCCGATCTTTCTCGGCGGCGACCACAGCCTCTCGATGGGCTCGGTCAACGGCATGGCGCGCCACTGGCGCGAACGGGGGCGCGAGCTTTTCGTGGTCTGGCTCGATGCGCATGCCGACTACAACACCCCCGCCACCACGCTGTCCGGCAATATGCACGGGATGGCGGCGGCATTTTTGTGCGGCGAGCCCGGGCTCGACGGCCTTTTGGGCGAAGAGCCGCGGGCACCGATCGCGCCTGCCCAACTGGATTTGTTCGGCACGCGTTCGATTGACAAGCTGGAAAAGGATCTGCTGCGCGATCGCCGCGTCAGCGTCGCCGACATGCGCCAGATCGATGAATTCGGCGTCGGCGTCCTGATCCGCCGCGTCATCGACAAGGTGAAGTCGAGAGGCGGCGTGCTGCATGTCAGTTTCGACGTCGATTTTCTCGATCCCAGCCTGGCGCCCGGCGTCGGCACCACCGTGCCCGGCGGCGCCACCTATCGCGAGGCGCATCTGGTGATGGAGATGCTGCACGATTCAGGATTGGTTCGGTCCGCCGACATTGTCGAACTCAATCCCTTCCTCGACGAGCGCGGCCGCACCGCGCGCACCGCGGTCGAACTGATCGGCAGCCTGTTCGGACAACAGATCACCGACCGGCCGACCCCGACCAATGCGATCGAACCGGGCGAGTGAAGCGCGCTATCCCGCCGCGCTTGCTGGCCGCGGCCGGATAGCGTGATCCGAAAAATATTGTTCGAGCGCGCTCGCCGCGCCAGAGCCGTCGGCGAGCGCCACATAGCTATCGGGCCTGAGCAGATAGAGCGCATCGCGAGCGAGACCCGCCTTCTCATATTCGGGGCGCCAGCCGAAGACGCAGAGTGCCATGCCGTGAGCCGCGCACCATGACGCGAGTTCGGCGCTGGCCGAACCGTAGACATGCACCTGCCAATCGATGCTGGCGAGCGGCGCAAAATTGTCCGCGCCATCGATCCGCACCCAGGGCAGGCGATCGCCGCCCTGCACATGCCCGGCCGCGCCACGGCTCAGCGGGCCGCCACGATAATTCAGCATGATCTGGGAGGCCGTCCGGAACATGAATTCGCGAACCGCATCGAATGCCGTGATCTTGGGGATCAGCACCGGCGCGACGCGGGTGCGCATGATTTCGGCGATCTTCCCCTCAGCAGTGGCGAAACTGAAGACGCGATCGGTGGTCGCGACCAGCCGCCGCGCAAATCCAATTCGCTCGGCCTCATAGCTGTCGAGCAGCCTGTCCTGCGCGCGGCCGGCCACCACGGCGGCCAGTTTCCAGGCGAGATTTATGGCGTCGCCGATCCCCGTATTCATGCCTTGTCCGCCGGCAGGACTATGGATGTGCGCGGCATCGCCGAGCAGGAAGGCGCGCCCTTTTCGGAAATGCGCGGTCACCCGATGATGCACGTGATAGGTCGAGAACCAGTTGACCTTCTTCACCTCGACCTTGAGGTGAGTGATCGCCCGGTCGCTGACGTCGCCAAAGGTGAGGGTATCGGCGCGGTCGGCGCGCGCATCGCGTACGGTGCCGATCAGGCGCGCCTTTCCCTCGCCGGCCAGCGGAAACACGCCGAGGAAATCAGCCTCGTCGAGATCGATGTGCAACTCGCCGTTGATGGCCGGGCCGGCGGCATCGACGTCGGCGACGTAGAAGACCTGCCGATAGGTGCCGCCGGGAAAGCCGGTGCCGATCGCCTCGCGCACCGTTGAGCGGGCGCCGTCACAGCCGGCGATATAATCGGCCGCGCGGTCAAACTCCTGTCCGTCCGGACCGCGCAGGCGGGCCGTGACACCAGTTTCCTGCCCGGCGAAATGGATCAGTTCGGTACGCCGCTCGACCGTCACGCCAAACGCTTCCAGCCGCTCGATCAACAGCCGCTCGTGCTGATCCTGCGGGAAGATGTGCAGGAACGGGTAGGGCGTCAGGCTCTCACCGACGTTCGCGAAGGAAATGCGCGCCGCGGCCTCGCCCTTCACCCAAAGATTGACGGCGGGTACGTGGTGGCCCTTCGCGATCACGGCGTCCGTGAGATCAAGCTGCCGATAGAGTTCGAGCGTGCGCGCCTGTACGGCGAGCGCGCGAGAGGTGGTGCCGGGTTCCGCGGTCCTGTCGATGATGCGTACCTTGACGCCGAGTTTGGTCAGCCAAAGCGCCAGCACCAGCCCCGTCGGGCCAGCACCGATGATCAGAACGTCGGTTCGGGGCATGTTGGTCACCTTGAGCGTCAAGATGGAATTTCGCGGTCAGAATGCCAGAGCGGTGCGCCGGCAACTATCCAAAGCTATCTCTACCGGATGCTTTTATGGCATTGCGGTCCCCCTCAAGCAGACCAATAATGACCTTGATCCCGTTGGGGCTGGACCCGACCGGAAATTTGGGGGGTTACGTGACAGTCATGAATCCAACGATACCGATCGCGTGGTATTGGAACCGCTGGTGCCAGCTCGTTCTCGGCTTGATCGCCATGATGGCGATCTCGTCGCCGCAATATGTCTGGACCTTGTTCACCGGGCCGCTCAACCAGAAGCTCGGAACGACGCTCGCCGAATTGCAGTGGACGTTCTCGCTGCTGATTATTCTGCAGACCTGGTGCTCGCCGCTGCAGGCCTATCTGGTCGATCGTTTCGGCCCTCGGCTCCTGATTTCAGTCGGTGCGCTGATGTCGGGCGGTGGATGGGTCTTATCCAGTTACGTCAACGACCTCTGGGCCCTGTACTTCACCTACGGGGTGATCTGCGGATTCGGGACCGGCATTATCTATGTCGGGATTATCGGCCTGATGGTGCGCTGGTTTCCCGACCGCCGGGGACTGGCGACGGGTCTTGCCGCCGCGGGCTACGGATTCGGCGCGATCTTCACCAGCTTTCCCATCGACAGCATGATCAAGAGCGACGGCTATGCTCACACGCTCGTTGTGTGGGGCATTATTCAAGGCGTCATCGGTCTCATTGCCGCGCAATGGTTGCGCGTTCCGCCGGAGGGCTGGCGGCCGGAGGGCTACTCACCGGCTTCTGCGACCACCATGCAAGCGAAGCGTAGTTATTCACCCGCGGAGATGCTGAAAACTCCAACCTTCTGGCTGCTGTTCATCATGATGAGCATGATGTCGACCAGCGGACTTATGGTCGTGTCCAATGTCGGTCCCTTCGCCAACGAATACAAGGTAGCGCAGGTGCTGGTGTTCGGCATGGCGGCGCTGCCGCTTTCCCTGACGCTCTCGCGATTCACCAATGGGCTGACACGGCCTTTCTTCGGCTGGGTCTCCGACCAGATTGGCCGCGAGTTGACGATGGCATTGGCCTTTTCGCTGGAATGCGCCGCCATCCTCGTCTTGTTCGCCTTTATTGACCGGCCTGCCTTGTTCGTGGTGCTGACCGGCCTGGTGTTCTTTGGCTGGGGCGAAATCTTCTCGCTCTTCCCGTCGACCCTGACCGACACTTTCGGGCCGAAATATGCTGCGACGAATTACGGGTTTCTCTATGTCGCGCAAGGCGTAGGTTCAATCCTGGGCGGGCCGGCCGCGGCGTTCCTCAAGCAAACGACGGGCAGTTGGACCTCGGTGTTCATCATCGTCGCGATACTCGATGCCGTGACCGCGCTGCTGGCGATTACCCTGCTGAAGAAAATGCGGAGCCGGCACATGCAGGCCGAGTGAAAATGCGGGGGCCGCCAAACGCGGCCCCCGTTCACCACGGCCGTTCCGCCACACTCGGTTCGTCCGAATTGGAGGACAACCCTTCAAGTTCGAGCGCGTATTTCGTTGGGCACGGCGCAAGCGCGCCTTTGATCCCCTGCCGCGCTCGAAGGCAGGTGGATTGTCCCCAGCTTATCAAGCTATATAATCGATTAATTCGACAATAATTATCTGTTGGATAGATTGATTGGTCCTCGCGATATTGAGTTGGACAGCCGATGGAGCCAACTCATGACGTTCGTCTCAAACACCGAACTTGCCGGGCCGTCGAACAACAACGGCGACGCCCGCCCCACCATCACGAAACGCCGGTACGACCGGCACGTCCGGGAAATTCTTCCGGGTCTGCTGCTGAATTCGATCGTCGCGGGAGCCGCGTTCGCCGTCCGGCTGTTGCCGGGGATGACGACGTTCAGCCCGATGATTCTGTCGATCGTCATCGGGATGGCGTTCCACAACGTCGTCGGTACGGCGGCCTGGGCGAAGGCCGGCGTAAAATTCAGCCTGCGCTGGCTGCTTCGCGGCGCCATCATCCTGCTTGGGCTTCAATTGACCGCGAACCAGGTCATCGAAATCGGCGGCCGGGGCCTCGGCATCATTGCAATGACATTGCTTGCCACCTTCGCCTTCACCGTATGGATAGGAAACCGGCTGGGGGTCGAACCCAAGCTCGCGCAGCTTATCGCGGCCGGGACCTCGATCTGCGGCGCTTCGGCGGTCATCGCCACAAACACCGTTACCGATGCCCATGACGAGGACGTTGCCTATGCGGTGGCGTGCGTGACAGTATTCGGATCGATCGCGATGTTCGCCTATCCGCTGCTCCCGGGCCTTCTGCATCTCGACCCGCATGCGTTCGGACTTTGGTCGGGTGCATCGATCCACGAGATTGCGCAGGTTGTCGCCGCGGCCTTCCAGGACGGGCAAAAAGCCGGAGAGTTTGGAACGATCGCCAAGTTGTCGCGCGTCATGCTGCTGGCGCCGATGGTCATCGCGATCGGCTTGATG
>JGI12635J15846_10003476_pt1 | contig 13670 bp, 8 predicted proteins | sample BlaSpr_A8_OM2_M2_FD_15846 | JGI IMG/M metagenome (IMG submission 15846) | reverse complement strand
CTTGATCTTTACGTTCGGGCTGCCTTGGTCGATCGTCGCGGTTCTGTTTCATCCCACAATCACCGTCGGCGCTGTATATCTCGGCGGGTACGCGGCATTTCGCGCAGCGATCACCTGGCTGATCGGCGCTCACGGCCTGAAGCAAGACGGAGTTTTGAAGAAAATGGCGCTCATCCCGTTCTGGGATGCTCTGGCATTTCTGATCTGGCTGGCGAGCTTCACTCGTTCTTCAATCCGATGGCGCGGCGTTACATATCAGCTGAAGAATGGCCAGTTTGTCTCACCGAATCAGGCCCTCGCCACGTCGTCCTATTCGCCCACAAAAAGCGATTCGTAGCCGCGTTACTACTTCTTTGCGCGGCTGCCGGCCACACTGACATCTCCCGCGCTCGACGCTGCGCTCTTAGCGACTCCGCCAATATTGGTCTGCAGCCGGCGGGCGTTCCGCGGTTCGCGCCAATTCACTTGCGGCAGCATCATCGTCGGATCGACGCGGTCCTTATACTTCAACGCGATGTTCATCAGCGAATCGAGCAGGGAGTCCGACAAGAAGTGCGGTTTCAATCCCAGGTCCAAAAGCTTGGAGTGCTTCGCGTTGAAATAATGCTGTTCAGCTTCTACGCGTGGGTCCGGGATGTGGTCGACTTCTACCCTGAGTCCAAGGCCCTTACCCGCCTCTTCTATCTTCTTCGCGAGGTCGAGTACTGAAAACTGTTCCGTAAATTGGTTGTAGACACGACACTCACCCCGCTTCGCCGGCGTTAAACATGCCAGCTCAACGCAACGCACGGTGTCGCGAATATCCAGAAATCCGCGCGTTTGCCCGCCTTTCCCGTAAACCGTCAAAGGCTGTCCGATCGCAGCCTGCACGCAGAAGCGATTCAGCACCGTCCCAAATACTTCGTCGTAGTCCAGGCGGTTGATCAGCGCCTCGTCCATCGCCACTTCGTCGGTAAGCGTGCCGTACACCACGCCTTGATTGAGGTCGGTGGCGCGCATGTCCCAGATCTTCGTCGCAAACATCATGTTGTGGCTGTCGTGCACTTTGGAAAGGTGATAGAACGACCCTGGCTGCTTGGGGAACGGGAGCGTGTCGCGACGGCCGTTGTGCTCGATCTCGATGTAGCCCTCTTCGATGTCGATGTTGGGTGTGCCGTACTCGCCCATCGTTCCGAGCTTGATCAAATGACAATCCGGCTGCACTTCGCGGATCGCGAAAAGCACGTTCAAGGTCCCCACCACGTTGTTCGTTTGGGTGAGAACCGCGTGTTTGCGATCGATCATCGAATATGGCGCCGACCTCTGCTCGGCAAAGTGAATGATGGCCTCGGGCTCGAACTGTTTCATCGCTCCGAGGAAAAAGTCGTAGTCGGTCACGTCGCCGACGAAGAGAGAGATGTTCTTGCCGGTCAGCCGAGACCACGTCCGCAGCCGGTCGCTCAGCGGAAGAATGGGTGTCAACGTTTGAGCGCCGAGTTCGTGATCCCACTGGCGACGCACGAAGTTATCGACGATCGACACCTCATGTCCCTGGGAAGAGAGATACAACGCCGTCGCCCAGCCACAATATCCGTCCCCGCCTAGAACCATCACTCGCATTAGATTCCCCTTGAATGCAATATCCGTCTTAATCGGGCCACGTGAGCTGACTCGATCTCTTACTTCATTCCCTAATCAACGAAAATCGTTCCAACGCCGGCACGGGACCCCGGTCCGGAGGCCGAACGCTATGTCAATTCCTACCAGAATATAGAGGTATCGCGAAACCTTCTGGTTTCATATCAGTTGATCGATCCCGCGCTAAAGTCTTCGGCTCGCGGGTAGTTCTCAAGCTCCTCCTCAGTGTAGACAACGCGATTTATTCCAACGATGCACAGAGCCAAGCCGAAAACTCCCACGACGCAATTCCACAGTCGCATGCAAAGAAGGGCTTCCGCACCTCCGTGAATCCCCGTCAACAGGAACAGTGCGTTGAACGCAGTTTCCCCTACGCCGATCCCGCCCGGTGTCAGCGGCAGGCTGTTTACCAGGTGACCGACCGGCGCCACCAGCACCAAACTCGTCGAAAACGAAGCGGGATGAACGGAGAACAATGCCAGTGCCGTCACCACCACCAATGCCAAATTCGCCAGCAGAGACAGCAGAAAGGCATAGATCAGCGTAGCTTGGTCCTTGCCTTGAACCCACAGCGCGTCGACGACGCGAAGGGCGAGGGACTGGACGCCCGGCCACCGGCCGAGCGCACGCGACACCAAATTCCGCGTTGGAGCGAAAAACATCACCAGCGCTGAACCCGCCGCCATCCCGACCGCCACGAGTGCATCCACGACTAAGACACGACGCAAAGCAGGAACCGAACGCAACAGGTCGGAAAAAAACGGTGCGAATAGGAGCGGCAAAAGCACGAGGGAGAAAAGTCCTACTACCCGGTCCAGAATCAGAACCGTCGTCACCTCGGTGCGCCGTCCGTGATTCTCGCGGGTCGCGTACACCACCTTGGCGATGTCGCCTCCCGCGGCACCCGGAAGAAACGTGGAGAAAAAAAAGCCAACCAGGTTCAACTGGAACGAATTCGTGAAGGAAAGCGATAGCCTCGCGTTGCGGAACAACAAGGAAGCGCGTACCGACATGAACAAAATGTCCAGCAGCAAAAATCCGACCGCAGCCACGGTCAATCTCCACTCATGTTGCAGCCGGCCCAGCGAGGAGAAATCGAGTCGCCCCGACCTCGCTAGATAGACCAGGATCGCGACGCCGAATGCCGCGCGCAACGACACGAACATTGTCTTCCGCAGCGCGGAATTTTTCTCGCTCGTCGAAGTTTTCGCCGCGGCTTCAGTTTGGAGCATGGTTCGCGGATACATTCGTCAGCAGAAATTTTCCTCCGCTCGTTGCCACAGTCTGGAAATTCTCGGCGCCAACCTGCTTTTCGATGCGTTCAGTGCCTAGCTTGGTCGCGACCAGGTAATATCGAGTCGGACCCGACCACAATTCTTTGAATTCGGCATCGCTCAGGAAAACATCCGGAGCCCCTGGTGCTGCCGCACCGTATTCTAGATTATTGAACTTGCCGTTTAAGAGCAACGGATCCTGCCCCGTATAGAAAATCACCGACGAAAATGTGTAGTAGTGATGATCGATGATCAATTTCCCCGGCGGTGCTGTAAGGTACGCGTTCGCCAGCGGCCGCGACGACAGATAAGGATCAAAAACTACCAGCGCCAACCGCGCCGCATGAAAAAACGCCACCATCATGACGCCGGTTGCCAGGAACGCGCGCATTCCCGTCCAGCGCAGATTGCCCGCCGCTCCCAACAGAAAGGCGATACCCGCCACGCACAACGGTAATCGCAGATACGCGAACGAATCGAACGTCAGGTCGAGCATGTGCCCCAGCGACAAAGTGTATGCAGAGGGATGCCGCGCTAGTGCCGACGCGATGTCCCCGGGCGTGGGCAGATTGCGCACTGCAAACGCGATGCCCAAAGTGGTCAGCGCAGCCAGCGCCGCTATCGCACCAAGGACGCGTCTTCCCCACTTGATCCACTCGCCTTCCGCATCCATGGCCGAGCCCAGCAGCAGCGCCAGCGCCGGATAGCACGGCATGGAATAGTATTCCTGCGTCGTCGAAAATGTGAAGAAGACCAGAATGAATCCAGTCAAGCAAAGCGCCATTAGCCGTGCGCGCCCCGCGCGATCAATCGGCTTGAACGACAGCTTCACAATCGCAGGGAGATACACGCTCCAGGGAAACAGCCACAAAAGATGAAACAGCCAGAACCACAATCGCGGCACCGTATTGTAGTCGCGGGGATACCGCAAATTCAGAAAACGCAGCAATTGCTCGTTGATCACGTAGAACCAGAGGAATCCGTGATACAGCCCGGGACCGCTCTTCAGAGTCCACGCGAAGTAGGGAGGATTGCGCAGAGTCGCCAGCACGTGCCACGGCGCAGCGACCACGAGCACGATCAACGAGCCACTAATCGGTCGGAGCCGCTGCCAAGTCCTTCGCACGAAAAATTGTTTTGTCGCGTACAGATAGATCACGGCTGCCGCGATCGGAAAGACGATCCCAACCAGACTCTTCAATAACAGCCCGATGCCCAGGCTCGCCGCAAAAACCGCTGCCCATAGTCTCGGTTGCTTTTCTTCCTCGTCCAGCGCACGCAAAAATGCCCACATCGCCAGCTCGATGGCAAACGTCAACATCACATCGGGAATCTGCACGCGCGTAAAGAGGAACAGCCCCACGCATGTGGAGACGCACAACCCGGCGTAAAACCCGGCGCGTTTGCTGAACGCCCACATGCCGAACGCCGCCGTCAAAAGCCCCAGCGCAACCGCAGATAGCGCCACGGGAAGGCGTGCTACCCAGTCAGTCATACCAAAGATTTTGTAGGTGATCGCAATCAGCCAGTAAATCAGCGGCGCCTTCTCCAGATACAAAACTCCGTCGAGCCGCGCCGTCACCCAGTCGCCGCTGAGCAGCATCGTTTTGGCGATTTGCGCTTGCACAGCGTCAACGTCATCCATCAAAGATGGCGGCGACACCACACAGCCCAGATAAATCGCGGCTACGAAGAGAAGAACCAGAAATAAAAGGAACTTGCGGCTGTGAAAGAGATCGCTCATTCGTGGCAGGCAGTTAAAGTGTAACCTTCCATCGTTTCATCCACAAAAATAGTATGAGCAGACCCCATAAGTGATATCCGACGTTGATTTGTCTCTGGAAGTGTCTCTGCTTGAGGGATGTGATGCCATCTTGGCGAAAGAGTTGTCCATACTCGCCTAATCCAAATTGCAGCGCGTCTTCCAACAGCCCGCGCAGCGGCCCCCTTAGCCACTCATGCGCTGGAATATCGAATCCGATTTTCTTACGCCGCAGCGTCTCTGCCGGAAGTTTTTTCTTCATCAGCTCGCGCAGCACCACTTTCTGTCGCGATCCGCGAATCTTGAGGTCGGCTGGAAGCGACGCTGCAAATTCGACGATACGATGATCCAGGAATGGGGGCCGTACCTCGACCGAATGCGCCATGCTCATGCGGTCGCTCTTCGTCAAAATATCGTCGGCCAGGTAAAATTTTTGGTCCAACCACAGAAATGGCGCCAGGTCGTCATTCGTGGCCGGCAGCTTCTTCATTTCGCTAAGCATGTTGTCCAGCGTGTTCGGCGGCAGCTCCGAGACAATTGAACTCAAGTCGGGCTGAGCGAATGTTCCATTCCAATACACGTGCGCCTGTTCCGGCGGCATCAAAGTGCCTTCGAGCAGCCGCATTGCTTTGTATTCGAATCCGATCTTCTCGTCGGACACCGGCCATTTTCGCAGCGCCGCAAGCCCGAGGGAAATGACCCCGCGAGGAAGCTTTCGCAGATTTCGTGCGATTCGATTCGCTCGATACGTCTGATACCCGCCAAAGAGCTCGTCCGCGCCTTCGCCGCTTAGCGCCACCGTCGTTTTCTGCTTGCACAGTTTTGACAGGAACCACACGGGCAATGCGCCCGCATCCGCGCTCGGTTCGTCCGAGTAATAGGCAAATTCTTCGATCGCGCCTGTCAGGTCGACCGCCGGATTCAAGTCTAGCTCGTCGTGCTCGGTCCCATATTCCTTTACAATTTTCCGGATATGGTCCGACTCGTCGAAACTCCGTCCGCGAAACGAAATGGAAAAAGATTTCAGCCGCGATGAGCTTGCCTTCGCCGCATAGTGCAGCACCGAAGTTGAATCGAGTCCACCGCTAAGCCAGATACCCAGCGGCACATCCGAAATCAGATGCTCGCGAATCGAGCCCGCCATCAACCCATCAAGTTGCTCCGCGGCTTCACCGAGTGAAATATTCGACGTTTTTCCGTAGGGCAATTCCCAGTAACTCGCAGCGCTGACTTTCCCATCTTTCCACTCCATCCATGTGCCGGAGGGAACTTTCCGAATGCTGTCGATCATCGTCCAGGGCTGCGGGATGTAGTTCAGCGACAGGTAGCAGTCGAGCGCGTCGCGACTCAACTTCCGGTCGATCTCAGGGTGAACGAGAAGAGCTTTCAGCTCGGAACCGAAGTACAGGTCCTCGCCTCGACGCGAAAAATACAACGGCTTGATACCCATTCGATCGCGCGCCAGCACTAAGCGTTTCTGCGGTAGATTCCATAACGCCACCGCAAACATGCCTCGCAGCCGCGCGAAACATTCCGTATCCCACTGCAAAAACGCCTTAAGGACCGTCTCTGTATCCGAATGTGACGAAAATTTGTGGCCCAGCGCCTCGAGCTCACTCTTCAATTCTGCGTAGTTGTAAATCTCGCCGTTGAAAACAATTCCACTCTCGCCGCCATTTTCTAGAATCGGCTGATTGCCACATTCCAAATCGATGATTTTCAGTCGCGTTGCGCCCAACGAGAAAACATCCGACGAGAAAATGCCACGCTGGTCAGGGCCACGGTGCGCCAACGTGGCCACCATTTCGCGTACTTTTTCGCTGGAAGGCTGCGAACCTTTATGTGTGAATCCCGCTATGCCGCACAATCCAAGATATCCTTCGAAACGCAGCCTCGAAATTTGCGGTGATCCGAACCGAACCTAGAGGCCAGACCCGCCTCTTGAAGCTTACACCACGACCTAGCAGCGACGTCTGCTCGTCTCCTTCCCGACTCCTCTAGCCCGATGATGCCGAAGACCGATCTGACAGATGCTTAGTCGCAGTTGCGAAGTTCGTCGAAGCAACGATCTGTCTTCTCCTCGCCTTCTGAAAGGACGCGCGCTCGTTGATGGATGTCATCCACGGGTATTACGAGAAACACTAAACAGCGACGCGAAAGAACTTGGTCGCGCAGTATCGAGAATCCAAGCCTCCGGAAATTGAGAAGTGGACTACGACTCAATTCAACGGCGCACCCCCGACTGAGAATCAAATCACATGGGAATCGCAAGGCTCGACGAAATTCGGCGAGTCTCAGATCGACAAGTATGTTCTGCGCCACAGCAATCTGCTGGTCGCCTCTGCTGTACATCCACAAATCGTCTGGTAAACAAAGTGAAGCCTTGCTCTGGTTCAAAGAAGCAGGGAAGGCAACATCTTCGGACTGGCCGCAAATCGAAAAACTTCTTCGCTCAGGGCGCGACGTCGTCACCTTCGATTTTCGCGGACTCGGCGAAACGCGCATGCAGTACACAGCCGTTTCTCCCGACGACCCACTGCTCGGCAATCTGGATTTCGATCACGCTTACATGAATCCAGTCTCCAGTGTGCTCGCAAACCACGTTTACAACTCTCTGATCTCAGGCAGGCCGTACTTCTATCAAATGATCGATGATGCAAGAACTGCGAAGCGCTTCGCCGAACAGAACCTGGGGATGAGAATCAGCCGGGTGACCGGCCCAGGAGAGGCCTTCACGATCGCTGCAGCGGTTTCAGAAGTTACGCCAGGGACTAAACTTCAGCGCGACACCGATTCCGTAATGGTCCAATGGGATGAACTGGTCGAGAAGCAGCAGGAGAGTTGGCCGATTTGGTTCCTCGTGCCCGGCGACGTCTACATCCAGCACGCGAACTAGTCTCGAAGGCTACTTCACAAGCCGAAGAACACCGAATCGACTCGGTACGTGAAACGTTCCGCCTTGCGGAATCGAACTCCACGCCAGGAAAGTCCGCTTCTCGTCCCCACCGTGTCCGGCTGCACGAAAGAAATTCACGCGCCACTGGTCGCCGTTGTGAATCTTGTCGACTCCCACCGCCGAAAGCGGGATCCGCATCTCCGTCAACCACAGATGATTCTTCTCGGCGATCTTGGTCGCGTGCTCGAACCCCGAATTCCACGAAGCATCGTTAAACGGTGTTTTTGTTTTTTCGATCTCTAGATCGATCCACTGATTGTTCGGCGCCACCTCAAACTCATAGTAGTGAGTAATGCGCTCGGGCCGCGGATTCAGAAAAACCTCCACCACATCGCGACTCCACAACTCCCAGCGTTCTTTAGAAATATCCTCGCCTTCGTAAACATTTAGAGACTCGTAGTGGCCGCTGAACGCGAAATAGATGTACTTTTCACTCCAAACTGCCCCCACCCGGGTCGCGATCGCTGGATTCTCCGTCTTTCCAGTCGGATCGTGATCGAACTCCACCCATTTCGCTTGCTTCCAAATCGCCTTCGACAAGTCTCCGTCGGGTGCAGAGTCGCTCGTTGAATATGTCGCAATCGCCTCGCTGCTGCTCAAATATGCGTTGTCGTTCTGAGCCGAACCCGACTGCGCGGAAGACTGTGTAGTAGCTGCGAGCGCAATGGTTACCGCCAGTGTCAGGAAAGCGAAACGGATTCGCAAAGAGGTCATTGGACTGGTATCGGCTCCGTTCGTTGAAGAAAAATAACAATCACATTCGCGACGTTTGAGTTGGCTCGGAATTTATGCCACTCTGACGACCGAAAGTAAACGATAGAGAAGCAAATCAAAAATAAGCTGTGGCGTTCACAAGGAATTTCTGTTTCTCTGACACGACGACAGTTTACGGAGGAATCGTGAGTAAGCTCAATCGCAGGCGCTGGTTGGAAAGCTTAGGCACAGCAGCTGTCGCAAGCGCTTTGCCGTCGACGGCGTTTAGCGCCCCCACCGCCCAGCTCAAGTCCCCCGAAGGCGCCGGCAAAATGAAACTCGATCTCGCCGACTTCCGCCCTAAGAGCATGCTCCACGTCCCTGAAACCAAGGTTCCAAAATCGCGGTATCCCGTGATCGACATCCACACCCACCTCTCGATTCGCGCGAAATCCGTCAACGGCGTCGGCGTCGGGGAAAAAATGGATTTCCTCGCTACTCCCGACACGCTCCTCCCCGTCATGGACCGCAAGAATATCCGCCTCCTAGTGAACCTGACCGGCGGCTCCGGCAAAGGCCTGGACGAAACGATCCAGCGCTTCGATAAGACCCATCCCGATCGTTTCATCACTTTCACCGAACCCACGTGGGATCACACAAATCAACCGAACTACCCGCAGTTCCAAGCCGACGAAATCGAAAAAGCCCACCGAGCCGGCGCACGCGGCCTGAAAGTTCTAAAGACGCTCGGCCTTTATCTCCGGGAAAACGTCTCCGAAGGCCGCCTCGTCAAGATCGACGATCCGCGTTTCGATCCCATGTGGGAAGCCTGTGGCGCTTTCAACATGCCCGTCGCCATTCATGTCTCCGATCCCGAAGCCTTCTTCCTGCCCACCGACGGCACCAACGAGCGATTCGAAGAGCTCAACAATCACCCTGACTGGTCTTTCCACGGCAAAGATTTCCCNAGCAACATGGAATTGCTCGAAGCGCGAAATCGAATGATCGCCAAGCATCCAAAAACGCAGTTCATCGTTCTCCACGTCGGCAACGACGCCGAAAATCTGACCTACGTCTGCGAATGCATGGATCGCTTCCCAAATATGTCCGTCGAGATGGCCGCCCGTGTCGGCGAGCTAGGCCGCCAGCCGCGCGCGTCTCGCAAATTCTTCGACAAATATCAGGACCGCATCCTCTTCGGTACCGACGCCGTTCCCAACGGCACCGACACTCCGCAGCAGATCTACGGCGACGAACTCTACGAAATTTATTACCGCTTCCTCGAAACCGAAGACGAATACTTCGACTACGCCCCGGCTCCGGTCCCGCCCCAGGGTCGCTGGAGAATCTACGGAATCGGCTTGCCCGACCCCATTCTGAAAAAGGTCTACAACGAGAACGCGATTCGGCTGCTGAAGCTCTCGAACTAGCTTATCCACCGCGCTGGCGTCTGGGACGGTTCGGTCGAGGGTGAAGATCGCTTTCTAGACATTGCAACTACCGAGTTGCAGCCTGCAAAATGACGGGCGACCCACGAGGGTCCGACACATGAATTCGATTTGCTCGAGCCGCGTCTTGATTCGATGGACGTTCTTCTCCTTACTTCTGCTCATTGCCATCCCCGCGCGTGCGCAAGTCCGGGTCTGGGAAGGAACGCTGACGCTTCCCGTCTACGAAGAAGGCAATCCCGACCCGAATCCTCCGTTCGATCAGCAAGCGACCACACGATTCAACTATCCCTACACGCTACGCAACGAACTTACCGGCGAACGTCGCAATCACGACCTCCGCGCCATTTATCTCGAAAACGAATATCTGAAATGTTCCGTCCTGCCCGACATCGGTGGCCACGTCTACACGTGCATCGACAAAATCAGCGGCCAGCCGATGTTCTACGCAAATTCCTCGCTGAAAAAAGCGGACATCGGCTATCGCGGCGCATGGGCCGCCTTCGGCGTCGAGTTCAACTTTCCCGTTTCACACAATTGGATGTCGATGTCGCCCGTCGATTTCTCTTACGCGAAACACGACGACGGCAGCGCGAGCGTCACCGTCGGCAACATCGATCGTGTCTACGGTATGGAGTGGAGCGTCGAGCTCGTCTTACGCCCCGGCTCGACCGTTCTCGAGCAACACGTCCGTCTCAGCAACCGCAACGACGTTCGCCAACGCTTCTACTGGTGGAGCAACGCCGGCGTCCGCGTCTGGGACGATTCCGTAATTCAATATCCGATGCGCTACGCCGCCGAGCACGGCTTCGCGGCAATCCAGAAATGGCCCATCGATGCGCAAGGGAAAGACCTGAGCATCATCAAGAACCAGACCGACGGCCCCGTTTCTCTCTTCGTGCACGGCAGCCGCGAAGACTTCATGGGCATCTGGAATCCCCATTCAAATACCGGAACCGCTCACTTCGCCAGGTACGACGAACTGCCCGCGAAAAAAATCTGGTCCTGGGGCGTAGACGCCGACGGCCTCGATTGGCGCAACGCCTTGTCCGACGACAACAGTGCCTACTCCGAAGTGCAAGGGGGCCTTTTCCGGAATCAGGAAACCTACGCGTACCTCCAGCCTCGCCAGTACATCAGTTTCACCGAATACTGGATGCCCGTGCGAGGGCTCGGCGGGATTTCGCGCGCCAATTCTTTTGCAGTGGTTCATCTCGAACGCAAGAACGATGTGTTGCTGATCTCGCTCAATGCAAATCACAACATTCCAGACGCCACACTCCGCTTGCTCGACGGAACCAAGGTCATCGTGAGCGAGAGCGATGATCTGCAACCAGAAAAACTCTGGTCCAAATCTGTTCAACTCCCCGACGCGAATCGAAAATACACCTTCGAACTAAAAAGCAAAGACAGCGCAATCCTCCTCCTCCAAACCGAAGACCAATACAATTGGACCGACGATTCCAACATCAAACTCGGCCCGCAACCGAACTACGTAATACCGCCCGAAAGCGCTCGCACTGAAGATGATTGGCTCCAGGCTGGCGACAACCAGGAACTAAACGGCGAAAAACTCCTGGCGATGGCCACTTACGCCAAAGCGCTGCAAAAATTCCCGACCAGCTTCGAATTGCAAAAAGCCTCCGGCCGAATCCTGTGCAGCCTCAAGCGGTTCGAAGACGCGCAACCTCTCCTCGCCGCCGCTCACGCGCGCAACACGACTGACGGCGAAGTCTCCTACTACTGGGGGATCGCCCTCGAAGGCATCGGCAAAGACGCCGATGCCCTGGATGCCTACGAAGCTGCCATGCGCTCGCCCCAACATCGTGGCGCCGCCGCACTCCGAATCGCCGAGTGGAAAGCGCGTCACGGAGATTTAAACGGTGCGCTCAAGCTAATCGGGGAAAGTCTAGCCGCCGCCCCCGATGACCTCCGCGCGTTCGAGTTGCGAGTAATGCTCATGGCCGCTTTAGGCAGTCCGCCAGCAGCAGCGAGGCGAGCACAATTGTTGCTCCAACAATTCCCAAACAGCGCTCTCCTCCGCGAGGAGGTCGGGTCTCCCTATCTAGCCCATCTTGCCGCCGATCCTTATCGCGTCATCAATGTCGCATCGCAATACATGCGCCTCGGCCTCTATTCGAAAGCCGCGAACGTGCTTTCTCGAACCTATCCGTCAGTCCCCGCCGACCAGCACGAACCCGGCATCCAGCCTCCGCAGGAAAATCCTCTCGTCATTTATTTGCTCGGCTACTGCCGCGAAAAATCCGGCGAATCCGCCGCCGCCGATTTCGCCCGCGCCTCAAAACTCTCGACGCTCTACGTCTTCCCGAACACTTCCGAAGAGCGCGCGGCACTCGACGCAGCACTCCGCTCGAATCCGCAAGATGCCACCGCCCACTATCTCCTCGGCACCTGGTTTTTCGCGCGCGCGCTGACCGCCGAAGCCCTCCACGAATGGAACGCAGCCCGCGATCTCCACGCCGAAATTCCCGCCTTGAACGCGAGCCTCGGCTGGGCGCTCCTCCACGAAACTCACGACACAGAAAAAGCTCTCGCCGTTTTCGAAGAGGGAATCGCCAACGACCCAAAAAATGCCGTGAACTATTCCGGCGCCACAACCGCGCTAGCCGTCCTCGGCAAACCCGCCGCCCAGCGCGTACAAGTCCTCGAGCGCTATCCCGATCCAAAAAAGATGCCGCTTCCCCTCGTCTACGACCTCGCTCTCAGTAAAGCCGAAGCCGGAGACTTCGCCGGCTCCATCGCTCTTTTTCACCGCAGATTCTTCGGCAGGGAAGAAGGCGGCACAAACGTCCGGCAGGTATGGATCGAAGTAAAGCTCGAACAAATTCAATCGCTAGCAAAATCCAGTCGCTGCAAAGACGCGCTCGCCGAAGCCAGCGCCATCGGGCAGCCGGTGAACGGCCTCGATTTCACCAGCGATGGCCTCGACCCGTTCCTCAATTCTGCGCGGACAAAATATTTCCTCGCCGATACCTACGATTCCTGCGGGGAGAAATCCAAAGCGTCAGCGATTTTCAATCAGCTCGCGGCGGACTCCGAACTCTCGAATCTCGTCTGGGCCGCCCGCTCCGCAAAGCATCTCCCCAACTACGACTCACCCCAATGGACCGACCGCCTGACCTCAGACATCCCTCGCGCCGAGGAGCAGGCCCAACGCAACAACACAAACGTCTGGTGGATCTACATTGCCGGCGCTTTGCGTAAATCCGCGGGACAAGACGAAACAGGGAACAGCGAACTCCGCGCTGCCCTCCTCTTGCCCGACAGCCACATGGCACACCATTACATTCGTCTGGCGCTGTCCGAATCGAACAATCCTTGACTCGGCCGACCAGCTTCTAATGACTCCGGAACCCTTCTGGATGATTTAAATCGCGTTTGCCTGCCGCGCTTGTGTCGTTCGTGTGGGAGCCGCCGCAATTCTTCGAACGCTCTCTCTTCGAATCAATTCCGTCGGCAACAGTAGTTGTTGCGGTGCCAGGTTCGGCTCCTGTATCCGCCGCAGCGTGAATTCCGCCAGATGCGTCCCCAACTCTCTCGGGAACTCGCGCACCGAGGTTAATCCCGGATGCAACACATCCCCGATCGTGTCGTTAAATCCGGCCACGCTCACGTCATCCGGTATCCGGATGCCTGACTCTTGCAGCGCTTGATACGCCCCCGACGCCGCCTGGTCCGTTCCAGTAAAAAGCGCAGTCGGCCGCTCGCCGCTCGCTAGCAACGACTTCACGCCCAGATACCCAAGCTCGCGGTCTTCCGAATGAATCTCCTTGAACTTCGGCGCCAGCCCCGCCTCCTTCATCGCCTCTTCATATCCTTTGTAGCATCGCGCGAACCACGGCAGTCGCAAATTTCCGATGTACCAGATCGCCGTATGCCCCTGCGCGATTAAATGACAG
>JGI12635J15846_10003475_pt1 | contig 13677 bp, 11 predicted proteins | sample BlaSpr_A8_OM2_M2_FD_15846 | JGI IMG/M metagenome (IMG submission 15846) | reverse complement strand
CCTGACTCAGACGTCTTTTGGCTTGTTGGCTGTCGCTGCCGCGCGCCGAAGCAATGCCCAACAACCTGCCGATCTGCCGCCCGGCGCTCCTCCGGCATTCGGCGTTGGCCCCCCCGTTGGACCTGAGGTCTCCTCTGACACCTTCGCCGAAGCTGAAAAATTAGTGCAGGTAGAAATGAGCGCTGCCCAGCGCGCCATGGCCGCAGCCAGTTGGCGCAAGACCATGGCAGCGCTCTATGAACGCCGCACCGGCCCGCGCAAAATCGCGCTGGAATCGACGCTCGCGCCCGCCACTCGCTGGAATCCGGTGCTTCCGGGGCTGGCAGCGCAAGCCGGCCCTGAGCATGACCGCTTCGTCCGCAGCAACGCCGATCCCGGTCCGTTGCCCGCTCGGGATGAAGATATTGCCTTCGCCTCTGTGACCCAGCTTTCGCGCTGGATCGAACAACGCAAGCTAACCTCGGATCGATTGACGCGAATCTATTTGAAACGCCTCGAACAATTCGATCCCGAGCTGCACTGCGTCATCACTCTTACGCGCGCCCTCGCGTTGGCGCAAGCCAAGCAAGCCGATGAGGAAATCGCCGCCGGCCATTACCGCGGTCCACTGCATGGCATTCCCTGGGGCGCTAAGGATCTTCTCGACACCGCCGGAATCCGCACCACGTACGGCGCTGAGCCTTTTCAGAACCGCGTCCCCACCGAAGACGCCGTCGCGGTGAAACGCCTGCATGAAGCCGGGGCGGTTTTGGTGGCGAAGTTGAGCCTGGGTGCGTTGGCGCTGAACGACATCTGGTTCGGCGGCCAGACCATGAACCCGTGGCTGCTGGAAGAAGCATCCTCTGGGTCCAGTGCCGGCCCCGCGGCTGCTACCGCCGCGGGATTAGTCGCCTTCGCAGTCGGCAGTGAGACGGGCGGCAGCATCGTCAGTCCTTCAATGCGCTGTGGCATTGTCGGATTACGCCCCACCTACGGCCGCGTGGCCCGCACCGGCGCGATGACCCTGTGCTGGTCGCTCGATAAACTCGGCCCCATGACGCGCAATGTGGAGGACGCTATCCTGATTCTGCACTCCATCTCCGGGCCCGACGCCGGAGACCTGGCGAGCGTACCCAGCAAGCTGGATTTCGATGCCAACGCATCCGCGAAGGGCCTACGTGTAGGTTATTTTGCGCGCTGGATGAACGAAAATCCAGCAACCGCCGTGGATCGCGCTGCCTTGGAGTCGGTGAAGAAAACCGGCATGGTCCCGGTTGAAGTTTCCATTCCCAACTGGCCCTACGACTCGCTCAACCTAATCCTGTTCGCGGAGGGCGCAGCTGCTTTCGAAGAACTTGCGCTCAGCGGCGGGATGAACCAGCTGAAAGCTCAAGTACCGGACGCGTGGCCTAACATTTTTCGCGAAGCTCGCTTTCTTTCCGCGGTCGACTTCGTGCAGGCCGATCGTTTCCGCCGCAAAGTGGCCGAAGAGATGGCCCGCCTGTTTTCCCAAGTGGACCTGTTGTTGGTGCCGTCCCTGCGCGATGAGATGCTGGTCATCACGAACTTCACTGGACATCCGTCGCTAACACTGCGCGCGGGTTTTGTCGAAGTATCAAAAGCGCGCAGCGACTGGGCACCCGATCCCAACCATCCCCTGCCGGCGTTCTCGTCCCCACGCCGCGTGCCGCACGGAGTCACTCTGATCGGCCGCCTCTTTGATGAGGGCACATTGGCGAGCGCGGGGATCGCGCTGGAACGGGACTTCGGCGTTGTGCACCAGCGGCCGCCCGGTTTCTAGCTCTTGCTTTTCTATTTTGCGATGCTTAAGGCTACACCGAATCTTGCGCTGTGCTAGATTCAGAGCTTTCATGGATGCCCCGCCCACCATCTCAACCCAAGGCCTCACCCGCCGCTTCGGAGACCTGGTCGCCGTCGACGGCGTCGACCTGCGCGTCTCGCCCGGACAATTCTTCGGCTTTCTCGGCCCCAACGGCGCCGGCAAATCGACCACCATCAAAATGCTCACTGGCCTTTTGGCGCCCAGCTCGGGGCGAATTGAAATCCTCGGGCTTGATCTCACCGCGCAGCCGGTGGAAGTAAAGCGGCAAATCGGCGTCGTGCCCGAAGGCATGGCGCTCTTCGGACGGTTGACCGGATCCGAATTCCTGAACTTCGCCGGACGTATGTATGGGCTGGACCGCAAAACTGCGGCCCAGCGCAGCGCGGAACTGCTTGACTTCATGCAACTCGCGGATCAGCCCAAAAAACTGGTCACCGATTACTCCCACGGCATGCAGAAGAAGCTGGCTCTAGCCGCGGCTGTGATTCACGGGCCCAAGGTGCTCTTTCTCGACGAGCCCTTCGAAGGTGTGGACGCCATCGCTGCCGGAACTCTGAAGGCGATGCTCCAAGGAATGATCGCGCGCGGAGCAACAATCTTTCTTACTTCGCATGTGCTCGAAATCGTGGAACGCCTGTGCAGCCACGTCGCCATCATTCATCAGGGAAGGCTGGTGGCCCAGGGGTCGCTGGAGGAACTGCGCGCCGGCGTGGAGGCGCAGAATACCACCGCTACTGGCGATGGTACCTCCTCCGCCGAAAAGTTGACCCTGGAACAGATTTTCCTGAGAACCGTTGGAGGCTCGCATCGCGCCGAACAAGAGCTCTCGTGGCTCGGGTAGAAGCACAGATACTTTGATGATTTGTAGCGCTGCCGCGCGTGAGTCGCGGTTTCGCTATCTCGGACGCGAGCACATGGATGGGAAACGACACTATCGTCCTGGCCTTCGCCCAAATCCCTGACAAGGTAAAGTTTCCTGCCGAGGTTGCTCTCCAGAAAACTGCGGTTCCAATTCTCGTTCAGGGGATCGCATGGATTGATGCCTCCGACTTCCGCATCGTTCGCTTGCGCACCGATCTACGGGCGCCACGCCCCGACATTCATTTGGAGAGTCTTACCTCCGAAGTCCTTTTCTCTGAGATTCGGATTCCAGCGTCTGAGGCTACCGGCCCGCTTTGGCTAGCGCCTGAGGCAAAGATGACTTGGAAGTATAAGGGACGAGTAGCGCAGCAACTTCACCGCTATTCAGACTTTCACCTCTACCGTGGTAAGTCGAAGATTGTGATGCCGCCAACGGAACAGTAGGGAAAGGTATACTCCCAAACAATAACGGGCGCCATCTTCGGACCGGTACGCCACGCAAGTCACATGAATCCAGCACCGCATCGGCGCAGACAACTGATCGCAATCGCCTGGCTGCGCTGGCGTCTCTTTGTCAATTCCCTGCGCACCACTCACGGCCAGTTGGAACTTCTCTCCCGCATCGTGGTGTCGCTCGCATTCACCCTCCTGGCTCTCGGTGGCGCCCTCGGCATGGGCGTGATGGCTTATGTGCTCTTATCGCAGGGTAAGCCGCAAATGCTGGCGGTATTTTTGTGGATCGTCTTTCTCTTCTGGCAAGTTTTCCCGATCATGGCGACCGCGTTCACAAGCAATCCGGACGCCACCGATTTGTTGCGCTTTCCACTCAGTTACAGGTCGTATTTTTTCGTGCGTCTCGCGTATGGCGCATTCGACCCGGCCAGCGCCATCGGCAGCCTGTGGTCGTTCGGTATTCTGGTCGGCGTAAGTTTTGCCAAGCCGGCACTGCTGCCCTGGGCCTCGCTGGTTTTGCTGGCATTTGCCGCCTTCAATTTATTGTGCATGCAGATGATCTTTGCCTGGGTGGAACGCTGGCTGGCCGAGCGTCGCACTCGCGAAATCATGGGCGTTCTGTTCATCGTGCTGATGCTGAGTTTTCAACTGATCGGGCCTTTGACCGGACATTTCGGCAGAAGCTCTCGACCACAAATACAGCGTTTCGTCCAAGTTCTTGGCCCAGTTCAGGGAATCCTTCCGCCCGGCCTTGCCGCTGATGCCATCGTGCAGGGTATCTATCCGCAATGGCAGGTTGCGGTTAGCTCATTGGCATTGTTGGGTGCGTTTGTGATGATCATTAGTTACGGCCTGCACGTGCGACTGCTGGCACAGTACCGTGGCGAAAATTTGAGCGAGGTTGCCATCCCGTCGGCTGTTGCAAAAGACAAGCAGCTACGCCTCGGCTGGAACCTTTCCGGATTCGCGACCCCGGTAGCGGCGGTCTTCGAGAAAGAAATCCGTTATCTGATGCGCAGCGGCCCCATGCTGCTCACCCTGATCATGCCTGTCTTCATGCTGATCGTCTTCCGTTTTGGCGCTCTGAACTCGGCCCGGCACTCCGGCAATTTCCTGGGCCGTACGCCTGATCTGGCGTTTCCAGTCGCTGCCGCGTATACGCTACTCATGCTGACAAATCTCGTTTACAACAACTTTGGCGGCGATGCCGGTGGTATCCAGTTCTTCTATGCATCTCCGGTAAGTTTTCGCGACATTGTATTGGCCAAAAATCTCATGCACTCCGGCATTCTAGCGGTGGAAACTCTGGTGGCATGGATCGCTGTAACGTCTTTCTACGGCCGGCCCGCGCTCAAGATCACCCTCGCGACGCTCGCCGGCTTGCTCTTCGCTGCGCCCATAAACTTCGTCGTCGGCAACCTGTTGTCCATCTACTCCCCGAAAAAGTTGGACTACTCCAAATTCGGCCGCCAACGCGCCTCGCAGGTGACGGTTCTGATCAGCATGGTATTGCAGCTGGTGGTGGTAGGCGTCGGCGTCAGTGCGTTCTGGATGGCGCGATACTTTGGAAACTCCTGGATCGCAACTCTGCTCTTGCTGGTGTTAGCGGCGATTTCGCTCTCCAGCTATAAGTTAATTCTTAACCGCATCGATGGCTTGGCGCAGTCGCGGCGCGAAACGCTGGTGGCTGAATTGTGCCGGGCCTAGCCCGGGCATTCCTGTCCCGAGATTCCTGTTCCGAGATTGCGGAAACGATCGGCACTAGAATGCGTTGCCCGCTTGCGGGTAATCCGTTTCACACCCTACGCTTTTTGCCAGTCTGACGAGGTGCGCCGCTCAAAACCCAAATCTCGGGACCTGGAAGCTGAACGAAGCCAAGTCGAAATTAAGCGCTGGATTGCGGAAAAATCTTACGGTTCCTTATGAGGCGGTTGGCGACAGCGTAAAAGCCACGGTAGATGGCGTCGATGGTCAAGGCAAACCCACGCATAGTGAGTGGACGGGGAAGTTCGATTGCAAAGACTATCCGGTCACCGGAGATCCCACTTCGGACACGCCATCACTTAAGCAGATCAACGACCGCACGCTTGAACTGACCAACCAGAAGGACGGCAAAGTGACCCATCTCGGGGAAGATCGTCGTATCGGCGGACGGTAAAAGCCGCACGCTTACGGCGACTGGGACAGATGCGGCGGGCAAAAAGGTGCACGGCACTCTGTTTAGGACAAGCAGTAGAGAGCTCGTTGCAGAGAAAAATGCCCTTTCGCCCGAATCTTTCGGGCGGAGGGGCTTTTCTTTTGCATTGCGCTACTCTGGCGCAACCCTCACTTCTTTTCCGGATTCGCCAGAAACCTGTATCCCACTCCGCGTACCGTCAGCAAGTGGCGAGGCTCTGCCGGATCGTCTTCGATGTAGCGCCGCAGGCGCACCATAAAGTTGTCGATGGCTCGCGTGTCCGTATCTTCGTGCAGGCCCCAGACTTCCTCTAGAATCTGCTTGCGAGAAACCACGCGCCCGTCGTTGCGAACCAGGTAGCGCAGCAGTTCCGATTCCATCAGCGTCAGGTGAATCACATTATCCGCTGTGCGTAGTTCGAGTACGCCGAAATCAATGGTCTTGCCACCGAACGAGAATGTCCCGAAGTCGCCGACGCTGCGCGGATCGGATGCGGGTTGAGATGCGCTGGCCACGGCCTCCGCATTTCCTGCGGGATGCCCGGACCTCATCCATTGGGTGCGGCGCAGCAATCCCTGGAGTCGCGCCAACAGGATCGAAAGATCGAACGGCTTGGGCAGGTAGTCATCCGCCCCTGCAGCAAAGCCCTTCAACACATCCTCAGGCCGGCTGCGCGCGGTCAGCATGAGCACGGGCACATAGTTCTGCGCCGCTCGCAATTCCGAAACCACACTGAAACCATCCTTGCCCGGCAACATAATGTCGAGCACGATGGCGTCGAAGCTCTCTTTCTTGCCGAGCAGGCGATCCGTGGCGGCCTCGCCATCTCCCACAACCTCGGCGGAATAACCCTCGGCCTGCAGATTGAAGCAGAGCCCTTGCGCCAGATGCGCCTCATCTTCCACCACCAGAACCCGGCTCATAGGTTTGATCTCGGCAGCTCCATCGTGATGGTCGCGCCCTCGCCTTCACCTTCGCTCGTGGCAAACACTTTGCCGCCATGCTTCTGCGCAATCGCCTTCACGATAAAAAGTCCCAGCCCGGTTCCTTTCACATGCGCCAGAGGGCGATGGGTGACGCGGTAGAAGCGCTTGAAGATGCTCTTTAAGTCGTCGGGACGAATGCCGACCCCGTGGTCTTGCACAATCAAAACTACGCGCTCTTCGTTGGGCAGCTCCAGTCGCACGCGAACATCCACGTTGTCCCCGGAATACTTGATGGCGTTGTCGATGACGTTAAAAACCGCGGTGCGCAGGTCTTCGGAACTTCCCATGACACACATTCCCGCTTCGTTGCTCGACGCTTCCTCATAGCGCAACGCTTCGGGCGGCAGATGATGGCGCACGCGGGCCGCCTCCATGCACTCGCTCACCAGCTGCCGGAAGTCGACCGCCGATTTCTCCCGTCCCGCTTTCTTGTCTCTCGCGCGACCGGCGCGTAGCACCTGTTCCACAGTCTCGGTCAACCGGTCCGTATCGCTGAGCATCAGCCGGTAAAACTCCTGCTTCCGCGCCTCCGGCAACTCGCGCCGCAGCAAAGTCTCCAGATGCAAGCGGATCGATGCTACCGGCGTTTTCAGTTCGTGAGTAACGGCATTGATAAAGCTGTCATGCTGCTCGCTGCGCCGAATCTCATGGACCAGGAAACTGGTGTTCACGATCATGCCCGCAATGATGAGCGCAAAAAAAATGATGCCGAAGAACAGCAGCACGCCCTCGCGCCAATTGAGGATGATCCATCCAACATTGAGCGCAACCGCCAGCGCCACCAGGACGATGCCCAGGAAGAGAAAGAAGACGACGGTTCCGCGGCGGCTCGTGATGCGCATAGCTTCACACTGATTTTACAGCGCGGAGTGGGTTTCCTTGCGCCTGAGCCTTCAGCGCTGGGGATCCACATCCCCCTGGTCTTTATAGACAACATGCCCCATGTGGTCACACTTGTTCTCTTCCGCTTGGGAAATGGTCGTCGGTTTTTCATTCGCCGGCACCGATTCGCACCGCAAATGATCCTCAAACCCCGGCGCTGAAAATACGGCCGCTATGCTGGCGGTCTGGCTGCCGGTATTCTTCAGGCTCACCCAGGTATGAGCCGGGATGAAGACCATCCCTCCCGTGTGTAGATCGCGTTCATGCTCTCCCACATGCGCATGAATGGCTCCTTTGTCGATCAACACGATTTCATCCTGCTCAAGATGCTTGTGCGTCGGTATTGCAGCTCCCGGAGGCATCTCTTCCGTGACCACCACTAGATGCGGGGAACCATTGCTTTTCGCGGTGACTTTGAGAATGAATCCTCCCACGTTAATCTCGCCGGGCTCAGGACGCCACAAACGCTCCTCGCCCTCATTTCTTTCCAGCAGGAGCGGCTGGGGGCCGGGCTGAGGGGCAGACGTCGCACTCCTTTGGATCGATTACCCCTGAGAGATGTAGACCACAACCAGCATCGCAGCTAACGTCTCAATCGTACTTGGTTTCATACGCGAGCCCGCTGTCGTGGAAAGCAAGTCTGCTCCCCACTATCCCGGGAGTCAATGCAGCATTTTGTTGCGGGCAGTAAAAAACCCCGATCACGATGGACATGATCAGGGCTAAGTTTTTGTGTCTCTCAAACTGACGAATTGCGATTGGCGTTCTAGTCGCCTGCCGCCGCGCCCTCAGCCAGGGCTGCCGTAACCAACCGTCCATTCGGCGCAGCGACCAACCCGTTTTCCAGGTCCGCCAGCTTCACCCGCTTGATGTCCCAAGCGAGACTGATCTGCTTCAAAGCCCATATGCCATACCAGTTCATGTCAATCTCATACCACCGGAAGCCATGCTGCGCCGCCGTTGGATGCGCGTGGTGATTATTGTGCCAGCCTTCTCCAAACGTCAGCAGAGCCACCCACCAGCTATTGGTGGAAAGATCGCGCGTGGTGAAACGGCGCGTTCCCCAAGAGTGCGTGGCCGAATTGACCAGCCAGGTGGCATGCAGCCCAACCACCGTCCGCACGAAGATGCCCCACATCAGAAATGGAAGTCCGCCGATCGCCAACAAGATCACACCCAGCACGATCATGGGGACGTAGTGATACTTCGTGATCCAGACATGGAACTTGTCTTGAGCCAGGTCGGGGACGTAGCGCGCCAGCGTAGTTGTGTCATGGTGCATGGACTTGCCCATCAGAATCCAGCCCATGTGCGCCCACCATTTGCCATCGATGGGCGAATGCGGATCGCCATCCTGGTCCGAGTACTGATGATGAATGCGATGCGTCGCCACCCAGAAAATCGGTCCGCCCTCAAGAGCCAGCGTGGCGCAGATTGTCAGAAAATACTCCACCCACTTCGGCGTCTTGTAGCCGCGGTGCGTAAGCAGGCGATGATAGGCCATGCCGATGCCCAGACTCCCCGAAACCCACCATAGGAACATGGCAACAAACAACGCCTTCCATGTAAAAAAGAAGAGAGCAGCGATGGCGCCCACATGAAATAGCGCCATGAATACCGCAGTCACCCAGTTGATTTCGCCGTTTGCCGCTTGTCGTTTTTCCAGGCTTTCCAGTTGCATGTCCAAGGAGGGTCCCCATTCGTTCGGCCTAAGTTCGATACCGTACACATCTAACCTATCAAGGCACGGGGAAAATCACTGTAATACTTGTGTAATAGCGGCTCTCCCGGGGATTACGAAAGTGCCGGCGGAACCGTTACTGCGCAAAAATCGAGCGGCGCAGCCCGCCAGCCACGCCGCTCGACAAACTTCCCAATCATTCCCGCTGTACGCTCTTCAGGCGCTCTTCGGAAACTGCTTCATAAATTCTTCCTGAGCCTCATCGATTTCTTCCATCGACATAGCGCGGGTGTGAGTCGCGATGAACCACTTATGACCGAAGGGGTCCACCAATTTGCCATAACGATCGCCCCAAAATATGTCAGCGACGGGCATTTCCACAGTTGCCCCCGCTCCGATCGCCCGATCAAACGAGGAGTCCACATCCTCCACATAAATGTGCAGTCCCATACTCGAGCCGCCAACCGACTTTGGCGAGAACGATCCAAAGTGCGGAAATTCATTGGCCAGCATAAAGAGCGAGTCCCCAATTCGCAGTTCGGCATGCATAATCTTGCCGTCGGGTCCCTTCATCACGCCTTTTGCCACCGCAGCAAACGCCTTCTTGTAAAAGTCGATGGCGCGAGCCGCGTCGTGCACCGTCATATACGGGGTGAGAGTGTGATAACCATCAGGGATGGCTTTCGCGGTCATATTCGCCTCCTGGAGCAAAAATTCCTGCCCCGGAGCTCAACCCAAAAAGGCGGTGAAAGCTTGTCAAAGAGTATTCAAAGCAGACTGTTACAGTGAGCGTTTCTCGGAGCCCTGCATCGATTGCGCGCTCCGGCGTAAATCAGAAGAACTTCGTAACGCCCTCCTCCAGCACAACCACGCGGTCCTCAATGCCCGCCGCGCGCGCCTCCTGCTCCAGCAGTTGCAGCGGCTCGTCGACCGGCTCATGCGATAAGCGAAACGTCCCATAGTGCATGGGTACCATCCAGCGCGCGTGCAGGTCGAGAAAAGCACGCGTCGCATCGGAGGGATTGGTATGCACGTTCCTGAAGGATGGCGGATTGTAGGCGCCAATCGGCAACAGCGCCAGCTCCGGCGACAAACGCCGGCCGATCTCGCGGAAGCCCGCGAAGTACGCGGTGTCGCCCGCGTGATATACCGAATGCTTCCCTGTCTTTAGGACGTAGCCACCGTAGCCGCGATGCGAGTCCTTGAGAATCCGCGCCCCCCAATGCCGCGACGGAACATGCGTCACGGATAAATTGCCGTGCCGCGAACCATTCCACCAGTCGAGCTCGATAATCTCGGAGAAACCGAGGTCAGACACTAAATCGGTCACATGGCTCGGAATAATGATGGGCGGAGCGGTTCCACGCACACGCAGATTATTCTGCACAATCGCGCGCAACGACGGCCGGTGCAAATGATCGAAATGAGCATGCGTCACCAGCACCAGATCAATGGCCGGCAAATCGCGCACTCGAACGCCGGGACGCCGTAGCCGCTTCAACACAAACAGCCATCGTGCGAAATTGGGATCGATCATCACACTTTGCCCACCAATCTGCACCAGGAAGCTGGAGTGGCCGATAAAAGTGACCCCGAGTTCGCCGTTCGAAGCCAGGCGCGGCTTATGCGTCTCCCCGCACAGCGGAGTCACCGCTGAATGCCGCACCAGTCGCCCAAACTGCGATGCGCGCTTGCGAAGCGCCGGATTGCGGAGCGTAGCCTTGATCATCCTGACCCGATCATCCTGAAATGACCTGCTTATTCAATGAAAGCTGGAAGCGGCTGGTTCTATTCTAGTGCAGGCTGACGAGAAAGGCGCGTAATTCCTGCGGTTCCCCCAAAAAGTCCAGCAAGATGTACTCACTCGCCAACCCTCGCCGGTAGTGGCCTAACCGTGCAGAGAGGATAATAGATGACGTATGCCGAGGTTCGGTTCAGGGGAACCGATCAAGCCTAGAGTGTTTACTTTTTCTGCAGATCCTCCACCGCTAAAATCTTCGTGGTAGCCCGGAACTTCTTGTAGTCGCGGAAGGTCTGTTCCACTTCAACGTTGTATTCCTTGAGCAGGGCCAATCTGGCATCCACCTTGACGGCGACGTGTTGCGGCAACCAGACTTCATCGTTTATGCGGGTCTGTTCGATCGCAATGCGCGAACCTCGATGAATGCGCGCCAGAAACAGGCCGACGGAAACTGTGTCGATGCACTCGATATCCAGCTTCGCCCACTGCGCGTCGCTTTTGTCGATCCACGCGCGGAAGCGGAATTTTGGCAGAAACTTGGCGTCTTTGATATGAGGTTCGTATCCCGGACGCGGCTCCGCATCGATGACCCATGCGTCTCGTCCTCCGAGGGATTCCGAAGCAGCCAGATGAAAGTTGTAAGCATCGGCTACTTCGCGCACGAACTGGCGATCCTGCTCGCGTTCCTTCTCTTCTTTCTGCTCGCGCTTGCGGCGGTTTTCTTCGGATTCATTCTTGCGCTTGTCCAGGACCTTCTGAATCTTCTCTTCCTCTTTGGCCGTGTCTTTCGCGTCGAGCGGCTGATCACCTTTCTCGATCAGTCGCTGCACCTGTTCGCCGTAGAGCTCCATCACTTCGTAAGTCTTGACTTCAGTGCGCTTTACTTCGCCCTGGCCGTTGAGCTTGTGCTCTTCGTCGCGCTCGATGTAGGTGTAGTCGCGCAGCCGCTTGTCGTTTTCCACGTCCTTGTCGGCGACCACTCGAAACAACTGCTGCATTTGCTCTTGCGACAGCTTGCCACTTGCATCGGGCTTCAAATCGGGCAGCGACGCGGAGTGCGGGATTTCGGCAACGTTGGGTTCAGGGGCCGCTACCGGCGCGGACTCCTGCTGTTGAGCACAAGTCAACCGACAAGCGATAAGCAGGAAGAAAACAACAACGCGAGAGCCCACGCGCCTATTCTATCGCAGGGGTCATGAGAGCACATTTCTGAAAGCTCGAAGGCACGCGCCCACACCAGACAAAAATTTACAAACTGATCACGTAGCTGTTGTTACATGGTAATAACGCGTCAATCCTAGCCTTCTCCCAGTCGCAAGTGGGGAGCGCGATTCTCGCCTGAAGCGGAAAGGCCCCATTTCGATATAACAGGAGAACCGAATAACAGGAGAACTGACTATGTACGGCTTGCACACGTCACCGTTACTTGCTCGAGTTCTGGCGCTAACATTTTTGCTCGGAACGATGCTGATGTTCGTTTCCAGCACCGCTGCGGCACAATATTAACTCACCAATTTGGTTGCAAATCAGGTTGGAGGGGCGAAGCACTGCTGGTAAACGGCTGGGGACTGGCTTTCGGTCCGGGCAGCCCGTTCTGGATCAGCGATGCGGGTTCCGGATGGTCCACGCCTTACAACGGTACCGGACTCAAGCAAGCTTTGAATGTTCTGGTGCCCACCGCGGGTGGCGACGTTCCAGGTACGCCCACGGGAATTGTCTTCAACGGATCTACTCTGGGCGCGGTTTACACCGGCCTGGCAATCACCAGCCACACGTCGGGCAACATTCTGTTTGCCGCCGACAATGCCGTCTTTTGTATTATTCGAGATCAACAGCGCGTTGCTGAGAGGTCCGAAATTCTTGGGCGCTACGGCAAAACCCCAGGGCCGATTCAGCGGTGCGCCTTGCGCCAAGCGCTTGAGAAACACTCCGGCTTCGCTGTAGATATCGATAAAGCCTCCCGAACCACCCGACGAACTGTCAAACGAAACGTAGAGCAGGCCACCGAAATCCTGAACGGCGTGAATCCCGCCGGAATCGTCGGGTCGCTGAACGAGTTTACGAGAGTGAAATTACCGTCAAAAATATCCACCTTGTTGTTTGCACAGCAGCAAGGATATCCACATCAACCAGCTCTGGGCGATCGAGTTCGGCGGAGGAACTGCGGCGGACGGCGCTACAAACCATCTTTACTTCACCGCCGGTCCAGACAACTACCTGGCGGGAACTTTCGGTGTGATCGTGCCGTAGTGATCTTCGCCCTGCACATTATGCGGGACGACTGGTGTCGCAGATCGTCCCCCATTTATCTTCCTAATTCTGTATCTTGCGTTTCTATTCTTTGTTCTTGAATGCCTTGCCCAGACACTCCGCTTGAAACAGCCGTTCGTCCAGGCGATGCAGTCGCTTGGCCATGGCCGGGGTGATGAGCGGGTAGTGTTTGATCTCGAACAGGTGGTAAACGATAAACCACACGGGCTTGTGCGTGGTCATCCAGTTCTGACGATCAAAGCGCTTCAAGTCTACCGGAACGGAAAAACGCCGCAGAGTGCGCTCGCGCCGCAGATTGAAGTAGCCATTAAAATAAGTCAATGCCAGTTCGCGCAGCGTGCGATGGATGGGCTCGCGCCAACGGCACCCAGCGTAATTTGATTTGGCCACGGCACCCCAGCATCCGTTCTCGCGAAAGATCGCGATCACATGATCCGTGTCATGTTCGGCCTCGAAATCAAGCAGCAGCGGAGGATATCCGTTGGCGCGCAGCGCGGCGGCCGCGAAGATGGCGCCCTCCAGGCAATGCGCCGTCTGCTCGGCGAGCACGCGGCGGGGAGACCACGCCGTATCGGCGAGGTGGTAGGGAGCGTCATCGAGAAATTTCTGAATGCCGTGGGGATTTTTCAGGCTGTGCAGCTTGCGCACTTCCGAGGCGGTGAAACCCGTCGAATCGTTCATTGTCGCATGAGTTTACATGAGAGCATGGCCGCCAGATAAACACGGAAATATATCTTCAGCGGCTTGCGGAAAAAGTCCGATTGGGGTGCCGTTTCGAAGGGGCGCGGCTTCGAGCCGAGCCGT
>JGI12635J15846_10003474_pt1 | contig 13682 bp, 12 predicted proteins | sample BlaSpr_A8_OM2_M2_FD_15846 | JGI IMG/M metagenome (IMG submission 15846) | reverse complement strand
GCCGCGGGCGGAGCGCCTGCAGCGCCTGGTCCGGCTCGCCCGCGGCCTCCATCACCTGGCCGAACTGCGGCGGGTTGAGGTGGCGGGCGATGAAGGCGAGCGCTTCCAGCGATTGCAGCAAGGGCGGCAGCACGGCCACGATGTCGTCCACCACGGCCTCGCTCATCGCGCGCCAGCCCTTTTTAGCTTCAATGCAGCCGCGGAGCCTTGAGCAGCCTCGCACGGTCGGTCGAGGTCAGCACCACGTCGAAGGTGACGCCGTCATGGTACACGGTGAGCGGCACGTCGACGCCGGCCGGCCCGAGCGCCCAGAGTTTCCTGTAGAAGGCGGTCTGGCTCGAGATCTTTTCGCCCTTCACGGCCAGGATCACGTCGCCGGCCTTGAGTTCGGCGCGCGCCGCTGGCCCTTTTGCGGAGATGCCGATCACCACCACGCGGTTGTCGATCTCGGTCGAAAACATCCCGAGCCACGGCCGCGCCGGCTTGTTGACGCGGCCGAATTTGCGCAGATCGTCGAGCACCGGCTTGAGCAGGTCGATCGGCACGATCATGTTGACATGCTCGGCCTTGCCCTCGCGCTCGCGCTCGAGCTGCAGCGAGCCGATGCCGATCAATTCGCCGCGGGTCGAGATCAGTCCGGCGCCGCCCCAATTGGGATGCGCCGGATAGGTGAAGATTGCCTCGTCCAGCAGATATTCCCAGTAGCCGGCGAACTCCTGCTTGGCGGCGATCTGGCAGGCCACCGATCGCGTGCGCCCGCCGGCGCCGCCGACCACGACGCGGTCGCCGATCGCAGCGGTAGCCGAGGTGCCAAGCGGCAGCGGATCGAGGTCGATGCGGCCGAGCGCCTGCACCAGCCCAAAACCGCTCACCGAATCGAAGCCGAGCGCGTGGCCCTCGACCACGCGGCCGTCGCCGAGATGCAGCCAGACCGCCTCGGCCTCGGTGATCAAATAGCCGATCGTCAGCACCAGCCCGTCATCGATCAACACGCCATTGCCGGCGCGCTCGGTGCCCAGCGTCTCCGCGCTGAAGGCATCGGGCGGAATGATCGAATGCAGCCCGACCACCGAGGAAAGCACGGAATCGAGATCGAAGCTGTAGTCGCCCGGCCGCGGCTGAAACGCCGGCGGTACTTTCCATTCAGTCAAAGAGGGCATCGAGAATCTCCTGGCCAAACGGCACGCGCTGTTCCACGAGATCGTCGCGAAAGGTGGCCGCACCAACCAGTGACGATATTATGTCGCAAATGCCCGTCGCGAAAGTCTCCCGTCGCGCGAACGGGGATCGTCGACCTTACGGATCCAGCTCGGTATCCCAGTATAAATAATCGAGCCAGCTGTCGTGCAAATAATTCGGCGGGAACAGCCGGCCGTTGCGGTGCAGCTGGTGCACCGTCGGCGCGAACGGCAGCTGGCGGGGGAACATCCGCGCCTGCTGCGGCGTCAAATTGCCCTTGCGCAGATTGCACGGCGAACAGGCCGCGACCACGTTTTCCCAGGTGGTCTGGCCGCCCTTGCTGCGCGGGATGATGTGGTCGAAGGTCAGATCGTCGCTGGCCGAACAGTATTGGCAGACGAAGCGGTCGCGCAGGAACACGTTGAACCGGGTGAAGGCGGGATGCGTGCTCGGCTTGACGAAGGATTTCAGCGACACCACGCTCGGCAGCTGGATTTCGAACGACGGGCTGCGCACCGCGCGGTCGTAGTGTTCGACGATGTTGACACGGTCGAGGAACACCGCCTTGATCGCGTCCTGCCACGACCAGAGCGACAGCGGATAATAACTGAGCGGCCGGAAATCCGCATTCAGCACCAGTACCGGCCAACCGCCTTGCGAGACATGTGCGTTCAAGTAACGCTCCTGGCCCCCATATAAGCTGCGAAGCAGCGTGAGTTGACATACTACATGCAGCGTGACGGGATTGTGAAGAGCGTTGGCGGCCTTATCCGCCTTCGCCGGTCCGGCTTGCACGATCAGCGTGAACACCGCTAAACGAGGCGGGCGGCACTTTTTCGCCGCATTCGGACGCAAACCAAATGGTTACCAAGTCCCGTTATCTCGAGGCGCCGCGCCGGCTGCGGGCATTCGTTCGCGCCCATGAAACCAGCCTGGTTGTCCTCGCGGCGCTGATCGGAACCATTGCCGGATTGGTGGTGGCCGCGATGAGCGCGGCGGTCGAGGGGATGCACGAACTGCTGTTCAACGTTGAAAATGGGGAGCGTCTTTCAAGCCAATATGCCATCGAGCCGCTGCGTGCGCTTCTGGTGCCGAGTCTCGGCGGGCTGCTGCTGGGGCTGGCGTTCCTGCTATTGGCGCGCTGGCGGCCGGCGCGCGAAATCGACCCGATCGAGGCCAATGCCCTGCATGGCGGCCGGATGTCGTTTCGCGGCAGCGTGATCGTGGCGCTGCAGACGGTGTGGTCGAGCGGCGTCGGCGCCTCGGTCGGGTTGGAGGCCGGCTACACCCAGCTCGCCAGCGGTCTTGCCGCTTCGCTGGGCCGCGGCTTTCATCTGCGCCGCGTCGATCAGCGAATCATGGTCGGCTGCGGCGCCGCGGCCGCGATCGCGGGCGCTTTCAGTGCGCCGCTCGCGGGCGCCTTCTATGCCTTTGAACTGGTGATCGGCGGATATACGCCGGCCAGCCTGACGCCGGTCGGGGTGGCCGCGGTGGCGGGCTATTTCGTCGCCCATGGATTTACGGTGCTGTCGCTCGGCGTCGGCGTCGGTCCGGTCGGCGATGTCGCGGGTCGCGACCTCGCCATCGCCGCTCTGCTTGGGATTCTGGCGGCGCTGTTCGGCATCGCCATCATGCGCGGCGTGACGCTGTGCGAGACGCTGCTCACGAAAACCCGGCTCTGGCCGCCGCTGCGGCCGGCGCTCGGCGGTCTTGGCGTCGGCCTGCTCGCTTTGATCACGCCGCAGGTGATGTCGTCGGGCCATGGCGCGCTGCATTTTGCCGGATTTGTCACCATTCCGCTGTCGGTCCTTGCGACTATTTTCATTCTCAAGGCAATTGCCTCGGTAATATCGCTGGGATCAGGTTTTCGTGGCGGATTGTTTTTCGCAACGCTCTTCATGGGCGCCATCGGCGGTCACCTGTTCGCGGCCGGCTTCGATGTGGTCTACCCGGGCCTCCACCTCAGCCCGAATGTCTATGCCATCATCGGCATGAGCGCGCTGTCGGCGTCGGTGATCGGCGGCCCGCTGACGATGTCGTTCATCGCGCTGGAATCCACCGGCAATCTGTGGCTCACCACCGCCGTGCTGGTCGCGGTCATCATCTCGACCCAGATCACCCGCGAGCTGTTCGGCTACTCGTTTGCGACCTGGCGGCTGCATTTGCGCGGCGAGACCATCCGCAGCGCCGCCGATATCGGCTGGATCCGCGACCTCACGGTGCGCAGCCTGATGCGCCCCGATGTCGCCACCGTGAATGCCAACATGCCGATCGACGAATTCCGCGACAAGTTCCCGCTGGGATCGAAGACCCAGGTGGTCGCGGTCGACGGCACCGGCCGCTATGTCGGGCTGGCGCTGGTGGCGGACGCGCATGCGGTGGATATCGAGGCGGCAAAAGGTTTGGCCGGCCTCCTGCATCATCGCGATGTCGTGCTGCATCCCGGCATGAACATCCAGGAGGCGATCGCCGTTTTCGACGCCGCGGAAGCCGAAACCCTGGCCGTGGTCGAGACCGACGGCCAGCACCGGCCGATCGGGGTTCTCAGCGAAGCCCACGCCATGCGGCGCTACGCGGAAGAGTCCGAGCAGCGCCGGCGCGAGGCGGTGGGGGACATCTAGTCAACGCTCCGGAAGCGAGCGAAGATACGCAAGAACTGCGCTTGCGAATTATTCGGGGGGAAACAGATGCGCAAATCGTTAACGGCCGTCGTCGCGGCGGCCCTTGGTCTCGCATGGGCCGGCATGGCCGCCGCGCAGGATTATCCGACCCGCCCGATCACCATGATCGTGCCGTTTCCCGCCGGCGGCGCCACCGACACGCTGGCCCGCTTCCTCGGCGAAAAGCTGCGGCCAATCCTGGGTCAGGCGATCGTCATCGAGAACGTCGCAGGCGCCGCGGGCTCGATCGGCGTCGGCCGTGCGGTGCGTTCGCCCGCGGACGGCTACATGCTCTCGATCGGCACCTCCACCACGCATGTGCTGACCGGCGGGCTCTACGCGTTGTCCTTCGATCTGTTGAAGGACCTCGATCCGGTGATCTACATCGGCAGCGAACCCTTGTTGATCGTCGGCAAGAAGGGCCTGCCGGCAGACGACCTGAAGGGGCTGATCGCCTGGCTCAAGGCCAATCCCGACAAGGCGTCGGTCGGCATCGCCGGCGTCGGCGCGGTCGGTCAACTCACCGGCATCTCGTTCCAGAAGGTGACCGGGACCAAATTCCAGTTCGTGCCGTATCGCGGCAACGCGCCGGCGATGCAGGATTTGCTGGCGGGACAGATCGATTTCATGATCGAGCCGTCGTCGAATTTCAAGTCGCTGGTCGCCGCCGGCAGCATCAAGCCGTTTGCCGTGACCGGCAAAACGCGGCTGCCGTCATCGCCGAATATTCCGACCGCGGACGAAGCGGGCCTGCCCGGCTTCTTTGCCTCGCTGTGGTACGGGCTGTGGGTGCCCAAGGGTACGCCCAAGGACGTCGTTGCCAAGCTGAACGCCGCGATGGTGCAGATCCTCGCCAATCCTGCGGCTAAGGCGCGCCTGACCGAACTCGGCATCCAGACCGCGCCGCTCGATCAGCAATCGCCCGACGCGCTGCGCACCTTCCAGAAAGCCGAGATGGACCGCTGGTGGCCGATCATCAAGGCGTCCGGCCTCAGGGGGGAGTGAGAACCTTCTTTGAAAGGTTGTCTCTCAAGCCGTCATTGCGAGCGCCAGCGAAGCAATCCATGGCGCCGCAAGCGGAAAGCTGGATTGCTTCGTCGCGGAGCCTGTCATCGGGCGCGCATTCGCGCGACCCGTTGGCTCGTCGCAATGACGGGCTATGATTGGACCCTTTCCAGCTTCTGCAGGCAGCGCGTAGCCTTCACCTCCGCCGGCATCGGCGTATCGGGAAAGCTGGTCTTCCAGTTGGTGACGCCGACCTCGCCGATGTAGATGTCGCCCCTGGAATCCAAGGCGATGCCGTGCGGTGCCAGGAATTTGCCGGTCTCGAGCCCCGGGCCATGCTCGCCGCCGAGCCGCGCGATGCGATTGCCCCTGGAGTCGACGATGGTCAGGCGCGGGCCGAGATTTGGCGCCTTCAGGTTGACCGGCATGCCCGGACCGAGTTCGCCGATGATGAAATTCGGCTGCTTGCCGCCGCAGCAGCAGAGCGCGCAGGGCCGGTGCAAATTGTTCCACTGCGTCTCGTATTTGCCGTTGCCGTCGAACACCTGGACGCGGTGGTTCTCGCGGTCGGCGACATAGACCCAGCCGTCGGCGTCGGTGGCGATGTTGTGGACGATGTTGAACTGGCCGGGATCGGTGCCGGCCTCGCCCCAGGTTTTGATCAGTTTGCCGTCGGGGGTGTATTTGTGGACGCAGGCATTGCCGTAGCCGTCCGACACATAGATCTCGCCCTTCGGCGACAGCGCGGTGTGGGTGCAGCGGTGGAACGGCTCACCGCTCATGAACGGCGCCGGCTTGTTGGGGATGCCGATGGTCAAAAACACCTTGCCGTCGGTCGAGCACTTGCGCACCGTGTGGTCGCCGTCGTCGGTGCAATAGAGATGGTCGTCGGCGTCGATATGCAGCCCATGCGCGCGGGCAAACAGCCCTTCGCCCCAGCTCTTGATGAAGTTGCCGTCGCGGTCGAGCATGATCATCGGATGGGCGCCGCGGTTGAAGACGTAGATGCGGTCCTTGCTGTCGACCGCGACGGAAGCGACGTCGGTCAGGCTCCAGCCGTCGGGCAGCTTCGCCCAGTTTTCCACCACGCGGTAGCGATGCTCGCCCGAGCCGAGAATGATTTTCATGTGTGTTTCCCCCTATGTTTCGTCATTCCGGGATGGTCCGAAGGACCAGACCCGGAATCTCGAGATTCCCCGATGTGCAAGTGCACATCTGAGGTTCGCATCTTCGATGCGCCCCGGAATGACGATCTCGAATTCATGCAACCGCCGCATCAGGCTTTACTGCATGCGCCACCCCCCGCGGCAGCAGCCCTTGCTCGATCGCCTTGATCTGCAGCGCCAGGTATTTCGAGTTGATCCGGCACTGCGCGAGGCTGCCGGCGATGAACCACAGGCCGGGCTGCGGTGTCCTTGTGTACATGTTGCGCAATTCCTGGCCGTCGCCGAATCCCCAGATCGGGCCGACGCGGCTCGCAACCTCGTCGCCGAACAGTTTGCGCACCAGAACCTCCTGCGGCTTGTAGCCGGTCGCCAGCACGATCAAATCGGCTTTGAGCGTCGCACCGTTTTTCATGCGCGCGCCCTCGGCAACGAAAGATTCGATATCCGAAAACTGCTGCAGGGCGATTTCACCTGACGCGACGAGGTCGGAGCAGCCGACATTGAAATAATAGCCGCCGCCACGCGTCAGGTATTTGAACTGCCAGCCGGTGTCGCCCTCGCCGTAATCGAGCTTGAAGCCGACGCGCGTGAGGCCATCGAGCAGTTCCTTGTCCAGCTTCTTCGACTGCTCGGTGATCATGACGTGGCTTCGCCTCGCCAGCGTCAGCGGCATCGAGGTCGCGATCAGGTCGTTATCGTCAAGCGTGCCTTCGTTGTAGGCCGCATAGGCAAGCTGCGCCGACGGCTCGATGTTGGTGATCAGCGTCGGGCTGCGCTGAACCAGCGTCACGTCGGCGCCGCTCGAATGCAGGTCCTGCGCGATGTCGTGGCCGCTGTTGCCGGTGCCGATCACCAGCGCGCGTCTGTCCTTCCAGGCCTCGCCGTCGTCATACTGGCTGGAATGCATGACGGTCCCGGCAAAGCTCTTCAGGCTGGGGATATCCGGCAGGTTCGGAATGCCGCTGACACCGGTCGCCATCACGATATGCCGCGGATGCATTTCGCGCGTCGAACCATCGGCGCGGCGCAGCACCACCGACCAGCGCCCCGCCGCCTCGTCATGGACGCCGCTCTCGAACTCGGTGCCCGTCCAGTAATTCAGCTCCATGGCATCGACATAGGCTTCGAACCAGTTGGCGAGCTTGTCCTTGGGGATATAGACCGGCCAGTTCGGCGGGAACGGCATATAGGGCAGGTGATTGACCTGCACTTGATTATGCAGCGTCAGTGCGTGGTAGCGCTTGCGCCAGTTGTCGCCGATGCGCGGTTCGCGATCGACGATCAGCGTGTCGACCTGCAACTGCTTCAAGCGCGCCGCAATCGCAAGGCCGGCCTGTCCGCCGCCGACCACCAGCACGTCGGGATCGCGGCCGGCATATTCGGCAGCTCGCGTCCGCAGGTCGAGCCAGTTGGGCCCGCGAAAGTCGCGCGAATAGGATTGCCCGCGCGGCCGCGAGGTGCCCAGCTGTTCCTCAAAACCTTTGAGCTCGTCGAGCGCCGTCAGCAGCGTCCAGGCTTTTGGACGGTTGCCGTCGGAGGCGTCCGGGACCAGCCGCACAATTCCGCTGCCGCGGCCTTGTGCGGTTTCGAATTTGAAGATCGCCTCGATCGAGACGGTGCCGGCGCGGGTCACCCGGCGCGGTGCGGCGCGGTCGGGGTCGATCCTGAAGTTACTCGGCGCTGCGTCCGCGGCGCGTGCCTTCAACTCGTTCAGGATGGCGTCGGCGCCATTGACGGTCTGCAGGTTCCAGCTCAGCGCCAGCACATCGCGCCAATAGCTTTCGGGATGGAACAGGGTTTTGAGCAAGCCGTCGTCGGGGCTGTCGAGCGCGCCTTCGAATTGCGTCAGCCAATTTTCGGCGGCGATCGAAATGTCGTCCGTTCTGTCCAGCATTGGCGTTCTCGCGACCGGCCGTCTTCGCGGGCCGTTTCCCTGTCGGCAAAACCTATACCGTTTGGGATCGCCCAGAAAGGCCGCCAAGAGAACTCCGCTATGCCGCCAGCGAGAGGATATGTCCCTGATCCGGCGGCACCCGGCCATTGAGCGTATCGAGATAAACCTGCTTCACCGGGCCCTCGCCGCGGCCATCGATCACCTCAAGCCAGGAATCGAGTTTTGGCGCAAAACCCGACCACGCCGCGCTGAACCGGGCATCGATCCCGCCCGGTCCCCATTCCTTCGCCCGCTTGCGCATCTGGTCGGGTGCGAAGAACCATATCGGCTTGGCGCCCGGCAGTGCCGGTTCGTCCGGCGATGAACTGCGATGCGTGAGCCCGATGAGACCGGAATATTTCACTTGCGCGCCGAAATGCCGATGCAGCCTGACGCGCAACTCGCTGTTGCCGGCCATGTCGACGAACGCCACCGGTCGGTCCGGCGGCAACCCGGTCACGGCATCGTAGGTCACGACGTCGTCGTAGCAGCCCAGCGATCGGACGAACTCGGCATTACCGGCCGAAGTCAGCCCGATCACGCGGATATCCCGGCGCAACGCATGCAACAGATGCGCAAGTCCGAACGCGGTTTTGCTGGAGGCGCTGGACAGCATCACGCTCTTTGCGCCGAAAAATTCGTTCTCGGCGAGATAATCGTCGACCAGGAACGACAGCATGAACAGCGGCCGCAGCAGCGCCTGATAATCGCCCTGCCGTCCGGCAAAGGCGGGGTCGCTCCCGACGCGTGCATAGGCGTTGTAGACCGGCGCGGCGACTTGCCGATGCGCGGCGGCGTCGCGCAAGCCGCGTTTGGTGACGTCGGCGGCTTCGATCACGAGATGCGTCGCCATCGGGAAATAGCCGAACAGCCGCTCGCCGGCATTGACGCCCGGATGGCGCGAGGCGATCACCTCGCCAAATCCCCACACCGGAATGTTGCCGAAGTCTTGCGGCGCCGGAAACAGCTCCCAGTATTTCAGCTGGTCGCCGACCGCGGCGTAAGTGATGTTGTTGGCGGTGAATGCGAAGCGGTCGACTTTTATCAGGAGCGCCTCATCGGGCAGCGTCGCCGCGTCGGGCAGTTGCGTTTCGATGATCTTGCATTGCTGCAGATCGTTGCGTAGGACGACAAAATCGGTGGATTTCATGTTTTCGATCCCGGCATTTTCCCAGCCCGGATTGTTTGTTTTGCCGACGATCGTTTGGCAACTGTTATCTTGTTTGAAACATCTTTCGCTTTGGCCGCGCCGCCGATCACGCCTTCGCGCTTTTTCATCGCGCGGTAATAACTCCACCACAAATGCGCCGCGGCGCCGCGCAGCGGGCGCCACGGTTCCGCCAGCGGCGCCATCTGTTTCGCGGTCGGCCGCGTCTTCAGGCCCAGTCCGATTTTGATCGCTTCCTGCACGGCGAGATCGCCGGCCGGCCAAGCGTCGCCATGGCCGAGGCAAAACAACAAATAGACGTCGGCGGTCCATGGCCCGATGCCGTGCAGCGAGGTCAGCGTGTTGTGCGCGGCGTCGGCGTCCTCATTGGCCAGCACGTCGAGATTGAGCCGCTCGGAGGCGATCTCGCGCGCCAGCGCCTTCAGGGTCTTGATCTTCGCCGCCGACAGGCCAAGCCGGCCGAGCCGGTCGGCGCGCGCCTTGCGCAAGCTGTCGTGATGGAACGGATCGAACGCGGCCGTGAGGCGGCCCCAGATCGCCCCGGCGCTCGCGGTCGATAATTGCTGGCCGCAGACGATGTGGGCAAGCCCGTCAAAGCCGGGCTCGCGCCGCCGCAGCGCCGGCATGCCCGCGATCTCGAAGACCGGTTGGAGCCGCGGGTCCTGCTTGACCAGCGCGTGGATGGCTTCCTCGAGGTCGGCCTGGGTGTTGAGGTGGATGAGCATCTGGGTCAAGCCGCTGGGATCGTCATGCGCGGGCTTGACCCGCGCATCCATCTCCTATCGTAACAGAGTCTTTGAAGGATGGATCGCCGGGTCATCCCCGATGAAGTCGGGGACAGGCGCTCGGCAATGACGAGTATCGACCAATCATGTCCCCTGTCTTCCGCTTCGCGCCGAGCCCGAACGGCTATCTGCATCTGGGCCATGCCTATTCGGCATTTTTGAATTTTGATTTGGCGCGTGAAAGCGGCGGCCGCTTGCTGCTGCGGATCGAGGATATCGACGGCACCCGCTGCCGGCCCGAATTCGAAGCCGCCATCTATCAGGACCTCGGCTGGCTCGGCATCCGCTGGGAAGCGCCGGTGCGGCGCCAGTCCGAGCATCTTTCGGACTACCGCAACGCGCTGGAGAAGCTCAGCGCGATGGGGCTGGTCTATCCGAGCTTTGAGAGCCGCGCCGAAATTGCAAGGTTGGTGGCCGAGCGGGAGGCCCACGCCCCCTGGCCCCGCGACCCCGACGGGGCGCCGCTCTATCCGGGGGCGGCGAAATTGCTTTCGGCCGACGCGCGCGGGCGGCTCTTCGAATCGGGCGTGCCCTATGCGCTGCGGCTCGACATGGCGGCGGCCAGCGCGCGCGCCGGCGACCTGACCTGGATCGAGCATGGCGATGGTCCGGAGGGCGAGACCGGCAAGGTGGCGGCGCGGCCGGAAGCCTGGGGCGACGTCATCCTCGCCCGCAAGGAAACGCCGACCAGCTATCATTTGTCCGTGGTGATCGACGACGCTTTGCAGGGCGTCACCGACGTGGTGCGGGGCCGGGACCTGCTCTGGTCGACCAGCGTCCACCGGCTGCTGCAGGCGCTGCTCGGGCTGCCGCAACCCGCCTACCGGCACCACCGCCTCGTACCCGACGGGGAGGGGCGAAAATTGTCGAAGTCGACAGCGGCCACGGGCCTGCGCGAACTGCGCGCCCGGGGTGCGACGCCGGCCGACATCCGTCGCCTGATCGGCTTGCCATAATTGGTGGGCAGCTTTGCCGGCCCGGCGGGGGAAAAATCCTCCGCAGCGAGACTCGCCGCGCCCAGCCGTGGCATGGTGGGCCGGCCAGGATCGGGGGAATCATGGCGCCAAAATCGCGCTCACCGCGCACCACGCGGCCGGTGAAAAAGCGGCCGCCGAAAAAGCGCACTTCCCGCCTTGCCGCGCGCAAGGCGCGCCAGCGCGCCGCTGTTGCGGCCGGACCAGCCATGGTCGAGGCGGCTCTCGCCGCGTTCGCGCACGAAGTCCGCACGCCGCTTACCGGCATCCTTGCCATCAGCGATCTGCTGGCCACTTCCGATCTCGACGAGCGCGAGCGGCGCTGGGTCGATACCATCAAGGCGGGCGCGGAGCATCTGGCGAGCCTTGCGACCTTGTTCGTCGACGCCGCCAAGGGCGGCCGCACCACATCCGGGGTGCGGCAGGATCTGTTCGACCTGCGGGCGCTGGCGCGTAACGCCGGCGACTCCCTGGCCGGCCGGGCCGCGGCGAAAGGGTTGCAATCCCGGGTCGATATTTCCGAAAAGCTTCCGGCGCTGGTGGTCGGCGATCCCGTGCGGGTGCGCGCCGCGCTGGAAAACCTGATCGACAACGCGGTGAAGTTCACCGAAGCGGGCGGCGTCGCGCTGAAGGTCGAGCCGATGCGCGCGGTGAAGGGCAAGGTCACCGTCGCGTTTTCGATTTCCGACAGCGGCATCGGGCTGACGCTGGCCGAGATCAAGCGCCTGTTCCGCCCGTTCTCGCAGGCCAACGTTTCGATCGCCTCGCGCTTCGGCGGCGCCGGGCTTGGCCTGTCGTCGGTGAAACAAATCGCCCGCGCGATGGGCGGCGACATCGTCGTCGAGCAGCGTCGCGGCGGTGGCACCACGTTTATGCTGACGGTGACCTTGACGCGCGCCAGGGCGCCGAAAGTGCCACGCTCCGGCGCCGATGCCGATATGCCGGCCGGGCCTATGCGGGCGCTGCGTGTCCTCAGCGTCGAAGATAATCCGTTCGGCCGCGTCGTGCTCAACACGATTCTCACCGAGCTCGGTCACAGCGCGGAATTCATCGGGCGCGGCGAGGCCGCCGCCGAGCGGATCGCGCAAGGCGATTTCGACGCGGTGCTGATGGACATGGTGCTGCCGGGCATCGACGGCATCGAGGCGATCCGGCGCATTCGCGAGCTTGCCCCGCCGTTCGGCGCCATTGCGATCATCGGGGTGTCGGGCCGCGGCGACGACGAGGCGGCCTCGCGCGCCGCCGGCGCCGACGCCTTCCTGGTCAAGCCTGTGTCTCCGCGGGCGCTAGCGACTGCGCTGCTTGAAGCGATACGCCGTGCGGCAGCCGCGACTTGATGATCGCCGCGTTCAGTTCGCCGCCATAGACGAAGATCGCGGCGATGAAATACAGGAACACCAGCGCGATGATGACCGACGCGAGCCCCGCATACATCGTGACGTAGTTGTTGGCGAAGCGCGCCAGATACTGGCCGAACACGATGCCCGACAGCAGCGACGCCACCAGGGTGAAGACGATGCCCGGCAGGATCTGCAGGAATCCGCGGCGGCCGGCCGGCAGCCACGCATGCAGGATGAACAGCGCGACGATCAGCGCCGTGATGGTGACGCCGTAGCGCGCGAGGCTGAGTAGCTGTTCGTTGCTCTCGACGATCAGCGGAATATAACGCCGCGCCGCCTCGATGATCAGCGGGCCGAGCACGATCAGGAACGCCATTGCAAGCGCCGTGAAGGCGGCGATCAGCGTATAGCCGATCGATTCCAGCCGCAGCCAGTACCAGCGCCGCGGCTCGATCATTGAATAGGCGCGGTTCAGCGCCACCCGCAGCGCTTCGACGCCGTTCGAGGCAAAATACACCGCGAGCACCGCGCCGATGGTCAGGATGTCGCCGCGGCTCGTCGTCAGCACGTCGTGGATCTCGCTGGAAAGCGAATCGGCGACCTGCTTCGGCCAGACCTGCAGCAGCAGCCCGACTGCCTGATCGGCCAGTTCCTTCGACCCGAAGAAACCGGCCAGCGACGTCAGCACGATCAGGAACGGAAACAGCGCCATCAAGGTCGACAGCGCGATGTGGCTGGCGATCGCCCAGCCGTCATCGGCGAGAAACTCGTAGAACGCATCCATCACGACCAGATAGACGTAGCGAAGCTGCCTCACATGTCACCTTGATGGAGCGGAAGATTCGTTCGGCCGGTCACCGGGCTACCTTCTGATATTATTGGGCAAAAAGCCATATCTTCGCTCACTGCGCGAGGATGGCGGAGCGCCCGGCGCGGTGTTATGTACGGCGATGGCATCGTTTCTGAGCACCATCATCCTGCCCATCGCCGTCGGCGCGGTCGCCCTGGTCCTGTTGCTGGGTCTTCTTAACATGATGCGGGGCGGATCGCCGAACCGCTCGCAGAAACTGATGCGGCTGCGGGTGCTGCTGCAATTCGTCGCGATCGTCATCACCATGCTCGCGGTCTGGGCGATGGGGCACTAGAACTTGGACCCGGAGGCAGACAATGGTTGTCCTTAATCGCATCTATACGCGAACCGGCGATGACGGCACCACCGCGCTCGGCAGCGGCGAGCGCCGCCCAAAATACGATCTGCGCATCGCGGCCTATGGAACCGTCGACGAGACCAACGCCGCCATCGGCATCGTGCGGCTGCATCTGGCCGACGCACGCGAGCTCGACGCCATGCTGGGCCTGATCCAGAACGATCTGTTCGACCTCGGCGCCGACCTTGCGGTGCCCGAGCGCGAGGGCAAGGCGGAACGGTTGCGGATGGTGGCAAGCCAGGTCGAGCGGCTGGAGCGCGACAT
>JGI12635J15846_10003473_pt1 | contig 13689 bp, 11 predicted proteins | sample BlaSpr_A8_OM2_M2_FD_15846 | JGI IMG/M metagenome (IMG submission 15846) | reverse complement strand
GTCAGGTCGTCACAGTGGGCGAGAAGGTCCAGCGCCCGTGCAAGCCGCAGGCGCAACTGATAGCGATATAAGGGGAGCCCTTCTACCTGTTGAAAGACTTGTGTCAGATAGACGGGAGAACCGCGCACCTCAGCGGCAATTTCGGCCAACGTCCAACGTCGCGCCAGATCGCTCGCCAACACCAGCTTCACTCGGTCCACCAAACGCTGCCGTCCGAAACTAGCTCCCGGAGCGTGAGTGGTGCGCGGGCCNAGAGCCCTTTGTACGAGAGTCAACGATAAGCTCTCTGCTTCCAGGGGTTCCGCGATTTTCTCGCGCAGACTGTGCCGTAACAGCGCCACCAGTGCTTGGGTCCGTGCGTCGATCCGCAGGCGCGGCTGCCGGAACAAAAGGTTCGCCCCATCGCGCATTAGGGTCCTCGGCGCTAACTCACGCAGCATCGCTTCGCTGATAACCAAGGTCAAACTGGCGTCACCACCCGGCACGGGATGAATGATGCGGTAGCCTTCAAAAGCATTGAAAAACAGGACTTGGTTTGCTTCGGCTACGGCTTGGTCAACCCCAGCGTGCCGCACGTATACGCCGCGGTAGGGAAACACCAATTGAGTGGTCGTCGTGCACTCTTCGGCGCTCTGGTGACGGCAGGTACCCCTGCAGTATGTGTCCCGAATGGTAACGACCGGAGAGCTGAGCAATGAGTCAACAACAAACTCGGGGACGGGTCTAGTTTCGTTCCTTAACGCCATACTGTCTACCGAATCGGATGAGCGAATTTCCTTCGAGGATAGAAGCTGGAAGCCAGATCCAAGGGTAGCACGCCGCTTTGACAGTGACTTATATCCCAACGAACCATTCCAACGAACCAGCGAACCACGGGACGGCATCGCGGATCGAGCGGCATCACTGCATCTCGACCGAGAGATGTGCAGGACAAAGCGCTTCCAAGAAATCCCTTGCGTCAAAGATTTCGCCAGCAGCGAACACGCCGGGCTCCTTACCCCGCAGGTTGATGACTCGTTCCATGGCTTCCACGACGATTGGCGCCGTGGTGGCGTAAATATCCTGGCCTCGTGCGGTTGCGCGGCGTTCTGCATTGCCTAGGCGCGCGACTGCCTCGACGAGGAATGTCTGAGAAGATCTGCCGCTTTCGTCGACTGCCGCTGGAGCTGAGGGGTCGGGATCGGACAGGTCCTTGAGCGGGGCCAGGGTCATGTAGGTGAGTAGTTCGGCTGTCTTCAGGTGATGCGGAATTGTGACGCTGTCCGCTGTCGTGAATTCTGCGACGACCGTTTGGGTGCCGACGGGTGCGGAGAATTTCCATTCTACGGTGGGAGCGCTGCTCGAGCGGAACTCCATGCGGTGATTGGAATAGACCAGCCGCTGCCCGGCTCTGCGCTGCTTTGAGGTTTGGATGGTGGCGCGAGTTCCGGCCGTTGGTTTCCAACTGCTGAGCGCATAGGCTAGCGAGATTTCATCGGCTTCCGGCCAGTCTGCCATTGCTGCGGTTGCCAGCAAGTCTCCTAGTCCGCCATAAAAGCCTAGCGCGGGGAGGAGAGCGATTCCGGCTCCGCGGGCGCGATTGCCGTATTTTTCGAACGAAATTGCAGCGACCTCGACTTCGGCAGCAACGTCGAGGTAGGGGATGCGGCAGCGCAATGCGGCTTCGATTACGGGTGCGGCGGTGACGGCAAAGGGTCCGGCGCAATTGATGACAGCCGCAGAGCCAGCCAGCGCGCGATCAAGAGATGCTGCGTCCTCGACGGTCGCGGGCCGGATCAGTTCACCAGCGAAGGTTGCGATGTCGTTCAGCTTGGCTGGGTCGCGACCTGAGAGGATGGGCGTCCACCCACGCTTGCGCAACTCTGCAACCACGAAGCGGCCTGTGTGCCCGTATGCGCCGAAGACGGTTGCGGTCGGATTGGCTGTCATCCTTATTATGTCCTTTGTGGATACGCTCGGGTCAGTTGCCGAAGCGCTAGCGGATGCGGGTTGTGCGATGACAATGCTTCGCGCCGGAAGCGCGCTGCCCGTTGCCACGGGGACGCGGTCGAGAAACGCTCTTGGTTGCATGGCTTGTCTCCTCGATCTCGACACGACACCGCGGAATCCATCCGCGGCGCCGTGTGCCATTCGTTATCGATTGTTCCGCGGAAGCGCTCAGTGCGCTGTCGCCAGCTCCTTTTGCGAGACTTGCTCTTCCACTAGCAGCCAGTGTTCGCGCAGTTCCTTGTCGAATTCCTGCCAACGCTCTTCGGGAAAAAAGATTCTGGCATCTTTGAATTCAACGCGGCGTCGGGTACCCGGGATATTTTCGGCGAGCCAGTGCGACCACTTCACCGGAAAATACACGTCGTCCGTGCCCCAGACGATCAAGGTTGGTGCCTGCAACGTTTTTAGCTGCGGTTCAATGGCGAGAGTGTGCTTGTTGTCGAAAGCGGCGAGGAACCGTTCCAGGTCGTGCGTGCGCTGCGGGCTCCGAACGAAGGGACGCAAGTAGGTCTCAATGTCATCGTCACTAAGCTGCTCGGGATGTTCATAGGCTGGTCCCAAGGCCCGGGACGATCGATAGGCGCTCTTGTCTGCCAGCATCGCATCGAGCGTTCCGCGTAGGCCACCACCGGCGGCCATCGCGAGAAATGGCTTAAAGGCTTCGGGCGGCCAGTTATTGTGGGTGTCGCAGTCGGTGAGTGTGAGGCTCCGCACCCGTTCCGGATACAGGGCTGCAAAAATCTGTGAAATGCCTCCACCGCTGTCGTTGCCTACGAGGTCCACCTGATCGATGTTCAAGGCGTCGAGAAATTCCTTGAGCATCCTCGCATTGGCGGTGACCGACACGTCCTGATTTGGCGCGATTTCGGTGTCGCCGTGCGCCAGCAAGTCTACGGCGATGGAACGCCTGATATCCGACAAATCCGCCAACTGGTGACGCCACAAATGGCTGTTCAGCAAAACTCCGTGAACGAATAACGCAACCGGCCCAGAGCCTTGCTCGACATAGCTGATACGGCCTGACGCGGTCTGCACACTGCGCCGGACTGGCAACGAATTGTTTCCCTGTGCCGCCGTCGCACTCAATTGTTGTTTCGAAGTCATTATGTTTTCCCTTCCATACGCAGGTCCAAACAGCGCTAGGCATAGACAAACGCCCGCTGTTAGAGAGTTTGTTCTTGTTTCTGCGACGAGCGACACTAGCTGCCGTCGCAGGCGGTGACGGCTCGTAATGAGTCGATTCCCATTCATAGCTCAGCCCTCCCTTGACGAAGAACTGGCTTCCTTCAGTTTCTGGGCGCACTCGTCGCAGCACACTTCGACCGTCTTGCCACCGATTTTGACCTTGATGGAACCCTCATCCAACCTGCAGTCGCACGCTGCACAAGTTTTCTCGACCACGATTTTGTCTCCCACTCGAATTCCCGAAGATCGGGTGAATTCAGTAGGCCACCGAAGACGAAAGCGCCGCTATCAGAATCTTTAGCGATTCAGTGGGGACCCGCACTACGGGGATGGAGGGTGCAAAAACGTCGTCCTTAGTCTTCCGTGAGCGGCCAGTAGAGCGTTGCCAAAATCGCACGCTGTCCAAAAACGGGTTGTGGGAGGTCCCGAGGAGGGTTTCGGGCGCGCCATCGTTTCCCCCTGCTTCGACCGAAACTGAAAGCCTCCGCACAAGCAGTATCTGGCAGGTCGAGGGTCGGCTATTGTTCGAAAAGCACGTCAAGCAGTCGCGCCAGTTCAACCTTATCTTGCGCTCCACTTGCATTGCCAGAAGTGTTGTCGGTGAGCTGTGCAAGTTCGTGAGCCAAGAGGCGCTCGGCCGTTTGCCGAGGAAGGTACATTGCGTTCCGCGAAGGGGTCAGCTCCCAACTTTGGTTGTCTCTGCGCCTCAGTGACCATCGTTGTCGTTCCAATCCGTTGTGCAGGACCTCGGCGTTACCGCCCGTGAGAGAAACCAGGTCCTCGATCTGAACCTCGAGCCAGCCCCGGTTCCCACTGATATGCACCTTCTTCACTTCGAACTGGTCGAAGACGACGAGAGATTGAGGCGACTTGATGAGATCACTCCCACGTAGCAACTCCTCTGCATCCTTGCATGCTTGCAAGAAGGCTGCCCTCACTTGGTCGGATTTGGGCCGAGTGGAGCTCAAGACCACAACGCGAAATGCCTCTGCTTTCACTGGGTTATTTTTTCCGAGTCTTGCGGAGGACGCTTCCGATGTCCCAGGTACTCGGCCGTCAGGCGTCGACTCATACGGCTCCGCGTCGTTCAAGACTTTGGGTTGCCAGTTCGCATTCCGGATCGATGTATTGACGCCGGCCGGCGCCGACTTGATGTAACGAAAGAAGCGGGGCTGTCCTCGCTGTTTCCAGTAGGGCGCATCGTAGGAATCGACACCGGGGCCCGAACGCAGCACGCTGAAAAAGGAATGCTGATCGGGATTGACGACAATCCCAGCATGTCCCCGCCAGACGGCCAAGTCGCCCGGTTGCGGACTTGCGACCTGTCGAAACTCATTGCTTCCCCGGTAAAGATCGGAAGAGCTCGCGTACTCATAAGGGAAACCCGCTCGCTCATAGAGTTCATGCACAAAATGGGAACAATCGGAGGAGAAGTCCGTTTGGCTATGGCGCGAATCCAGCGCGGCGTTCAGAATCGCCAAACCTTCATTCGGTGTCAGCAGCCGGGGCGCAAACGGCTTGTGCTGCTGGTCAGCAGTCTCGTGAGTGACGCGGTAAGCCCCATTCGAGCTCGCCCCCTTTTCTTGCCCTAGCGCGACACTGATAGCGGTCACATAGAGTAGGAGGAATCGGAGAGAGCTTTTGGCACAAAACCCCATAGTTCGTCTTATAACGCACACTTATAGGGCAGCACAGGTCACAGGGGTGCTGCCAAGTTCGCGAAAAGTGTCCTGACCACAGATGCACCTTGGGGTGCATGAGGTTTGCAGTTTCTTGGGCCGGGGGGGGCTAAGGTGCATCGGGTTTTGCGGCTTTGTTTTGTAAAGAGCAGGATTGGGAAAATTGGCAAAATCGGAGCTTGCGCCGCCCAGAGTTCGCCGGCGAAGTCGCCATGTCAGTGGGGATGCGCCGTTTCGCCCGTTCTCAGCCACAGTTTCAGGAAGAAACTAGAGAACCATAGCCACAACGGTTCCTCGGCTACTGGCTTACAGCTGCGATGGCCGTGGATATAGCTCCGGTTGGGACTCCGGTCGTCCCCGCGTTGGTCAAGGTACCATCGCTGTTGACGGTGTAGATGGAAGCGGCGCTGCCCTCATTGGTCACGTAGAGGAATTTTCCGGTTGGATCGAAGTCGATGCGGAAGGGCTCCGTTCCGGTGGCGATGGTGGCCGTCGGATTGGTGGCGGTTGAATTCAGCGTGAGGTTGCCGGTGTTGGCATCGATGGTGTACATCGAGACCGTGTTATCCAGGCGGTTGACGACGTAGGCAAACCTGCTGGTTGGATCGACGGCGATCGCCGTGGGCCCGTTGCCGGCCGAGACCCCGTAGGTTGAATTCTGCGTCAGAACGCCGTTGGCGGAGTTGACGGTGTACTGCGAAACCGCAACGGTCTCGTCGCCGCCCGCGAGGTTATTCACCACGTAGGCAAACTTGCCGGAGGGGCTGACGATGACCTGAAACGGGATCCCGGCGGTAATGACCGTGGCCGGCGAGGTCGGGGTCAGAACTCCGGTGGTCTGGTTGATGGTGAACATGGAAACTGTAGCGCCGTCGCTATCGAGAGCGGATACGTAGAGGAACCCGCCTGTAGGATCGACGGTCAAGAAGCTTGGCTGCGAAAGGAGTTCGCCGGGGATCATCGTTGACACTGAGGCCGGCGTCGTCGGGGTCAGAACGCCTGTGGTCTGGTTGATGGTGAACATAGATACCGAACTGTCGTCGGAGTTGGCCGTGTAGACGAATCGTCCCAGCGGGTCGATTGCGAGTTCCTGGGGAAACCATCCGGTCGGGACAGTGGCGGGTGTGGTCGGGGTGAGCACTCCGGTTGTGGAGTTGATTGTGTACATCGAGATGGTGGACAGGTCGGAAGCATTGGAAACCAGGTTGGCCACATAGGCAAACCTTCCGCGAGGATCGACGACCATTTGTTCTGCGCCCTGTTGCGGCAACGCATACCCGGTTGCGACGGAGGCCGGCCTGGAGGCCGTGAAAGCGCCTGTGCAGGAGTCTACGGTATACATTGAGACCGCGAAGCCCGTCAGCGCGTAGGCAAACTCTGGCTTAGAGGAAGGTACACAGGAAGCCGCGGGGGGTGGCGTCGAAGTAGAGCCGCCGCCACAACCGGAAGCAAAAACAACCAGAAGACTTAGGATTGCAGACCCAGAATAATTGTCCTTCACGCCGAAATCTCCCTGCTGACTTCCAAGCTGCCATGAGCATACACCAACTCTATTAATCGAGTAGTAATGATGCAAAAACCCGCTATCAGGGTTAAGTCAGGAGGTCTCAGAGGTGACCCAGACTGGGTGCAACTGGACCACAGCGTGTTGGCGCTGCGTGCTGGCGCCCGCACTATGTCAATCGCCACAACGCCATCAGGGAGTGTTCATGGGAACGGGAGAGCAGGCATGCAAGGGCGAGTTCTCATAGGCCGGTATATAAGCTTTGGCAACATCATGCTGATCGCACACCAGAGAGCAGTGACATACCCCACCCCGCTGCAGTCGATGAATATAGGAGGCTGCGCGCCGTTGGAGACGCGAGATGGAAGGCTTGTGCCAGTTCGCACCAATTTGATCGGCCTCGTGGATCGTAAACAGAGCACGCGTGATTGAATCCAACGGCAACATTCAAGGTGGAGCAACATGCCACAGCACTTGTTGCAGTCTCCGCTTTGGATCCGGTCCGAGCTTTGGAAGCCGGACGCGGCAGATCACTTGAGTTCGTTCACAGAGAGCGCCCGAAATCCATTTGGAAGCGGAAAACCGTTTGCTGTGCGACAGACAACGGCAGCGGCGGTTACCCGTGATTTGCCCACCACGTTGCGCACGAAGTCGAGATTTACCGTGTCGCCGACATCTGGCAGCTCCGTCCACTTCGCTTCAAATAGTTCCAGACGTCCGCCCGTATCCGCTACAAAGTCCACTTCCCGGGTCCGGTCGCGCCAGAAGAAGAGACTGCCTGTGCGTCTTCCGCGTTGTTCGCGGCCCCGGAGCTGGGCGAACACAAACGTCTCCCAGACTGCGCCTACCGCCGGTGATTGCCGAAGAGCCTCTTCGGACCGAATATTCAGCAGTGCGCAAAGCAGGCCAGTGTCAGCGAGATAAAGTTTTGGGCTCTTGACGATGGACTTGGTTCGATTCGAGAACCACGGCTCAAGCAAGACAATCTGACCGGAAGCTTCCAGCATGGATAGCCAATGGTTAGCCGTTGAAGGGGCAATACCGATGTCGCGTGCCAGGTCTGCTTTGTTCAACAGGTTTGCAGAACGAAGAGCGCAGGCCCGCAGAAATCGCTCAAAATCCCGCAAGCTGCCGACATTCGTTAAAGAGCGCACGTCGCGTTCGAGGTAGGTAGCCAGATAGGAGTTGTAGAAAGCCGTAGAATCAATGTCTGGGTTTGCATACAGCTCCGGGAAGCCACCACGGACGACGGCCGTGTCGATCGCGGTTTGCGGCAATGCCTCTTGAATCTCGGCAAAGGAAAGGGTTTCCAGTTCTGCGATATCGGCCCTGCCGGCCAGCGATTCGGAAACCTTCTTCATCAGAGTGAACTTCTGCGAACCAGTCAACAGGAATTGTCCGTTGCGTGTACGGTGTGCATCCACGGCTACCTTGAGGTGCCGAAACAAGCCAGGTGCATATTGAACCTCATCAATAAGGACGGGCGGCGGATGACGTTGGAGAAAGGTGCCCGGTTCCTTTTCAGCCTGCTCAGCTTCGGCAGGGAGGTCGAGGGAGACGAACGCATGTTTCGGGAATAAGCGGAGAAATGTGGAGGTTTTACCGGTCTGTCGGGCTCCAGTCAGCACGACTACTGGCCGCGTCTTCACAGAGCGTTGCAGTCGTGATTCAATCGTGCGTGGGATCCACATATGCAAAATATACGATAGGATCGCATATTTTGCGCGTCCTTGCCTGCACGATATAACACATCAACTGTTATCGTGCACGAAAATGGTTATAGTGCCGAGGATGAGCTTTAATCGCTGTGGAGACTTCGGGTGGAAGTGGGGCACTCAGGGCGGGATTCCAACGACCGTTGCATGAGTTTTCAAACGCATAAATCGACTCCCAATAGACTCGCAAAGGGGTGTCGAGAGGATACTTTCACGTACTTCCGGGTCGCCATAAGTGCCCAAGAGTCTGTTAGATACCTGAGCTCCCCCCGTCGCTCGACTCAGCCATGAGTTACATAAGATGAAAGGACCACCGATTGTCGGCGCGCGGTTGTTGTTGCTGTAATAGGGGCCGCCGGGGCCATGACGGACGGCGATGGCCGGACTCCGCTCACGTAGGAATACCGAATTCCGGCAAAGCCGTCGACACGCTTGGTGAAGAGACCCCTCGTTGAGCTTGCCGGCGCAGGAACCGCGGAAACCGACTGAGGGCGAGCAGGTCAATCCGCCAGGCCATTTTTTGCTACATTATCTACAGGGCTCTTGGGAAAGGAGGAGACAGATGCTAAAGCGACCTCAAATTGCTGGTACGTACGCATTCAAGTGCGCTCTCCTCCTTTTGGCCTCTGCCGTATTCAGTTGGGGATTGCAGGCAAAACTCTCCCTTTACAAGCCCCCGCAATCTCCATCTACCGTCATAGTTGCCAAGCTCTTGACGGACAAGCGTTCCGCCCAAGCCATGGCCTTGCTTGAAAATGCCCTCAAACCGGATACGGCTTGGGAGGCGTTGAACCTGCTTCCGCTATTGGTTTTGGCCCAGGCGACTTTGATGCTTGCATTCGAATTTTACCAAGTTGAAACGAACCTCTCCAGGTTTCGCAGATGGGACGTTCGCGATCCGCACCTGACGCAACGTCCTCCTCCCAGCCTTCTGTTAATCCCTCCACGGCGATATATTTACGATAAACCCGGCCTATTCTCAAATATCGAATAGGACCGTTGGGTGATCGCCAATCCCTTTTCAGGAGATGTACTGTCGTCGATTCCAATTCCGAACTTGCGGGATTGAAAGTAAGGTGGCTCCATGCATCGTAGGCGAATCCTTTGGATTGCGGGGCTTCTCTGCCTTTTGTTGGCAGCTCTGTTCTTGATCGCTCGAAACCACTATGGCAAGGCCCTTGCCGAGCAGCCGAGGGCGGCCGCCGTCGTCGCGGTCACGCGTGGCAATCTGGCCAGTTCACTTTCGGTTGCCGGTCAATTTCAGCCCTATCAACAGGTGGATCTTCACGCCAAAGTCTCGGGATATATTCGCTGGATCAAAGTCGATATAGGCGACCGCGTTCGTCTGGGCGAAGTCCTGGCTCTGCTCGAAGTTCCTGAGTTGCAGGACCAAGTGGAGGGCGCGCAGGCCGAGGTCCGCCACAGCCAATCTGATATCACTCGCGCACAAAGCGAGGTCGTCAGCACCGAGTCGACGTATTCCGCATTGCACGCTGAATATACCCGTCTGGAAGAAGCTTCCAAAGAAAGACCAGGCCTGATCGCCCAGCAGGAGTTGGATGACGCGCGAGCCAAAGACCAGCAAGCGGCGGCACAGGTCGGCGTCGCCAAAGCCTCGCTCAACGCCATGCAGGAGCAACTCGGCGTTTCTCGCGCGAGCCGCAGCCGGCTCGAAACAATGTCCAGATACGAGCAGATCATCGCCCCCTTTACAGGTGTAGTGACGAAGCGCTACGCCGATACTGGCACGCTGATTCAAGCGGGACAGGACAATAACACGGCTACACTTCCCGTAGTACAAGTGGCCCAGAGCGACCTGCTCCGTCTCCGCATGCCCGTGCCGGAGAGCGACGTGCCGTACATTCAGGTCGGCGGCGATGTGCAGGTGAAAGTCAACGCGACCGGGCGCACATTTACAGGCAAGATCATCCGTTTCTCGCGTGCACTGGATACCAACACCCGAACCATGTTGACCGAGGTCGATGTCCCAAACCGTGATCTGAGTCTCAGTCCAGGGATGTACGCGGAGACGACAATTCAACTCCTGCAAAAGAATGACGCTCTTATTTTGCCGGCACAGGCCGTGGTGCAGAGCGGCGATCAATCTTATGTGCTGGTAGTGGATGCGACGAACCATGTCGAGAAGCGGACTGTGACTCTCGGAATTCAAACCTCGAACCGCGTGGAGATTACCAGCGGTCTGCAGGTTGGGGACAACGTGATCGCCGCTGGGCAGACTGGCTATCAGCCCGGGGAAGTTGTATCCCCGCATGTGGCGTTTATTCCAACGGCGGCGCAGGAGGTGAGCGAGTAATGTCCTCTTTTGCCATCAAGCACCCGTTCTTCATCCTGATGCTTTGTCTCATGGTGATCGTCGTGGGCGTTACAACAGTCGCGCGCATGCCCGTCGATCTGTTTCCGGAAATTAATATCCCGGTTGTCGTGGTCGCGACCTTCTACGCCGGCATGCCGCCGCTTCAGATCGAGGCGGATATCACAGATAGCTACGAGCGTTTCTTTACGCTAGGAAGCGGAATCAACCACATCGAGTCGCGATCGCTGCCTGGTGTGAGCCTGATCAAGATCTACTTTCAGCCGGGCACGGACGCAAACGCCGCTGTCAGCAATATCTCGAATCTCGCCATGGCGAATTTGCGGCGACTTCCGCCGGGAACCCTGCCTCCGGTTGTGCTGAAGTTCGACGCTTCGAATCTTCCAGTGTGTCTGGTCACGCTCGAAGGCCAGGGTCTCGACCAGACGCGGCTCAAAGATCTGGCGCAGTTTGAGGTACGGAATCAAATCGCCAACGTTCCCGGCGCTTCCGTACCGCAGCCTTACGGCGGCAAGTACCGGCAAATCCAGATTTATGTCGATCCNGTCAAACTNGAAGCTCACCAACTCTCGGTGATGGACGTGGTGCGCTCGGTGAATGAATCGAATTTNATTCTGCCCGCCGGCGACGTGCGCATCGGANCGAAAGANTACAACGTCTATGCCAATAGCCAGATTCCGGTGGTTGANGAAATCAATGCCATGCCGATCAAGACGGACAAACAGGACCACATCGGTGAGTCCGTATTCGTTGGCGATGTTGGGAAAGCGGTCGACTCAGGCCAGTTGCAATACAACATCGTCCGGGTCGACGGTCAGCATTCCGTATACATTCCGATCTTAAAGCAGGGTGGGGGATCGAACACGATCAGTATTGTGAACGGCATTCGAGAGGCCGTGAAACATCTGCTTGATATTCCGAAGACACTGAAAACAGCGGTCGTATTTGATCAATCGGTTTTTGTGAAGATTGCGGTGAAGAACGTGATCAACGAGGGCAGCATTGGCTTGTGCCTCACTGCATTAATGATACTTCTGTTTCTCGGCAACCTCCGCGCGACGGTTTCGGTATTACTCTCTATCCCCATTTCTTGTCTTGCCGCCTTTATTGCGTTGAACCTGGGCGCGAGCACCATCAACACCATGGTACTCGGCGGAATCGCACTCGCTCTTTCCCGCTTGATCGACAACTCGGTCGTCGTTCTTGAGAACATCTTTCGCCATATGGAATTGGGCGAACCGGCGGTTGAAGCCGCTATCAACGGAGGCAAAGAGGTCCAGCTTGCGGTGCTGGCCGCGACGTGCAGCACAAGCATTGTGTTCTTTCCTGTCATCCTGCTCTCGGGTGTCAGCAAATATATCTTTAGCGCTCTGGCCCTCGCGGTCGTGCTGGCGCTCTTTGCGTCTTATGCCGTCGCCATGACTGTCGTGCCACTGTTCTGTGCGAAGTTCATCCGTTTGGAGCTTGAACACAGCAGCGCTCCGTACAGTACCCAAGGCGGCGCCAGAGAAGCGGTGCAGGAAGTCGAACGGGAACAAAGAATAAATCGCGCGAACATCTTTCGACGCACCGTAGACGGTTTCAATCAGCAATTCGAGCGGCTGCAACAAGTCTACGAAAAAGCCATCGCGGTTTGTTTGGATCGCCCCGTATTGGTCGTATGCGGTTTTGCTGGTTTCGTGGTGCTGAGCTTCGCGCTGTTTCCATTCCTCGGCGTCGCGTTCTTTCCGCGCACCGATCCCGGGCAATTTGTGGTCAATGTCAAAGTCCCGCCCGGAACTCGTCTTGAGGTGACGGATGAATATGTCGGGAAGATGGAGCAGGATATCCGCGCTGTAGTATCACCGCACGACATGAATATGATCGTGTCGAACATAGGCATTACGCCAGATCTTTCGGCCATCTATACCAGCAATTCCGGAATGCATACTGCCTTCATTCAGGTCAGTCTCAAGGAGGACCACAAGACCAGCAGTTTCGCTTACATGCAGCGCCTGCGCGAAAGGTTCGCCAACGACTTTCCAGAAGTGAGCACTTATTTTCAAACGGGTGGGTTGGTTGATTCCGTCGTGAACCAGGGGCAACCCGCTCCGATCGACATTCGAATCGGGGGCAGTGATCTGGATGAACCGTTTGCTTTCGCCAGGTCCGTGGCTGCGAGGGTGAAAGCATTGAGTTCGGTTAACGATGTGCTGATTCCGCAGGACCTCGACTATCCGGGGCTGGAATTGAATATCGATCGCGAACATGCGGCGCTGCTCGGCATATCGCCGGAGGCGGCGCTTGACAATGTCATCACTGCGCTCACATCGGACACGATGATCGCCCCGAGTTTCTGGGTTGATCCAAAGACCGGCAATAATTACTTTCTCAGCGTGCAATATCCCGACAATCAAATTAAAACCCTGACCGACTTAAAGCAGATTCCGTTGCGCGCCCCCGGGGCCGCAAACACAACACCCCTTGAGTCGCTAGCATCTATCAAGCAGATCAATACTCCGACAGAGGTCGATCATTACCAGCTGCGCCGTAGTTTCGACATCTACGTCATGCCGAAGAAGGAAGATCTCGGCCACGTAAGCGCTCAGATCAAACACGTCCTTGATGGCATGCACCACTCCTCCCAGATTACCGTGTCGATGGGCGGAGCGATCTCTGACATGGACAGTTCGTTCCAGAGTTTCGGAATCGGTCTCATCCTCGCGATCGTGCTGGTTTATCTCATCCTGATGGCACAGTTCGCTTCGTTTTCTGATCCCTTCATCATCTTGCTGGCGATTCCTCCGGGGCTTTCGGGAGTGATCCTATTCCTGATGGTCACGGGCACGACGCTCAACGTCATGTCGCTCATGGGAGTCATCATGATGACTGGAATCGCCGTTTCCGACAGCATCCTTATCGTGGAGTTCGTCGGCACGCTCCGCGCCCACGGTCGTCCCCTCAAGCAAGCCCTCGCCGAAGCCTGCAAAGTGCGTTTGCGTCCCATTCTGATGACCACGCTAGCCACTATCCTCGGCCTCATTCCAATGGCGCTCGCTCTGGAGCCGGGCAGCGAACAGTACGCGCCGCTGGCACGAGCAATTCTGGGAGGGTTGACCGTTTCCGGCATGGTAACTGTCTTTTTAGTGCCGACCGCGTACCTGCTGATTCATCGCAAAGGAAATCGTGATGACGAAATCGAGCCCCGATCCGGTGAGGTGATCCATGCGTAACCGACGTTTATTCTTGGCGCTCTGGCTTTTTCTGTGTCCCCTCGCTATGCGCGCGCAGCAGGTCATCGAGCAG
>JGI12635J15846_10003471_pt1 | contig 13692 bp, 14 predicted proteins | sample BlaSpr_A8_OM2_M2_FD_15846 | JGI IMG/M metagenome (IMG submission 15846) | reverse complement strand
CTCAAAGTGATGTCAGCCCAGTGCGAGCGTATGCGTTCGAGCACATTCAGATCCCAGCCCGGCTTCACTTTGACCTTGATGCGGCGATAGCCGGCGGCCAGTTCGATCTGGATTTTTTCCAGCAGTTGCTCGATCGAATCCTGGATGCCGATGGAAACGCCACACGGAATCTCGCGGCGCGTCCCACCCAGCAACTTCCACAGTGGCTTGTTCTTCTGCGTGGCTTCAGCGTCCCAGACCGCATTTTCGAGTGCGGCCTTGGCCATGCGGTGATCGCGGACTTTCGCGAAGAGCGCCGGGCAATAGCGGGCGGAGTCGATGCGCCGGCCCAGAAGCGCGGGAATCAAATACTTGGTCATCGTTGGCCAGGAACTATCGATCCATTCGCTGCTGTAGAAGGGGTCTTCTCCGGTGACGCATTCGCCCCAGCCGTCGACGCCGTCGGCGTGAACCGTAACAAGCAGGATGCGCCGGCTGTAGGTGCGGCCAAAGCTCGTCTCGAAAAAGTGGACGAGCGGCATCTGAATCTCGCGGAGCGTGATGGCTTCGATTTTCATAGTTGAGTTTGGTGAGTCTCAATTCACCACGGAGGCACAGAGGCACGGAGAAAACCGTTATTAAAAAGAAACCTGCAAGAAGAAAGACAGTCGTTCATCAGCTCCGTTATTTATTCTTGCTCCGTGCCTCCGTGCCTCCGTGGTGGTCAAGCTTCCGACGCATACGACCATTTTTCATCCCAGCGGCCCAGCAGGAACTTGCCATTGCCTGCGGGATCGCGCTCGTAGCCCAGCACGGCCAGCCCGTGGGAGAAAGCGCGCAGGAACTGCTCGCGATTGCGCTCCTGCACTTGCTGAGCCTTCGAGCGAGTTTCGGGCGTCGCTTTCCACTCGTAGATCTGCGCCGGCACTTCGATGCTGGACTCGCTGACGACCGGCGGATTCTTTCCCTGAGCGAGCAACGTTTCCACTCGCTTCGACTTGAGCCACCATTCCGCGATGAGGCGGTCACTGGGCAGCCCTCCCTGCAGCGGGGACGAAGTAATGCCGTACTGATTGATGTTGTAGCGGCGCGCGATGGCGCCAAGCCTTTCGATATTGAGATAAGCATTCTTGATTTCGAGGGGATCGAAGGTCCATTCGATCAGTTCGATGCCACGGGCGAGGGCTTCTTCGCGCTGCATGAGCTTCAAGCGCCGGCCGAGACCGGCATTGCGATGGTCTTTGCGCACCGCCAGCATGTGCGAGTGCAAGTAGACGTGGCCAGTGCGCGTGCCGGGAACGGAGAGCGCGAAGCCGACCATGGCGTTCCCCTCGAAGGCACCCATTACCTGGCCGCCGACCTTGTCGGCGACGACAAACATTCGCAGCGGCACCAGTTCCGCGTCGGTGAAATTCCAGACTTCTTTCTGCAGTGCAACGCAGGCGCGGAATTCTTCGATGCCGTGACAACGGCGTAGGACGATGGAGTCGGCCGTCACGCTGACTTCTCCCCCGCCTGGTCGTCAGTTTGGTTTTTCTCCTGAGCCTTCGCCTGTTGCCACAGAGATTCTAGTTCCTCCATCGGAGCCTGGTCGGCGGTTCGGCCGGAATCGCGAAGGCGGTCTTCCATCCACTGAAAGCGTCGCTTGAACTTTCGGTTCGTTTTGCGCAGCGCGGATTCGGGATCGAGCGACAGGTACCGTGCAATGTTGACCAGCACGAAAAACAGGTCGCCGACCTCTTCTTCAAGGCGCGCTTGAAGAGCTTCGGGGACTGGCGTGCGCCCGGCTCCGGCCATGCCGCGACCCTGCGGACGCGGCCCGGGCGGGGGAAATTCGTTAAGCTGCTCGCCGAGTTCGGTGGTCTCTTCGTGCAACTTGTCGAACAGACCCTCGACATTGGGCCAGTCGAAACCGGCCTGCGCGGCGCGCGAGCTGAGCTTGTAAGCCTCGAGCAGAGAAGGCATCGCGGACGAAACTCCGGCGAGGATGGAGTGTGGTTCGTTTTTCGCCATCGCCCTATTCCCTTCCGTGTCATTATTTTGCCGCTGCTTTCTCTCTTCCACCTTGAGCGCTTCCCAGTTGCGCTTTACTTCGGCGGAAGTGTCGGCCTTCACGTCCCCGAAGACATGGGGATGGCGATTGATGAGCTTGGTGGAGAGGCGGTCGAGGACATCGTCAATAGAGAAAGAGGACTGCTCTTTCGCCATTTCGGCGTAGAAGAGTACTTGCAGGAGCAGGTCGCCGAGTTCGCCGGCAAGTTCGGGCCAGTCGCGATTGTCGATGGCTTCCAGGACTTCGTAAGTTTCTTCCAAAGTGTAAGGCTTGATGGAATCGAAAGTCTGTTCCCGGTCCCAGGGGCAGCCGCCGGGAGCGCGCAGGCGTTCCATGATTGCAACCGCCCGCTCGAAACGTTCTCCTGTGGAGGACATGCGGCAACCAATGTAAATGAGGGTCGAGGCGGGAGGCAATGTAGCGAAACGACGTAGCGACACAACGTAGCACCAACCGCACGCCATTCGACGGCATCTTAACCACACCGAATCACCCTCCCGCTCATTTTGCAGATACACGTTACCCAGCCAAATTCATTCAAGGAGAAAAGAAAATGACGACAGGTACTCTTCAGGGAAAAAAAGTAGCGATTCTTGTAGCCGACGGTTTCGAGCAAGTGGAGCTGACGGAGCCGCGAAGGGCGCTCGATGAGGCGGGCGCGACCACGAAGGTAGTCTCCCCGGCAGGCAAGAAAGTCAAAGCATGGAATCACAAGGAGTGGGGCAACGAAATCGCTGTGGATCTCCCGCTCGACTCCGCGAAAGCAGACGAATTCGACGCGCTGCTGCTGCCAGGTGGGGTCATGAATCCTGACAATTTGCGCATGATTCCGAAGGCGGTCGAGTTTGTGAAGCACTTCACGGACGCCGGAAAGCCGGTCGCGGCGATTTGTCATGGGCCGTGGACGCTGATCGAGGCTGGTGCGGTTCGCGGGCGCACGATGACCTCCTGGCGTTCGCTCAAGACCGACCTTAAGAATGCAGGCGCAACCTGGGTCGACAAGGAAGTTGTCAACGACAACGGTATCGTAACCAGCCGGAAGCCGGACGATCTTCCGGCCTTCAACCGTGAGATGATTCGCCTGTTTGGCGAGGGACGCGGGCAATCGCAGCCGCTGCGAAAAACGGCGTAACTTGTTGAGCATTACCCTTCCTGCATAACGTTTAGTTAGTTCATCCGGCTCGAGAACAGGACGGGCCGGATGAAACTCTGGCACAAGCGAAGTCGGCAGGGGATCGAGGGACGTTCTGGTTACTTTTGGCACCTTTCTTTGTGACAATGAAATCGGAGTCACTCTGCCCGCCGCTGGACTATCGTCACCTTCATTTTTTCGCCATGCGGGTGCAGAATCTGAATAAGTGGGAGTGTTCCCCGGGGCGCAAGTCTGTGAGATGCGGGCACGCTCACATCTAATTTAAATGCATGAGTTTAACGGTTAAACCTCGACCTGGCGTGGATGGACAGCACTTCCACGTAGTGGTCATCGGCGGCGGTGTCAACGGCGTCGCTGTGGCCCGCGAGTGTGCCCGCGCCGGCAAGCGCACGCTGCTGGTCGAGCAAAATGATTTCGCCTCGGGCGTGACCAGCCGGTCGACTCGGATCATTCACGGTGGCCTGCGCTATTTGGAGCACGGAGAACTGGGACTGGTGCGCGAGTCGGTGCGCGAACGCGAGCATCTGCTGCGGGAACGATCGCACCTGGTGCATCCCGTGCAATTTCTGTTTTTGCTCAATGAGCAGAGTCAGCGCAGCGCGATGAAAGTGCGCGCCGGGCTGTGGCTCTACCAGCGATTTGCACGGAAAAAATCCAGCCCCGTCAGTGAAATGGAGTTGAAACGGGTGGAACGCGCGTTGGACGCCGGGCATCAGTGGTCAATTTTCAATTACGAAGATGCACAGTGCGAGTTCCCCGAGCGCCTGGTCGCCGAGTGGGCGCTGGAAGCGGCGGAGGCAGGAGCGGTCGTCCGCAATCATTGTGAAGTGCTGGCGGTGGATATCGCGCAGGGCCGGGCTCGTGGTGTGCTGCTGCGGGATCGCATCTCGGGAAAAGATGAGCGCGTCGATGCCGGCTGGATCTTCAACTGCACAGGCCCGTGGGCCGACCGCATTTGCCAGCGCTCCGCTGTCCGCACCAGTAAGCCTCTGCTGGGCGGTGTGCGGGGCTCGCACATTGTTCTGCCAAGATTTGCTGGAGCCCCCACCGCGGCTCTCTACACCGAAGCTGCGGACGGACGGCCCGTTTTTGTTGTGCCGTGGAATGAGCAAGTGCTTGTAGGCACCACGGAGGTCCCAGATACCGGCGACCCGGGAAGGACCGCACCGTCCAACGAAGAAATCGAATACCTGTTGCGCACCGTGGCCAAGCTGTTCCCCAAGGCGAAGCTTTCGGCGCACGATATCAAGTACGCGTTTGCCGGAGTGCGTCCTCTGCCCAATTCTCCCGGGAATAAAGCGTCTGCGGTAACGCGACGTCATTTCCTCCACGACCACACGCCGGATGGCGCGGCGCGGCTCATTTCCGTGATTGGCGGCAAATTGACTACGGCGGCATCGCTGGCGCGAGAATGCGCGCGGAAGATTGGCATCACCGTTCCAGAGCCGACCATGGTTGCGATGGGGCCCGGCAGTTCTCTCGATCCCATGCTGGACCAGGAAGTTATCGATATCGCCCGTGCCGGGTCGGTGAGCGAAGAGACCGCGCGCGGCATGATAGAGTGGCACGGCCCTCGTGCCATGGACATTGCCCGAATGGCGCTGGTGAGCGCGGAACTGCGGGCGCCGATCTGTCCGCATACCTCGCATATTGTCGCGGAAGTGATCGAGGCCTACCGACAAGAGTTTGCTGTCACCTTGGCCGACGTACTATTGCGACGGATCCCGGTCGCGCTGGGAGCGTGTTGGTCGGAATCCTGCAGCCGCGAAGCTGCATTGCGCATCGGCGCCGTGCTGGGGTGGAAGGAACAGGATCTGGGATCGAACCTGGAATCGTTTGAGACCGAGCGCGGCGCATTCCTCAAGAAGCCATCCCGCGGCGCTTCTGCTCTGGAAGCTGCCGCCGACTAACTTACAGACTTCTTTTCGAACTGCCTCAATCCGACAACCAAAAGCAAAACATCGAAGAACAGCAGCGCGATGATCACAGCCGGGATCGATAGATGCTGGAACTGCGGAGCCAAGGTGGCCCGCATTCCTTCGCTGGCATAGACCAGCGGGTTGATGAGCACAGCTTTTTGCAGGATCGGAAAAGTCTTCAGGGCGCTCCACGGATAGTACGTGCACCCAAAAAAGATCATGGGCGTCATGACCATGCTGAACATCAGGCCAATATGTTGCTGATCAATGCTGCATCCCAGAGCCAGTCCTCCACAGGCGGAGAAACCGGCGACCAGCGCAATGATCACGGCGAAGGTTAGTGGTGTGCCGATGCTGATCTGAACTCCGCGACCAAGGACGAGCCATGCCAGCGGCAACACAACCAGCCCTGCCACCAGCGCCTGCAGCATTCCGGCGATGACTTTCTCGATCGCAATCCAACCAACGCTGATCGGGGCGAGCAGGCGATCTTCAATTTCGCGCGTCCATTGAAACTCGGCGATGAGCGGCATGGCCACGGCCCAGACCCCGGTGAAGGTCATGCTGATGGCGATGATGCCGGGGAGCAGCAGGCTCTTGTATGCTTCAGGCATATACCCGCTGCCGACCATCACCTTGCCGAAAATGAAGACGAAGAGCAGCGGCTGCAGGAAGGTCTGCATTAAGAGTTGAATCGCATTGCGCCGAGCCACGTGAGCGTCGCGCGCCAGCATTGCGCCAAACGTTTTCCAGTTCAATCGCGCAGGCTCCTTCCGGTATGGTGCAGGAATAAATTTTCCAGACTCGGTTCAGAAATGTGAACGTCGGACAATTCCGCCCCGGAAATCGCGGCCAAGGTCGCGATTTCCGGAATGAGCGAGCCGCCGCGATCCGCATAAACATCAACACCCGTGCCATCGGCGGCGCGCACCTCGCGAACTCCCGCCAGCGCCTGTAACCGCTGCAACAATTGCGAAGTCTGTTTTCCGAAGCGCAGGCGCAGAAGAAATCCACCAGGGATCGAAGCCTTCAGTTCCTCGGGCGTGCCCACGGCAATCATGTGGCCATGGTCCACAATCGCCAGGCGCTGGCACAGAGCATCTGCCTCCTCCATGTTGTGGGTTGTGAGCAGCACAGTTTTTCCCGCGTGATGATATTCGCGAATGATCTCCCACAACAGAATCCGGGTTTGAGGGTCGAGCCCGGCGCTCGGCTCATCGAGAAACAGCACTTGCGGATCGTGCATCATGGCGCGGGCGATGGAAAGCCGCTGCATCATGCCGCCGGAAAACCCGCGGACCATCTGGTGGGCGCGTTCTGTGAGCTTGAACTTCTCGAGCAACGCGTCGGCGCGCTCGTTTCTTTGTTTGGATGCAATTCCGAAATAAGCCGCATGAAAAATGAGAATCTCGCGGGCGGTCAAAGAAAAATCCAGGTTAGGACGCTGCGGGACCACGCCAATCAGGCGTTTGACGTGAGCCGGTTCTTTCCACACGTCGTGCTCCCCGATCCAGGCTTGGCCGGAAGTTGGCCGCACTCGGGTAGTCAGAACTCCGACGGTCGTGGATTTGCCCGCGCCGTTAGGGCCGAGAAGGCCGAAAATTTCTGCCGGAAGAACCTCGAGCGAAAGCCCATCAAGAGCTGGAATTTCAGACTTTGGCTGCTTCCCGCCCTTCGCATCGGCGCGGGCAATGAAACCTCCGGCAGCGCCTAACGGTGGAGCGGAATGATAGACCTTGCGCAGGTCCTGAGTGCGAATGCCGACGGCCATGCAGAACAGTCCCCAGTCCGGAAGAAGGTTTCGGCAGTATATCTCAGGAAATCGTTGGGCACGAATCCTGGACGACCAGGATAGTCCAGCACACTGCGAGGGCGAGACGCCCTCGCGACAGCCGGCAAGTTGCCGGCGCTACCCGGCTACTAAAGTGTGTGACATAGGAGACTAGTGTTGTCGGAGATGATGCCGTCGACGCCGAGCACTGCGAATCTCTTCATATCGGCTTGAGTATTCACAGTCCACACAAGAATTTTTTTGTCCGCCGCTTTGATCTCGCTCATAAGAGCCGAGTCTACCAACCTGTACTGCGGGATCACATAGTCGACAGGAAGTTCGCTCCAGGAGCTTAGTTCAGCTTTGGTCTCGCAGATCACACCCAAGGGAATGCCGGCGTTGAGGGCATGAACTCCCCGCAAGACCTCCGGCAAAAAAGAAGACACCACAAATCCGCGGCGAGGTGGATAGTTCCGCAGCAAGGCTAAGGAGATCGCTTCCAGTCCGGAAACTTTGAGTTCAATATCGAGGAATGCACGGTCCTGATAACAGGCGAGAACATCCTGCAACTGCGCCAGCCCGGTCAATTGCTCGACGGACGAGCGTGCAATTTCGAAGCTGCCCGTCTGCGGGTTATGGCACACGACCGGCTTATCGTCCGCGGTGAGGCGCACGTCGAATTCGAAGCCGTCGCAGCCATCAGCAAGAGCTTGATCGAACGACGCCACTGTATTTTCAGGAATCGACTTCAGGGCGCGGGCGCCCCGGTGGCCCAGGAGGAGCGGATGAGAGCGCGGGCGAGTCATGCGCGGAGAAATCAATCGAGATCGAAGTCTCGGATCGGCTTGCCTGTGTCGGGGCTTTCTTTCGCCTTCCGCACCGCCTCCTGAAACTTTTTCTCGAGCAAGTCGGAAGCGTTCTTTTGGGCTTCGACTGATTGCTGAAAGATCGATTCGCGGCGGCTGTCTTGCTCTCGCATCGCCTTGGCCGCAGCCTCCATGTCGTTGAACATTTTTGGCTTCACGGCCGCGGTGTGCGCGATGACGGCGCGGGTCGCAGTGTCAATCTTAAGCACCGCATTGCAGCAGGGGCACGTCACTTCGAAATTGGGGGGATTCTTCGCCATTGCAGCGAATCATACCGCAAAACGCGGACTGCATGAAGGCGGTTGTCAGTTCTCAGTTCCCGGTGGTCAGTGATCAGTTCTCAGACGTCAGACCTCAGGTCTCAGACCTACCGGTGAGTGCGAACTGTCGGCTCTTACTGAGAACTGGGAACCGAGAACTGAGAACTGGTTTTTCAGCGCTTCAGCTTGATCGGAAAAATGTGCAACAGGTTCAGCATTTCCCATCCCAGCAGGAAGACCGACAACACGACAACCAGCACGGCCATCGACTCCCCGAAGCTAAGACCGCGACGCGTAGGCTCCAGACGCCGAGTGGCAAGGCTGAGAATGTTGAGGGTGGCAAAACCGAAGACAACCGCCCACAGAATGTTGTACACGTTCTCCCGCGACCCGCGGTAAAGCAAGGTGACGGCCACGCCGAACAACACGCCAGCATAAATGCGGGCCAACGGATAGATGGCCAGCGCGGCCCGGCTTGTCCGGGTGAAGCTCGCAATCAACGAAACTGCAGTGGTTAGAGCCATGGGTTGAAGGAAGGACCTGAAAGCCGGTTTGCCAGCCGCAGGCCGCGATTGATCTTACATCTTTTCCCAGTACGGTTCACGTCGGAACAGGGCACGAAACGTTCCATGCAACGCCCACCGAACCTTCGACTTGGTTAAGATGGATTCATGGCCAGACGGCGCTTCATCTTCTTCGACGTGGGCAATACGCTGCTGTTTCCCAATCGGTCCCGCATGCTGGCGCCGCTGCCGGGGGACCGCCATCCGTCGCTCGAGGTCTGGCAAGCGCTGGAGCGGCGCACCAAGCACGAATTTGATCAAGGTGTGCTGCAAGGCAAGGTGGACCATGGGTTCTGGTGGACCTTTCACACGTATCTGCTGCAAGAACTGAACGCTTTCGATGATGGCGTGCGCGATACGCTGGTCGAGAATACGCAAAAGTCCGCCAACTGGGATCAGATTCTCCCCGGCACTCGCGAGGCGCTGGAACGGCTTCGAAAGGAATATTCGATTGCCGTAATCTCCAACGCGGACGGCAAGATTGACGCCGTGCTCGGGCGCTGTGGCATTGTGGATTGTTTTCAGAGCATCACGGACTCTGGCAACTTCGGGCACGAGAAGCCCCATCCGGCAATCTTTGAGGCGGCACTGCGCGAGATGAAAGCTGAAGCAGCCGAGAGCCTTTACGTGGGCGACGTGTACTCCGTTGACTATGTAGGCGCGCGCCAGGCGGGAATGCAGGCCGTGTTGTTTGACGTGGCGGGCGCGTATCGTGAGCGGGAGTTTCCACGCGTGGATTCTCTGGCAGGCCTGGAAGAGTGGCTCAAGCAGTAGTTGAGACTCCGATTAGCGAGGTGCATAGGCATGTTCGATTCGACCCAAGTCCTTCTTTTTCTGACGGCGGCTCTGCTGCTGGCAATCGCACCCGGCCCAGGAATGCTGTATGTCCTCGCCCGCAGCCTGGCAGGCGGAAAGCGTGAGGGCGTCCTGTCGGCATTCGGCACGTTTCTGGGCGGGATGGTGCATGTTTTCGCGGCGGCGCTGGGTGTTTCCATGATTCTGGCGAAATCGGCAATGGCATTCGCCACCGTGAAATATGTTGGAGCTGCGTATCTTTGCTTTCTCGGTGTGCGGATGATTCCCGACGCGCGGAAAGAAAATACGAGCGTAGAAGAAATGCCAGAGAATATTAAGCCAGCACGAAATCCGCTGTGGCAGGGCGTGGCGACCGAGGTTTTGAATCCCAAGACAGCGTTGTTCTTCCTGTCGTTCATTCCGCAGTTCGTAAACCGTGCGGGCGGACACATCTTTTTGCAGTTCGTGATGCTGGGAACGATTTCGGTGGTGATGAACACGACTGCAGATTTGATTGTGATCGCTCTGGCTGGTCCGCTCGGGGAGCGCATACGCTCTTCGGCAACCTTCCGGCGGCGGCAGAGAACCGCGACGGGCGCGATTATGATCGGGTTGGGGACCTATCTAGCGACCAGCGAAGGCAAATAGGATTGCGGGAAGTACGGCTTACTCGTCGAAAAATCGCTATGCACATATTCAAGAGACGCTCCCGCAGCTTCTTTCATTTCCTCTGTTGTCTCACTCTGACCTCATCGATGGCGCAGGACGTCGCCCGGATGCCGAAGACCGGAGGCGAGAGTTTTGCAGGTCGGAAGGTTCTACTGCCCGATGACGCCGCGGGCAAGGTGGCTGTCCTTATCTTCGGATTTAGCAAGGCGTCCAAGGTTCCTACCGGCGCATGGTCAAGCAAGCTCCTCGCAGATTTCGGGACTCGCCCGGACTTTGAGCTGTATCAACTGCCGGTGCTGGAAGACGTGCCTCGATTCGTCCGGGGAATGGTGATTGCGGGGATAAGAAAAGGTGTCCCGGAAAACAGGCGCGCTCACTTTGTTCCGATTCTGCAAGGCGAGCCGGAACTCAAGAAATTTGTGCACTACAGCGAACCCGACGATGCTTACCTCGCAGTACTCAGCCCCGCTGGCAGAGTTCTTGAACTGAGCTATGGCACTGCCAGCGATGCGAATTACGCTCGAATGCGCGAGAAGATCGAATCAATCTTGACGCAGAAATAAAGGTAGGACGGAGCCTACAATTCCACGATCTGGTGATCGTGGCAGTCGGGCTGGATGGCGTCGTGCAGTTGGTGCAGGAATTCGGGGCCGTAGCGAGCCAGGAAGTAGATCCCGCCAATGCCGCGCTCCTGCAGGCCTTTGTCGGGATAGAGTGCTTGACTGAGAGTTTCCGCGTGGCGACTCACGAGTTCACTTTTTAGAGCTTCCGCTCGCGCGGCTTGGGCATGCAAACGTTCGAGTTGGTACTCAATCTTCGAGCGGGCGGTTTCCGCGGCATCGACCAGCGTGCGGTCGAGCTTCACCAGCTTCTCTTTGACAGTGGACAGGTGGGAATCCAAGGATTTTTTTGCGGCTTCGAAGGCAGCTTGCAGATCCTGGGGCAGTCCGCGCTCCGCAAGTTGGCGGCGTAACGCGTCGGGGCCACTGAACACGTCGAGCAGGGTGATGCCATGGCGCTCCAGTAAGCGCTGCATCTTCGGTTCCACCAGCGTGGCAGAAAAGCGCGGGACGAGGGGAGTCACGCGACCCAATAACGCTTCATATACCGCCCCGGCCTGCGCGAAATACGCAGCCTCGGCCGCGCCTCCCGTGTAAGCAAGAGTCGGTAACAGATAATCCTGAATGACGGGTCGCAACAAGACGTTGGGGCTGAATTGCTCCGGAGTCGAAGTAATCCGATCTATCAATTCGGCTTGGGAAAGTTTCTCTGCCGCGGAGTCGCTGCCGATCACGAATTCCACTGTGTCGCCATTGCCGCGACGATGAATGGGTGTGCGTGCGCCTTGACGCATGGTAAACAGCAACACGGACGAGGAAGTGACCTTCACTTGCTGGTGATAGCCTGCGGACTCCAATGCCCTGCCCCGCGCCAGCAACGCAGCATCGAGTTCGTCGGCACGCTCGATGGCGGCGCGGAAGATAGGCTCGGCGACGCGATCGAGTTCGCCATCGGAGGCATCGAGGATGATCACGCCCCACTTCGCGAAGATTCGGGTATACAGGCGGGCGAAGGCCGTCCCGAGCGATTCACCGGGACGATAGGAGTCGCGCAGAAACTGAGTTGCCTCGGAATCGCCGAGCAATTTCGCCGCTTGCTCGACGAGAGGAAGAATTTCGTCCCCAAGGCGGACGGCGCTGACGGGGGCCCCCGGAACATCGTGGCTGGGCGTGGTGAGCGCCTGCGGAGCGCCCTCCAGTCCGGGGATGGAGACGTGATTCACTTCGGCCAAATCATGGTCGTACGTCGCCAGCCAGAAAACAGGAACAGCGTCGACTCCGGCCGCGGTTGCCTCCTCTGCGAGTTTGACCGCAGTGAGCGCTTTGTAGATCGCAAACATGGGTCCGCCGAAAAGGCCGACTTGCTGTCCGGTGACGATCGCGGCCGCGCCCTTGCGCAGGCGGTCGAGATTGGCCAGCGTCTGCGGAGAGGCATCCCAGGATCTGTTTTGGCGCTCCAGAATCGCGGTGACCCGTTCGCGGCGGGATGAATCGTAGGAAATTTTTGCGGCTTCCTCTTTCACCCATTCCCCGAAAAGCGGCGACCTGGGATAGAACGGCTGGACATTTGGGGAGTATGTGAGGAAGTCGGCAAACAGGCGCGTGGTATGGGGAATCTGGGAGAATGGAAGACAGTGTGCCTTCACTGAAAATTCTCCTGGCAACACTGCTGCGCTGGCTGTCGCATGGCTCTCTTTTGGACGCGTGAGATCATCGCTGGTTAACGCCGGTCGTGTTGTGAAATCCCGGTTGCAGAACGCGCACAATACTGCGTCGTACTACAGATGCCTGAAAAGCACGCAAGATGCAACATATATGATGAAAAAGCGCGCGGCGAAAGGAATGTGTGCATGAGTTTCGGCGCTGCTCCACTGGATATAATTTTGCCGTTGACGCTGGAAGGTTCCGTGGTACGTCTCGAACCTCTTCGCCGCGAGCACGCCCGTTTTTTCTGGGAAATTGCGAAGGACGATCTGGATGATATCTTCCGCTGGATTCCCTACACCATGAAGACGCCGCAAGACTTCGAGAGAGTGATTGACAAGGCGTTTGATGAGCAAGAGCGCGGCGAATCCGTGGTGTTTGCCACCGTGGAGAGGACGTCCGGGCAGACCATCGGCAGCACCCGCTTTATGAATATCGACCGCATCAACCGGCGCGTCGAGATCGGGTCCACGTGGATCGCTCCGGCATGGCAGAGGACGGCCATCAACAGCGAAGCAAAATATCTGATGCTGCGGCACGCCTTTGAAGTATGGAAATGCATGCGAGTAGAACTCAAAACGGATGCGCTGAACCAGAAGTCGCGCAACGCGATTCTGCGCATCGGCGCGAAGGAAGAAGGCACGCTGCGACGGCACCTGATCACCTGGAGCGGCCGGGTGCGGGATACGGTTTACTTCAGCGTCCTGGACAACGAGTGGCCTGAGGCAAAGGCGAGGCTGGAAGCGATGCGCGCCCGCTCGCAGGCCGGCTAAACGACGCCGCTACTCCGTCGCCACACTTCCCATGTCAGACAGCACGAGCCGCAGATTCCCCGGATTCGTAGCATAGGCGAGTCCAGTACTCATGTCTAGGACACCACCGCGAACCAGTTTTTCGATCTCGCCATCGAAATGCTGCATGCCGTCCGTGTCGCCATCGGCCATGGCTTCGAGAAGTGTCTTGCCTTCCTGTTCGCCCTTTTCGACATACTCGCGGGTTCGAAGCGTTGATTTCAGAATTTCCACGATGGCCACGCGCCCACTTCCGTCTTTTCGCGGGATGAGACGCTGGGAAATGATGGCCCGGAAACTCTTCCCCAAGCGATTGCGAATGATTTGTTGTTCGCCCATCGGAAAAGCGCCGATGATCCGCTCCACCGTTTTCGAGGCGTCAATGGTGTGGAGCGTGGAAAGAACCAGATGGCCCGTTTCCGCTGCCTCCAGCGCAATTTCAATGGTTTCTTTGTCGCGCATTTCACCGACGAGAATGACTTTGGGGGCCTGTCTCAGCGCGGCCCGCAGGGCGAGAGCAAAACTGGGCGTGTCACTGTGCAGTTCCCGCTGGTGAACGATCGAGCGCTTGTGCCGATGCATGAACTCGATGGGGTCTTCGATCGTCAA
>JGI12635J15846_10003470_pt1 | contig 13700 bp, 11 predicted proteins | sample BlaSpr_A8_OM2_M2_FD_15846 | JGI IMG/M metagenome (IMG submission 15846) | reverse complement strand
AGAGCCGACGTTTCCCAGCCGAAGTCCTGCGTCATCGCGCGGCGCTCGACGGCTTTCCACTCCAGCCGCCGCTGCTTCAACGCGAACGCTCGGCGAATGGCCGCGACGATCGATGGCCGGTCGAATTTCTCGAAGACGAAACCGGTGGCGAGATCGTCCGCGAGATTCTCCAGCGATGTATCCACCACGGTATCGGCAAGACCGCCCACGCAATGAACGAGCGGCAGCGACCCATACGCCAGCGCGTACAACTGCGTCAGACCGCACGGTTCGAAACGCGACGGGACCATCACAACGTCGCTGCCCGCAATAATCGAATGAGAGAGCGTTTCGTCGAATCCCAGCTCGACCGCGACCGCGTGCGGATGCGCCAGCGCGGCTTTCTTAAGGCCGCTTTCCAGCGCCGGATCGCCTGTGCCGAGCACAACTAGCTGACCACCACGCTGGACGATATCGGGAATAGCCGACAACAACAGGTCGATCCCCTTCTGCTCGGTCAGCCGGCTCACCACGCCAAATAGCAACGCGTCCGGCTCACGCGTGAGGCCGACGCGTTCCTGCAACGCGGCTTTGCACTTCGCTTTTCCGGTCAACTTCTCAACCGAATATTGCGTGTCGATGGCCGTGTCCGTCTCCGGATTCCACACCGTCTGATCGACGCCGTTGAGAATCCCGCTGATGTCGTGCGTGCGGTGACGCAGCAAACCATCGAGCCCCGCGCCTTGTGCATGTGTCTGAATCTCGCGTGCGTAGGTCGGGCTCACTGTCGTGATGCGGTCTGCATAGAACAACCCGGCTTTAAGAAACGATAGATGACCGTAAAACTCGACGCCATTGACGGAGAAAAAATCCGCCGGTAATTGAAGCACACCGAATTCCGACGCGGGAAACACGCCTTGATACGCGAGGTTATGGACCGTCATGACCGACGGCACACGCGCGACGCCCTCCCGCTCGCGCGCCCGCAGATACGCCGGCGCGAGCCCTGCGTGCCAGTCGTGCGCGTGCAGGACGTGAGGTTTCCATGCAGGATCGGCACCCGTCGCAAGACGCGCCGCCGCCCAGCCGAGTAGCGCGAAACGCCGGTCGCTATCGGCATATTGCGTATGCGATGCGTCGAGATACGGATTGCCCGGCCGGTCGTAAAACGCATCGGCACGCACGATGTAGACCACGATTCCGTGCGGTTCCAGCACGCCCCGCTCGAGCCGCACGTTATCGATACCAAACGCCCAGCCGAGGTCGGCCACCGGCTCGATCTGCTTCAGACCGGCAACGACGGAAGGAAATGCCGGCAGGATCACCCGGGCATTCGTGCCCAGTTGCGTCTGGGCCGGCGGCAGTGCGCCCACGACATCGGCGAGGCCGCCGGTTTTCAAAAGCGGATACATCTCCGCTGCAACATGCAGCACGCATACGGTCATCGGTTCCCCATTGGCTTGTTCCGGTGGTCCGGATTATGACTGCTTGGCTTGTCCGAGACGTGTCAATGCATCCTGTGTCACGAGCACCACGCCATTTTCCGTACGATAAAACCGCTCGGCATCGTAATCGGGATCTTCGCCAATGACCAGACCCTCCGGCAGCGTGCAACCCCGGTCGATCACGACGCGCTTCAGCCGGCAACTGGACCCGACCGTCACCTGTGGCAACAGCACGGCTTCGTTGATGTGACAGAACGAATGCACCCGCACCGCCGATGAAAACACGGAACGCGCGACTTGCGAGCCTGAGATCACACAGCCGCCGCAGACGAGCAGATTGTTGATCGCACCCTGCTGCCCGTGCAGATCGCGCACGAACTTGCCCGGCGGCAACTGCTCCTGATTGGTCCAGATCGGCCACTTGCGGTCGTAGAGATCGAGCGCCGGAATGGTCGATGCCAGGTCCAGGTTCGCCGACCAGTACGCGTCCACGGTGCCCACATCGCGCCAATACGGCGGTGCGTTCGGATCGGTTTCGGAGGTCACGCACGACATTCCGAACGGGTGCGCGATCGCGCGGCCGCTCGTCACCACGCGCGGCAGGATGTCCTTGCCGAAGTCGTGATCCGTATCGGACAACGCAATGTTCTCGTCGAGCAGTTGATACAAATACTTCGCGCTAAACACATAGATGCCCATGCTCGCGAGCGCTACGTCGGGCTTGCCGGGCATTGCAGGTGGATCGTCGGGCTTTTCCAGGAAGGCAGTTACGCGGCGTTGCGCGTCGACATGCATCACGCCAAACGCGGTGGCTTCCATGCGCGGCACCTCGATACATCCGACTGTGCAATCCGCGCCACTCTCGACGTGGTCGAGAATCATGCGCGTGTAGTCCTGCTTGTAGATGTGATCGCCAGCCAGCACGATGATGTACTCGGGGCCGATCGAGCGAATGATGTCGAGGTTCTGGAACACAGCATCTGCCGTCCCGCGATACCAGCTTGAATCCACGCGTTGCTGGGCCGGCCAGATATCGATGAACTCATTGAACTCGCCGCGCAGGAAACCCCAGCCGCGCTGCAAGTGCCGCAAGAGCGAATGTGCCTTGTATTGCGTGACGACCGCGATGCGCCGGATGCCTGAATTCAGGCAATTGGACAATGCGAAGTCCACGATCCGGTATTTGCCACCGAAGTGCACCGCTGGTTTGACGCGCTTATTCGTGAGCGGCCCGAGGCGAGTGCCCCGGCCGCCCGCGAGAACGATAGCCAGCGTGTTCTTCTGCAGATCCGTACGATTTCCTGTCAGCGTCTCCATACCGACCTCCTGTTTTGCGGCCTGTCTCATGGCCTGTTCCTAGCTTGTTCCAGCTGTTTATCGGTGCTTGCTGGCGAATGATTCAAGGTGCTTGTGGCTGTTTTCTCCAGAGGATTTAACGACGATCGATTGAGCTTGTTGGGATGATTTTGCTGCAAAGGTGAATAGTTCGCACCTGCTTTTCGGAAATTGACGAACAGGGCCGTCAATATCGCTCTGTAATCCGATGGATTTAGCTTGGGATTCTGGTCGGCGATGCGGCAGCGCGTGAGGGTTGAGCAATCCTCATGCCAAGTGGATTTCCCTCCCGTTCTGGATTTATAGGACGGTTCTTTCGGCGCGAGCGAAAATCACGGCACAATGATGTCCGGCATGTCTAACATGCATGCAATTTCGTGCGCGGCCCCGGCCGCTGTCCTGCACCCGGCGAAAACCATCATGAACAACGTCCTCAGCATCCAGTCTCACGTGGTCTTCGGCCACGCAGGCAACAGCGCAGCCGTTTTCCCAATGCGTCGCATGGGCGTCAACGTCTGGCCGCTCAACACCGTGCAGTTCTCGAATCACACGCAATACGGCCGCTGGACCGGCAGCGTCGTCGACGCTGATGAACTCACGCGGGTGATCGAGGGGATCGGCGCAATCGGCGTTCTGTCGCGCTGCAACGCGATCCTGTCAGGCTATCTCGGGTCACCCGAGCAAGGCGCCGCGGTGGTGGAGATCGTCAGGATGGTGAAAGCCGTCAACCCGAAAGCGCGTTTTTTCTGTGACCCCGTCATGGGCACCTCAAGCGGCTGCAACGTCGAACCCGGCATCCAGGAATTCCTGGTGAGCACGATGCCGGAAATCGCCGATGCCATGACGCCCAATCACATCGAATTGCAGAAGTTGACGGGACGCACCATCGAGACGGTGGACGAAGCGGTCGCCGCCTGCAGGGAGCTGATCGCCCGCGGTCCGAAGGTGGTGCTGGTTAAACATCTGATCGACAAGAACAGCCGCGCCGATACCTTCAACATGCTGGCTGTGACCGAAACCGAAGCGTGGTTCGCGCAACGGCCGCTGTATCCGTTTGCGCGGCAACCGGTAGGCGTAGGCGACCTGACGAGCGCGATATTCCTCGCGCGCACGCTGCTGGGGGATTCGGTGCGCGACGCGCTGGAACACACGCTGGCCGCAGTGAACGCGGTGGTCAGGACCACTTTCCAGGCCGGGCGCTACGAGCTTGAAATCGTCGCGTCGCAGGACGAGATCGCGTATCCGACAGAACGTTTTCCGGCGCTCGGGGTCGATTCCGAGTAAGGCGCCACGTCCGCTTTCGAGCGGGACCGGCACGTGCTGTTCCCAATGACGTCTCCGGCCCGGCCGGCCCCACGCAGGTGCATCGCGAGCAGGCGCAACGCATTAAAGGCGGCGCGCGCGGCGCGCTTCGCATCCACCCAGGGAGCGTTATGAATCCAGTACTCGAAGGTCAGGTCGCGCTTGTCACCGGCGGCAGTTCGGGCATCGGCTACGGCGTGGCGCAAGCACTCGCCAACGCCGGTGCAAGCGTCGCCATCAACTATCACTCGCACGGCGAAGCCGCCGAAGAGCTTGCCGCCGGAATCGAAAAAGCCGGCGGCCAGGCCATCGCGATCCAGGCCGACGTCTCCGACGAGACCGATATCGACGCCATGTTCGACACGCTGATCAAGCGCTTTGGGACGGTAGATATCGTGGTCGCGAATTCCGGCTTGCAGAAGGATTCGAAGTTCGTCGACATGACGCTCGCCGACTGGAACGCCGTGATGAACGTGAACCTCACAGGTCAGTTCCTCACCGCTCAACGCGCCGTCCGGGAATTTCTCCGACGTGGCCCGCGACCGGTATCGAAGGCACTCGGCAAGATCATCTGCATGAGCTCGGTACACGAGGTCATTCCGTGGGGCGGACACGTCAACTATGCGTCGTCGAAGGGCGGCATCCAGATGATGATGAAATCGCTCGCGCAGGAAGTCGCGCCGCACCGGATTCGCGTCAATTCGATCGCGCCGGGCGCAATCCGCACGCCGATCAACAAAGCGGCGTGGGACAGCCCGGAGGCGTTGAAGACTCTGCTCGAACTCGTGCCCTACGGCCGGATTGGCGAGAGCGAGGATATCGGCCGGGCGGCGGTCTGGCTGGCCTCGGACGACAGCGACTATGTGGTCGGCACAACCTTGTTCGTGGACGGCGGCATGACGCTGTATCCGGGCTTTGCGGACAACGGCTAAGCCCCGCACAGGCTTGAGCGTATCAACCAAAGGGCATCGATGAAGCAGATCAAGGTGGACGTCGCCGTCATTGGCGCGGGAACGGCGGGCATGGCGGCGTATCGTGCCGCGCGGCAAGCAGGCAAACAAGTCGTGCTGATAGAAAGCGCCGAGTTCGGCACGACCTGCGCGCGCGTGGGCTGCATGCCGTCAAAGCTATTGCTTGCCGCCGCGAATGGCCTGCACGATGCAAAAGCGCAGGCGCCGCGCGGCATTGAAGGCACGCATGCGCTCGAAGCAAACGGCGAGCGTGTGTTCGCGTATGTCCGCAGCGAGCGCGATTATTTCGTCAAGGGCGTGCTGAAGGAAACGGATTCGTTCCCTCCGGATACGGTGATCCGCGGGTTTGCCCGCTTCGAATCGCGCAACGTGCTTTTGATCGATGACTCCACGCGTGTAGAAGCCAGGAGCGTGGTCATTGCAACGGGTTCGGCATCTGTCATTCCAGAAGACTTCAAAGTATTCGGCGACCGTCTCATCACGAGCGACGACGTCTTCGATCTGAAGACCTTGCCCAAGCGCTGTGCTGTATTCGGCGCTGGTCCGATCGCACTAGAACTCGGCCAGGCATTCGCGCGGCTCGGCGTGGACGTGTTCATGTTCAGCCGAAAAAATAAGGTTGCCGCGTTGACGGATACGCCCGTGCGCGACGCGTTGATCAAAGCGCTGCAGCAGGAGTTCTATTTCGATCCCGACGCGACCATCCTCGATAAATCGATGCAGGATGGCGAGCCCACGCTCCGCTTTAAATCGCTGGACGGGACCGAACACACGGAGCGTTTCGATCGGGTACTCGTTGCGGCCGGCAGAAAGCCGGCACTGGCTTCACTGCAACTTGAAAAGACCGGCATAACACTCAACGATAAAGGCGTTCCCCTCTTCGACGAACGTTCAATGCAATGCAGCGACAGCAGCATCTTCATGGCTGGGGACTGCGATGGCACACGTCCGTTTCTCTCCGATGCCGCCGACGAAGGCAAACTCGCCGGCGACAACGCCGCGCGTTTCCCCAATGTTCAGTCCGTCAAACGCAAGGTGCCGTTTTCGATCGTATTCTGCGAGCCCCAAGTCGCCAGCATCGGTGCGTCCTATGACGATCTCGAGAAGCAGATGACGGTGACGGGAACGGTGTCATTCGAAACGCAAGGGCGCAGCCGGGTGCTGCGGCAAAACCGCGGTTTGCTACATGTCTATGCCCACGCCAGGACCGGCAAGTTGCTGGGAGCGCAGGCGTGCGGGCCGGCCGTCGAACATCTCGGTCATCTGCTTGCATGGGCACTGCAACTGGAGTTGACCGTGGAAGATATGCTGAAGCTGCCGTTCTATCACCCCGTGATTGAGGAGGGATTGCGCACGGCACTGAAGGAAGCGAACAAGAAGTGTTTTGAAGCACGCGCGCAAACAGCGCCCGAATTGCCTAGCGCAGTGGGTTGCTGACCTGCACTCGCACATCAGAAAGCCAACGGAAAAAGCCCGCTCGCGCAAACGCTCGAACGGGCTTCTTATTGCTGCGAGAACCTGAATAACGCTACCGCTTACATCGCATACTGGAGCGCGAGATCGAATCCCAGCACGACCATCGAACAGAACACGCCAAGTAGCAAGTTACCCGCACGATGCGCAACGTCATGATGTTTCGTCAGCATGGCAGCGGCCATGAACGCGATTTCAACCACGATCTGCATGGCAAACACGGCTAGCATCAGCGCGAACTCATACCCCATCGAACTGAAGTCCGCGAAGTTGAAACCACGCACGGCCACCCATGAACCTACGCGCCATAACTCATACGCCAGCAACACCAACGGGAACAGATAGCTGAACACGTAGGTCGGCATTGTGGCGTGCCGCAATTCCATGTGAAAGTGACGAGATGTTTGCATCTGGCTCTCCTTGATCCTGGCTATTTGCCGCCAGCATTTCGCTGGCCTTAATGACTAAAGCGGCTTCGCTGACTTCGTCACCTACTTACTAATTAAGACGAAGACAAGAACGTCGTGCTTTGAGAATAGGCCAAAATCAGGAGAAGCGAATCATCGTATTCCCTGTGTGCTTGACTGGCATGGCGAAGCGGCATGCCATGTTGCGATGCAGCTTAATAGTCCACATAAAAGCGGGTTACAGGAACGCGCGACCGTTCGTTTTAATCAGGCGTCCTCGTTACCGTACAGCTTGATAATGGCGGAGAAGTCCAGCCCGCCCAAACCCTGCATGCTCATGGTCTGATAAAGCTGTTGCGCGAGCGCGCCAAGCAAAATGGGCTGCTTGACTTGACGCGCTGCATCAACGGCCAGGCCGAGATCCTTCAACATGAGATCCGCCCCGAAACCCCCGGTATACCCGCGGGACGACGGTGCATTTGGCAAAACGTTGGGGTAGGGATTATACGTATCGGCGCTCCAGCAACGTCCCGTCGATGTGTTGATGACGCCGGCAAGCGTGTTCGGATCAATCCCGAGCGACGTGCCAAGTTTCATCGCTTCCGCCACGCCGATCATCGAAATTCCAAGCAGCAGGTTGTTGCAGATTTTCGCGATCTGACCCGTCCCCGTTTCGCCGCAATGAACCATGTTCTTGCCCATGCCGGCGAGCACGGGTTTGAGCGTTTCGAACAGCGCTGCATCGGCGCCGACCATGAACGTCAGCGTGCCCGCCTGCGCGCCACCCGTGCCGCCGGATACGGGGGCATCGGCGAATGGGTTGCCCTGCTTTAACGCGCTCTCGCCGATCAATCGCGCGGTCGCCGGATCGATCGTACTGCTGTCGATCAGCGTCACCCCCGGACGAACACCGGCGAGCACGCCATCGGCGTTCAGATAGACCGCCTTGACGTGCGCGGCGGCGGGCAGCATGGTGATCACCACCTTGCTCGTCTGAGCCACCTCACGGGGCGATGCCGCAGTCCGCGCGCCCGCATCGACAGCCGCCTGCAACGCCTTCTCCGATAAATCGAATACCGTCAGCGAATGCCCCGCCTTCAGCAAGTTGGCGACCATGGGTCCACCCATGTTGCCCAGTCCGATAAAGCCGATTTCCATTGCTTGTCTCCTTTTTATTTCACCGGGCAACCGGCTTAGCGCAGCGAGATAGTGGTGTTCACGCCGTCGTTGACGGTAGCGTCGTCGAACCAGCGCGACGTGACCGTTTTCGTTTGCGTATAGAACTGCACGACCTGTTTGCCGTACGGCCCGAGATCGCCGAGCTTCGAACCCCGTGAGCCGGTAAAGCTGAAATACGGCACGGGCACGGGGATGGGGATGTTGATGCCGACCTGACCGACATCGATCTCGCTCTGGAACTTGCGCGCGGCCGCCCCGCTTTGCGTGAACAAGCCCACACCGTTGCCCATCGGATTGCGGTTGACCAGGGCGATGGCATCGTCGAGCGTCGCGGCCTCCAGCACGCAGATCACCGGGCCGAAGATTTCCTGCTTGTAGATGGTCATGTCGGGGGTGACGCCTGAGAAGACCGTCGGGCCAATGAAATTGCCCTTCTCATAACCCTTCACTTGCACGTCGCGGCCATCCAGCGACAAGGTCGCGCCTTCGCTCACGCCCTTTTCGATCAACCCAAGAATCCGCTCCTTGGCCACGCGTGAAACGACCGGACCGACATCCGTATTCGGCTCCGTACCGCCATTCACGGTCAAGCCGCGCGCCCGCTCGACCAACTCCGGCAACCAGTCCTTCGATGCCCCCACTAACACCACGACCGACGTCGCCATGCAACGCTGCCCTGCCGCGCCAAAACCGGCGCCGGCAAGTGCGTTCAACGTCTGTTCGCGGTTTGCATCGGGTAGCACGACGGCGTGATTCTTCGCGCCCATCATGGCCTGCACGCGCTTGCCGTGCTGGCTGCCGAGGTTGTACACGTGCGTGCCCACATGCGTCGATCCGACAAACGAAATCGCCTTGATATCGGGATGCGTGCAGATGGCGTCGACCACGTCCTTGCCGCCGTGCACGACGTTCAGCACGCCCGCGGGAATGCCCGCCTCGATCGCCAGTTCAACCAGTTCCATGGTCGACAGCGGATCTTGCTCCGATGGCTTCAACACGAACGTATTGCCGCAGACGATCGCCATCGGAAACATCCAGAGCGGGATCATCGCGGGGAAGTTGAACGGCGTGATGCCGGCGCAGACGCCTATCGGCTGGCGCAGCGTGTACGTGTCCACACCGCCCGCGACGTTCTCCGAGAATTCGCCTTGCTGCAACGTGCCGATCGAACACGCATGCTCGACCACTTCCAGCCCGCGGAAGATATCGCCTTCGGCATCGGGCAGCGTCTTGCCTTGTTCGGCCGTCAACGTCTGCGCGATGCGTTTCATGTTCTGGCGCACCAGATCCTGGAACTTGAGCATGATGCGCATGCGCGTGCCGAGCGACGTCAGGCGCCACGTCTGGAACGCTTTCACGGCCGACGCCACGGCGGCATCGACCTCTTCTTTCGTCGCGAACGGCACCCGGCCGACCAGGTCCTGGGTCGCGGGATTCACGATGTCGCGCCACTCTTTCGTCGTCGATTCCACTAACTTGCCGTCGATCAGCAATTTGGCCGTGCGCACGCCGGCGTTGGATTGTTCGGCAAGCGCCGGACGGTCAACAGCGGTATTCATGAGAGAAGCTCCTTGAAAACGAGAACGTTCCTGGCTGGAACGGGATGCAGAGACGCGGACGCACGCGGATACCACGCAGGTCGCAAAGGGGAATTGTCGTCTCCGGATTATTTGAATGTCGTCGGCTCATCAATCGCAAAGATCACGCAGTGAGTCCACATCGTTCAGTATAGTTATGCAAATCTCTACGAAGTATCGATACAAATACCCATCCAATATGCAAAAAAGCACGGCTCCGGGCATCAGCAACCTGAACTGGGATGACCTCCGGTACTTCCTGGAAGTCGCGCGAACCCAGCGTGCAAGCGGCGCGGCCAAGCGCCTGGGCGTCGATTACACGACTGTCGCGCGCCGCGTGCGGGCGCTTGAAGACGCGCTGGGCACCCTGCTCTTCGACAAATCCCGCAGCGGGGGTTTCATCCTGACCGCCGAAGGGCAGCGCCTGCTCGCGTACGTGGACGCCATGGAGACCACGGTTCAGTCGGCGACCGAGCACATCGCGAATTCGGGACACGCGCTGTCAGGACACGTGCGTGTGGGTTCGACCGAAGGTTTCGGCTGCTTCTTTCTCGCCCCCCAACTCGCGCGCTTCCAGGACGCGCACAGGCAGATTTCCATCGACTTGTTGCCGGTGCCGCACTTCGTCAGCTTGTCCAAGCGCGAGGCCGATATCGCGGTGACGCTGGAGCGTCCGGAACACGGCCAGACCGTGTACACCAAACTCTGCGATTACCGCTTGCGGCTCTACGCCACGCGAGACTATCTCGACCAGCACGAACCGGTGCGCACAGTAGAAGACCTGACCACGCATCGCTTTGCGAGTTATATCGACGACCTCGCCTTCAGCTACGAACTGCTGTATCTCGAACGCGCCGTTCCCGGCGCTGTATCGCGCTGGCGCAGCACAAGTGTGATCGCGCAATATCACGCCGCGCTGCAGGGACGCTCGCTTGCGATCCTGCCGTGTTTCATCGCTGCACAGGACCCTCGCCTCGTACCCGTTCTCCCCGATGACATCGTCGTCACGCGCGCGTTTTATCTGTCCTGCCGCGAAGATTTGCGCAAATTGAAACGCATCACGGCGGTGTGGGACTTCCTGCGCACAGTGGCTGAAATGAACCGTCCGCTGCTGATGGGCGAGAGCCGCGAGATGCTGTGGAACGAAACGCCGAAGCCTTGAATTTCGCGTTTGTTCAGCTCCCCTTATATATGAGATACGGATTTGCGTAACGGGTGCATAATCGTCCGCCCATAAGGCTTTCCGCCGTAGCCCTGGTGCGGCGTTTTCACATGGACGTGATCTTTATCCATCTCATTTTCAGTACTCGCAGATATGCCGGCAACTCGCCGCCAGCGCACCTTCTCTTGACCGCGCGTTTGCCGCGCCCGGTGCGCTGATGGCGTTCGTCATCTGGTCACGGCGGACCGTGTCGCATCAGCGTGTGCGTTTTGTCGAAGCGCGCACCGTCCGCACGATGGTGATCGTCGCTGTGATCGCGATGATCCTGGCCGCGCTCGCGCTCGGCATGGCGATCGGCGCCGCGATGGGCAACACGCACGCCGCCGAAGAGAAAGCGCAAACGGAACGGCGCTCCTACGAGATCGACGAGCTCGGCAAGATCAGCGCGACCCTCACGCATATCGAGCCGCGCGTGGTGGAGCTCGTGTCGCAAGTGAACGAACTTCAGGACTTCGAAGCACAGTTGAAGGCGTCGCGGCGTGCGGCCGAGAGGCCTGATATCCACATTGTTCCGCCGTTACCCGAGAACGACGACGAATCCCCGCTCGATAGCGCCTCGGGCGGCCCGTCCCTGCCACCCCGGCTCTGCGATGCACAGCGCGCCGCGCAAACCGGTTCCGCGCCCCAACGCCTGAAGCACACGCAAAGCGCGCTGGATTGTCTCGATGCCACTCTCGGCAAACTCGACGACGCCGTGCTCGCGCACTACGCGTCGTACATGGCGTTTCCGGGCCGCCAGCCGGCGCCCGGCGCGCGCTTCGGCTCGCCCTTCGGCAACCGCATCGACCCGTTTAACCGGCACCTGAACTTTCATCCGGGCGTGGATCTCGTCGCGCCGACCGGTACGGCAATCTTCGCGAGTGCCGGTGGCCACGTGGTGCAAGCAGGACCGCACGGCGGTTACGGCAATGCCATCGACATCCAGCACAGCACCGGCGTGATTACGCGCTATGGGCATACATCGAAAATGTTCGTGAAGGTGGGCGATCTCGTGATGCCCGGCCAGAAGATTGCCGAGGTCGGATCGACCGGGCGCTCGACGGGGCCGCATTTGCACTTCGAGGTGATCGTCGACGGCACGCAGGTCAATCCCGCACCCTATCTCGCGCTCTTCAAGCTGAAATCCAATGCCGCAAGCTGATCGAAACCGGCCGACGCACCGCCTCACGCGCCGCACCTATTCCCTGACCTCGCGACGCGGCCCGACCTGGCCAATGCTCGTGCTCGGCACGATCGCCGCTGCCTGCGCGGCGGCGGCGCTGGCGGCGGCCGGCTTCGCACTTGTCACGTCGCGCGACAACAGCAAGAAAGCCGACGCCTTGTGCGCACCGCCCATGTCCGAACGCGATATCCGTGAACAGCTCGCGAAGGCGCGCATCGCGCTCGACCATGAAGTTGCCACACGGCTTGTGATGGAGCAGCAAGCGTCCGAGAGCCTGGCGGAGATTCATCGGATGCGTACCGACCTGACCTTCCTCAAACGTCAGCGCGACAAGTCCAACTAGCGCGAACCCAGAACAAACCTACCCGCCGGCACATCTCGCTACCCATGCCGGCATCGACTTTGCAATCCAGACCAGAAGGGGTCTTCCCATGTTCAAGAAAAAATCTCCCGGCGTCAGTCAAGCCAAGCTAGCTACGCTGATCGCTCACGATGTGCAGATAGCAGGCAATCTGGAATTCAGCGACGGCCTGCGCATGGACGGCCACGTAAAGGGCAACGTGACCGGCCGCGCGGGCGAGCAAACGCTGCTGGTCGTCAGCGACCAGGGCTCGATCACTGGCAACGTCAACGCATATGACATTGTGATCAACGGGACCATCAACGGCGACGTAACGGTGGAACACTTCGTCGAATTGCAATCGAATGCGCATGTGAACGGCAACATCTATTACCAGCAACTTCGCATGGACGTGGGGGCGTCGGTGGAGGGGAAGCTCACGAAACGCGACAGCACGGCGGTACAGGCAGAGATGCCGCGGCTCAGTTCCGAACTGACTTCGGAACTGACTTCGGACTACACACACGGCCAGACGTGACGAATCCGGTGGCGGCGAGACGAGACGAGACGAGACGAGACAGGAGACTCCCGCTGAACGCCATCGGCGCCGGGCAAATCCGCTAGGATTCACTGCAAGTCCGGCTATGCCTCCATCACGCGCTGACCGTCCTCGCGAAAGGCGGCATGCGCCGGTTCCGTCACCGTGTGCAAGGGCAGGAATTTATGCTGGTTAATTGTGCGGCTTACCAGAAGGGCTGCAAGCTCGCCGACGTCGCCATCGACGACATTTCCGCCTATCGCGACGTCCCCGACTGCTTCGTCTGGGTCGCGCTTAAAGAACCCGGGCCCGGCGAGCTCGCGCATATGTCGCATCAGTTCGGGCTGCACGAACTCGCCGTGGAAGACGCCCAGAACGGCCACCAGCGTCCGAAGATCGAGGAATACATAGACTCGCTGTTTTGCGTGCTCCACACCGTGGAACTCGATGCCGACAACGAACTGGTGGTCGGCGAAATCAACGTGTTTGTCGGCAGCAATTATGTGCTGTCGGTCCGCAACCGGACAAGCCAGGGGTTCCAGGAAGTCCGCACGCGCTGCGAACGCGAACCGCATTTGCTGGAACACGGTCCGGCATTCGTGATGTATGCGCTGATCGACAACGTAGTGGACCGCTATTTCCCCATTCTGGAGGCGCTCGGCGCGGAACTCGACGAACTCGAGGAACGCATTTTCGAGCGCAACGGGTCGGCGGCGTCGCGGGTGATTATCGAAGACCTGTATTCCTTGAAGCGCCGCCTGGTGCTGCTG
>JGI12635J15846_10003469_pt1 | contig 13700 bp, 19 predicted proteins | sample BlaSpr_A8_OM2_M2_FD_15846 | JGI IMG/M metagenome (IMG submission 15846) | reverse complement strand
GGCTCGAGCGCGTGAAGCGCGCCCAGGCCCGCCGCGATGAACGCAGCCGACAGCAGCACCCAAAAGCTCAGCTTGCCCTGCGTTGAGATCAAATCGGTAAAACGGCTGCGCGGCGTATTTTGAACGCGAGGCGCAGGCCGCAAAGACGCTGCTGAACCGGAGGACAAATCCCTGGTTGAGGATTGAATTGCAAGCGATCGCGTGACACTTGATGCCGCTGATAAGGGTATGGCTGCGCGCGAGTACTCCCGGGAAACTGCCGCATGCTGGATCGTGGTTGCAGGAATTGTTTTCGATTTAACCTGGACCTTCGCTCCTGCTGCAGCCGCGCTGACACCGAATTCCGGGGCACTCGTCCTGAATTCCACCTCCGCCGCTAACTGCTGCGGCGGGCTGTTCAAGAGATCCGTAGAGTAGTTGGTTAATTCCTGGCTGCGATCCACGTCGGGAGCGGTGCTTCCAAGAATTGTCGGTCCGTCGCCAAGAACCACGATCTCCTTCCACCCGGCACGACCGGGGAAGTTGTTGTCAGCGTAGGAGAGTTTGTGTGCCCCGGCTGAGGCATTAAGTTTCCCTCGAAAAATGAACGAGAGTTTCATGGTAGGCAAGCCGCCAGCGCCGTCGGCAAATGCAACCTGACGGGAGATCGTAGCCAGAGCGACACTTTGGCCATCGATCTCCAGAGTTAATCCTTCTTTCAATTCCGTCTCTTGCCCATCGAGGTAGCGCACAGCGCCAGGGTCGTGCGGACGAGTGGTTATGCTGAATTGCCGCATCTGTTGGTAGGTGGGGATTTCCGCTATATCCACCAGATAAAGGATATCTACCGATGTCTGCCCGACCTGGATCTTCCCGTAGTGGTTTACGCTGAAATTCCCCATCGGATGTGCGAAGGCGCTTGCCGAGACCAACAGGAATGAGAAGATGGCGACCAGAATGAGAATCCACGGAGTTCTGTTCTTATGAGCCCCGCGCTTAGTTGTGCGCATTGCTGGACCTCAGATCCTGAGTTCTCAAACCAAGGTTTCGAGCGTGGGCGATATCGTCGAGTGTGCGGCTGGCCAAATCGGCGTAGAAGAGATGGAAATGAGGATTCGCCTTCAAGGCCCGGCTCAGAAATTGCTCGGAATCGGAATCCTGCCCCAGGCTGTGATAGATCATTCCGGCGCGAAACAACAGGAGCGGATCATTCGTATGCAAGCTCAGTGCCTTTTTCATGGCGGCTGAGGCTTCCTGGATCTGGCCATTCTTGTAAAGCGCCCACGCCAAGGCTTCCCAGGTGTAGATGTCATGCCGTACTTCAAGTTCCTTCCGCGCAAACTCTAATGCGTCCGCCAACTTAATCTCGTGGTCGGCATAAAATAGAGCCAATTCTCGATTGGCCAAGACTTGGTTCAATTTGCTCAGGTGTGCGATGTACTCGACCAGGTCATATTCCTGCAGGGCCTCGTTAAGCTTTCCCATCTTCTTGTAAACGTCCCCCAACTCGGCTACGTACGGGGGAAACGGAATGATTGCGATCGAGCGTTGATACAGCTGAATGGATTCCTCGAATCTTCCCTGCGCAGCCCGAACCTTGGCCAGACCGGCGATCGAGCGGTAGTGATTGGGGTCGGCCACGACGCCCGCGCCGTAAGACCGCTCTGCATTCGTTACATCGCCGGCTTGGAAATAGCGTTCGCCCAACTCAAAATAGAGCCACGCGAGATTTTCCCGGGGCACGTTGGTCTGAAGCCCGGCGGTTACGGCGCTATTCATGAGCCGGATCGCTTCCGGGGAATCGCCGTGCAAAAAGCTCAGATACGCTTTTCGACTGTCGAGCATGTACGAAAGCCCCAAAGGCGATGAGATCGCACCTCCGAGAGTCTGGACTGTGTTGTAAGCCGCCGATGCCTGGTCATAATCTCCCATGTCGGTGTAAGCATCCCCCTCGACGGCGAAGGCCGCCAAATTTCCCGAGCCTAAGGCGATTGCTTTTTGTGAATATGCGACGACGTCCGAGAACCGGTGTTCTCCCATGTACACCAGACACATGTGAACCAGAGGATCTGCCGCCCGAAAGTCCTGCGGGACCAAGTCGAGGGACTTCTTGAGCGTTTGCTCGGCCAGGTCGTAGTAGGTGATATCGCCGGTTTCTCTGGCTTTTTGAAAAAAGGCTGCCCCTAACTCGTCATATCCCGAGTAGTCGCCGGGTGCTTTTCTGACGCGATCTTGCAGCGCCTCAATCTGCCTGTCCGTCGCGGAGGCGGGAACTAATCGTGCCTGTGCCTGGCGTTCCACAGATCTAGGAACAGGCTGCGACAGCCCATCCTGGGAGCAGGCTGCTGCGCTACAAAGAGTCAGAGCAAGCAAGAACAGCTTGGCCATATCTCGCCTCACATCATTGCAATCGAGAGCAACGAAAATGCTGGATGCCGGCCATACGGGTAGCACGCCGCCACCCCTCGGATTCGTCCACTTTGAATACGGGCAAAGGTCGCAGATCGGATTCCCCGCGCGGAGAAATTTTTACGGGCGGGCGGATGTCAGTCCGGCTGATAGCTTCTAAATGATTAAATGACCAGATCGTTGAGAACCAGGTCATCTAACGAGATATTGTGAAAGTGTGGTTACCGGCTAAGGAGGCACAGCATGTCCCAGCCCCGCTCGCGAGCGTGGGCGCGCAGAGTCGGGAGATCGGCGGCAGCGACAACAGCAGAGTCAAGATTCTGAGCGAGATGGTGGGCGACACCATTCGCACCGTCGAGCCAGGAAGTGCACATGGGGCAAGCCTTGGTCTGCCTTTTTCCGAACATGAAGTGATAGATGACGACCGAGCGATCGGGCTTGGTGAAGAGCTCGCTAAGGCGGAGGCTGCGCAAAGGCGCATCACCAGCGTTGAGGTCACGCGGACCCTCTTCAAAGTGATAGTCCGGAATCGGATCACCTTCAGGAAGATTGCGGCTGCAGCTCGGCGACGCGTTCCCGCCGACGCATGAGCTCGATTTCGGCAAGTCGAAGCTCCTCGCGCTTGGCAAGATAATGGGAAGATTCGTTGGCCAAATTGGTTTGCCGAAACGTTCCATCAACTACTGTGTGAACCATGATGGTTGCCTCCACGTGCCATTCTCTCTCAAGCAGTAATGAGCTGCAATCGGGGGGCTCGGATTTTGCTGGTGGGAGGCCCTGCGTCCATGTGCCACCCAGCGTCCCGAGAGATAGCGCGAAACCGGCACAGTCCGAAACCACCATCCGAGCCGCAGCCAAGCGGCGTCTACCCGAACCAGGCAGAAGTGAAAAAAGGATGCGCAGCCACCGTACCGGTTAAGTGGGGAACCGAATCGATGACTTGGCAGGTTGCACGGGTGGTCTTGGGCGCCAATAAACTGCACTTGCACATAAACGTACAACATATATAATATTGCACTATAACGTGCAACCGTACTTTTGAGCCATGAAGAGCCAAGCGAAAAATTATGCGGTGATCACCTGCGACATCGTCGGGTCTCGGCAGATTGAGGAGTTCCGTCGAAAACGGGACCAAAAGCTGCATCATGTCTCTAGGCTGCATGTGGAGAAGAAGTGGATCTTGTCGGAGTATGCCATAACCGCCTGGGATGAATTCGAGGGGATCTTGTCACGGCCAACCAACGTNCCGGCTGTGATGGTGGATCTTCGGAGGTACTTTCATCCCTTTGAGCTTTGGATGGGGATTGGAATTGGGCAGGTCACAGAGCCGCATCGGAAGCCGGTGAATGTATATGGGGGCGGGGAGGCGTTTGAGCGAGCACGGGAAGCCATGAATCAGCTTAAGGCAAAACGGAGTAAAACTGGTGTTCTGACTTCATTCGTCACGGGGAACGAAACCTTTGATTTGATCGCGAATACGGTTTACCACCTGCACGACACTTTGCTCGAAGGCATCTCGACCAAGCAGTGGCAGACGATCAACGTTCATATGGAGACAAACAGACAGGACCTTACGGCGAAGAAGTTGCGGTTGAACGAATCGACCGTCTCCAGGAATTTGCGGCGGGGTTTCTGGTGGCAGATTCAGGAAACTCGGCAAGCGATGGAGCACGTGGTCGAGGCCTATTTTCCTTAGTGCACGTTAGCGTGCAAGTGCCTAGAATTGCACAGTCATATGCAACCATTCGTGAAATTTTTCCTTACAGCGTTCTTGGCTCATCTGCTGGGCGATTTCCCTCTTCAAACACCGAGCATGGTGCGAGCTAAGCACCAAGGAATTCGTGCGTACCTTGCCCACGGGGTGATTCACCTGCTTGTTCTCGTGTTTTGCGTAGCCGCGTTTATCGGGCTTGAATTGGTTACGTCATTTTGGTTTTGGGTGGCAGTGTGCCTCTATATCGCCGTGCATCTGGGGATTGACCGGGCGAAGCAAGGATTGGTGAGTACTCGAAAGCTGGCAGATTCGGCTTCCGTTTTTCTGCTTGATCAGGCAGCGCACGTTTCGACCATCATCGCGCTAGCGTGGTTCCTGCTACGGCCCAACTGGGCTACTCTGGGAGCCCAACTCGGTTGGTCTCCAGCAACAGGAGAAAAAGTTCTCGAAGCGGGAATCGTCTATGTGGCGGTTATTTTCGCAGGCGGATATCTGATTCGCTATTTGACTCGTAACCTCACGGCTGGAATTGAAAAGCCGGGCGAGACGGCAGAACAGGTTAGGAACGCGGGAATGTACATTGGCTGGTTGGAACGATTTCTAGTCGTGACTGCCATATTGGTTCAGTCGCCTTCGATGGTACTCTCCTTAGTATTGGGCTGGCCGTTGTGGGCGGGCTAGTATTAGCAAAACTGTGGTACGGGACCATGTCTTTGAAGTGATCAAGAGGTGTTTTCACGATTCATTGCTCAGTCGTTTGTTCGTGCTAGTTATGCAGTTCAACGCGCAAGGTTCAATCATCAAGCGACAGCGCCGGTCCTTAAGCTCAAGCCGTCTTCGTGACGCCAAATCAATAACTTGCAGGAGAAAAGTCTACTCTCTGTTTAATGAAAGCCGATAAATCGCGGCATCCGTGATGCCGGAGAGCCTCCGCACTTTGAAAGCCTCGGTTTTGCTAGACTTTGGCGTCTCGTTTCTAGATATCTGCAAGGGCTTCGAACCCATATAATTCTCTGGTGGCCAACCATATTGTCTGCGCGTGTGTGACCTGTCCGTCATGTGGGATCTGGGTCGTTGTCGAACGGGAAATCGCACGGGCCGGCAACAGAAATACCAATAAGGAGAAGATCGAAACGAAGTGTCAGCAGCCAGACTGTACCAAGGAGTTCGCGTTTGAAACCAATGAGACTCGCGTTTTCGAACTGCCTTTGGGAATCTTTGAGCGCCGCTACTTCTATCGGTCAGAACTCTTGTAATCTTTGCTCCGGCGAGCCCAGTCTTGCTGCCAGCTGGCGGCGAATTTCGGAACACCAATCTCAACCATGCAGCAGTGGACCGTAAGATCAAAGCGTCCGAGGGATAGCGTTCGGCTGCGTGATTTTCGTCATTCGTCGGGGAGGAAGTTAAAATGCGACAACCGATTGCAGGTCTTCATCACGTAACCGCCATAGCGACGGACCCGCAGCGAAATTTAGATTTTTACTCAGAGGTCCTGGGCCTGCGCCTTGTCAAAAAAACCGTTAACTTCGATGATCCCGGTACATATCATTTGTATTTTGCGAATGAGATCGGAACACCCGGGACTGTTCTGACATTCTTTCCATGGCCGATGGCGGCTCGTGGCGGTGCTGGCGCGGGCCAGGTGACGGTCACTTCATTCAGCATCCGAGAGCAATCTTTGGATTTTTGGGAGCAGCGATTGCTTCGAGCCGGGGTGCCCGCAGAAAGATCGGGGAAGCGTTTCGACGAGGAGCTGCTGACGTTCGCTGATCCCGACGGGTTGAAGCTCGAACTCATCGCGAGTTCGACAGCAGCTACGCAAAATGCTTGGCCTGACGCATCTGTTCCTGCAGAACATGCTCTTAACGGATTTGATTCTGTAAGTCTGTGCGAACACGGATACGAGAAAACGGCAAAGCTCCTCGAAACGATGGGTTTTCGTAAAGTAGCAGGAGAAGGAAATCGTTTTCGCTTTGAGGTTGGTGCAGGAGGACCGGGAATGCGAGCCGATATTCTGTGCGCCTCAGAAGCTCCATACGGAAGAATGGCTGCCGGAACGGTTCACCATATCGCGTGGCGGGTAGCCGACGACGAATCGCAAAAATCGTGGCGCCAGCATCTGCTGGAAAAAGACCTCGATGTTACCCCGGTCCTCGACCGCTGCTACTTCCACTCCATTTATTTTCGCGAGCCTGGGGGCGTGTTGTTCGAACTCGCTACTGATCCGCCAGGATTTGCCATCGATGAACCTGTCGACACGCTTGGAGAAGCGCTGAAGCTCCCTCCCTGGATCGAGAAGTACAGAAGCCAGATTGAGCAGGTTTTGCCGCCGATCCAATTACACCTTCATCGAAAGGACGAAGAAAGTGCAAGATCCGCATAAGAATCAGACGGTCGTCCAGCGCGGGAGTCCGCTGGAAAAAGCTCGCGGAGGGGTGATCCTGATCCATGGTCGCGGAGCGTCGGCAGCCGATATCTTAGGACTCGCTGACGAACTTCAGCTTCCAGAACTTGCCTATCTTGCACCCGACGCTGCGGGACACGCCTGGTACCCCAATTCATTCCTAGCGCCCCTGCAACAGAATGAGCCGTGGCTAACCTCAGCGTTGAATTTGCTGAAAACCATTGTCAATCAGGTCGTGGATGCAGGAGTTCCAAGAAACAAGATTGCCTTGATGGGATTTTCGCAAGGCGCCTGTCTTTCTACTGAATTTGTAGCGAGAAATCCTGATCGCTATGCTGCACTCGTCGCTTTTACAGGAGGCCTCATCGGCCCCGAAGGAACGGTTTTCAATTATTCCGGCAATCTCGCCGGCACTCCATGTTTCTTTGGTTCCAGTGATCCCGATGCGCACGTCCCTTGGAACAGAGTGGAAGAGTCCGCGTCTGTATTGTCCAAGCTGGGAGGCATCGTCGCGTTGAGACGCTATCCCGGCATGCCGCACACGATCAACGACGATGAAATAGTTGAGGCGAGAAAGCTCTTTTCACGGATAGCTGGAGAATAAAAAAGATCAGCGCACGTCGGCCTTGTGGAATTCCCGGGCGGCTATATTGCCGAAATCCATTCGCGGTTGTCCAAATAAACTTCAGAATCATAAGCCTTTAGGGAAGAAAATATGGATAAGAAGGTGGTGGACGATGAGAGCGATCGTTGTACACGAATATGGCGGACCAGAAGTATTGCGATACGAAGAATATCCGGATCCTGTCGCGGGAGCCGGAGAAGTTTTAGTGCGTGTGGCAGCAGCCAGCGTCAACCCGGTCGACTATAAGCGGCGATCCGGCGCGATGAAGGATTTCTTCCCGATCAATTTCCCTGGCGTCATTGGTAGAGATGTCTCTGGGGCCGTCGCGGCTGTTGGACGGGAGGTGCAAGGGTTTGCTGTCGGTAACAGAGTGTTCGCAATGGCAAATCATACCTATGCAGAACTGTGTGTCGTCAAAGCAGCGATCCTGGCGCATATTCCCGATGGAATCGATCTGGTTGAAGCCGCGGCCTTGCCGCTCGTCACGACAACCGGCAACCAGTTAATTGCTTTAGGGACTGACGTTAAGAGTGGCCAGACCGTGCTGATCTCAGGTGCTGCCGGCAGTGTTGGTCGCTCCGCTGTGTTTACTGCTAAGAGCCGCGGCGCGCGTGTGTTTGCCGGGGTTCTAAAGAGCCAACTGCAGGAAGCGGCGCGCATAGGTGCGGATCACGTGGTCGCAACTGACGATGCTGATGCGATTGACCGGCTGCCACAACTCGATGCAGTAGCCGACACCGTGGGCGGCAAGACCGCCGAAAAGCTGATCGAAAAAGTGAAGGACGGTAGTGTCTTCGCGTCTGTTCTTGGAGCTCCTCAAAATGCGGAGAAGTACCCGGCGGTAAAGGCGGTGCCGATTTACTCCCAACCGGATGCGAAGACTCTGAGGCTGATGGCTGAGGCTGTGAAAGCGGGCAAGCTGGTGATTCCCATCGGTACCAAAATGCCTCTGAAAGATGCCGCCAAGGCGCACGCGGCTGCAGAAAAAGGCGGCATCGGTAAGGTGCTGCTGGTCGTGTAGAAAGCCGTCGCGCGAAAGGGAGTTTTTAATCATGAACTCAGGGCATGAGCAGGTCGGAACTTGGCCGTTCTGCCCGCAATCGAATGGGAAGATCGAACGCCGGCACAAGTCCTGAAGCGCGAGTGCGTCCGGGCCGGAACGCCGCTGTCGCTCGATCATGCGCGGCGTCTGGTCGAGGGCTACGTGGAACGACTGATCGACTTCGCCTTGGGATACCCATACAGCGCATCCTGTCGGGCCTGACTACGATCTCGTTCTCAGGCAAAGGAAGCTTTCTGTACCCGAGCTTGATCTTGTTTGCCAAGGAACTCGAAGCCGTACCGGACATGTCCGATCCGCATCTCTTGCGAATGTAACTCCACGCCTAGTTGTTTCAGGATTCGGCGGGCCGCGTCCACTGCGGCTCGTGCGTCTGCTGCAGACTTACAGGTGAGAACCCGATTGTCCGCATACTTTCGTCAACTGATATCCCTTCAGTCGCATCTCCCGATCGAACGGTGTCAGAAGACCCACCGGTTGGTTTCGCGATCAGAGGAGAAATTCTCTCCGACAACTACGCGCTCTTGGCGACCATGCTACAGCGCGATCGCAATCCTCTTCACGCACGAATCACACGCGAAGATGAAATCCGTGTGCTGGCTCAGCCTGAAATGGAGGGGCAACGCTCTCCATTAGTGTAGGTTCCGCCCCTTCGGGGCGTGGATTTTCAAGGCATTGGGAGTTTATCGTCCGATCTCTCTGATCGGAGCGAGAGAACAAACTCCCCCCGCACCGTCGAGCATCGGCTCGATGAGCCCCGCCACGCTATCCCGAGGCATGGTTGCATCCCCGCAGTGCCCGCTTCCGTTTCACATGGCCAAGTTATTGTAGCTCGGCATCGACGGTTTGTGGCATCGTCCCACAGAGAGAGCGTTTGGTCACGGCTCGTTCCCGGAGCCCGGCAACATGAGGGCCGCTCAACTGTATCTCCTAACTTTTTAGTTGACAAGCCAAATTCATGGAGCTATTGTCCTAACACGTTAGGAGATCGAGATGGGCGGCAAACGAAAATCCCAGCAGCAACTCACGCCTCTGGAGTTGCAGATCATGAATGTGCTATGGGACTGCGGTCCTTCCAACGTCCAATCGGTCCAAGAGAAACTTGCCGGATCGCCGAAACTGGCGTACACCACCGTGCAGACGATGCTCAACGTTCTTCATCGTAAAGGAAGGGTACGGCGGAGATTGCGGGGCAGGGCGTACGACTACGCACCAGTGTTGACCCGAGAGAAGGCAGCAAGCAACGCAATCGGGGACATGATTGATCGACTCTTTGGCGGTTCGGTGGACGGTCTCCTCATGAGCCTCGTCAAGAACGAGCAACTCGATCCCACAAAACTTCAGGAGTTGAGCGGTTTGGTAGAGGAGCACGAGCGCGGCAAGGAGGGAAAAGCCCAATGAATCCGATGAATGAGATCGTTGTCACGTATGTGACGAACGCCCTCTGGATGACATGCATCATCGCGGCAGTCACAGTGCTTCTTTCGCGAGCATTGCGTCGTGGCCCTTCTTCGCATCGGCATGCATTGTGGGTTGCGGCTTTGCTGCTTACTGTGTTGCTTCCCTTTGCGAGTTTGCGTGGTTCTCGAAACAATGACAAGCCAAGTTCCGAGTCTGTCGCAGCAGCGAGCACGGTTCAGCCGGCAGAAACAGGCTTTAGCGGCGCCTCCTCCTGGGCACTCTGGCGGCGAATGCGGCATGGTGGCCATCCGGTACAGTTCGGCCCGCTCTGGGTTCGGTTTGTCGCACTGCTTTACTTAGGCTTCATTTTCTATCGAGCAGTTCGCCTCTATCGCGGATGGCAGTCACTCCGGGCAATGTTACGTAAGTCAAGCGAGCCGCAGATACCGCCGGCGATGCGAACTGTGGTCGAGCAATGTCACTCGCTGCTGGGCATGAAACCCGTACCTATATTGTTGTCTCTGGAAGGAAAGGGGCCAGCAACGCTGGGAATCCACAATCCCGTTCTGGTTTTGCCGGTGTGGTTCTTCTCGCAAGCATCGGAGGATGAGCTCTCTTCCGTCCTGGGTCATGAATTGGCGCACATCCGGCGGCACGATTTCCTTCTGAATCTGGTTTACGAACTGTTAATTTTGCCCATCTCCTTTCATCCTGCCGCTGCTCTGATCAAGGCGCGCATCGATCAAACACGGGAACTAGCCTGCGACGAGATCGCGGCGGAATGCCTATCCACACGTACGCAATACGCCCGCTCCGTTTTGAGCATCGCCCAGTCCATAGCCGCGAACCAGCGTCCGGCAACTGTTGGGTATGCTTTGGGACTATTCGACACAAACACACTGGAGGATCGCATCGTGAATGTACTCGCAAAAGCCAATCGCTTCCGCAAGACATGGGCACGAGCATCGGCCCTTGGCGCCTCGGGACTGTTAATCACGACGTGTCTCGGAGTATCGGGGTTTTCCATTCAAGTCACTCAACCCCACAACACGGACGCTAATCTGCAGCCATTTGTTGGCACTTGGCAGGCAAGATTCAAAGGCAAAGTCTTCGAAACGATCAAGTTGGGGAAACAACAGGGCAAGCTGACCGGGAGCGTGCGTGGCGCCGACATCGAAGTGGACAAAGACGGCGAACTTACAAGCGCGAATGCAATCGACAGTAGCGATCCTGACCCTATCGTGGAAGCCACGCTTGCGAGCGGGGTACTGCGGATCACTATAAAGGAAAAAGACTCGGAGGATACTATTCAATTTGAGATGAAACTAACTGGACCCGATCAGGCAGAGCTTCGGATACTCGCGCCACCCGACGTCCCCACTCCTAAGCCGTGGAAGTTGGAGCGAGTGAAGGATGGTCAATAAAAGCCTAGAGCAACTCGCGACCTGCGAATCGGCATGTGCCAGTCACCTACGAGCATAGATTAGCTTGTAGCGACGCCGCTTGCTGGCGACGGAGCTGGCGCTGCCGCCGAGCCGCTGCCAACTTCCGGTCCCGTTCAGTGTGAATCTCCCGCTGGTGTCCGGCCAGCATATCCTTCGGCGTGACGTAGCCAATGGCACTGTTCAAGCGGATGTTGTTGCAATGCTCGATGTAGCCGTTCAGGAGGCGCCGGGCATCGTCCAGCGAAAGCGGTGTTCCCGGCCGAATGCACTCGCTCTTTAGTGACTTGTGCCAGCGCTCCAGCTTTCCGTTCGACTGCGGATAGTAAGGTGAGGTTCGGACGTGCGACATGCCGGAGATGCGAATGAACTCCTTGAAGTCCCGAGCGATGAACTGCGGCCCGTTGTCGGAGATGATTCGCGGCTTCGCTTCCGGGCACTTCTCCTTGGCTCGTTCGAGGATCACTTCACCATCGGCTTCCTTCATCGACTCCCGCAGATCCCAATGAACGATGCCACGACTGTATCCATCCAACGCGCTGCATAAGTAATAGAAGGTAGCGCACACGTTGATATAGGAAACATCGATGTGCCAATGTTGATGCGGCTGAAGCGGCTGGTCGAAACCGGTCCCCCTTGCGCGACGGCTTGGCTTTCCACCGTGAGAGCAGCCCAGCTTGCTTCAACGCTCGCCACACGCTCGCCGGACTGACCGCGCAACATCAGCGTCAAGCATCATGAACGTCAGCCGCCGATAGCCCTCCAACGGATTCTTCCGATGGAAATCAATGATCGCTTCCTTCTCACCCAGCTCCAACCAGAAATCGCGAGGAACCCAACCGTTATGTTCGTTGACCAACCCGTAGCGCTCTCGCCAGTCATAGAACTTGCTGGCCGTCACGCCCAGCCAATGAATGTATCGCCCGCCGCCGATCTCGGTCTTCTCCGACCAGCGCCGGACGAAATCCACCGCCCGGTCCCGCACGTCATGCGGCACCCAGCTGCCGGTTAGAGCTCCCCAAGTGTTTTTTTAGCGCGATGTGCTCGGCCATCAACTCGGCCAGGACTTCGTCCTTGGTCTTCACCTTCTTCTCCAAGAACTCAATCCGTTTCTGCTTCTCCTCCACCTGGCCATGGGGACGCTCTTGAGCCTGAAAGGCCGCCGCTCCGTTCTCGAAGAACTCCTTTTGCCAGCGTAGAACACCGTCGGCTTCAGACTTAGTTCTTCAGACAGATCCGAAATTGGCACCTTGTCCAAAAGGTGCCGCCTCAAAACGGCAACCTTCTCTTCAGCAGTGGAGTGCTTGCGCTCTTTCCTCATACGTTCGCTCCATTCTCTTAACGGACAAACGTTTTCTCCATTTCCAGCTGAGGCAGGACATCCGCACCTAGGGTCGTGGCTCGTCCTTCGGGGCAAATCTCGCATTTGGCTGGAATGGAAACCGTATGCCCACCGCGATTTGTACCGCGCCCAAGCCATTTTCCATTCTTCCGACCCTAACTGACCTGCCTCTTAGCCCGATCAGATGACGGATGAGACCAAGCGGTAGAAGAGAAGGAAAGACAAATTTGTTCGGCGAGTTCGAACGAAGAGAAATGAATTATTGAGGGCTAGCCTGAGAGAGCTGTTCCATGAGCAAACGTCATTGAAGCAGGCGGCAACCTAGGAGGATTACCGTCCCTCGGCCTTCTGGCCGCGAAGCGCCATACACGTGGAAGCCGCCTTCGCGACCAATCGGTTCTCCTCGTCGGTAATGGTGCACTCGACGTAACCGATCGTGTGGCCCCGCCGCACCACCGTTCCTTCCGCTTTGAGTTGAGCCTGCCAGACCGGGCGAAAGAAATTGATTTTCAATTCCACGGTAGTAAAGGATTCATCTGGGGCGAGAGTACTTGCAAACGCTATGCCCATCGCTGCATCAGCGATATCGCAAAGAATTCCGCCATGCAGTGTTCCCATGGGATTTGCATGCTGTGGTCCGGCTGCCAAGACGACGGTCGCCCGCCCGTCAGCAATGTCTTTCGCCTCAAACCCGATCAGACGCGCGATGGGAACATCGTTCGTTTTTGCTCGTTCCCTAAAGCCTGCCTGCGAGGGAATCTCTTGAGCACTCATGACTTGTCGGCTCCGGTCTTCGATTTCGGCGCACGAACTTCGATTTCAAGGTATTCCTCTAGATGACGGACGGCAAGGTCACGAGGCGCTTCCTTTTTCTGCAGACGGCTCACCATATGGCTGCCTTCGAGCGTGCTAACAATCAACGTGGCCAATTTTGCCGAATCCACATCGGAGCGGACCTCGCCTCGTCGTTGCCCCTCCTCCGCAATTGATTTCATACGATCAAGCCAGGAGCCGAGAGCCTGGCGAGCCTTCGCTCGCAGCTTTGGATTGCCATCGTCGCAATCGATGGCCGTGTTGAGCAACGGGCACCCTCCCGGTACCAGCCCAGTGCGCCGGTCCCGAAAGTTCCGCACGATTTGCTTGAGGCGGTCCACCGTATTGGGAATCTTGTCTGTGCCTTCGAAGCGCATGTCGATTGCGATTTTCCAAGCGTGGTCGAAGGCGTCTCCCGCAAGCTCTTGCTTGCTCCCAAAATGCCGGTAGATTCCGCCCTTTTCTAACCCGGTCGCTCGCATGAGATCGGAAAGCGCAGCGCCGTCGTATC
>JGI12635J15846_10003465_pt1 | contig 13710 bp, 9 predicted proteins | sample BlaSpr_A8_OM2_M2_FD_15846 | JGI IMG/M metagenome (IMG submission 15846) | reverse complement strand
ATCCAGGCGTTGGTCCATCAGGGCAGCTGACATCTTGCTGCTTGTTGGATGCGGGTAACCGTCGTTTGGTTGCTCAGCCGGTGAAGAAGGCTCGTGGCCTATGGAAATCCTGGCATCGATACAACCGCGATGGTGCCACCCTTCATCGCGGGACAGCCTACCTCTGGAGTCGCCGGGGGGCGAGAACCAGGGAGCGGAGCGGGAGGGATTTGAACCCTCGAGGCCCTTGCGGGCCTACGGCATTTCCAGTGCCGCGCCCTCGACCGAGCTAGGCGACCGCTCCGCCGACCATTGTGCCAATAACCGTGAGTCGCCTAGCTCGGGCGGCGCGCGCTTCTCCAGACAATTCAATTGCCAAGCGCGCGGTCGACCGTGCGACCGCTCCGCGATCATTGTGCCAATAACCAGGCATTGCCTAGCTTGGGCGGTCGCTTAGGTTGCGCGACCTCCGCCGATCGCTCTCGGACCATCCGCGCCGGCCACGATCACCGTGTCGGTCATCCCGACGAACAGTCCGTGCTCGACGACACCCAACGTCTTCTTTAGCTCCGCGCCGAATGCGGCCGGCTTCTTGATCCCGCCCTCGACGGTCACGTCGAGGATCAGGTTGCCGTTGTCCGTGATGTAGGGCGTCTCCTCCCCACCTCGCACGACCAGGCTCACTCCAAGCCCTGCCAGCCTCTCCGCGGTGGTGCGCCACAGGAAAGGAAGCACCTCGACCGGCAGCACTCCGACGCCAAGCTCTTTCACCAGCTTCGACTCGTCGACCACCACCACGAACCTCTTCGATGCGGCGGCCACGAGCTTCTCGCGGAACAGCGCCCCCCCGCGTCCTTTGATCAGGTTCAGCGCGGCATCGACCTCATCGGCTCCGTCCACCGCCAGGTCGATCTGACCGACGATCTCGGTCACGATCGGAATCCCCAGCTCAGCCGCCAGCTCCGCAGTCTCCCTTGACGAGGGCACGCCGCGAACCTTCATCCCGTCAGCGACCAGGCGCCCGAGGCCCTGGGTGAAGTAACGCGCGGTGGTCCCGCTGCCCAGGCCGACCAGCATTCCGTCCTGCACGAGCTCCAGCGCCTTCTGTGCGGCCGCCTGCTTCAGCTCGTCAGTCAACAGAGTCACGAATCGCCTTGATCCCGGCTGCCACGCCTTGCTTGTTGCCGTATACAGAGCTGCCGGCCACCAGCACGGTCGCGCCCGCCTTGACGACGAGGGGTGCGGAGTGCGCGTCGATTCCCCCATCGACCTCGATCTCCACGTCGGCGGACAGCGTCCGCACGCGGCGGATCTTTTCCGGGCTGCGCGCGATGAACTTCTGTCCGCCGAAGCCAGGCTCCACGGTCATCACGTTGACCAGGTCGATGTAAGGCAGGATCTCGCGCAGCTCCTCGACCGGCGTGGCCGGGTTGATGGCCACCCCAGCTTTGATCCCCAGCTCTTTGATCGCCTGCACCGTCCGGTAAAGAGAACTCGTAGCTTCCACCTGTACCTCGATCAGAGTTGCGCCTGCCTTTGCGAACGCTTCGAGGAACAGCTCGGGTCGCAGGACCATCAGGTGCGCCTCGATCGGAAGCGACGTGGCCTTGCGCACAGCTTCGACCACCAGCGGTCCGAAGGTCAGGTTCGGCACGAAGTGGCCGTCCATCACATCGACCTGGATGCGGTCCGCCCCTGCCGCCTCTGCCTCTTTCACCTGTTCGGCCAGGTGACCGACGTCCGCCGACAGGATCGACGGAACGATCAGGATTCTTGTCACTGACCTGCGGCGGCGCGGTCGATCAGCCATCGTGCGCCGGCAATCATCCCGGATGGCACCTGGCCACGCCTGGCCAACGCCACGGCCTCGGCCTTGCCCGCGCCGGTCGCCAGGATGATCACTCGCCGCGCGGCTCGCAAGGCGCCGAGCGTTAGCGTGATGCGCTCCGGCGGCGGTTTCGGCGAGTCGCGAATGCCGGCCACCAGGCCGTGCGCCTTCAGCCCCGGGTGACCCGGGAAGAGCGATGCGGTGTGCCCGTCCTCCCCCACCCCGAGGGTGACCAGGTCTAGGGGGGACTCGGTCGCCACGATGCGGCGGTAGGCCTCGGCTCCCTCGTCCGGGCCCAGCTCGCCGGGCATACGGTAGACCGTCGCCGGCGCCACCCGGTCGAGCAGCGTCTCCTTCGCCATCCGGTAGTTGCTCTCGGGGTCGTGAGGCGGAACGCACCGCTCGTCGCCGAAGAGGACGGCGACCCGACCCCACTCGACATCCAGCTCGGCCAGCAGCTCGTAGCAGCGCTTTGGCGTGGTGCCGCCGGCCAGGACCAGCGTCCGCGCCCCCTCGCGGAGAGCCTCCGCTATGTCGGCGGCGGCGGCGGCGGCAACGTCCTCGGGCGTCGCCAGGACGGTGAAGTCCGCCACGTTACAGCCGCTGCATGAGGTCGGACGCCGCCTCTAGCGCTCGCGTGAACACCGCGTCATGCGTTCCGGAAGACAGCACATCGAGCAGCAGCGCCGCCTCGTCCTCGGGCTCGACCTGCTGGACGTGGCGCAGTGGCGCGCCTCCGCCCAGCTCGATCATCGTGAGCAGCACCTGCGCCGTATCCGATCCGCGACGCTCGCGAGTGAAGACGACCGGGTGCTTCGGACGGCTTTCTCCCGGCGGTTCGCCCGTGGCGGTGTGATGCAGCGCGCTGAGGTTCTGGTGGAGCACGTCACGGTGCCATTCGGCACGGCGCTCGGCGAGCTCAAGACCCGCGTCGTCCTCACCCTCGGTGGGGTGGACGACCCGATAGCCGCCGCCCGGCTTTCGAAGGCGGTCCGGATCCCGCTGCACTGAGAGCCGGAAGCTCGCGCCACCTGAGGAGCCGGCGATCCGTACGGCGCTCAGCTCACCGGCGGCGAGGTGCTCCTTCGCCGTGGACCGGAAGTGCACCTCCACCGTCCTGCCGCCCACCTCGTAGTACACGACCACCACGCCGCCGGCGCCTGCCGCGGCTCGCTTGATCTTCCAGCCGAGCGCGGACGCCATCCAGCCCGCCAGCAGCGCCCCGGCGATCCTGTTTCCGCGGCCATCGCCCTCGTAGTCGACGCCGATCTCGGCTATGCCGCCCAGGAATTGGCGCCGGTCCAGGGGCGCGAAAAACTGAGCGATCGTCTCGCGCCACGGCCGGAGTCGCGACCACTGGAGATCGCCAAGCCCAAGCTTGATATGCGCGCGCGAGATGACCTTCGACAGCGCCCGAAACGAGCTGTAGGGCTCACCGAAACACGCTGAGTCGAACACGAGTGCGTCGCAAATCGCCAGACCCTCGTCGATCTCGCGCCTTCCGAATGGGGGCGTGCCCACAAACCACAGGTACGTCGGCACGCCGCTGACGAGCAGCGGGTCGACGAGAGCCGCCAGGTGGTCGGCGGCGGCCGAGCGGACGTGGAGGGTGACGATCTCGCACTCGACCGCGCAGGCCGTCGCAGGTCTCTGGATGTCCGCCGTGATCCACGCGTCGATGTGGTTTCCCTTCAAGGTGTTGTCTTCGCGAATGACGATCGACTGCGCCGGATGGCCCGTGCTGATCAGCCGGCATGTCCGCTCGGCGCGGCGCTCCTCCTCCTGCGTGGCAGCCACCGCGATCAGCGTCATCACGCAGTTCCGCGGGTGCGCGTGCTCCTGGTCACCGATCTCCGCGCGAGCGAACTTCGCGCGAATGTCCTCCAGCGCGTCGAGCACCGCGCTCATGTTCACGGCCTCGCCGCGCCACAGCACTTCCGAGTCGGGTTTCAGCGTGGTGCTCACGGCCGGTGCCACTCCCGCCCGTCAGCTTGGAGCAAACGAGCCGCCTCAGGCGGACCCCACGTTCCCGCGGCATACATTCCGAGAGGCGGCCGTCCGTTGCGCCACGACTCCTCGATCGGATCGATCAGCTTCCACGCCGTCTCCACCTCGTCGGCTCGGGTGAACAGCGTCGGGTCGCCGATCATGCAGTCCAGGAGCAGCCGCTCGTAGGCTTCGGGCGCCTCGACCAGGAAGGACGTCATGTACTGGAAGTCCATGGTGACGCTTCGGATGCGCAGACCGGCGCTCGGCACCTTGGCGCCGAACTTCAGCGAGATGCCCTCCTCCGGCTGGATGCGGAGGGTGATCGCGTTCGGGTCGACCTCCTGCATCGCCTCGCGACCGAAGGTCAGGTGCGGCGGGCGCTTGAACTGGACGCGGATCTCGGTCACGCGTTTGGGCAGCCGCTTGCCGGCGCGGATGTAGAAAGGCACGCCGGCCCACCTCCAGTTGTCGATGAACAGGCGCAGCGAAGCGAAGGTCTCGGTCTGGGAATCGACCGCGACGTTCTTCTCTTCGCGGTAGGCCGCCACTTGTTCGCCCAGCACCCAGCCCTTCGTGTACTGGCCGCGCACCGTCGACCTCACGATCTCGTCGCCGGCCAGCGGGCGGATGGAGCGAAGCACCTTGACCTTCTCGTCGCGCACCGCCATGGCCTCGAAGGCGAGAGGCGGCTCCATCGCGGTCAGCGTGACGAGCTGCAGGGCGTGATTCTGCACGATGTCGCGCAGCGTGCCGGCCCTGTCGTAATACGCGCCGCGCTGCTCGATGCCGATGTCCTCCGCGACGGTGATCTGCACCGAGTCGATGAGGTTCGCGTTCCACACAGGCTCGAAGATCGAGTTGGCGAAGCGGAACGCGAGGATGTTCTGGACGGTCTCCTTGCCGAGGTAGTGGTCGATGCGGTAGACGGAGTCCTCAGGAAAGACCTTCTGCAGCGTCTGGGTCAGCTCTCGCGCCGAATTGAGGTCGAAGCCGAAGGGCTTCTCGACCACGATGCGGTGGAATCCGTCACCCGTGTTCAACCCCGCGGCCTGGAGCTGCAGCGTGATGGTCTGGTACATCGGCGGAGGCGTAGCGCAGTAGAAGATGCGGTTGCCCTGGATGTGGCGCGTGCTGTCCAGCTCCTGGAGCTTCTGGGCCAGCGCCTTGAAGTCGTCGAGCTTGCTGAAGTCGACCTTGACGTACGAAAGCGACGAGAGGAACGCGTCGAGCACGCGGGCGTCGATCGGCTGTGTGCGCGAAAACTTGTGCATCACATCCGAGGCGTGCTTGCGAAACGCTTCGTCGTTCAGGTCGTCGATCGCCGCTCCCACGACCGCAAAGCCGGCGGGCAGGGAGCGCTGCTTCGCCAGGTTGTAGAGAGCCGGCAGCAGCTTGCGGCCACTGAGATCGCCCGTGGCGCCGAAGATGACCATGACCGCGGGGTCGGCGACGCGATAGTCGTGCAGGCCCTCGGCCAGCGGATTAGGGGCTTCTTCGACCCTCACTTCTCGGCCGCGGCATCCTTGACCACGGCGTGGCCCCCGAACTGCTGGCGCATCATCGCGAGCATGCGGTCCCCGAACGTGTTCTCCATCCGGCTCCGGAATCGCGCGAACAGCGATTCGGCGATGACCGGCGTCGGCACCGATTCGTCGATCGCGGCTTCGACTGTCCAGCGGCCCTCGCCTGTGTCCTCGACCCAGCCCTTGATCCCGCTCAGCTCCGGGTCTTGCGAAAGGCCGCGGGCGATGAGGTCGAGCAGCCACGACCGGACGACGCTTCCGGTGCGCCAGGCCTCGGCGATCGCGCGCATGTCCATGCCGGGGAAGGACTTCGACATCTTCATGACCTGGAAGCCTTCGGCGTAGGCCTGCATGAGGCCGTACTCGACTCCGTTGTGGATCATCTTCACGAAGTGGCCCGAGCCTTCGGGGCCGGTGCGAACCAGGCCGCCGTCATCCGGTGCAAGGTCCTTCAGTAGCGGAAGGCAGTGATCGTAGATCTCCTGCTCTGCGCCGACCATGAGGCAGTAGCCGTACTCCTGCCCCCAGATCCCGCCTGAGGTGCCCGCATCCATGTAGTGCATGCCTTTGGCCTTGATCCGGGCACAGTCATCGAGCGCGATCTTCCAGTTCGTGTTGCCGCCGTCAACGATGATGTCCCCCGGGTCACCGAGCTCGATCAGCTTGTTGATCGTCTGCGTCGTCGGATCGCCCGCGGGCACCATGATCCACATCACGCGCGGCCTAGAGCGGAACTTCGCGACGAAATCCTCCCAGGAGCTCGCTCCAACGGCGCCCTGCGCCGCGTGCGTCTGGACCGCAGCCGGCGAGAGGTCGAACGCGACCATGCGATGCCCGCGCTTGATCAGACGCACGGTCATGTTGCCGCCCATGCGGCCCAGGCCGACCATCCCCATCTCCATGGCTACCTCTTGACCGCTTGCTTTGCCGCGGCGGTCAGCGCCCGCCAACCGGCGGCGGGATCGCGGCCCAGCGTGACGCGCAGCACCGGGAGGCGCCGCGACGTGAGCGATTGCAGGTCGCCCAGCGACTGCGCTTGCTTGAGGACCGAGAACGTGTAGGGCTGTCCCGGGATGGGCACGTCCTTGGCGTCGGTCTGCACGATCTGCAGGAACAGCCCGGTCTTCGGGCCGCCCTTGTGCAGCTGTCCCGTCGAATGGAGGAAGCGCGGGCCGTAACCGGCGGTCGTTGCGATCTTCGTCTTGTCCCGAATCGCGGTCCGGATGGCTGCGATCGCCGCCGCGGACCGGGGGGTGCGAGCCGTATAGGCCATGATCGCGAAGTACGCACCCCGCTTGGCACGGCCGAGGAGCGACGCGATTCCGGGTCTGGCCCTGGAAGCGGGCGTCGATTCCGCCGCAGGAAGCTTGCCGGTCCTCTTGAACGTCGCCAGGACTTTCTTCGTGTTGTCCTTCGACTCCTGCACGTTGGGTTGGTCGAACGCGTCGATGCCGAGGATTGCGCCGGCGATCGCGGTCGCCACCTCCCAGCGGAAGAACTCGCCGCCCAGGTCGAGCTTATCCCGCATCGTGAGGGTGACCACAGACTGGCCGTCCTTCTCGAGCGCCTGCACCGCGCGGTTCGGCGGGTCGGCGTCCATCCGGATGTAGACGAACAACCGGTCGGTGCCGTACACGGCGGGCTTGCCAACCGGCTCTCCCTCGACGGGCACCAGCCCCTTGCCTTCCTTGCCGGTGCTCTCGGCGAGCAGCTGCTCGACCCAGTAGCCAAATGTCGCGATTTTGGGTGAGGCGATCAGTGTCACCTTGTTGCGGCCCTGCAGCGCCAGCCGNCCCATGACCGCGCCGAGCCAGACGCCAGGGTTCTGATCCGGGGGTACGGAGTCCGCGCAGGAGTGCTCCATCTCCACGGCCCGCTCGAGCATCTCGATGACGTCGATGCCCATCAGGGCGCCCGGGACCAGTCCGAAGTAGGAAAGCGCGGAGTACCGGCCGCCGATGTCAGGAGGATTGGAAAACACCCAGCGGAAGCCGTTGTCCTTCGCCAGCTTCTCGAGCGAAGTGCCAGGGTCGGTGATCGCCGCGAACTGCTTTCCGTTCTTCTTGCTCTGGTCAAAGAAGAAAGCGAAGTGAGACAGCGTCTCGGTCGTCTCGCCTGATTTGGAGGCGACGATGAAGAGCGTCCGGGCCAGCTGGATCCGCGAGCGGACCGCAAGGATGGTGGCCGGGTCGGTCGTATCCAGCACGTGCAGCTTCGGGAGCCCCTTCACAGGGGGAAACGAGTTGCGCAAGACGTCGGGGCACAGGCTCGAGCCACCCATGCCGAGCAGGACCACGTCGGAAAACTTGCGCGCCTGCTTGGCGAGGTCGCGGAACTCGGCCGCCTTCTCGAGCATCTTGTCCGCCACGTCGAGCCAGCCAAGGCGGTCGCGGATCTCCTGGCGCTTCGCAGGGTCGGCCGTCCACAGCGTCGAGTCCTTGGCCCAGAGCCGGCGCGGGGCGTCGTCCTTCTGCAGCTTGGCCAGCTGCGTGTCGACCGCCGGCTGGAGCGCGCCGAGGCTATGCCACTGGCGCGGTCCCTTGCCTGCCTTGATGTCCTTCGCGCTCTTCTCGAGGGCCGCCAGCAGGCTCTCGAACGATTTGGTGAATGCATCCACGCCCTCGAGCTCGAGCTCTCGCGTGACCTGGTCCAGGTCCACTCCAACGTCGGCGAGCTGCTTCAGCTGGCGACGCGCGACGTCCACATTCTCGTCGAGGCTGCGGCGAACTTCGCCGTGCTCGCGAAATGCGGCGAGCGTCTGCGGCGGAATCGTGTCCACGGTGTCCGGTCCGATCAGCTCCTCGACGTAATACGTGTCGGGATAGCGCGGATCTTTGGTCGACGTGCTCGCCCACAGGCACCTCTGCGTGCGGGCGCCCGCCTTGCGCAGCCTGTCCCACCGAGGACCGGCGAAGAGCTCCTTGTAGTGGTCGTAGGCCATCTTGGAGTTGGCGATCGCGGCCTTGCCGAAAAGCTGCTCCAGCGAGCGCTTCTGCTGCGGGTCCTGGGCCTGGTTGACCTTCTCGGCCAGGATCTTGTCGACTTTCGTGTCCACGCGGCTCACGAAGAAGCTCGCGACGCTCGCCACTTTGCTCAGGTCGCCGCCGTCCTGGTGCAGCTTCTCGAGTCCCGACAGGTAAGCCTCGACGACCTCTGTGTAGCGCTCCACCGCGAAGATCAACGTGATGTTGATGTTGTGTCCCTTTGAGATCTGGTCGAAGATCGCGGGCAGCCCTTCCTTGGTGGCCGGGATCTTGACCATCACGTTGGGCCGGCTGCAGCGGTCGCGAAGGTCCTCCGCCATGCGGATCGTGCCGCGGGTGTTGTTGGCGAGCGTCGGAGCGACCTCGATGCTCACGAAGCCGTCGCTTCCCTTGGTCTTGTCGTAGACCGGGCGGAACGTATCGGCGGCGGCCTGGATGTCCTCGACCATCAGCTCCCAGAGCATGTCCGCCGGTTTTTTCTTCTCCCGGACCAGCTGGACCATCGCCTCGTCGTAGTCGGTCGACCCACTGACCGCCTTCTCGAAGATGGTCGGGTTCGAAGTCACGCCGGTCAGCCCTTCGTCGCGCAGCCGGGCGAGCTCGCCCGACGTGATCAGCTGGCGGCGAATGTTGTCGAGCCAGAGCGACTGACCAACCTGGCGCAGCTCTTTGATCGGACTCGGTCGACGTGCTGACGCTGTCGCCATCACTTGGCCTGCGCGAGCTTCGTCGCCGCGGCGACGATGTGCCGGCTCGAGATGCCCGCTGCGTTCATGAGCTCCTCGGGCTTGCCGGATTCCGGGAGACCCTTCACCGCAAGGTGAACCACGCGCGGAGGCGGATCGGCGGCCAGCGCTTCGAGGACCGCCGCCCCCAGCCCGCCCTCGGGGTAATGGTCCTCGACGATGACGAACCGGCCTTTCGTGACCCGAGCGGCCTCGCGCAGTGTCTTCACGTCGACGGGCTTGACCGAGTAGAGGTCGATCACGCGCGCCGCGATCTTCTTCGCCGCGAGCGCGTCGGCTGCGGCGAGGCAGTTGTGGAGCGTCACGCCCGCGCCGATCAGCGTCACCCTGTCCTTGGGGCTCTGACGCAGCACCTTGGACCCGCCGACCTTGAACGTCTCGCTGGCTCCGTACAGCGTCGGGTAGGCGCCGCGGGTCGTCCGCATGAACACGATGCCGGGCATGTCGGCCATGGCGCGCGTCAGCTTCGCCGTCTGGTTCGGATCGGACGGATACAGCACGGTCGAACCGTGGATCGCGCGCATCGAGGCGAGGTCTTCGAGCGCCATCTGCGAAGGCCCGTCCTGCCCGATCTCGACCCCGGCGTGCGACCCGACGAGCCGGATGTTGGCCTGGGAGATGGCAGCCATCCGGATGAAGTCGTAGGCGCGCGAGAAGAAGGCGGCGAACGTAGACGCGAACGGCTTGTAGCCCCGAACGCTCATGCCGACCGCGGTCGCGACGAGCTGCTGCTCGGAGATCCACATCTCGAAGAACCGGTCGGGATGTGCCTTGGCGAACTCGTCCGCGTGCGTCGAGTTCGAGACCTCGCCGTCCATCGCCACGACCTCCGGGATCGCCGCGAGCGCCAGAAGCGTGTCGCCGTATGCCTTGCGCGTGGCGACCATCTCATCCTTTTTGTAGGTGGGCAGCACGGGCTCGACCACCGCGACCTTGCGGGGTGCGCTGGAGCGGTCGGGCTTTTGTGTCTTGACCTTCAAGTTGCGGATCCCGCCCAGCTCCTTGATCGCGCGCTCGGCCATGTCGGGCGGCAGCGCCTTGCCGTGCCATCCGTCTTTGTTCTCGATTTCGGAAAAGCCCTTGCCCTTGATCGTCTTGGCGATGATCACGGTCGGTTTGCCCGTGTTCGACAGAGCCTCCCCGAAGGCGCGGTCGATCGAAGCCATGTCGTGCCCGTCGATCACGATCGGGTAGCAGCCGAACGATTCGACGCGGCGCCGGTACACGTCGAGGCTCCAGCCGTACTCGGTCTCGCCGCGCTGGCCGAGGCGGTTGATGTCCCAGATCGCAGTCAGGTTGGCGAGCTGATAGTGGCCCGCCTTGTCGAGCGCCTCCCAGATCGAGCCTTCGGCGAGCTCGGAGTCGCCGCATAGCACCCACACGTGATACGGCAGCTTGTCGAGGTACTGGCCGGCGAGCGCCACGCCGACGCCGATGGGCAGGCCCTGGCCGAGCGAGCCGGTGGCCACGTCGACCCAGGGGATGACCGGTGTCGGGTGACCCTGGAGGCGCGACCCGAACTTGCGGAAGGTCATCATCTCCTGGTCGGTGATCGCGCCGACCGCCTTGAACATCGCGTAGCAGAGCGGCGACGCGTGGCCCTTCGAATAGATCAGATGGTCGTTGTTGGGGTCCTTCGGCTTGCCCCAGTCGTACTGGAGGTAGCGCGCTATGAGGACGGCGATGAGGTCCGCGGCCGACATCGAGGAGGTCGGGTGACCCGAGCCCGCGGCGGTGCTGCAGCGGATGGAGTCCACCCGGAGCTGCTGCCCGAGCTGGCGGGCAAACTCGAGATCGGTGGTCGCAATGGTCTCGGTGACTGCCATGTCACTCCTTGCGAAAGCCCCCAACAAGGGGCCGGTCCAGCTGTTGGGTCTAGTTTAAGTGGCGCTCGACGTTCAGCCGGTCGCGAAGCCCGCCAAGCGCTCGACTTCGGACACCATGCCGTCGAGGATCTTCAGCCCGGAGTCCCAAAAGCCGGGGTCGGTGATGTCCATCCCGATCCGTTTGACAAGCTCGTCCGGCCGAGTCGATCCACCCGCGGCCAGGAATTCCAGGTAGTCGTCGACGAACCCCTTGCCGAGCTCCAGGTAGCGGTGATAGACCGAGAGCGCAAGCAGGTTGCCGAAGGCATACGCGTACACGTAGCCCGGCGTGTGCACGAAGTGGCCGACGTAGCTCCACCAGATCTTGTGCTCGTCGGTGAGGATCAGCGCGTCGCCGAACATCGCCTGCAGCTTCTCCTGGAAGATCTCTCCGAGCTCGTCGATCGAAAGTTCGCCCTGGGTGCGCCGGGCGACGTGGCTCGCGTCCTCGTAGCGGTTGAAGGCGACCTGGCGGAACACGGTCGAGAAAACGTCCTCGCATTGGCTGCAGAGCATCGCCAGGCGGACTTTGGGGTCCTTCTCCTCGGCCATGATCCGGTCGAAGGTCAGCTCCTCGCCGAAGACGGAGGCAGTCTCGGCCAGGGTGAGCGGCGGGTGGTAGTCGAAGATGTGCTGCTTCGAGGCCAATTGGTCGTGCAGGCCATGGCCCAGCTCGTGCGCCAGTGTCAGGGCGTCCCGCAGCTTGCCGGTGAAGTTCATCAACACATAGGGATGGTGGTGCGGCGTCACCGGCATGCAGTACGCGCCACCGGCCTTGCCCGGCACCACCGGCGCATCGATCCAGCGCTTGGTGAAGAACTGCTCGATCAGCGCCCCGGCGCGCTCGGAGAAGCGGTAGTACGAGCCCAGCACGAGCTCCTTCGCGTCGTCCCACGTCAGTGAGCGCGTGGTCTCGCTCACAGGCGCGTAGCGGTCCCATTCGTGGAGGTCGTGGATGCCGAGCAGCTTGCGCTTGACCCGGTAATAGCGGATGCACACGTCGTAGCGCGAAGTCACCGCGTCGACGAGCGCCTGGACCGCCGCGTCGGACGTCTCGTTGGCCAGGTTTCGAGAGCTGATCCAGGTTGGGAAGTGCCTGAGGCGGTCGTCGATGGCCTTGTCCTGGAGGATCACGTTGTAGACATAGCCGCGCGTGCGGATGTCGCCACGCAGCGCGGCCGTGACCGCGCCGCTGGCGCCGCGCCGGACCTGGCGGTCGGGCTCGCGGAGCAGGGTCAGCGCCTCGTCCAGGGCGAGGTCTCGCCCGTCCACGTCGACGCGAATCGCGGCGCACAGCTCTTCGAACAGCCTCGCCCACGCGGCCGTGCCGACCGGGCTGAAGTCGGTCAGAACGCGTTCTTCCGGCTCCGACAGCTGATGGGGCCGGAATTTCCGTGCCTCCTCAACCGTGTGTCGGTAGACCGCCGATTCGGGATCGCCGTACAGGCGGGCGGCCTGCTCGTCCGTGACCTGGGCAAGCTCGAGCGAGAAGAACACCATGTGGCTGCCTCGTTCGGCGCTCGCCTCGCGGACGCGGGCGAGGAGCCGGCCGGCCGCGTGGTCCTGCGTGTTCTGGCTGTGCAGCATGTAGGCGTAGACCTCGGGCTTCGAGGCGGACTCCTCGTACTCGGCCAGCTCTCGCATCATCGCCGCGAACGCCTTGGGCTCGAGCGAGGCGACCTTGCCCCTGTACTGCTTCTCGAACTTCCTTGCGTGCTCCATCTCGCGCGTGAGCGTCTGTTCGAGCTTTGGGTCGTCAGGCGATGTGAAGAGATCGGTGAGGTCCCAGCGGACCGTCTCTGCGCCTGTCATGGTTTTCAATGCTTCAGACACGAAGCGTCAGGATATCCGCTCGATCCCCACGAAATCAGAGCCTTCAGCGTGATTTCGCGAGGACCCCTGATGCAATCTCGCGCACCCGCCTCGGATCGGGCCAGCGACCCGCGTAGACGCCTTCGTTGACGGCGCGCGTGACCTCCTCGAGGAGGGGGGATTGCATCGTGTTCTGATACTCCAGAGGCGTCTCGGGCGGAGCTCGGCGCCGGCCGAGCCGGCGCTGGAGCCGCTCGTAGAGACGGAGCAGCTCAGACTCGCCCGGCTGTCGGTTGGCGCGCCGGATCCATCTGCTCCGCCACAGCCAGGCGAAGCCGAGCACCAGCACGAGAGCGACGGCGACCGCAGCCGGAATCACCGCGAGCGCGCCGAGCGATCCCGGGGCCGCGGCCGGCGCGCCCAGCCTGAGGTGCGGGATCAACCGCGCTATGCCGCCCGCCGCCCAGTGGCTCGGCATGCGCGTGACCGCAAGCGGCGACACGCCCGGCGTGGGGTCGACCGGCACCCATCCGTGGCCCGCGAAGTACACCTCGACCCACGCGTGCGCGTCGTGCTCGCGGACGACCGACTGGTCGAGCACCGGGTCGTAGTCACCCGTCGCGTAGCCTGTCGCCAGCCGAGCTGGGATCCCAAGGCTTCGCAACATGAGGGTCTCCGCGGTGGCGAACTGCTCGCAGTAGCCGCTCTTGACCCCGAAGAGGAACCAGTCGACCGGGTCCTGGCCCGTCGGGACTCGCGCCAGGTCGAGCGTGTAGCGGTAGTTGTGCTGCAGGTAGGTCGTCAGCGCCATCACGGTGTCGAACACGTTGGTCGTGCCGGCGGTGACCTGGGCGGCGAGGTCGGCGGCCCTGGGCGACAGCGAGCCGGACGCCAGGTTGTCGCCATAGGGACGCACGCCCGGTTCGTCCGAGCGCAGCACGTCCGGCGACAGGTTCGGGATGTACGAGACAACCGAGTAGGTCT
>JGI12635J15846_10003463_pt1 | contig 13717 bp, 10 predicted proteins | sample BlaSpr_A8_OM2_M2_FD_15846 | JGI IMG/M metagenome (IMG submission 15846) | reverse complement strand
AGCCCACGCGACCAGCAAAACCCCATCGCGTGGTGATCGTCGGCGCCGGTTTTGGTGGATTGGAAGCAACCTTTGGGCTCGCGGGCGCGCCGGTCGCAATCACGCTGGTCGACCGGCGCAATCACCACCTGTTCCAGCCGCTATTGTATCAGGTCGCGACTGCATCGCTGGCCACGTCAGAGATCGCCTGGCCGATCCGCTATCTCTTGCGCGACCGTCCGGAGGTGACGACCTTGTTCGCCACCGTCAGTGGCGTCGATGCGCAAGCCAAGTGCGTGCTGCTCGATGATGGCGACGCGATACCGTACGACACGCTGGTTCTCGCCACCGGCGCGCGCCACGCCTATTTCGGCCATGACGAATGGGAGCCGTTCGCGCCGGGCCTGAAAACGCTGGAAGACGCCACCACGCTGCGGCGGCGCATCCTGGTCGCGTTCGAGCGCGCCGAGCGCGAGACCGATCCAGAGCGGCGCGCGGCGCTTTTGACGTTTGTCATCGTCGGCGCGGGACCTACTGGCGTCGAACTCGCCGGCACCATCGCCGAACTCGCGCACGACACGCTGGCGCCCGACTTCCGCAACATCGATACCCACAAGGCACGCGTCGTCCTGATCGAGGCGGGGCCGCGGGTGCTGGCGGGCTTTGCCGACGAGCTTTCCGCATATGCGCAGCGTTCGCTGGAAAGCTTCGGCGTGGAAGTCGTATTGGGAAAGGCCGTTACCGACTGCAACGCCGACGGCGTCGTCTACGGCGGCCAGCGGCTGCAAGCCAAAACCCTGATCTGGGCCGCCGGCGTGCGCGCTTCGCCCGCCGCCGAATGGTTGTCAGCCGCGGCCGACCGCGCCGGCCGCCTGCAAGTCGAGCCCGATCTCAGCATTCCCGGTCATCCCGAGATTTTCGCGATCGGCGATACCATTGTGATCGCGGGCCCGGATGGCAAGCCGGTGCCGGGCATTGCGCCTGCGGCCAAGCAACAAGGCCGCTATGTCGCCGACTTGATAAAGGCGCGGTTGCGCGGCGGTGTCTCCGCGCCGTTCCGCTACAAGCATGCCGGCAGCCTGGCGCAGATCGGCAAGCGCAAGGCGGTGATCGATTTCGGGCGCGTCAGACTGCGCGGCGCGATTGCATGGTGGATATGGGGCATCGCCCACATCTATTTCCTGATCGGCCTGCGCAACCGGCTTAGCGTCGCCTTGAGCTGGCTCTGGGTCTATGCGCGTGATCAGCGCGCGGCGCGGCTGATCACGCAGGGCAGCAGCAAGGTGGTCGGCTGAGCAGGCCTGCCCCGCACGATGGCCCTGCTCATAAAATGAGCAAACGTGATTGACGCGGCCCAATCATGCCAGCAAAATAGCGATCAAGCGCTTGATAATACGAGTTGATTTTCTTAAATCCCTCCTGCAATTCCGTTGTACATATGGCACACCGCTTGCTTCGATCATGAGAGAAATCCGCCTCCCCGGAGCACAATCAAACATGGCGACCCTCGGCCGCCCCTTCCGTTTCGCACCCGGAGACGCTGCTTTGCCGCACCTATCGATGCAGCCGATGTCTGATCGGGCAATCTTTGATCGGGGCTGCGCGTGACTGAAACCGTCGCAGCGATTGTCGCCGCCCATCGCGCCGGCACCGTGTCGCCCGCCGAAACCGTCGCGCGCAGTTTTAAGCGCATTCGCGATCACAACGATCCCGCGATCTTCATTAGCCTGCGCGATGAAAAACAGGCGATCGCGGAAGCCGAGGCGCTGAGCGCGAAAGATCCTGCCCAACTACCGCTGTATGGCGTGCCCATCGGCGTGAAGGACAACATTGACGCCTTGGGTTTGCCGACCACCGCCGCCTGCCCGGCGTTTTCCTATGTGCCATCGCATGATGCGACCGCGGTGGCGCGGCTGCGCGCGGCCGGCGCCGTCGTGATCGGCAAGACCAATCTCGACCAATTCGCGACCGGCCTGGTCGGCGTGCGCTCGCCCTATGGCATCCCCAAAAATCCCCTGCGCGGCGATTTGCTTCCGGGCGGGTCGAGTTCGGGATCGGGGATCGCGGTTTCGGCCGGGCTGGTGCCGCTGGCGCTCGGCACCGACACCGCGGGCTCCGGCCGCGTGCCGGCGATGCTCAACAACATCGTCGGGCTGAAGCCGAGCTTGGGGCTGATCTCGACCGCGGGCCTGGTGCCGGCATGCCGGACGCTGGATTGCGTGTCGGTGTTTTCGTTGACCGTCGACGACGCCATGACGGCGCTGGCCGCGATGGCCGGTCCCGACGGCGCCGATCCCTATTCGCGCAACCGGCCGCTTAAGGAGCTGACGCCGTTTCCGGCCAATCTTAGGCTCGGCATTCCCCGCAGCGGGCAATTGATCTTCTTCGGCGACAAGGCGTCGGAGAAGGCCTACGGCGAAGCGCTCAAGCGCTGGACCGCGCTCGGCGCCACGCTGGTCGAGTTCGATCTCGAACCGTATTATGAGACGGCGCGGCTGCTCTATGAGGGGCCATGGGTCGCGGAGCGATATCTCGTGATCCGCAACCTCTTGGCATCATCGCCGGAGGCGATCCATCCGGTGACCCGCGAGATCATCATCGCGGGACAGCGGCTTTCCGCCGCGGACACGTTTGCCGCGCTTTATCGATTGCAGGCGTTGCGCAAGATAGCCGAGCGTACCTTCGCTCATATCGACGCGCTTGTGCTGCCGACCGCGCCGACCGTGTACACAACCGCGCAGGTGCTCGCCAATCCGCTCGAGCTCAACTCCAGGCTCGGCACCTACACCAATTTTGTCAATCTGCTCGACCTCTGCGGCCTCGCGTTGCCGGCGTCGATGCGCTCCGATGGCATTCCATTCGGCATCACGCTATTGGCGCCCGCCGGCTATGACGCGCAACTCGCCAGCATCGGCCGCGTCTTTCATGCCGACACCAAGCTGACGATGGGCGCGAAGGGCCTCGCGCAGCCACAGCTTGCGGCCTTGCCGATCAACACGAGCTCTGAGGAGATCCCAATCGCCGTGGTCGGCGCGCATCTTTCGGGCATGGCGCTCAACGGCGAATTGAGGGAGTTCGGCGGCCGCTTGCTGGAGGCAGCCGCAACCGCGCCGGACTACAAGCTCTATGCGCTGGACACCACACCGCCAAAGCCCGGCATGCTGCGCGTGCAGTCGGGCACGGGATCGTCGATCGAACTGGAAATCTGGGCGTTGCCGGCGGCAGCGTTCGGAAAATTCGTTGCCGCGATCCCGCCCCCGCTGTCGATCGGCACCATCCGTCTTGCCGACGGCCGCGGCGTCAAAGGTTTTCTGGTCGAAGCCGCCGACGTCAACGGCGCCCGCGACATCTCCGCCTTCTCAGGCTGGCGCGCGTTTGTGGCCGAAGCCGCGGCGGGGTAGCTCCACCCCGTCGTCCCTGCGAAAGCAGGGACCCATAACCACCGATCTTCATTTTGCGAAGAGCTGGGGCGCCAGCGTCCAACCACGAACATTTGTGGTTATGGGTCCCCGCCTGCGCGGGGACGACGGCCGTAGGCATCAAGGCGCTTCGTGGCCCACCGCGTAGATCTCGTATTCGTCGCGCACCAGTTCGATATGCGCGCGCATCGCGTTGGCCGCGCCGGCCTTGTCGCCGCGCAAAATCGCCACCACCACGCGGTCGTGCTCGGCGTGGGATTTTGCCAGCCGGCCGAGATTGCGGAATTGGGCGCGGCGGAACGGCTGTACCCGCACCCGCGTCGCCAGCGTAATTTCGGCGATATAGGTGTTTTGCGAGCCGGCATAAATCGTGTTGTGAAAGCGTTCATTGACCTCGTGAAAGCGGTCCGGATTGCCGGCATAGCTCAAGACGCGGAGTTCTTCATGAACCGCTTCCAGCCGATGGCGGTCCGCGGGCATCATTCGCTCCGCGGCAAGGCTTGCGCATAACGCTTCCAACTCCCCCATGGCCTCGAACATCCCGGTCAATCGTTCGATCGAGGGCCGCGCCACTACCGCGCCGCGATGCGCCCGCGCATCGACCAGGCCCGAGGCCACGAGCTGGCGCAGCGCCTCGCGGACCGGCGTGCGCGAAACGTTAAAGCGCCGTGCGATGTCGGTCTCGTCGAGCGCAGAGCCCGGCGGCAGCGCGCCGCGCACGATTTCGTCGGCGAGTTGCAAACGCAATTCTTCGGCGCGCGTGATCTTGTCCGGATAGGGTGAGGCGCGGTCTACCCGGCGAACCACCGGCTCAGCCTTGGCGGCTGGGGGTTGGGGAGCGCCGGTCGGAAGATCGTCAAGACTCATGTCTTCTGACCCGTCTTATTATCCGCTGACTCGGCGATGATGCTGACATGGGCGGCGACGATCCTCCAGCCCTCGGGAAAGCGCACCCATGTCTGCATCTGCCGCCCCACTTTGCCGGGCAGCGTGTCGCGATAAAAAAGTGTCGAGGCGACCGCGGTGTCGCGGCCATAGGTCGTGATCACGGTCTTTTCAGTGGTGCGGTTCAACCCGATCGGCGAGCGCGCCGCGCGAAACGCCATGATCGCCTCGTAGCCGTAGAGATTTTCGCCGACGCCATAACGCAGCGTGCGCGGATCGGCACGAAACAATTCATCGAGCACGGCGACGTCATTGCTCACCAGCGCCTTCTCGTAGCGCGCGAACTGCGCGGTCACCTCCGTGAGCACTTCGGGCAGATCGACCTGCATCTTTTAAAATCCCCTCGGCGGCGGCGCGGAAGCGACGCCGGCGCGCTCGAGCGCGAACGCAACCCGCAGCGCGATATCTTCCCGCCAGGGTGCGGCGATGATCTGCACGCCGATCGGCATCGGCTGCAGCGGAACGGGAACGGCAACCACCGGCAGCCCGATGAAGGAAATCGGCTGGGTGTGGATGCCGATATTGGCGCGTACCGGCTGTTCGACGCCGTCGAGCACGAAGGTCGCCTGCCCGAGCTTTGGTGCGACGCCGGGCGTTGCCGGCGCGATGATGACGTCGACCGACTTGAACAGCTCCAGCATCTGCGCGCGATACCAGCGGCGGAATTTTTGCGCGCGGTCGACCAGCGGCGCCGGCACCATCGCGCCCGCCAGCAGGCGGTCGCGCACCGCCGGATCGAAATCGTTCGGCCGCCGGCGCAGGCGGTCAAGATGCAGCGAGGCGCCTTCTGAAGTGGTGATGACGTAAGCCGCGGCTCGGGCGCGCGCGGCCTCCGGGATTTCGACCGTTCGCGCGGCGTCGAGCGCTTTCGCAACGCGCGCCACGGCCTCAATGGCTTCGGGGAAAACGTTCTTCTGGAAATATCCGCCGGCGATCGCGATCCGCAGGCCATCGATATCCTGCGCTAATAGCGCGCTCACAGGCTCGGCCGGCCGCGTTGTGCATGCCGCATCGTCCGGGTCGGACCCCTGCATGGCGTCATAGGCCAGCGCCAGATCTTCGACGTTGCGCGCGAACGGGCCGAGATGGTCGAAGCTAAAGACAAACGGAAACGATCTCGCGCGCGACAGGCGGCCATAGGTCGGCTTCAGCCCAAAGATGCCGCAAAACGATGACGGCACCCGGATCGAGCCGTTGGTGTCCGAGCCCAGCGCTATTGGCACCAGGCCGCCGCCGACCGCGCCGCCGGAGCCGCCCGACGAGCCGCCGGTCATCCGCGTCACATCATGCGGATTGCGCGAGGGGCCGTCATGCACGTTCTCGCCGGTGAAGTCGTAGGCGTATTCGCCCATGTTGAGCGCGCCGACCAGCACCGCGCCGGCGGCCTCTAGGCGCTCGATCAGGGTGGCGTCGCGCGTTGCTGGTTTCAGTTCGCGGTTGATCTTCGAGCCGGCACGGGTCGGGAGCCCCTGCACGTCAAACAGGTTTTTGACCGCGAACGGCACGCCGGCGAGCGGGCCGGGATTTTTGCCGGCCGCGACCGCAGCATCGACCGCGCGCGCTTTCGCGCGCGCCCGCTCCGTGGTGACGTCGGTAAAGGAATTCAGGATCGGATCATGTTTGGCAATCCGCGCCAGCGCAGCTTCCGTCACGCTCAGGGCCGACAGCTTCCGGCCCTTCACGGCTTCTGCAATTTCCGAGGCTGACAGCCCGTCGCGCTCAACCGTCATGGCAAGATCAGGCTGCAAAGACACTGGCAGGCTCGGTTTCGTCTGACAGCGCGAATTCGTCGACCAGCCGCGCCAGCCTCAGCGACACCTCGAGATTGGCCTTGACCGCCGGCTTCCAGGCTTGCTCGACCGGCAGGCCCAAGGCATTGGCGACGGCGTCGATGTACTCGTCAAGCGGGTCAGCAGCCATTCTTCTCTCATCGGTAGCAGCGTTCAGTGAACCGGCAGCGGCGGGTGTGGGATCGCCGTCAGCAGCTCCTTTGTATAGGCATCCTGCGGATCACCCAAGACCCGTTCGGACGGCCCCTGCTCCACTATACGACCCGTCCGCATCACAATGACACGATCGCACAACAAGCGCACCACATTCAAATCGTGCGACACGAACAAATAGCTCATGCCCATCGACGTCTTGAGGTCTTGCAGCAGATTTAGCACCACCGCCTGCACCGACACGTCGAGCGCCGCGGTCGGCTCGTCCAAAATCACCAGCTTGGGGTGCAGCGCGATGGCGCGGGCAATACCGACGCGAGCCTTCTGGCCACCCGACAATTGATGCGGGAAACGATCGAGCAGGTTGACCGGCAGGCCGACCAGGCCGGCCAATTCCTCGCAGCGGGCGCGGAGCGCATCCCGACCCCTGATATCGCCGAGCTGCAGAAGCGGATCGGCGATGGCGCGCACCGCCGTGAAGCGCGGATTGAGGCTGTCGGTCGGGTCTTGAAACACCATCTGGATGCTCTTGCGCAGCGGCAGCCGCGCAAACGCATTGGGCAGGATGTTTCCGATCTCGTCGCCGTCGAAACTGATGCGGCCCGAGGTCTGGTCCAATAGCCGCATCACCATCATCGAGGTGGTGGATTTGCCACAGCCGGACTCACCAACCAGGCCAACGCTTTCGCCGTGGCCAACGCTAAAACTGATGCCGTCGACCGCGCGGAAGTTTTCGAGTTCGACCGGGGGCTTGCGCCCAAACAATTTACCGAGCGTGGCTGTCGCGCCCTGGCGCGGATATTCCTTTACGAGTTTTTCGACGAGGAGGAGGGGTTTTGCACTGTCGTCGCCCCCGGGCTTGACCCCGGGGTCCATCGCAATTGAAGAGTCCTGCGAAGAGGGATGGATGGCCGGGTCAAGCCCGGCCATGACGATCGGGGAGCGGGGCGAGGTTGGAGAGACCTGCGGAAGCGCGGCAGCCTCCTCCTCCGGCAACAGATCGCGCAAGGAGACGCCGAGCCGCGGCGTCGCGCGCATCAGCTTTTTGGTGTAGGCGTGTTCGGGCTTTGCAAAGATATCCGCCGATAAAGCGGTTTCGACGACGCGACCCTTCTCCATCACCACCACGCGATCGCAATAGGCGGCGGCCAATCCAAGATCATGCGTGATCAGGATGGTCGACATGCCCCGGCGCTTTGTCAGTTCGACGATCAAATCCATCACGGCTTTTTGCGTGGTGACGTCGAGGCCGGTGGTCGGCTCGTCCGCGATCAGAAGCTGCGGATTGCAGGCCAGCGCCAGCGCGATCACCACGCGCTGGCACATGCCGCCCGACAATTCGAAGGGATAGGCGTGATAGCGCTCGCGGGGACGGGCGATCTTGACCTGCTCCAAGGCCTCGATCGCCTTCTCGCCGCGATCGCCGACCTGTGACTGCTGCACATGCTGGCGCAGCACGTCCTCGATCTGGTCGCCGACTTTGCGGATCGGATTGAGCGCCGCGCGCGGGTTCTGGAAGATCATCGAGATTTCGCGGCCGCGCAAATCGCGCATCTGGTCTTCGCTGGCGCCCCTGACGTCGATGCCGGAAAACATCACCGCGCCCTCGGCGATTTTTCCGGCGCGGTCGAGAATCCGCATCACCGCGTAGGAAGTGACGGATTTGCCGGAGCCGGATTCGCCGACGATGCCGAGCGTCTCGCCCTTTGCGACCGAGATATTGACCTGCTGCACCGCTTTCACGATGCCGCGCCGGGTCGCGAATTCGACCGTGAGATCGTTGACGTCGAGCAGCGGCTGCGCGGTCATCGTTCGGTCCTCACGTCCTTCGCTGCGGATCGACGATGTCGCGGAGCCCGTCGCCGAGCAGGTTGAAGCAGAACACCGCGATCATCAGCGCGAGACCCGGAAACAACGCGATCCACCATTCGCCCGACACCATGAAGCTCGCGCCTTCGGCAACCATGATGCCCCATTCCGCGGTCGGCGGCCGCACGCCGAGCCCGATAAACGAGAGGCCGGCGGCGTTGAGGATGGCGTAGCCCATGGTCAGCGACATCTGCACGATCATGATCGGCATGATGTTCGGCAAGATGTGCACCAGAAGGATGCGAAACTCGCCATTGCCCGATAGCCTCGCCGCCTGCACGAAGCCGGCGCCACGCCGCACATTGGCTTCGGCGCGGGCGACGCGCGCATAAAGCGGAAAATTCACGATCGCGGTCGCGATGATGATGTTTTGCACGGTGTTGCCGAGCGCCGCCACAATGCCCATCGCCAGCACGAACAGCGGGAATGCCATGATGGTGTCGGCGATGCGGCCGACGATGCGATCGGTCCAGCCGCCGAAATAGCCCGCGGCAATGCCGGCAAGGCCGCCCATCAAGAACACCAGCACGACGGATGCTACCGCGATAAAAGTGTCGAGCCGGGTCGCCACAATGACGCGACTGAAAATATCGCGCCCCAATTGGTCGGTGCCGAACCAATGCGCCGCCGATGGCGGCTTCAGCGCCGCGGCGGTGTTGGACGTCAGGGGATCGTAGGGAACGACGTAGGGACCGAACAGCGCCGCGAAGACGATGACCACCAAAAGAGCGAAGGCGAACGCCGTGACGCGGTTCTCGCCCAGCACATAGCGCGTATGCTCGAAGATCGCGGCGAGACCCGAGGTGCGCGTGGGCGCAACAGGTTCAACGGCAGGTGCAACGGTGCTCATGCTTACCCCTCACCCTTCAAGCCTAACCCTTGGGTCGATCACGCCATACAAAATGTCGATCATCAGATTGAGCAGCACATACATGACCGCCATGGTGAGGACAAAACCCTGCACCGGCGCGAAATCCGACGAGATCAGGGCTTCCACCGCGTAGGAGCCGATGCCGGGCCAGGCGAACACTTTTTCCACCAGCACGTTGGCGCCGAGCAGGAACGAGAACACCATGCTCAGCGTGGTGATGACCGGTAGCATCGCGTTGCGGAAGGCGTAGGTGACAATTACGGTGCCGGGCGATAATCCACTGGCGCGTGCGGTGCGCACGAAATCCGACGACAAGACCGCCAGCATGGAAGCTCGCGTCATGCGCGCGATCGGCGCCAGCGAGAAGATCGCAAGCGTCAACGCCGGCAGGATCAACTGGCTGAGCGCGGAACGAAACACCTCGAAATCGCGGGCGATCAGCGCGTCGATCAGATAGAAGCCGGTGACCGTCGGCGGCGCGCTATAGAACACGTCGAGCCGGCCGAGCGGCGCCGGCGACCAGCCGAGCAGGAAATAGAAGACATAGACCAGCACCAATCCAGTGAAGAACACCGGCAGCGAGACGCCTGCCGTGGTCGTCACGCGGCAGAGATGGTCGATCCACGAGCCGGGTTTGGTCGCCGCGAGAATGCCGAGCGGTATCGCGATCACGATCGAAACGACAAGCCCGAGCAGCGTCAGTTCGGCTGACGCCGGCAGGCGATTGCGGATTTCGGTCGCGACCGGCTGGCCGGTGGTGAGCGAATTGCCGAAATCGCCATGCGCAAGGTCGACGGTGTAGTGGAAGAACTGCTCGATCAGCGGCTTGTCGAAGCCGAGCTTCTTGCGGATCTGCTCGATCGCCTCCTTGTTCGCGGCGGGGCCGGCGAAATACGCCGCGGGATCGCCGGGCAGCGCGCGGGTCAGGAGGAACGTCACGATGACGACCCCGATCAGGCTCGGGATCGCGAACATAAGCCGCTTGCCGATCAGGGTCAGCATGGAGCGCTCCCGCCACGGATTCGGTGAGCCCCCTCCCCCCTTGTGGGGGAGAGTTGGGGTGAGGGGTAGCCGAGAAGGCGGTGCCCGTGGCTACCCCTCACCCTGCCCCTCCCCCGCAAGGGGGGAGGGAATGAGAGAGCCGTGCTCTCCTCACTCCGCGCGAGAGACGGGAAAACCCCAGCCCAAGTGCCGCAAAGCCCGCTCACGGCGTTACCCCTTCACCAGCGCGCGATAATCGAGCCGGCGGTGGAACCAGTATTGATAACCCGAGATGTTCTTCTGCATCGCGACGTTGACGAAGGGCTGATACAGCGGAATCCGCGGGACATCCGCAAACGCCAGATCGACAAAACCCTTCACGTCGGTGTCGTAGGTCGACTTGTCGCCGGTGGCGGCGGCGTTGCGCGCGCCGTCGATCAATTTGTCCATCTCCGGCGACTTGTAGCTCATGGTGTTGAAGACGGAATTGTTGCCGTGATAGCACCAGTAGAAGAAATATTCGGGGTAATCGAGCCAGCCCGAGAACACGTTGGTGTAGAGCGGCATTTCCTTCTTGTTCAATTCGGTGCGCCAGTTGGCGCCGGGAATCTTGTTGATCGTGGTCTTGATCCCGATCTGCGCGAGTGACTCCTGCACCAGCACGCAGAGCGGCTCATTGACGCCGGCAAATCCGAGATCGAACGAGATCGTGGTCTCAAAACCGTCGGCGTAACCGGCCTCGGTGAGCAGGGCTTTTGCCTTGGCCATGTCGGTCGAATATTTGGTCGGCTGCGGCCACGCGACCTCGGTGACCTTATCGGCGGGCGCGCCGAACATCGGGTTGGCGAGCCCGAACAGCACCACATCCATGATCTTCTGGTACGGAATCGCGTAGGCTACTGCCTGGCGCACCTTCGGATTGTCGAACGGCGGCTTTGTCACGTTCATGCCGATGTACTGGATGCCGTTCGAGAACGGCAACGACACGATATTGAGCTTGCCGGCNGTCTTGAGCTCCTGAAAATCCTTGTATGGCAGTTCATAGGAGATGTCGGCGTCGCCGCGCTCCAGTAGCGCGCGGCGGTTGCCGGCCTGCGGCACCATCCGCCAGATCACGCGCTTGATCTTCGGCAGGGGACCACTGACCCACCCGTCATTGCGCTCCAGGATCACTTCGGTACCGGCGGTCCATTTTGTCACCTTGTAGGCGCCGGAGCCCGCGGTCTGCTGTTTTGTGTATTCGAGGCCCCAGGGGTCTTTCTCGCTGGCGTTCCTCTTGACCAGCTCCGAATTGACTACACAGGGCACGATCACGGCGAGATCGGGGATGGTCAGGCGGTCTTTTTTGGCGAAGTCGACACGTACTGTGTTGTCGTCGACGATGACAAACTGCTCGGGCTTTGTCAGCGAGCCCGCGCTCATCTGGAACGTCGGAAAACCGCCGACGCTGACCGCGCGGTCCAGCGACCATTTGACGTCCTTCGCCGTCACCGGCGCACCGTCATGGAATTTGGCGTTCTTCTTCAGTTTGAAGGTCACCGACATATCACTGAGGTTCATGTCTTCGGCGAGTTCGGGTTTAAACTTGTCGCGGTCGTAATACGGCACGCNGCCGGGACCGCTTTTCATCTCGTGGCTGATCAATCGGTCGTAGCAATTCCACGACACTTCATAGCCGGGCACGTTGGTGCCGACGCCGTGAATGTCGAGATTGTTGGGACCGCCTTCCGAGACGATCAGAAGCGTCTCCGAGCGCGCGTCGGCCTTGGCGGCGGACCAGATCGCGGGCGCGGGAACCATCGCACCAGCCGCAACCCCAGTGACGGATTTGAGGAAATCGCGGCGCTTCATGTGATGCTCCAATGCGCGAGGGGATCGGGCTGTGGAACAACAGTCGCAAGGTTCGTGCCAAACCTTAACGCAATGCTAATTGGCCTCTAAACAACTGACTTAGCTTCCAAATATTGAATCAACCGATGACGCCGCGCGGGGCTAGATTGCATACAAAGAAAGGCCTCTGCCTAATAAAAGCGCAACCATTTTGCGCGCCTTTTTCTTAAGCGTGGCCCGCGACCGAGCAGACGTCGGCGACTATCGATCCGGGTTGGCCCGCTCGAACGAACGCAACAGCCGGTTGCCGCGCTCGACCGCGGAATCCATCGCGGCNTGCGCNGATTTCTTGCCGGCAAAGGCGTGCTCCAATTCGTCGTCGATCACATCGCGAATCAAGACGAACGATCCNAGCCGAAGCCCCCGCGAATTTTCGGTCGGCGGTTTTAGGGTAATCTGCTCGATCGATATCGCGGTGCCGGGATTATGGTCGTAAAAGCCTTGCGCGCGGGTCAGATCGAAGGCGGCGCGGGTCACCGGCAGATATCCAGTGTTCTGGTGCCAGGCGGCCTGGACCTCCGGCTTCGACAAATAGCCGAAGAATTTTGCCACCCCTTTGTATTCGGCGGCCGACCGGCCGCGCAGCACCCACAGGGTCGCGCCGCCGATGATGGTGTTTTGCGGCGCGCCTTCCACGTCCGCCCAATACGGCAGCATGCCGTAGCCGACCGCGAATTTCGAATTGGCCTTGATATCGGCGCGCGTTGCCGACGAGCCGATGAAGATTGCGCACTCGCCCTTTTGAAACCGCGGCTCCGCCGAGGTCGCGCGGCCGCTATAGTCGAACGCTTTCGTGCTCTGCCATTCGGCCAATTGCGCTATGTGGCGCACCACGACCGGATTGTTGAAGTTGAGCACGGCATCGAGGCCGTCGAAGCCGTTGGCCCTTGTCGCGATCGGCAGATTGTGGAAGGCGGAAAAATTCTCGACGTTGATCCAGGACGGCCACGAGGTGGTGAAGCCGCAAGCAGCGCCCGATGCACGAAGCCGCTTTGCGGCGGCGCCCACCTCGGCCCAGGTCTTTGGCGCGATTTCCGGATCGAGGCCGGCTCCGCGGAACAGGTCCTTGTTATAGTAGAGGATCGGCGTCGAGGCGTTGAACGGGAATGACAGCATGTTGCCGGCGACGTCGGAATAATAGCCGGTCACGGCCGGAAGATAGGCGGCAGGCGAAAACGGCTCCTGCTCGTCCCGCATCAACTCGAACACCGGATAGATCGCGCCCCTTGCCGCCATCATGGTCGCGGTGCCGATTTCGTTGACCTGAACGATGGCGGGCTGGCTGCGCGAGCGAAACGCAAAGATCGCCGCCGTCACGGTCTCGGTATAGTTCCCCTTGTAACCCGGCACGATTCTGTAATCGGACTGCGAGGCGTTGAAATCCGCGGCGAGTTTTTCCAGTTGCCGGCCGAGCTCGCCCGACATGGCGTGCCACCACAGGATGTCCGTGGCGGCCTTCGCCGGGGAGACCAAATTAACCACGGCAACCGCGACGGCGAGCTGCAACAATCTGAAAGCCGATTTCACCATAAAAACATTTCTATCCTGCGGGGCGCCAAAACGCGATTTGGTGCGGGCCGCATCCTGATAGAACTCCCGGCCCTCGGTTGCAATCCGGCCGTGGGCCGCGGCACACCATTGACGAGGTCGACGGCGCTGTCAGGATAGATAGCTCTCGCCGGCCTCCGCCAAAAAAGCATTGAACCTTTTCTTCCCTCAGCAGACATCATCATAAGGGGATAGTTATCTGTGTACAGCCGCGCCGACCTTTCGCGGACCGTAACTCTCGTTGTCGCGCTGTGTCTCGCAGCGCTCGCCGC
>JGI12635J15846_10003462_pt1 | contig 13718 bp, 16 predicted proteins | sample BlaSpr_A8_OM2_M2_FD_15846 | JGI IMG/M metagenome (IMG submission 15846) | reverse complement strand
CCATCACGCGTTCGACGGCGATGTCCTGGTAGTAGCGGCTGGGATGGGAACCACCTTTGTCCTCGAAGGGTATTGCGGCAAAGCGGTCGCGCCATGCGTTCGCTTTGGCGAAGGTCAGGTTCCAGAGTTCGTCCGGCGTAGGGTATGTTGGAGTCTCACGTTCCTTGGCGGTTTCCATGTCGACGGCATAGATGCCTTGGCCGTTCGTACAATACGTATAGCGAATTTCCATCTTTCCGGCGTAATTCTTGGCCTGCGCCAAACCCTCGGTCAGCCCCTTATCCCATGCCTTGGCTTCGACGACGGCGAGCTTGGTGTTGCGATACTCCAGAACGTAATCCGCCCGGAGCGGGTTACCGTACCGTCCATGGCCTTCGATGCGGCCGGGAAAAATCATGTAATCGCGCCGGACGCGGCTGCCGTCGACCACGCCCCAGCCCGCCGCTTTCAGTGCGGGATCGATGTGCTCGGCTCTGGTTTCGGCTTCGTTCATTACAATTGGCCCGTGAAGGCCTGGTGCAACAGCGACTTCTTCAACGCCTCCAGCGCGTCGAGCTTCTGCCGGTAAATGGATTCTAGGCGTTGGGTTTCTTCCCTCAAAGAGTCGAAAGCATTAACAAGTTGCTCTGCCTCTTAAGAGGCGGCAGCAGAACCGGCAGTTCTTCAATAAGGCCCATATTCAAACCCGCCATAATCGCGCCTTTGGCACGCTTGGCCAAAAACTCCTGGGCCAAAGGATGGTAAAGAAAGTATGCATGGAGATACCCAGGCAAGCATTTGTTAGGATTCAGAGTGATACAGCATAGATGCTTGGTGTTGATCGTTGTCGGGATGTCATCGGGAACAATGGCGCAGCGGCCACAGGTGCCCATGATCGTGATCAAGACATCGCCAGGATGCACTCGGTATCGTTGAAGCTGCTGATATTTTTCAGGCGTGATGAATCTGTTTTTACCCCAACGAAACTCGTTAGCGACAGCGTTATCGATGCCCAGCACGGCGATGCCCTCGTCAACGAACTCGTCGTGCAAAAGCTGGCTGCCGAATGGCCCGGTGCGCATTGAGCCTTTCTGGGGTTTAGCGATTTCTGCGACCGTCGTCATTGCCCAGCATGATTGCTCCGACTGAGTAGAGCCGCCAAATCCAGAGCTAAAGAGTGCGCGGGCGTTTTGGAGGTTCTTTTCGGCGTTGGCTTTGGCGGTGGCGATGCCCGCAAACGCTTCGTCGAGGATGCCGACGATCCGCTGCTGCTCGGAGAGAGTAGTGAGGGAGACAGGAAGCTGTTCAAAGTGCCGGAGCCTCAGCGACTTCACCGTCGCACCCACCGCTACGCGCGGAAAATAATCGCAAAGATAATTTAAAAAATGATAAAGAAACTTCACTTCGATTTGTGGAGAAAAATCAAACAGCGCATACGCCCGTTGATGAAGGTCAAACTTACCGACGAAGTGTTTTGGGAGAAATTCCTTGCCTTCGCCTGGGATAATGAGAGCCTCGCAGTCGTACAAGTAACGCGAACTCCTTTTGATAATCCGTGACCGATCAAAGAATGCATAAGCTCCCTCTTCAACGGCGTCTTGGGTATCGGATTTGCCACTGCTGATGGAGCATAGCTGGCCCATCGGAATGATCTGCCAATCGTTCCTCATAGCAGCGCCTTAATGCTCGCTAGCACTTCCGCGCTCTCTGCGTCCAGCGCGGCAATCTCGTCCATGATTGCCTGCGGACTGCGATGCGCGATCTCCTCGCCGCCGTTCGGATTCTTCACAGAAAGATCGAAGGTAGATTTGTCGATGCCCTTAGCGTCAACGCTCCACGACTTGGGCGAATCTGTGAGTGTTTTTTGCAGCTTCACGAACTCGGCAAGATCATCATCGTTGAGCGGGTTGGTTTTTCCAAGATTGCGGCCGGGATCAAGCTGGTAATACCAGATCTTCCGCGTGGGCGCGCCTTTGTCGAAGAACAGCACCACCGTCTTCACGCCCGCGCCCTGAAACGTCCCGCCGGGGCAGTCAAGGATCGTATGCAGGGTGCAACTCTTCAAAAGCTCTTCGCGCAATTTCACGGAGGCGTTGTCGGTGTTCGACAGGAAAGTATTCTTTATGACCACGCCGCCGCGTCCTCCGGCCTTGAGCTTGGCCATGAAATGCTGGAGAAACAGGAACGCCGTCTCGCCGGTGCGAATGCGAAAATTTTGCTGCACTTCCGAGCGTTCCTTACCACCAAACGGTGGATTAGCCATCACCACCTCGAAGCGGTCTTTCTCCTGAATGTCGAAAACGCTTTCGGTGAGAGTATTGGTATGGGTGATGTTCGGCGCCTCAATGCCATGCAGGATCATGTTCATGATCGCAATTACGTAGGCAAGCGATTTTTTCTCCTTGCCGTAGAACGTGCGCTCCTGCAGTGTCTTTACGTCTTTTGTGGTGAGGTCTGATTTTCTCTTGAGGTACTCAAACGACTCGCACAAGAATCCCGCCGAACCGACCGCGCCGTCGTAGATGCGGTCGCCGATGCGCGGCTTCACCACCTGCACAATGGCGCGGATGAGCGGGCGGGGAGTGTAATATTCGCCGCCGTTGCGTCCGGCGTTGCCCATGTTCTTGATCTTGGCTTCGTAAAGATGCGAAAGTTCGTGCTTCTCGGTCTGGGAGCGGAAGCGCAGTTCGTCAATGTGGTCGATGATTTCGCGCAGGTTGTAGCCGCTTTGAATCTTGTTCTTGATCTCGCCGAATATCTCGCCGATCTTGTATTCGATAGTGTTCGGCCCAGTCGCCTTCTGTTTGAATTTGTGCAGGTAGGGAAAGAGTTTCGCATTTACAAAATCGCGCAGATCGTCGCCGGTTAAAGCCTTGTTGTGGTCGAGCTTGCCGTCCTTTCCCTTAGGCGCAGCCCAGTTCTCCCATTGATAGGCCTTTTCAAGAATGCGGCTGTATTTCTTCCCCTCGAACGCCGCATGGTTGGCCTTATCCTGCTCCAAATCCTCCAGATATTTCAAAAAGAGAAGCCACGAGGTTTGCTCGGTGTAATCGAGCTCGGTAGTGCAGCCCGCCTCTTTGCGCAGGACATCATCAATGTTTCTAAAAGCTTGCTCGAACATAATTTGAAATCAAACCCCAGGATTCTAACGTATGTCGTCATATCAGATAAAAAGGGCCACGGGTTTCCCCGTGACCCCCTCGGTCGGCACCATTATCTATCAGGGATGACTTACGAGGCATAGACCACTTTGGTGCCGGACGAGTTTGCCACCCCGAAGGCCGCCCGACCCAAACTAGCCAACCCAAATTATATTTGCTTTTTGTTCGCCCATAGTGCCATACTCCTCGACGGGAATTCTGGCGAACTCCCGACTTCTTTTCTCACAAATTAATTTCTCGCAGCGCTTAGACGGGACAAGTCCCGTCTCTACCGTCGCACCAAGCTCTGCTTCATCGGCGATTCGTTGCTGCCAATCAATTTGACGAAAGATTTCGACAAATAAATTTCGGGAAAGAAAATAAGAATTGTGGAAAAAATGACCAACGTCGGCGGCATTGTAAACTTGCAACATGGCATTGCGCTCCTCTGGTTCTGGCAATCTTTTCTCATCTCTGAATTCATCCGCGGCAAAAGCCTCTACGCCGAAAGCGGCCGCCGCTCACACTGCTCACGTCGATGGCGGAGCGCGCGGCAACCCAGGTCCCGCGGGTTATGGCGTTTCCATTCAGGATGCAGCGGGAAAACCAGTAGCCGAGTTGAGCGAATATCTCGGCCACCGGACGAACAACTATGCGGAGTATCAAGGCCTGCTCGCAGCCTTGCGTTATGCCGCCGAAAAGCAGATTACCGCGCTGAAAGTTGTCAGCGATTCGGAACTGATGGTGCGGCAGATGAAGGGGATATATAAAGTGCGGCATCCGGAGTTGCGGAAGTTATACGATGAGGCGCAGCAACTGGTTCGCAAGTTGGAGCACTTTGAAATCCGCCACGCCCTTCGCGAACATAATCAAATCGCCGATCGCCTGGCCAATGAAGCGATGGACAAAGGACGATAAACTCAAAAGACTCTGAAAGCCTCACTCTCCCGCCGAATGATCGTGCACGATCTTCCATCCTTCGGGAAACTTACGGAAAATAAGCGTGAACAGCCCATGCGGCTTCTTTCCATCTGACATCGTTAGATGAAATTCGCCGCGAACAAACGCCGCATCTGGGCCCAGCATTTCGACACGCAGATTAGCGAATTCCAGCCGGCCCATCTCGTGTCCAGCGCCCTGATACGCCTTCTTGTAACGCTCAAGCGCCGCCTGCCAACCCTTCGACTCGCGCGCTCCTGAAAAAAATGTCAGCTCCGGCGAGTTCCAGTATCCGGACATGAAACCTTCAAGATCCTTGCGGTTCCACGCGGCCTGCTGCCCTTCAATCACTTTGCGGATGGCAAGGACCGGATCGTTGGCATCCTGTCCGCTGCTTGAGATGCCCAGCGCGGCAATTACTCCCAGAAACAAAAATAAATCACGCATAGTTTCTCCGTGACTTCAAGAATGCATGATAACTGCTTTCTGAAACTTGTCAGGATGTGAAAACGGAACGAGGATGGTCCAGGCAAATAACGTAACGCCCAACACTTTCTGTAGAGACGGGGCTTGCCCCATCTCTAAAGTGTGATCACCGCTTACAGGGGCTTGCCGGCGAGAAAACGACGATCGCCAAAAGCGATGCCTTGTTACACACTTTTCAGCGCAGAGCGTACCTGACTTTAACAATTTTACGCGCGAGTTTTTTTCGAAGCCGCAGCCGCTTTGGCCTTCACCGTCTCCCATGGACGCTTCGGCCGTTCGACCGCTGGCTTATCACGATCTTGAACGCGATCGTATTGGTACGACTCGCTGACCGTGCCGAGCGATTCGTTGTACAGGCTGGGCAGACCGAGAGCTTCTTTCAGTTCCTCGGAAAACTGCTGCAGCGCCTTCAGGTGATCAGCGGTCGCCGGAATTTCCGCCTTTGATGTCTTCAAGAATTGCTGGTAGCCGCGATTGACCAACTTCGAAATTTCGCTTCCAACCATGTATCCGGGGTACGCAAAAATCTTCACGCCACCATCCTCCGTCTTCTGGATGGCCGCCGAGCAGTTGTACTTCCTCAGAAACACGCGCGTTTGAGTTCCCGGAGCTTCAATCAGGTCAAAGCCATGATCGCGCAGCCAGCTGACTGCGTCTTCGTATGTTCGCTGTTCAATCTTCGCTGTCATTTATAAACTCGATTCTTGGCGCACGTCATTAGATGTAGATGCGGTGTTCGCGGTTTCGGTGGAACCAAACCCGCGTCTCGGGAATCTAATGACACCGGAATACAGCAACGCTAGTATAGATATACCTTTTTACGATTGGATACACGTTACCCTAGTCACTAGGGCATCGAATTTCAAATGGCATCCACTGCTTCCGAATCCGCGCCCCCACCCAGCCCAGCGCCGGCAAACTCCACGCCAGGCCGCGGCGAGGCTGTGCTGGCTCAGATCGGCAACACTCCGCTGCTGTCGCTCGCTGCGTTGATCAGCCAGTTTCCCAACGTAGAACTTTGGGGCAAGGCCGAATGGCATAACCCCGGAGGGTCGGTTAAAGATCGAGCGGCTGCTCGCATTGTTATTGAAGCGCGCCGCTCCGGCCAACTCGGTCCCGGAAAAATCCTGCTCGATTCCACCAGCGGAAACACCGGCATCGCTTATGCCATGCTGGGCGCGGCTCTCGGCTTCCCAGTCACGCTCTGCGTTCCCGAGAATGTTTCGCCCGAGCGAAAACGCATTCTACAGGCATACGGAGCAAATATCATCTATACCGATCCCGCCGAAGGCTCCGATGGCGCCATCAAGATCGCGCGGCAATATGCGGAACGCCATCCTGATCTCTATTTTTACGCGGACCAATATTCGAACGACGCCAACTGGCGCGCGCATTACGAAACTACTGCAAACGAAATCTGGCAGCAGACGCAAGGGCGCATTACGCACTTCGTCGCCATGCTCGGAACCACCGGAACATTCGTGGGCGCGACGCGTCGCCTGAAAGAACTGAATCCCAAAATTCGCTGTATCTCGCTGCAGCCCGATTCCGCCTTTCACGGCATTGAAGGAGCGAAGCATTTGCCTTCGGCCATCGTGCCGCGTATTTACGATCCATCGCTGGCCGACCAGAACATTGAGATTTCGACCGAGGCGGCGCATGCGATGGCGCGACGCCTCGCGCGGGAACAGGGACTGCTGGTGGGAGTTTCTGCCGCGGCTGCTATCGTAGGAAGTTTGCAAATTATTGAGACGCTGAAAAAAGAGCAGCGCGCAACTATTGTCACGATCCTCTGCGATTCCGGCGAAAAATATTTGAGCGAGAGATTCTGGAATGAAGAATAATTGCAGAGGTAAGAGGTCAGATTGCAGAAGTAAGTCCGATAACGCTCAGCGATTTACTTCTGCAATCTGACCTCTAACCTCTAACCTCTACCTTTAGCCATGCTCAAGCTCTCACCATCTGATTACGCCGCCCTTCGCCAACATGGAGAAGAAACCTATCCTCATGAATGCTGTGGCGTTCTGCTCGGGCACTTTGAGGACGACGGCTCGAAATCCGTGTCCCGCGCCGCTCGCTGCGGCAACACGCGCGAAGATTCGCCTCACAATCGATATCACATCGACCCGAAGGAGTTGATCCGCATTCAGCGCGAGGGTCGCGAGCGTGGTGAAGACATCGTCGGCTTCTATCACTCGCATCCCGATCACCCCGCGAAGTGGTCTGTTACCGATCTTGCGGAAGCCCACTGGTTCGGCTGCTCTTATGTAATTACCAGCGTGGAAAAAAGGAAGGCCGTCCTCACAAATTCATTTGAGCTGACTGGCACCGACGAAAGCAACAAGAAGTTTGCAGACGAAAAAATTGAAGTCATCTAGAAGTAGGCGCGCAATGGAGCGACGGGCGTCCCCGCCCGTCCACCACCGATTGTCATTTCCTTGTCTTTCCCCCCACTTTGCATCTTTGCCTGTCGCCATAGCATCTTTATCTACATGCCCCAGATACAGATACCGTCTCCGCTTCGTCAATATTCGGGTAAGCAGGCCTCCGTCGAGGTTCCGGCAAAAACCGTAGGCGAGGCCCTTGATGGCCTCGTCTCGCAGCACCCTGAACTGAAGCGGCACCTTTATACCGATGAGGGCAAGCTGCGCGCCTTCGTGAATGTTTATGTCAACGACGAAGACATGCGCTATCTACAGAAAGAAGCAACCAAGCTTCAAGACGGTGATACCATTTCCATCGTGCCGTCGATCGCCGGCGGCTACTAAGAATTTATGGCTACGCTTTCTGAACTCAAACCGATTGACGCCAAATCCGAAGCGGTTCTAAGCAACGACGAAATCCTGCGCTACTCGCGCCATCTCATCATGCCCGAAGTGGGCATGGCAGGGCAGCAGAAGCTGAAAGCGGCGAAGGTGCTGTGCATAGGAGCCGGCGGCCTCGGCTCTCCGCTCGCGCTGTACCTGACCGCGGCGGGCGTTGGAACGCTCGGCATCGTCGACTTCGATGTCGTCGATTACACCAACCTGCAGCGCCAGATCATTCATTCTACCGCCGACGTTGGCCGCAAGAAGTTGGACTCGGCCGCCGACAAACTAAAAGCAATCAATCCCTTTGTGAATCTGCGCACTTTCGATACGAAGCTGACCAGCGCCAACGCTCTCGATCTCTTTCGCGATTTCGATATCGTGGCCGATGGGACTGACAATTTCCCAACGCGCTACCTTGTCAACGACGCCTGTGTCCTGACAGGCAAGCCGAATGTGTATGGATCTATCTTCCGCTTCGAAGGCCAAGCCAGCGTTTTCGCGACCGAAGAAGGCCCGTGCTATCGCTGCCTTTACCCGGAACCGCCGCCGCCCGGCCTCGTTCCTTCCTGCGCCGAAGGCGGAGTTCTAGGCATCCTTCCCGGACTGGTAGGCGTGATTCAGGCGACCGAGACTATCAAGCTGATTCTTGGCCAAGGCGATTCTCTTGTTGGACGACTGCTGCTCGTCGATGCGCTGGGCATGAAGTTCCGCGAGTTGAAGTTGCGCAAGAATCCCGATTGCCCGGTTTGCGGCACTCATCGCACGATTACGAAGTTAATTGATTATGACCAGTTCTGCGGTATCCGCGGAGTTGAATCGGCGCCCCAAGGAGCAACGGAAGGAAAGATGGCTGAAATTTCGGTGGAAGAATTAAAAAAGAAGCTCGACAACAAAGAAGATATTTTCATTCTCGACGTACGCGAACCGCACGAATACCAGATATGCAATCTGAACGGACACCTCATTCCCCTCAACGATCTCCCGAAGCGCGTCGGTGAACTCGATTCCAGCCGCGAGATCGTAGCCCACTGCAAGATGGGCGGACGCAGCGCCAAGGCGGTCGCATTCCTTCAACAGTCGGGATTTAAAAAGGTCAGCAATTTGACCGGAGGAATTAACGCGTGGGCCGAGCGCGTCGATCCTAAGATGCCCAAGTACTAGCCGGAACTAATTAAGTCGTAAGAGGTACGGCGTAAGAAAGAAAATCGTAAGACGGGACATCAAAGAGCTTCGGGCTGCGAGCGTGCTGAATGCGATCGCTTACAGCTCGTGGCCCGAAGCTCGAAGCTCTATTAGTGAGTCAGCTACTTACCCCCGGTCATTTCCGCTTTGTCAGTGGTTCCAATCGCGAGCGCATATTTCTTCCCGGCGAAGCGCACTTCGGACACTGCAGCTTTTCCGCTGGCGCGATCAACTACTGCGGAGTCATAGCTCGATGCTTGATCGAGCGATACAAGCTTGGCCGAAGTTTTGGCAACTTCCTTTTTGCCCCGCATGAAATGCACTTCTACGTCAGATCCCGTTCCGTCCCAGCGCAATTGATATTCGCCAGCAGAGAGTTGCTGGCCATTCACTTCGACGTTCTCACGGATCAGCATCGATCCCTTATTGCCTGCGAATGCGCTGGACGCCAGTAACACAGCCACGCCTAACACAACAGTCTTCGCCAGGTTACTTACCGCCAGATGATTCGATTTCATATGCTCCTTCGCTTTCTATCCGGGATTGCCGGATACGGGGCGGCTGGTGATGGTTGGCCCGACGGAGGGCTTGCGTTTTTGTGCCAAGGTCTTACAATGCGCATGTCAGGGTGACGCGAAAAGACGCGGGTTCACACTCGTGCTTTTTACTGGACCCGGCGCATCCAGGGCCGCCAAACCATGCCTGCGCCAGTCCTGTCACCCTGCAAATTCTTTTGAGCAGATCGAGATCTCTCTCTACCCCACTAGGTTCGCTATCAGGTACGAAACTCTGTTTGAGTAAGTTCCAGATTTTTTGCGAACGTTTTTAGTTACGAGCATGCGTATTGGACGCGGTGGGTCGTATCGCGTTAGCAAAGTAGAACGGGCTTTTAATTGGAGTAACAGCGCCGAACTGTTTTGTTTGGAGTTCTAGCTTCTCGCGCAGAAACAGCCGATTGTCTCGCTTGGAAAACAAGACTACAGTGCAGCACCGTCTAACACCCAACAAGTAAGATATTAGGGACGAAGAACGTCGGCGATTACCTGAAGCACCAAAACAACCAGCCATAGAGCTGACATTCTCTTTCCGTTACCTTCCGGCGTAGTTGACTTCGCGGTAAGCAGAAACGCAGTGGACAACGTAGCACCGACAATAAAGTCAACCAGCGTCATTTTCGCGCTCAATGAAAATGGTCGATGCCAGCGATAATGGCGATAATAGGCTGCTGTAATTCCAACCATGAAAATTGCAAGCGTGAAGCTAAAAGTCGCAGTCACCATGCGCTGACTGGGTGCGTAGCGCGGTCGAGATGGAATCCCTTCGAACATAGCAATGGAAGTTTAGCCGATCTTCAGCACGATCTTGCCGTAATTCTTGCCTTCCTTCAGTAGCGTGTACGCCTCTCGCGCCTGCTCAATTGGAAAAACGTTCCCAATCACGGGATGAAGTTTCCCGGCTGCGATCCATTCCGAAAGCTGCTTCCATGCGGATTGCATCAACGGCTGGTTCCCGCTCAAATAAGAAAGCCACAGCCCGTGGACGCTGGCGCCTTTCGCGTAGAGAACTCGCGTGTCGAGTTGGGGAGTTTCGCCAGTAGCGGCGCCGTAAACGATAACGCGCCCAAAGTCGCGCAGGCATTTGACGCTCTTCGCCACGTGTTCACCGCCCAGCATTTCAAATACCGCGTCCACCCCTTCTCCGGCAGTTAGCTCCTTGATCGCATCGACATAATCGCGCTGCTTGTAGTTAATGCCATGCTGCAGGCCGAGTTCCCGCACCCGTGATAGCTTGTCCTCGGAAGAAGAAGTGCCATACATTTCGATGCCTAGAATTTTCCCAATCTGCACCGCAGCAGTACCAACTCCGCCAGCGACGGCGTGAATTAAAACGCGTGCGCCCGACTTGCCGTGTGCATTGTCGAGCAAGCCCGCCTTCCAATAAGCGAAGTAAGCCGTGAAAAAGTTAACGGGAAAAGCTGCGGCCTGTTCGGCGGTCCAATTCTCCGGAACGCGCCACACGAGGTTGCGATGCGCCACTGTCTTTTCCGCAAACGCTGCCCACTGCGTGTAACCCATCACGCGGCGTCCGATGGCGCCATTGCTGGCCACTTCGCGCCCGGAGAATTCACGACCAGCGGTGAGCGGCGGCGGGGGCGTGCCGGCGTATCCGCCCTGCGTGGTCATGAGATCGGCAAAATTCAGGCCGCCCGCTTCAACTTTCACTAAAACTTGCTCGGGCGTGGGAAGAACATCCGGAACTTGCTGCAATTCCAAAACTTCAGGGCCGCCGAAACGTGCGATGACCAGCGCTTTCATAACAAAAGTTTAACAGGCTACTCATGGAGCGACGGGCGTCCCCGCCCGTCCACACGAATGATCGCAGAACGGCGACTCCACTCAATAATTTATCCAGTACCCGGAGTTTGCTTTCCGCATCTATAATGTTGATCGAGTTTCCGATCCTCCTAGCCTGAAGGATTTTCTGGTTTCGAGGACGAGGGTTGCGCCACTTTCATCGACGCAATCCGAGGGCGCGGATGGAAACGTCCCCGCCTCCCGTGTTTGGAAAGGAAACGCTCGCTGGGTCACTCCTGCCGGTGTTTCTGTCGCTGAACGCCTTCAACGCAGATGTCAACGAAGATGCCGAACCTGACTGACCATTTCGGGCGCTCGATTCACGATCTGCGGATCTCCATTACCGACCGCTGCAACTACAAGTGTGTCTACTGCCGCACCGGCAACAACGGCGCTGCCTACGCCGAGCTTCCATTCGCAGATTATCTTCGTATGGCGCGAATATTAGTCGGCCTCGGTATCACGAAGGTCCGTCTGACCGGAGGCGAACCGCTTCTGCGCAAAGGCATCATTGAGTTTGTACGCGACCTCTCGAAGCTACGAACGTTGGAGGGCAAGAAGCCCGAAATTGCGCTAACCACAAACGGGCATCTGCTGGCAGAAATCGCGCAGCCTCTAAAAGATGCTGGACTCGATCGCGTCACCGTGAGCATGGATGCGGTAGATGCGGAACGGTTCGCTCGCATCACCCGGGTTCCCAATGGATTCGAAAGCGTTTTGGCCGGCGTGCGCGCATCGAGGCAGGCGGGGCTCGATCCGGTAAAGATCAACTGCGTGCTGCTGCGCGGATTCAATGAAGATCAAATCACCAACTTCGGAAAGTTCTCGCGCGAAGAACATGTGGTGGTGCGCTTCATCGAGTTCATGCCGCTCGAAGAAGATCGCGTTTGGACGCCTGAAATCGTAGTCACCCTGGATGAAATTCTTGCGCGCATGGCGGAGTTTATGCCGCTCGAAGAGATTCCCCACGCGCGCAGCGAAACAGCGCGGCGGTATCGCTTCCCTGATGGCATCGGCGAGATTGGAATTATCGCTCCCGTGTCGCATCCCTTCTGCGGCCACTGCAGCCGAATTCGCCTCACCTCTGACGGCAAACTGCGAACATGTTTATTTTCGGTGTGGGACCATGACCTGCACGAGTTAATGCGGCGTGGCGCGAGCGATGAGAAGCTTTCAGAATTTATCGTCAAAGTTGTAGAGAAGAAGGAAGAACGCCATCACATTGGAGAGCCCGGCTTCGTTCCCGCTTCACGGACAATGGTCCATATTGGCGGCTAGACGTTTCGCGGCTAGACGTTTCGCAGTTAGATGATTCGCAGCCAGACGTTTGCAGTTGAGACGCAAACTCCACACGATATCTTTCCTATACCCACTCTCCTCGTAAAGGCTTCCAACAGGTTGCGCCTGTTTTTGGGTGGCGCAGCGGTTCACCGCTGCAATCGCGGGTCCTGTTTTCAGCTCGGCCTTGACCGCTGAGGTAGGACTTCGCTGCGCATAGAATTTGACCCTTTTAAACAAGCATAGTAACCAATACAGATTTCGGCAGGTTACTTCGTGAGCCTAAAGTCCCAGCCTCCATCGCCGATGGGAACATTAGGAGGTTCTTACAAATGGTTAGTCCAGTAAGTAATGCAGCTCCAATTCAACCACAGCCACCAGTTCAACAGGCGGCAGCAGCAGCGCGCCAACCAGTGACATCAGCGCCTCCAGCCGCCGGGAAACCGCAGCCCGCCGCCACGGATACCGTGACAATCAGCCCCGCGGCTAAACAGCTGCAGGAATTAACCGAGACTTCGGTCCAAACCGCGCAGGAAGCAAGGGGCGGGGACGTGCAAGCACAGAAACTGCAGGCGAAAGAAGCCGCTGACGCGAAATAATTTCAAGTCCATTGAAGTGAAACCAAATCAACAGGACTAAATCGATAATTTGCAGAACCGGGAGCTCCCTAATTTCTGGCTTTGGCCAGGAGGGAACCCGGCTTTTTAGTTCGTGGCAATCTTGTCATCCTGACAATAAGAATAAGGTTGATGACAATTAGGATAAATACTAGTAAAAAGAATCGTACTTAGTAACCATCCAGCCAGAATCCTTCTTTTCTTCAGTCACGGAAAATAAATCCTTGTAAGTTGCGTCGTGGCTGGCGTTGCTAAAGCGCTCGCCTTTGTAATGGAGAATCACCAGCGGCGGCGCGTCTTCCCATTCCACTATGCGCCAGGAAATCAGCGGATGCTGTGCTTCCGACGCGCATAAAAAGTCGGCGCGCTTCTTGCGATAATCTCGTTCCCATTGAGCTAGTAATTTGCGGCAATCACCGTCACGCATCTCTGAGATGAAGCTGTTGGCGGTGCGTTCGACAGTCCGGTCCCGCAGCGGGTTCATGGTAATACTGATTGGCATCCGGGTCAGGGAATCGCGCTCTTCGGATCGCGATAACACCGGCGGCTGATTGCTAAGCCAGTAGAGATATCCGAAAAACACGATCACCAGCAGGCTGGCCGAGCCGATCGCAATCGCGAGATGGGTGCGAGAAACCTGCATTGGAGTAAGTTTGGCGGCGAGGCCCGGTGAAGGCAAGATTACTTCAGATACATCTGCAACTAGGCGGAAAGGTTGGAGCTGTTCATTGCAACTTGGTGCCGAGTTTCGCTCGGCTAGACGAGCGAGGCGCTCGTCTCCACACTAACCTAGCTGGTTTGTGTTTTCCAAATTGGCGGCGTATATTTAGTGATGAATACTGTTGTGTCGTAGTTCCAGGATTGGCGGAGCACACCAGTGGGCGAAAGCCCACTTTTTACTTGGGCCAATCATCTGATGAGCTGTTGCAACGG
>JGI12635J15846_10003461_pt1 | contig 13723 bp, 8 predicted proteins | sample BlaSpr_A8_OM2_M2_FD_15846 | JGI IMG/M metagenome (IMG submission 15846) | reverse complement strand
GCGACGGCGGCCCGCAGGTGAACATGACCTTCCCGGGGGGCGTCTCGCCGCTCGACCCCGCGAGCACGCTCCCGGCCGGCGGACGCTATCAGGAGTTCTCGCAGATCGATCAGCCGTATTCGCGCTACACCAATCTCACCAGTCTGGATTTGAGCTACGACTCGGGCTTCGCGACGGTCTCATCGACGAGCTCCTACTACACCACCACGGGCAGGACCGTCGAGGATCAGAGCTACAACCTTGCCGGCGTGGACGGGGGTGGATATCTGCCGTATTACGGCGGCATCCCGACGAACCCGCGCTTCGTGTTCGCCCAGTTGTTCGCCGATACCGAGCACACGTTCACGCAAGAATTGCGTCTGGTCTCCAAGACCGACCCCGCGAGCATGTTCGATTATGTGGTCGGCCTCTTCTACGAGAATCAAACCCGGGTCGGCAACTGGTACATCGCCAATCCCGGCTCGCCCGAGCGTGCGCTGGCGCAGGGATGCACGGGCCCGGTCTACTACGGCGCGCCTTTTCCGAATTGCCTGCTCACCAGCGGCCCCAACGATTTCACCTTTCAGCAGACCGATACGCAGACCTTTCAGGACCGCTCGGAGTTCGGCGAGCTGACCTGGCATTTCCTCGAGCACGGCCAGATCACGGTGGGCGCGCGGCACTTCCAGCAGGACTTTTCCGATGCGCAGCTGTATCTCGACTACACCTTTCCCACCGATCTGCCGCCGACGCCGCGCTCCCAGCCCGCCTCGAAGACGGTGGGCAAGGTGAATCCCTCCTATGAGTACAGCAAGGACCAGTACGTCTATGCGCTCTGGTCGCAGGGCTTTCGCCGCGGCGGCGCGAATGCCGTACCGTACTCGGGGATCTACAAGGAGAGCCCGCTGCTCAGGCAATACGCGCCCGACACCACCAACAACTACGAGGTCGGCCTCAAGGGCCGCTTCGAAAACGGCTTGAACTATACGGTGGACGTGTTCGACATCTACTGGGACAAGCCGCAGATCTTCGCGAGCCTGCCGTCGGGCAATCTCGCCGTGTACAACGGCAATACCGCCCAATCGAAGGGGTTCGAGTTCGAATCGAGCGGCCCCCTGGGTATCAGGGGATTCGGCTACACCGTGGGCTTCGCCTACGTCGATGCGAAGCTCACCAGCGATTTCTCGCTACCCGCGAACAATGGTCTCGGTGTGATCACTCCCGGCGAGCTCACCGGCAAGGCGGGGGAGCAGCTGCCGGGAAGCCCCAAGACGAGCGCACAAGCCACCATCAGCTACACCGTGACGCCGGTGCCCGACTATCAGATGGTGCTCGCGCTCAACAGCACCTACCGTACCCCGGTGAAGTTCGCGCTGGCGCCGACGCTCGGCGCAACGACGGTCGGGCAGAGCACTTCCTTCCAGACCGTGAATCTCTCGGCGACCCTCAATCATCGGCCCTGGTATGCGATCGCGTATGTCAAGAACCTGCTCGACAAGGAAGAAGTTCTGGTGCCTCCGCCGCAGCCGGATGAGCTCAACAACCTGACCAACGACGTGATCGTGAATCACCCGCGGGAAATCGGCCTGCGGCTCGGCTATAAGTTCGGATCCGAGTAGCCGCCCGCGCTCATCTCACGCCGGCCATCCACCGCTTGAGGAGCGGCGTCAGGACCAGCAGGACCAGCCCGCCCGCGGCGCCCCAACCGAACATCCTCAAGAAATATCCCGGCAGCGAGGCGAGGGTGGTAGCTTCGCTGCCGGCCGCGAACAAACCCGCGAGATTGTTGCCGAGCGCGAGCGACAGGAACCACACTCCCATCACCTGGCCGGCGAAGCGCGGCGAGGCGAGCTTGGTCATCGAGGACAGTCCCACGGGCCCGAGGCACAGGTCGCCGCACATCTGCACGAAATAACAGGCGATGAGCCACGTGGGAAGCACTTTTTGTCCGCCAAGCACATAGGTGGATGCTTCATACATCACCAGAAATCCCGCGCCCATCAGGGTGAGCCCGACCGCGAACTTCAACGGAACCGAGAGATCGCGGCCGCGCCGCCCGAGATGGATCCAGAGCGCGCTGAACAGCGGGGCGAGCAACAGGATGTAGACGGAGCTGATGCTCTGAAACATGCCCGCGGGTATCTGCCAGCCGAGGATGCGGCGGTCGGTGTAGCGCTCGGCGAACAGGGTAAGCGAAGTGCCGGTCTGCTCCTGCCCGGCGTAATATACGGTGGCGGCGACGAACAGCGCGAGCATGACGTATACGCGGCTCCTCTCGATCCTCGTCAGGCCGGCGAAGAACAGGAGATACGCGAAGTAGGCCGCCGCGAGCAGCGCGATCAGCCAGGAACTCGCGAGAGCCATGGACGCGGGATCGAGAGCAATGCGGCCGCTGAGCGCGAGCGCGGCCAGGAGCAGCACCGCCGCCGCGACGGCGATGACCGGCCGCCATGCGCGCACGTCGGTGTTGACCGGCGTAGACAGATCGTCACGGCCCAAGTGACGGCGCGTCGCCAGAAACTGCGCGAGGCCGAACAGCATCCCCAGCGCGGGCAGCGCAAAGCCGGCGTGCCAGCCGAAGCGCGCCGCGCAGAGCGAGACCAGGATCGGGCCGAGCAGTGCGCCCACGTTGATGCCCATGTAGAACAGCGAGAACCCCGCATCGCGGCGCGAGCCGCCCTCCGGATAGAGAGTCGCGACCAGCACGCTGATGTTGGGTTTGAGCAGACCCACGCCGAAAGCGATCGCGGTCAGGCCCAGGAAAAAAATCTGCAGCATCCCCGAGGCGAGCAGCGCGCTGCCTCCCATGATGAGCACGCCGCCGCAGACCACGGCGCGCCGCGCGCCGATGAGACGATCGGCGATCCATCCGCCGAACAGCGAGAGCAGGTAGGACGTGGCGACGAACAGGCCGTAGATGGAGTTCGCCGCCCGATCCCCGATGCCGAGCCCTCCCTGGGCCGCAGCCGTGACCATGAACAGCACCAGGATGGCGCGCATGCCATAGTGGCTGAAGCGCTCCCACATTTCGGTGAGGAACAGTGTCGTCAGGCCGCGCGGGTGGCCGAAGAGAGTCGCATCCGGCGGAACGGCCGGCGTCGCCGCTGCACTGGATGAGGCCGCGGCGCGATCCTCGATCACAGATCCTTGACCAGCCTCAAAGCGTCGAAGATGGCAGCGTGCGTGTTGCGGCCCGCGACAGCATCGCCGATCCTGAAGAGTTGAAACGCGCCGTTCGGGTTGTTGCATGCCGCCTGCGGCAGACCCGCGAGCAGCCGGCCATGATCCACTTCGCCGAGGTTGACGGATTGCGGCTTGAGGGAAAAATAGAGGGCATCGTTCGGTAGAGTTCCGTGATTCACGACGACCTGATCGATATGGCGTTGCTTGCGCACGCCGCAGTAATCGCTTCCCACCGTGGCGATGAGCTGCCGCCCGTCCCGTCCGACCTCCTCGAGACGGAATGTAACCGTGAACGTAACGTCCAACTTCTGCAGGCTGCGCATGTACGGTACCAGGCTCATGGACATGATTTCAGGCGCAAACAGCCTGTCCGGGGTCATGATTTCCAGTCTCGCTCCGCTCGCCGCGATGATCTCGGCCGCCTGCAGGGCGGNGTGGTCGCCGGCGTCGTCGAAGAGCAGCACGTCACGGCCCGGTTGCACCCCGCCCGAGATGATGTCCCAGCTGGACACGACCAGCTCGTTGCCGGATTTCAAAATCCCCGTGTGCGGTAAACCGCCTGTCGCGACCAGGACGACGTCCGGCCTCTCGGCCAACACGTCGTCCGCCTCGGCCCACGTCTCGAAGCGGAACCGCACGCCGCGGGCGGTACACCGCGCCATGCGCCAATCGATGATGCCGATCATGTCGCGCCGGCGCGGGCTGCGCGCGGTGAGGCGCACCTGACCACCGGGTTGTCCGGCCGCTTCCAGCACCACGACCTCATGGCCTCTCTCGGCGGCGACCCGGGCGGCCTCGAGCCCCCCCGGCCCGGCGCCGACGATCAACAGCTTGCGTTTGACCGCCGCGGGCGCAATCTCGTGCGGCATGACCAGTTCCCGGCCGGTCGCCGCGTTGTGGATGCAGTGGGCCGCCCCGCCCTGATAGATCCTATCGAGGCAGTAATTCGCGCCGACGCAAGGACGAATCCGGTCCTCCCGTCCCTCCATCACCTTGCGCACGATGTGTGGATCGGCCAGGTGCGCGCGCGTCATGCCCACCATGTCGAGCTTGCCCGCGGCAATCGCGTGCCGCGCCGTGGCGATGTCCTGGATCTTCGCGGCGTGGAAGGTGGGAAGCCCGGTTTCCGCCCGGATCTCGCCCGCAAAATCGAGATGCGGCGCACTCGGCATGCCCTGTATGGGGATGACATCGGTCAGCCCGGCGTCCGTGTCTATGTGTCCTCGTACGACGTTGAGAAAGTCGACCAAGCCGCTCGCCTTCAGCCGCCGCGAGATCTCGAGGCCGTCGTGCTTGGTCAAGCCGCCCTCGACGACCTCATCGGCGGTATAGCGGATACCGACGATGAACTCCGGCCCGACACGCTCGCGAACGGCGCACAGCACCTCGAAGGTGAAGCGCAGGCGGTTGTCGAGCGAGCCGCCGTACGGAGCGTCCAACTCATTGGTGAGCGGTGACCAGAACTGATCCATCAAGTGTCCGTACGCCTCGAGCTCGATACCGTCGAGGCCCGCCGCTTTCATGCGCTCGGCGGCATCCGCGTATTCCTTGACGATGCGCCGAATATCCCAATCCTCGATCTTCTTCGGGAAGGCGCGGTGCGCCGCTTCCTTGCGATGAGAGGGTGAGACCACCGGCAGCCAGAAGTCCGTGTCCCAGCGCGTGCGCCGCCCGAGATGGGTCATCTGGATCATCACGGCGGCGCCGTGCTCATGGCAGGCGTCCACCAGATCCTTCATCCAGCCGACCACTTCGTCCTTGTAGAGAAGAATGTTGTTGAAAGCCGGCGGACTGTCCCTGGAGACCGCTGCGGACCCCGCGGTCATCGTCAGGGCAATGCCCGCCTTGGCCCGCTCCACATGGTAGGCCCGGTAACGAGCCTTGGGCATCCCGTCTTCCGGATAGGCGGGCTCGTGCGCCGTGATGATGATCCGGTTTCGCAGGTTCAAATGCTTCAACCGGTACGGGCGCAGGAGAGGATCACTCGGCATGGTCGGGAATGATAGTCTCCGCGGCTCGAGAAAGCCTTGGCCCGATTGCACGGTTGCTAGGAATTCCAGCTGTTTCGGTGCCTCGGCCGATGCAGCCGCCTCAGCTCGATTTCAAACGCCTGACGTCGATGGGCCGCACGCCGAACTGACGGCGGAAAGCCGTGGCGAACGAGGTCGAATGACTGTATCCGACCGCATCGCTCACCCTGTCCACGGACCAGTGCCGATCTCTCAGCAGCGCGAGTGCATGCTGCATCCGGCAATGCAGGCTGAAGTCCAAAATGGTTTCTCCATAGACGGCTTTGAATCCTTTCGTCAGGGCGGTCTCCGCCATGCCGACGAAGCGGGCGAGCTTCTGGATGGTCGGCGCCGGGGCGAGCTGCCGCATCAACATGTCGCGCGCCGCCTCCAGACACCGCAGCTCGCGCTCCGTGTATTCCTCGGTCGCCGAATCGGGCGCGGCGCAGAAGCTGCCGACGGCGGCGCACAGGAGCTCGAGGGTGAGCGCCTCCGTGTGTACCAGGGCCAGCGCTCCCTTGAACGGGTTGTCGATGAGCTTGGTGGCGATATCGAACATCTGAGCGGTCATCGGAAGCTGGAAGTAGTTGAGCTTTCCGCTCGGATTGGAAACGTAAGACTGCAGCTGCGGCGGCATGTCTGCGACCGACGTGACGAAGTGCTCGATCAGGAAGTCGGGACGGACGCTGATCGCAACCATTCGCTCGCGCGCGCTCGGCGCGGTCCATTCGGGAATCTCGATGCCGCGCGATTGTGCCCATACGAGGAGAGAGGGCCGGTTGAAGCGCAGCGACGCCGCGCGGCTGACCGCGAGGGTCAGATCGCCCGTGACTCTGAAGCAGAACTGGATCAGTCCGTCGCCCGGTACGAGCTCGAACCTGGGATTCTTGTACTCGAAATTCCAGACGACGACGTAGATGTCATCCCGGATACGCGTGAACTCCCAGTAGCCGTCGCCCTCGTCCGGAGTCAAGGGGACGCGCGCGCTGAGCAGCCCCCGTTTCGGATGTTGCAGCACGCGCTCGATCAGCGGCGCACGCTCGAGATTCGTGAAAACGTCTTCCAGACTCCGGCCCGGGCCGGCCAGCAGGGTTCGGCACAGGCCCTCGGCTTTCGAATCACCGTAGGGAGCACCACGCGCCTGTTGGCTTCCCGAAATCATCGGAGCGGACTCCTGCAACCGGACTCGCCACACGATACGACAGACGGTGCGGCCGGGAAAGGGATGCGCCGATAGCGCCTCAGGCGTCGCGTGAAATGGTGGAACTCCTAGTAATTGCGATCGGCCTACGAAGACAGGCGGCGCGGCTCGCTGGTATGGTTCGATCAGGCCGGCCGCGCGTCGCGGCCGCAACGGGAACACGGCTGATGAGGTTGATGGTTCATGCCGCGCTACGAAACGTCTTTGCCCCGTGCTGTCCGCGATATCGAGAACGTCTGGATCGCGCTGGCGGACGGCTGCCGGCTGGCCGCGCGCATCTGGTTGCCCGAGGGCGAGCCCACGGCGCCGGTTCCGGCGATCCTCGAGTACATTCCCTATCGCAAGCGCGATTTCATGCGGCGGCGGGACGAGGGTATGCACCGGTGGTTCGCGGGACACGGCTACGCGGCGGTGCGCGTCGACATGCGCGGCTCGGGCGAATCCGACGGAGTCATGCACGATGAGTATCTGCCGCAGGAGCAGGACGATGCGCTCGAAGTGATCGACTGGATCGCGCGCCAGCCGTGGTGCTCGGGCAAGGTCGGCATGATGGGCAAGTCGTGGGGCGCCTACAATTCCGTGCAAGTGGCCGCGCGCCGGCCGCCCGCTCTCAAAGCCATCATCGCGGTGATGGGCACCGACGACCGGTTTGCCGAATGCATTCACTACTCGGGCGGCTGCCTGCTCAACGATAATTTCTGGTGGGGCTGCGTGATGCAGATCTTCAACGCCCGGCCGCCGGATCCGGCCATCGTCGGCGAGCGGTGGCGCGCGCTATGGCTCGAGAGGCTCGAAGCGGAGCGATTCTGGCCGGAGATCTGGCTGGAGCATCAGGCGCTGGACGACTACTGGAAGCACGGCTCGGTGTGCTTCGACTACGGTGCGATCGAATGCCCCACCTGGTTCTGGGGCGGCTGGGCGGATCTGTATCGCGATACGCCGCTTCGATTGGCAGAACATCTGAAAGTCCCGCACCGGGTGACCGTGGGCCCCTGGGCGCATCTGTATCCGCACGAAGCGATTCCCGCCCCGCCGGTCGGCTTCCTCCAAGAAGCCTTGCGCTGGTGGGACCATTGGCTGAAGGGCATCGACCGGGGTGTGATGAGCGAGGCGCCGCTCAATTTCTACATGATGGACGCCGTCGAGCCGCAATCCTCCTATGCGGCCCGCCCCGGGCGCTGGATCGAGGAGCAACGCTGGCCCAGTCCGGCGGTGAGCATGCGTATATTCGCGCTGAATGCCAACGGGCTTCATGATGAGCCGGGCGAACGACAGCCGCTGACGTTGCGTTCGCCCCAATCGACGGGACTCGCGTCCGGCGACTGGGGCAGCTTCGGCAATCCCGGCGATGTTCCCGGCGACCAGCGCGAGGATTCGTTCGGATCGCTGGAATTCACCGCCGAGCCGCTCGCGGAGCGATTGGAGATCCTCGGCAACTCGCGGGCGGTACTCGAACTTGCGGCCGATCGGCCGGACGCTTTCGTTGCGGTCCGATTGATCGACGTAGCTCCCTCGGGTACCGCGACATGCGTCGCGCGGGGGTTCTTGAATCTGACGCATCGCGAGGGACGCGAGTCCCCCAAGCCGCTGGTGCCGGGCGAGCGCTACCGGGTCGAGGTGCAATTGACGGGCACTGCGTACGCGTTCCCGGCGGGGCATCGCATCCGGCTGGCGCTGTCGAGCGCCTACTGGCCGATCGTCTGGCCGTCGCCGGCGGTCGCCACCGTGACGTTGACCGCGGGCAGCTCACAACTGCTTCTGCCGGTGAGACGCTCCGAGTCCCCCTCGAGTGCTCCGCCGCAAATGCCCGAAGCCGTCTGCGCCGAACCGTCGGCCGTCACGGTACTTCGCCAGGGTCGCGTCGAGCGCTCCGTCAGCACCGATCCCTCGACGGGAGAAGTCACCCATCGATTGTACGTCGACGGCGGCGTGTTCGGCGACTGGGGCAAGTTCAGGCTGGAGGCCATCGATCTCGAGATGGGGCACGTGTTCGAGCGCAACTACCGCATCCATCCGGACCGGCCCAATTCCGCGCGCGCCACCATGACGCAGTCGTATGAAATGGCACGCGGCGACTGGCAGGTGAGGATCAATGCCGGCGCCGAAATGACCTCCACCTCCGAAGCCTTCGAGCTCAGCGCGTGGCTCGAGGCGCTCGAAGGCGATACAGTGGTCTGCCGCCGCGACTGGCGGTCGAGCATTCCGCGGAGGCGGGTATAGCCGATGGCAAGTTCCAGACACGCCGATCCCGCCAGCCTGGACGCCGATCCCATCAGCCTGGATGCCGATCCCATCAGCCCGGAGCGCTTGAACCGGGTGCTCCTGCCCATCGGCGAGGCCGCCGGCTTGCCGAACGCGGCGTATGTCGATCAGGATCATTTTCGCCGTGAGCGCGATCAAGTACTCGGCCGTACCTGGACGGCTCTCGCGTTCGCGGACTCCCTACCGAACCGCCCCTATGCTTTGCCGGTGGATTTCATGGGCCTGCCGCTGGTCATCACCCGCGACCGGGGCGGCGTGCTGCGCGTCTTCCACAATGTCTGCAGCCACCGCGGCATCAAGCTCGTGGCGGAGCCGGCCGAGGTGCAGGGAGTCATCAACTGCCGGTATCACTGCTGGGCCTATGCGGTAAACGGGGACCTGAAGGCGACGCCGCACATCGGCGGCGTGAACCGGCACACCGTCGACGGTTTCCGCAACGCCGAACATGGATTGAAGCCGGTGCGCAGCGCCGAGTTCATGGGCGTGATCTTCATCAACTTGAGCGCCGACGCGCCGGACTTCCATCGGCATATCGACCCGCTGCGCCGGCGGGCGACCGGGCTCCTGGGTGCGAGCGGCTGGGGCGAGCTGCATTCAGGAGTGACGCATTCCCGGCTGGTGATCGACGTGCGCTGCAATTGGAAGCTGGCGGTCGAGAATTATTGCGAGGCCTACCATCTGCCCTGGGTGCATCCGGCGCTCAACGACTATTCCAGGCTCGAGGACCATTACTGCTTTTCCGACGCGCAGGACTTCGCCGGTCAGGGATCTCTCGCCTACCGTCTGAGCGATGTCGCGGGCACGCGCTTGCCGCGGCTCGAGGAATGGCCGGCGGATCGGACGCACGTGGCGGAATATCCGTCGCTCTACCCGAATGTGCTGCTCGGTTTCCAGGCCGACCATGCCTTCGCCGTCATCCTGACGCCCCTGGCCCCGGACCTGACGCGCGAGGAGGTGCGCATTTCCTACGTGGGCGACGGGGCTACGGCGGAGACGTACGGTGCCTGCCGGGCGGCCACTCACGCGGCCTGGGACGTGGTCTTCCGCGAGGACGTATTCGCCGTCGAGGGCATGCAGCAGGGACGGGCCTCGCCGGGCTACCAGGGCGGCGTGTTCTCGCCGGTCATGGATGAAGCCACTCACCACTTTCACCGCTGGGTGGCGGCCAAACTGCGCCTCTGACCTGTAGACGGGCGGCCTCGACGGCACAGCGCGCGGCGTCGATCGGCGCAGCGCGCGGCATCGATCGGCNCAGCGCGCGGCATCGATCGGCACACCGCGGCGCCGATCGGCATCATCCAGCGAAAAAATAGCATGGCGGGAACATCCGGACTTCTGGCACGATCCGGCCCCTGATGGATGCCGGACTCACCACCGTGGACGAAGTGCTCGCGCAAGCGCGGGCGCTCACCGAACTTCCCGCCGCCGCGATCGAATCGATGCTCGATCGGTTGCGGCAGCGCTATCGAGAGACGCCGCTCCTGTTCACGCCTGAGACTCTGGCGCTGCTGCGGGAGGCATCGGCGCGCGCCAGGGAATCTCGCGTCGCCGACTCGGCCGGCCCGGCGCTGGCGGTTTTGAAAGATGTGTTCGGCTACCCCTCGTTCCGCCCCGGGCAAGCGGAGATCATCGACGCCGTCATGGGCGGCCGCGACTGTCTCGCCGTGATGCCCACGGGAGCCGGAAAATCGGTGACGTACCAGATACCGGCGAGGCTCAAGGGCGGAGTGACCTTGGTGGTCTCGCCGCTGATCTCGCTCATGAAGGATCAGGTCGACGCCATGGGCGAACTCGGGATCCGTGCGACTTTCTTGAATTCCTCGCTCGATGCCGCCGAGCGCTCGCGGCGCACGGCGCGGCTGCGGGCGGGGGAGATGGAGCTCTTGTACGCCGCGCCCGAGGGTCTCGACGCCTCGGTCGGGTATCTGCTGGACTCGCTCGACCTCAAGATGGTCGCGGTCGACGAGGCGCATTGCATCAGCGAGTGGGGTCATGATTTTCGTCCGGCCTACCGCAATCTCGCCGGTCTGAAACGGCGCTTTCCGCGCATTCCCGTACTTGCCTTGACCGCGACCGCGACGCCCCGCGTCAAGAACGACATCGCCGAGCAACTGGCCTTGCGCGATCCGCTGCACGTTCGCGGCTCCTTTTATCGGTCCAATCTGCGCTTGCACGCGGTCAAGAAGGGATCGGGAACCGGCGTGCGCGACATGATCCTGCGCCTCGTCCGGGCGCGCCGCGGCGAGTCGGGCATCGTCTATTGCCTGTCGCGCAAGGCCGCCGAGACGACGGCGGAGTTTCTACGGGAACGCAGGGTGCGCGCCGCGGCGTATCACGCCGGACTCACCCCCGAGGAGCGCGCAAGGGTTCAGGACGAGTTCAGCCGCGACGATCTCGATGTGGTGTGCGCCACCATCGCCTTCGGCATGGGGATCGACAAATCGAACGTGCGCTATGTGCTCCATCGCGACATGCCCCGATCGATCGAAGGGTATTACCAGGAGATCGGCCGCGCCGGCCGCGACGGGGCGCCCGCCGATTGCGTGCTGTTCTATTCGTGGGCGGACGTGATTTCGCTCGATCGGCTCATCGACGGTTCGGGCGCCGACGACTCGGAGGTCGCGGATCAGCAGCGCCGCGCCGTGCGCCGCATGTTCGATCTGGCGGATGGCGATTCGTGCCTGTGGCGCCGCCTCGCAAAGTACTTCGCGGAGGAGGTGGCGGTCTGCGGGGAATCGTGCGGGAGTTGCACCCAGCGGGATATCGTGGAGGAGGCGCGCGCCGCGCGGACGCCGATCGCCGACGATCCGGGACGAGCGGCGCGAACGGCGGCGGGGAGCGGTGCGCCGCTCAGGGAGACAGCTTCGATCGACCGCGATGCGGCGCCGGACGTGGAACTGTTCGAGCGCTTGCGTGCGCTTCGCAAGCGGCTGGCGGACGAGCGGAAAGTGCCCGCCTATGTGGTATTCAGCGACCGGACCCTTCAGGCCATGGCGGCGCAGAAGCCGCGAACGGCCGATGGACTGCTCGAGATCCACGGGGTCGGGCAAAAGAAGCTGGACGAATACGGCAGTATCTTCTTGGCGGAAATTATCGCGTTGCAGCATTGAAGGTGCTGCGGTCGAATTGGAGAGCCATCGGGTAGTTATCCACAGGACGTTTCCGCGGAAACGCGCAAGAACTTCTCCGCGGAAACGTTCGACAAGCTTCGATCTAGATCCGGCGGGAGCTCGTAGCTCAAGCGCGGCCCCCGTTCGCAAGCGCGCGGCCGGCGGCTCCAAAGACTTGTACTGCTCACAGAGTCCGGTATACTCCGCCGTCCAATTTTGAGGTCGGAGCGCGTGGGCGCCGACGCCAGTTATCCAAGGAATGCGCACCGGCAATCGTGGCCGGGCGCGGCCCAAGGGTCCTGGGGTCTCGAGCATCCAAACCGCCGACTGGTTGCAACGTAGCGGAGCGTTTGTCGCTTCCGCGGTTATGAGGATTGACAATGACCATCGGTCTGGTTGGCCGCAAATGCGGCATGACCCGCGTTTTCACTGACGCCGGCGTTACCGTCCCCGTGACGGTGGTCGAGGCGCTCCCCAATCGCATTTCGCAGGTCAAAGCCGAGAAATCCGAGGGATATAGCGCCATTCAGGTCACCATCGGCAGCCGGCGCCCTTCGCGGGTGTCCAAGGCGCTGGCGGGGCATTTCGCCAAGGCCAACGTGGCCGCCGGTGACGCTTCCCGCGAATTCCGCCTGAAGAAAGGCGAGGGCGAGTCGCTCGCCGTGGGCGGCGAGATCAAAGTGGACATGTTCAAGGTGGGCCAGGTGGTCGATGTCACCGGCACCACGGTTGGCAAGGGATTCGCCGGCACCATGAAGCGCCACAACTTTGCGGGCGGCATGAAGACGCACGGAAACTCGGTCTCGCACCGCGCGCCCGGCTCCATCGGTCAGCGTCAGACGCCGGGCCGCGTGTTCAAGGGCAAGCGCATGTCGGGCCACATGGGCGTGCGCAACCGCACCATCGAGAACCTGCGCATCGTGGATATCGACGTGCCGCGCAATCTCCTGTTGATCTCGGGGGCCGTGCCCGGCTCCGAAGGCGGCCGTGTGATCGTGCGTCCGTCCGTCAAGGCGGAGGCTCAGCAGCGCCGCAAGCGTCTCGCGCCGAACAAGGCGCCGGCCGCTCCGGGAGCCAAGCCCGCCGCCGGCAAGCCCGCGGCGGCCCCCAAGGCCGCCAAGAAGTAACTGACGAGAAGTGACCGCCATGAAGTTGCAGCTAAAGAATGCCGCGTCCTCGAGCGAAATCCAGTTGTCGGATGTCGCGTTCGGCCGCGCCTACAACGAGGCGCTGGTGCATCAGGTCGTCACCGCCTATATGGCCGGCGGCCGGGCGGGCACCAAGCGTCAGAAGTCCCGTGCCGAAGTGCGCGGCGGCGGCAAGAAGCCCTGGAGCCAGAAGGGTACGGGCCAGGCCCGTGCGGGCTCCATCCGCAGCCCTCTCTGGGTCGGCGGCGGCCGCGCCTTCGCGGCGCGCCCCCGGGATTTCACTCAGAAAGTGAACCGCAAGATGTACCGGGCCGCGATGCAGTCGATGGTCTCCGAGCTGGTGCGCCAGGATCGCCTGGTTGCCGTCGAGAGCCTCGAGCTCTCCGCCCCGCGGACCAAGCTCCTGATCGGCAAATTGGCGGAGCTCGGTCTCACGCGCGCATTGATTCTGGTCGAGGCGTTCGAGGAGAAGCTGTTCCTCGCGGCCCGCAACATTCCGCACGTGGAGGTGATGCCGGTCGCCTCGCTCGATCCCGTGAGCCTCATCAAGCACGACAAGGTCATCGCGACCGTCGGCGCCTTGAAGCTGCTCGAACAGCGTCTCGGAGGCGCGCATGAATAAAGAACGACTGATGAACGTGCTGGTGCAGCCGCACGTGTCGGAGAAGGCCGCGAACATTGCCGAGAAGGGCAATCAGTACGTGTTCCGCGTGCTCGGCGATGCCACCAAGAGCGACGTGAAGGCGGCCGTGGAGCTCATGTTCGAGGTCAAGGTCGAGGGGGTGAATCTCCTCAACAAGCCCGGCAAGACCCGCCGCTTCAAGAACGTTC
>JGI12635J15846_10003455_pt1 | contig 13735 bp, 12 predicted proteins | sample BlaSpr_A8_OM2_M2_FD_15846 | JGI IMG/M metagenome (IMG submission 15846) | reverse complement strand
ACTCGGCATCACGGCCGCAAGCCGCAGCAACGGCGGCGCATCGTCACCGACGGCGGCNAGGGCGCCGGCAACTGAAGCGGGCATCTGGGCGCCGTGGATCTCGGCACGGAGCGCGGCNATTTCCTCGGCGACCGGACGCTCGCCACTCCACAGCAGCAGGCACACTTCCTCGAAGGAGGCGTGCGCGACGATTTCCTCGATCGGATAACCGCGGTAGGCGAGCTTGCCTTCGTTGATCGAGCTGACGGCAGACTCGGCGACGATAACGCCCGGCGCGCCGTCGTCGATGCTCTTGGGTTGCGCGACTGTGACCCAGGTCGATGCGGCCGGCAGGCTGCGTCCGCGGCGGCCGCGCTCGGTGGAGACGACGCCGCGCAGCGCCTCGATGTCGGCGCGTCGATAGAGCGCCTGGCGTCCCACTTTGCGCCGATAACTTTTCAACCAGCCGCGGCTGACGTAAGCGTAGAGGGTGCCGAGCTTGACCCCGAGCTGATCGGCCGCCTCGCTCGCGGTCATCATACCGGCGCGTTCGGAATTGGTACGTTCAAGATTGCGCGTAGCCACCGTAAGAATCACGCCACGCGCACGGGGCCGCGTCAAGTGGTTGCCAATCAACTTGCGTCCAGATACGCGCAGTTATATACAGTCAAGTTCACGGAGGAACAGCCACATGAGCTCAGCGGAAGTACGATTCAAGGATTTACGGGCGGATTTCGGGAAGACGGCGAGCGACTATGGACGTCATCGCGCGGGCTTCCCTGACGAATTTTTCGATCGGCTGACGGCGGCGGGAATCCTGCGCGCCGGAATGCGCGCACTCGATCTCGGAACCGGCACCGGCACGGTCGCGCGCGGGCTCGCGCTTCGTGGATGCGACGTTACCGGGCTCGATCGATCGGCGCCGTTGATGGAGCAGGCGACCGAGCTGGATCGAGCCGCCGGCGTCGTAGTCAAGTACGTGAATGCGGCGGCGGAAGACACCGGGCTGGCCGCCGCGGAATTCGATCTCGTGACCGCGGGACAATGCTGGCATTGGTTCGATCGTCCTCGCGCCGCAGCGGAGGCGCGCCGCGTGTTGAAGCCGGGCGGCAAGCTAGTGATTGCGCACTTCGACTGGATCCCCCTGCCGGGCAACATGATCGAGGCAACGGAGAAACTGATCGAGAAGCACAATCCGAAATGGAAGCTCGGCGGCGGATTGGGAATCCATCCGATTTGGCCGCGCGACATGGCGGTCGCCGGTTTCAAAAGCATCGAAACGTTCTCGTTCGACCTCGACGCGATCTACACGCATGAGGCGTGGCGCGGACGGATTCGCGCCAGCGCGGGAGTGGGTGCGAGCCTTGCGCCAGAGGGAGTTGCGGCGTTCGACGATGAATTGCGCGCGATGCTGGCGGAGCGCTGGCCCGACGATCCGATGCCCGTGATGCATCGTGTGTTCGCCGCAATCGGCACCGCGCCGTAGAACGCGAACGTCGTCGCGTTCGTGCTTTCGCTCAACCCCGATCGCTCTTAACTCGATTCGACGATCTCGTCTTTGAGACTCTGCACAAACGCGACTACATCGCTCTGTTCGGACTCCGGCACCTTGAACTTTGCCAAGGTCGCACCGGCATGCCCGAGGAACACAGTCCAGTCGCTCTCACTTATCTTCATACCGCGATGGGCGAGCAGCATCTCTCTGCCGCGATAGTAGATCGGTCCGCCGGCGCGCTCGCACAAGAAATCGACCAACAGCTGTTTCTCACGCTTGACGCCGTCTTCTCCCCGATGTGCCCAGAAGCGACCGAGCTGAGGATCCTTGTTGAGCCGCGCCACGAGATCGTCCGCAACCGCGGCTATTGCATCATAACCGCCGAGCCGATCGTAAAGACTCTTCTTTTGCTGATCCATCTTGCTCTCTCCTGCGTCTCTACTGGAACTCCGAACGCAAGCGAAAGTCCAGTCGTCGGTCCTTGGGTAGCCTTGACCGTTCGCGCCGGACCTCGGTTATAGTCGCGTTTCTGACGAGGAGAAAACCATGGATTTTGGAACACTGATTTTCACCAAGCCGGAGCGCGCGATCACTGACGTCAAGTACGCCGAGGACCGCGGCTTCAGTCATGCGTGGATTCCCGACTCGCACATGATCTGGGGCGACACCTACGCCTGCATGGCGCTGGCGGCCGTGAACACCAAGAAGATAAAGCTCGGCACGGGCGTGGCGATCGCGTCGAACAGGATCGCGCCGGTGACGGTTCATTCGATCGCGACGATCAACCAGCTTGCGCCGGGGCGCGTGATTTTGGGATTCGGAACCGGGCACACCGGCCGGCGCGTGATGGGACTTCCGCCGGTCAAGCAGGCGGAGTTCCGCGAGCAGGTGCGCGTGATTCGCGATCTCCTTGACGACGGCGAGGCGATCTACAACACCGAAGGACTCAGCCGGAAAATTCGCTACCTCCATCGCGATCGCCGCTTCATCAATCTCGACGACAAGATTCCGCTGTACGTGGCGGCCAACGGGCCCAAGACGTTGGCGCTCGCCGGCGAGTTCGGCGACGGCGCGATTACGACCGGAGTCACCGAGGCGGATCGAGTCGGCGCGGTGCGAAAAAGTCTCGAGGCGGGCGCGGCGAAGGCGGGTCGCAGCGCGGACCAGATGCCGCTCGTGTCGCTGACGCACATCTGCGTGCTGAGGCCCGGCGAGAAGCTCGATTCGCCGCGCGTGAAGGCGATGACCGGGCACTGGGTGATGGCTAGTTTTCATGCGATCGCGGCGGGGTACGCGCGCGCTGGTTATCTGCCGGAGGCGGTCGCCGAAGTGTACAAGGCATACGAGGACTACGTCGCGAAGATGAAGACGCCGGCAGCCGAGCGCTACCTCGAATTGCACATCGGGCATTGCACCTACGTCGCGCCGCTCGAGCAGAAGTACGTGACGCCCGAAACGATCGCGGCGACGACGATGATCGGATCGAAGGAGGAGCTGGTCGAACGGTTGCGAGCGATGGAGCGCGCGGGTCTGTCGCAGGTGTTCATCAATCCGCCGATGGACGGCTACAACGATTGCATCGACGAAATCTCGCGCGACGTGATCGCACGGATGTGATCGAGCTACGTGAGGGCAACTTCGGCCAGCGCGATCGGACCGGCGGCTATCGCGGGAACGTAGTAGGCCTCGGGCGATCCCCAGACTGTGGCGGGACGCGGGCGCGCTCCAACGGCGAGCGGATGCTCGAAGACCTGCGCGATGTTGGCGTTGATGCGCAAACAGTTGGGCGCGAGCGGCTCGGCGATTTTGCCGCCGCGAATCAGGTACGAGTCGCCGGTGACGGTGCAAGTAAAGTCTCCCGCGCGCTGGCCGTTGATTGGATAGGTGTACCAGATGCGGCCGACGTAGAGTCCGTCGCCGACTGCGCGCACGAGTTCCTGATCCACCACACCGCCCCGCGCGCGCATCACGACGTTAGTGCCCGCTGAGCCAGGACTCGCGTCGAAACGCCGGCCGCCACCTTCGCCCAGGCGATATCCACTGAGCGGCGGGAAGTCGAGCTTTGCGGGAGCGCTGGCGCCGAGCTTTTCGGCGCGATTTTCGTCGGTGAGGATGCGATGGGTATCGTAGAAATTCGAGAGCAGGCCGACCAGCTTGCCGTCGCGGATCAACTCAACACGGCGCGTGGGGATGCCTTCACAGGTGATTCGACGGCGGATCGCGCCCGCGCCGAACGCCGGGTCATCGGTGAGGCTCAGGCGAGAATCCATCACCGGCGTACCGAATTTTGCGTGATANGCGGAACTGGCGGCGTGAAACGCGCCGGTCGTGAGCGAACCCATAACCATATAGTTGAGAATCTCGGCGATCGGCTGCGGCCCCAGCACGACGCGAAATTTTCCCGCCGCGGGCCGCGCTCCATGAGATAGAGCAAGCGCGCGGCGGACGGCGTCACGGCCGAGCACGTGCGCGTCGTGGCGCATCGCGGCCGTGGAATCGCCGAGCGTAGTGGCAGTGCCCTTGGCGTCGAGCGATTCGACTATCGCGGTGACCGAGGCGTTGAAATGCGCACTCTCGTCAGTGCGAACTTCGGCGAAGTTCGAATTGAAGATCGCGATTCGATCGCGAATCACCGACACATCGCCACCGAGGATGAGGCCGGGGTGTTCGGTTCGCGGCTCAGCGGGCCGTTTCGCGAACGCAGCGAGCGCGCCGTCGAGCACGTCCCACGCAGCGGCAGCGATAGCNCCGTCCCCTACTCTCGCCAGATCACTTTTTTCAGACGCGCCAAGCCTGCGGCCAAGTGGCGCNGCCGGGAAGCCGGGAAAATGCGGATCGACGACGGCGGCACTGCGAGCGCGGCGGAGCGCGTCGCGAATCGAGTCGGAAGTAAAATCGCCTGCCTCGAATGCGGTGCCGACTTCGTGCGGATCGCGGCGCATCGCGACGCGCAACTGGAATCCGTCGGCGTGAAGCGACTTGAACTCCTCGAGGCCGCGGCTGGGAATGTCGGAAGTATATGCCAGGCGGGCGATTCGATGTTCTGCCGTGGCGCAGTAGATCTCATAGCTCGCGAGGTCCTTCTCGCGCGCGAGAATCCGCGCCGCTTCGCGCGTGAAAGACTTGAGGTCAGCGAGCGGACGCATCAGCTGCCCGCCAGCCGCGCGCGCGAACGCAGCGTCGGGCCGCCGTTGGACATCCGTTTGACCTGCATCGGTTGGCCCTTGCCGCAGGTGGGGATCGCGATCAGCCGCAGATCGTTGCCGACCGCGTCGACGTTGGTGAAGAAGCTCTTCGAATCGGCGATCACGCTGCCGGACCGGTAGAGGCGTCCAACTCGGCCGTGATCGATCTCGTAAACACGGCGCGCTGAAATGCGGAAATTTTCGCGCGACTCGGAAATCGAAGGAATCTGATGGCCGCAGACGTAGTAGCCGTGCTCGACGTCGGCGATGATTTTTTCGGGCGGCGTCTCGCCGGGCAGGAAGAACGTGTTGGACATTCTGATCAGCGGCACGTGCCATCCTTCGCTCGCACGCGCCGAGCCGTTGGGCTCCGCGCCAAGCACGGCGGCAGTCGCGCGAGAATTCAGGAAGCCGCTGAAGATGCCGCGCTCGATGTGCATTACGCGGCGCCCGCGCGTGCCTTCGTGGTCGTAGCGATATTGGCCGTAGCCGTCGAGGGTCGGATCGGAGCAGGCGGAAAGCAGCGGCGATGCGACCTGTTTGCCCAACTGATTGTCCACCAGCGATCGCAGGAACCAACTGCGTCCGGCGTACGCGGCTTCCATCTTGAGCGCGCGATCCGCTTCGCACGGATGGCCGATCACTTCGTGCGACACCAGCGCGTTGAAATGCGGATCGGTAACGACCACGACTTCGCCGTCGGGCGCTTTAAGCACGGGAGCGGCGGCAAGCTCGCGCGCCTCAGTGGCAAGGTCGACGCAGAATTTCCCCAGCGACCGATTCGGCATCAGTTCGCCGCGCCATCCGTCGCTTAAGCATTCGAGTCCGCGCTGCTGGCCGATCGAGTCGTAGCTTTCCTGGTGGCCGTCGCCGATTTGCGCGACGACGTAGCAGTCGCCCTGCGAAAACGCATACGCCTGCGAGACGACTGTGCCAGCGGTGTCGATGAAAATCTCGCGGCGCAGTTCCGTCATCGCGGCAACGACCTGGAAGGCGATCGCGTCGCCGAGTGCGGCGACCTCGTGCGAGGCGTCGAGCGATATTTTCTTGAGTTCGTCGGTCGAGAGTGAGCGCGGATCCCGGAGGAAGCTGGCATCAACGTCGTCGCGAACTTTATCGCGCGATGGAATCGGCGTAACCAGCAAGCCTTTCGCCGCGTCGCCCAGATGCGCGATCAGGTCGGCTTTTTTGCGGGCGCTGAACCGCGCGCGATCGTAAGCCTCAATCAGCCCCCGCCGAAGTTCGGCCACAAGCTTCGCCGGACGCCCCGCGAGTGCGCCAATCTCCGCCCCGGTTTGACCGTGACCGATCGGACCAGCCCGGTCGGCAACTTGAACCGAGACAAAATACGCCGCATTCTCGCTCTCAGAGCCGTCACGCGGTTCGCCGTTAACGGCGGCGCCGGAACGGTTGAAGACAACTTCGAAGCGCAGGTCGGCATACACGACGCCGCGATTCGAGCGCGCGAAGCGCGCAAGGACGCCCTCGCCCTCGCGCCGCAGGTACTCGATCGCCTCGAACAGATCGCCGCGCCCTGTCAAGACAGCCGCATCTAGATGATGCCTTCGCGCTTGAGATCTTCGAGCTGGCCGGCGCCGAGTCCGAGCAACTCGCCGTAAACGTCGGCGTTGTGCTCGCCGAGCAGAGGCGCAGCGGTCACTTCGACCGGCGAATCTTCGAGGCGCACCGGACATCCCGGCATCGTGAAGTCGCCGCGCACGGGATGCTTGATTGTGACGATCATGCCGCGCTGCTTGAGATGCGGATCGTTCAGCAACTCGACGCTGTCGAGCACGGCGCCGCACGGAACGCCGGCCTCGCCGAGGATACGCATCACCTCGAACTTGGTGTGACGTCCAGTCCATTCGTTGATGAGCGCCGTCAGCGCCTCGACGTTTTTCGCGCGGTTGCGCCCTGTGAAACGCTCGTCGCTAACTATTTCGGGATGGCCAATCACCTCACACAAGCTCACGAACATCTCGGGCGAAGTGCACAGGATGTAGCAATAATCGTTGTCGCCGCCGGGCGCGCACTTGTAGATGTCGCCGGGACCGCCGCCGCCGACGCGGTTGCCGCTGCGCGGCGTCGGCTTGTGCGTCACATACGTGCCCATCATCGGGACGCGCACGAAGTTGAGCACCGCTTCCTGCATCGCGACTTCGACCTTCTGTCCCTTGCCGGTGCGCTCGCGCTGGATGTACGCGGCGAGCACGCCGACCGCCGCATGCATGCCGGTGCCGGTGTCGCCGATCGTCGGCCCGGGCTTGAGCGGCGGCGAGCCCGGAAAGCCGGTCAGCGCCATCGCGCCACCGGATGCCTGCGCAATCATGTCGAAGCTTTTGTATTTGCTGTATGGGCCGTGCGTGCCGAAGCCCTTGATGGTCAAGTAGATTAGGCGCGGATTTATTTCCCGCAATCGATCGTAGCCGAGGCCGAGACCTTCGAGCGTGCCCAGCGAGAAATTTTCCGTGAGCATATCGACTTGCTTGACCAGGTCGATGAACATCGCGCGGCCCTTCTCGCTCTTGAGGTTGAGCGTGATGCCGCGTTTGTTGGCGTTGAGCAGAATGAAGTAGTAGGAATCGACGCCTTGCTTTTCGGTGAGCAGCCAGCGGCCCTGCTCGCCCATCTTCGGCGACTCGACCTTGATGACATCGGCGCCTAGCCACGCGAGCATCTCGGTGCACGAGGTGCCGGCCTCGAACTGCGTCATGTCCAATACCTTGACCCCGCTCAGCGCTTTTTCCATTGCGATCCGCCTCCCGCTTACGACTACCTGATCTAGCGCCAGCAGCGTCGCGGCGGCAAGCGTCGCAGCGCGCATGGGGTTAAGTCTTTGGCCGCGGTCTGGTAGAGATCATGATGAACAGAGAAATGCCAGACACCGCAATATCGAAGCTCGCGCGAATCCGCGAGGAACTGAATCGCATGTTCCTCGAACGAATCGATTTGATCGACGGCGCACTGGTGGCGATGCTGTCGGCAAATCACGTGCTGATAATCGGGCCGCCGGGAACGGCGAAATCGATGCTGGCCGACGAACTGTGCCGCCGAATCGAGGGGGCAAATTACTTTCAGTGGCTGCTGACGAAGTTCAGTACGCCGGAAGAAATATTCGGCGCGGTCAGCCTGAAGGGACTCGAGGAAGACGACTACCGCCGCGTCACCACGTACAAACTGCCCGAGGCGCACATCGCGTTCCTGGACGAAATCTTCAAAGCGAACTCCTCGATCCTCAACGCGCTGTTGACGATTATCAACGAGCGCATTTTCCACAATGGTCGCGAGCGGGTCGCGGTGCCGCTGATCACGATGTTCGGCGCGTCGAACGAATTGCCCGATGAGGACGAGCTGACCGCGCTTTACGATCGCTTCATGCTGCGCTTCATGGCCGACTACATCACCGAGGAGCATGGTTTCATCCGCATGATGGCGGGCGGCGCCCAGCGCGCGCGGACCACGCTGCAATTTGCGGAGCTCGACGAGCTGCGCGCGACGGTGGCCGCGGTCAAAGTGCCGGGCGCGATCCTCGAGGCGATCGCGCAAATCAGGCGCGAACTGGCGCGCGAGCAAATCATCGTATCCGATCGGCGCTGGAAGAACTCGCTTGGAGTTCTGCGCGCGCACGCGATCCTCGCGGGACGCACTGCCGTGACCGAAGACGATTTGATGTTCCTTGCGCACGTGCTGTGGAAAGATCCCGAAGAGCGGCCCAAGGTGGTCGAGGCGCTGCGGCGAATCGTGCGCGGATACGAGGACAAGCTGCAGGAACTGGTGTTCGAGAGCCGCGAGCTGCGCGAATATGCCGAGGGTGCGTGGGAGAGCGAGGAGCTGCGGCGGCGCGCGCTGACCGAGGCGAATGCGAAGCTCGCGAATATCGCGGCGCGCTTCGACGTGCTGCTGAAGGAAGCGTCGGACTCGGGCCGCGCGATTGCCAACGCGGATCGGATGCGCGTCGAGGTCAAGGACATTCAGCAAGCCGTGTTCCGCAGAAGCGTCGGCGACTGATAATGCCGGCCGAAGAAACAACGCCAGCGATCGTGCTTCGTGCGCGCGACTATGCCGAATCGGATCGAATCGTCACGCTGTTGACGCTGCATGCGGGCAAGCTCAGCGGTATCGCGAAGGGCGCCAAGGCGTCACGGCATCGCTTCGAGCGCAAGCTCGAGCCATTTTCGCACGTCGTGCTCCACTATCGGCGGCGGCCGCACGGGCAGTTGGTGTTTATCACGCGCGCCGAGGCCGCCGACCTGACGCAGCACGTGCTCGACGACGACCTCGCGAAAATTGCGCTCGGCAGCTACATGCTCGAGCTCACCGACGCGTTGACAACGGAGGAGAGCGAAGCGGCCGAGGCTTATCGCGTGCTGTCGGATGGGCTCGGCGCGCTCAGCACGCGGTTCGCGGATGCGGCGATTCGGCAGGCGTTCGAGATGCGTCTGCTGGGATGGGCGGGATTTGGACTCGAGTTCTCGCGCTGCCGAATCTGTGCGACCGTCAACGGCGACAACGGCGCGACGGTTTATTTCGTCGTCTCGCGCGGCGGCACCGTATGCGCGAAATGCCGGCCGTCGGTGGCGGAAGGCGCGATCAAGCTGGCGAGCAGGGGCGCGGCAATCCTCGCGCGGTTGGGCACGATGCCGATGGACGCCTCGCCCGGGTCGGAAGCCGCAGGCCCGGACGGCGCACTCGCGCTGGCGCGGTTCATCGCATCGATCGTCGATCGGCGGCTGCGCAGCCAGGAATTTCTCGATTCAGTTTTGCCGAGCGCCGGGAAAAATTGAAAATCATCCGCCGCTGTCGCGGGCCGGAGATTCTCCATACTCCACTTCGGGCGCGCGGTAGCGGCCGCCATGATGCTCGATCACGACGATGCCGCAGTTGGGCGGCACGTGCGCGTTTTCCCATTTGCCGGTGACGTGCGCCCACACCGCTCGCATCACGCCGCCGTGACTGACGATCACGATCTCGTCGTTTGGATATTTCGCGGCAACGCGATCGAGAACCGGGGCGACGCGCTTGAGCACATCTTCATGGCTCTCGCCGTTGGGCGCGCGCCACACCCACGAACGCTTCGGATCGAAGGTGGGATCGTTGGCGATCGATTCGTAGGGCTGTCCCGCGAGGTCTCCTAGACTCTGCTCGCGGAAATCCGCCTCGTATTCGATCGGGATGCCGAGTTCCGCCGCGATGATGAGCCCCGTTTCGCGGGCGCGCGCAAACGTGCTGGCTATCACCAGTATCGGCTTAAACTTCAGCTTGATCCTGATGGCTGCTTCCAGAGCCTGACGGCGGCCGAGGTCCGTGATTTTCGCTTCGCCGGAGGTGGTGAAGCGCCGAATCGCGTTGCCCTCGCTCTCGCCGTGACGAACCATTATCAGCTTGCCCATAGGGTCGAAATTTTCTCCGAAAATTCAGTTTGGTGCTATCGCAAAGATGCGGCGCTTCAGGTCTTGGGCTTGTCGTCGCCGCCGCCCGCCGCTTTTGCGAACGCGCGGAACGGTTCGAACAGATCTATCGGCAGCGGAAAGACGGTCGTGGAATTGTGATCGGTCGCGATCTCCTTGAGCGTCTGCAGGTAGCGAAGCTGCAGTGTGATCGGACTCTTGCTCATAACCTCGGCCGCATCCGCGAGCCGCTGCGACGCCTGGAATTCGCCCTCGGCCGCGATCACCTTGGCGCGCCGCTCGCGCTCGGCCTCGGCCTGCGCCGCGATCGCACGCTGCATGTCCTGCGGCAGATCGATATTTTTCAACTCGACCAGCGTGACCTTCACGCCCCACGGCTCGGTTTGCGAATCGACGATTTCCTGGATGCGCGCGTTGAGCTTGTCGCGCTGGCTGAGCAGTTCGTCGAGCTCGGTCTGTCCGCCGACCGAGCGCAACGTGGTCTGCGCAAGTTGCATCGTGGCGAACAAATAGTTTGCGACCTCGGTCACCGCGCGCGACGGATCGACCACGCGAAAATACAGCACGGCGCTGACCTTGACGGTCACGTTGTCCTTGGTGATGACGTCCTGCGGCGGGATGTCCAGCGTCACGGTGCGCAGATCGATTCGCGCCATCCGCTCGAGCACGGGAATCACGAAAATCACGCCCGGCCCGCGATAAGGAGTGAGGCGGCCGAGTCGGAAGACCACGCCGCGCTCGTACTCGTTGAGCACCTTGAGTCCGCTGATAATGAAAATTGCGCCGATGAAGACGATTATGCCGACTCCGCTCGCCATCGAGATTCTCCTTCGCCCCCAAACACCCGAGGCTTGCCGATACCCTGCGCTATCTTCGAGCGCTGTGCCACCATCCGGACTTCACGACAACTTCTGCACTTGCAATTCCAGACCGTTGATCGATTTGACGCGGGCGCGCGCGCCGGGATCGAGCGCGTCGGCACTGACGGCGCGCCAAATCTCGCCATGCACAAAAACTTTGCCGGGCGTGCCAGGAGCGATCGCCTCGCGCACTTCGCCGACCTCGCCCACGAGGCCTTCCGCGCCGGTGGTCGATCGCGTGCGCCGCTCGCGCGCAACGATATATCCGATGCCGAGAATGATCACCGTCAGCGCGGCCGCGGCCCCGTATATAATGTTGCGGTCGACCGTCAGGTCGGTCTTCGACGTGTCGATCAAAAACAGTGAGCCGATGACGAATGCCGTCACGCCGCCGAGGCCGAGGATTCCATAGCTGGTGACGAAGGCCTCGGAGATGAGCAATCCGACCCCGAGAAAAATCAACAGCAAGCCGGTGAGATTTACCGGCAGCACCTGGAACGACACGAGCGCCAGCAGCAGGCAAATCGCGCCGGCGACGCCCGGAAAGATCACGCCGGGATGCGCGAACTCGAAGTACAGGCCGATCAAGCCCGCCATCAGCAGCAGGTAGACGATGTTGGGATCGGCCAACACGTTGAGCAGTTGCTGGCCGGGCGTCATCCGTACGCGGCGGACCGTGGCGTCGGCCAGCGCAAGCGTCACGGTGCGGCCTTCGACCTGGACCTTGCGGCCGCTGGCTTGCGTAAGCAGGCTGCGCAAGTCGGGCGCGACGATATCGACGACGTTCTTGGCCAGCGCCTCGCGCTCGCCAATCGCGACGCTGTGGCGGACGGCCTGCTCGATCCAGTCTTCGTTGCGCCCGCGCTGCTGCGCGATCGCGCGCGCAAAGGTCGCGGTGAAGTTCTCGACCTTCTGACCCATCGCGCCCTGGATGTCCTGGCCGCCCTCCTCGACCGGATGCGCCGCGCCAATCGTGGTGCCCGGCGCCATCGCGGCGACATTCGCCGCTTCTGTGATGAAGGTGCCAGCGGACGCGGCGCTGGCCCCCGAGGGCGCGACGTAAACGATCACGGGGAGCGGCGCTGCGAGAATAGCCTTGACGATCTTCTGCGCGGAGTTGAGCAGTCCGCCCGGCGTGTCGAGCTCGATCACGAGCGCGCTTGCGCCTTCGGTGTTTGCGGAAGCGAGCGAATCCTCGATGTAGGACGCGGTCGCGGGATTGATCGAGCCGTCAATCGTGATCAGCTCTACCCACGGCGGCGTTGGCCCCGCCGATTTCGAGGGCGCGTCGGCGGCAAGAATTCGTCGCGATGCAAACGTTGCGATCACGATCGCGAGTACCGCAACGACGAGAATGAATCTCGAGCGAGTGCTCACGACGGGGAACCGCCGCGGCGCGGAATCGTCATCCCGAGATATTTCATCACTTCCTGAATATCCGCCCACACCAGCCGCTTGTCGCCGGGCGTGCGCAGCAGATACGCCGGATGAAACGTGGGCATGAACCGGATCCCGCGAAAATCCTGCCAGTTGCCCCGCAACTTGCTGATGGGAATCTTCACCTTGAGGACCGCCTGCACGGCGAAGGTGCCGAGCCCGACGATCGCGCGCGGCCGCACGAGATCAATCTGGCGAAACAGAAAAGGCTCGCACGCGGCGACCTCGTCGGGCTCAGGATTTCGATTGTCGGGCGGGCGGCACTTGATCACGTTGCAGATGTACACGTCGGCGCGGTTGAGACCCATCCCGCGCTCGATGATGTCGGTCAGCAACTGGCCGGCGCGGCCAACGAACGGCTCACCGCGGGCGTCCTCGTCGGCGCCGGGCGCCTCGCCAACGAACATCAAATCCGCGTTGGGATTGCCGACGCCGAAGACAAGATTGGTGCGGCGCGGTGCGAGCTTGCATCGCTGGCAATCGCCGATAAACGCGCGCAACTCGTCGAGCGTCGAAGATTTTTCGAGTCCCGGATACTTCGAGAACAGTTCGGTCGCCATCGGCGCAGCATCAGGTTTGATCAATGGAGGAACAGACGCGGCGGGAATCGGACGCCCCGCAGGAGACGCCGACGCGGGCAGCCCCTCCATGCCCTCCTCGCGCAACTGCTCGACGTAGTCGCGGATCGTGGCGACCAACGTGCGGCGATCGAGCGGCGATGACGCGTCCATTCGAGGGTTATCTGACGGCGCGCAGCCGCGAGGATTTCTCCGCGCGGCCCGACTTCGGTTTGGCAGCGCGGAGCGCGACGATTCGATCGAGGATCAAATCGGCGACCGCGTCCTTGGACATCTGCGGATGGCTCTGGGAGCTACCGTCGGCGCCGATGAGCGTGACGATGTTGGTATCGACTTCGAAGCCGGCGCCCTCGCGCGTCACGTCGTTGGCGACGATAAGGTCCAGTCCTTTGCGCTTGAGTTTGGCCCGCGCATTGGCTTCGAGGTCGCCGGTCTCAGCCGCGAATCCTATCAGGATGCGTGCGCCCTTCTTCGCTGCCAGCCGCGGCATCTCGTCGGCGATCGATTCCATCTCGAGCCGCAGTCCGCGCGCGTCCTTCTTGATCTTGCCGCCTGCTGGATTCGCGGGACGGAAATCCGCAACCGCCGCCGCCATTACGAGCGCGGTGGACCACGAAAAGTTGCTGGACGTCTGAGAGAGCATCGCGGCCGCCGTCACCGTATCAATTCGCTCGACGCCAAACGGAGTCGCAAGCGCCGACGGTCCCGCGATGATTCGCACCGCCGCACCGCGGCGCCAGGCAGCACGCGCGATCGCAAAGCCCATCTTGCCCGACGAACGATTGGTGACGAA
>JGI12635J15846_10003454_pt1 | contig 13736 bp, 13 predicted proteins | sample BlaSpr_A8_OM2_M2_FD_15846 | JGI IMG/M metagenome (IMG submission 15846) | reverse complement strand
ACCCGAGCTCGAACAGCCACCCCTTGTATTCCTGTTGCAGGTGGACGCTGTACTCCCATGAGTATGGATGGCCGGGATCCTGATTGTCCCAATTGACTCCCTGGCCGAGGTTAGTGAGGGGGCCGAGGGACGAACCCGTCGGTTCAAGGATGCCGTTGCGAAAAGGATTCGCGAGCGTGTCGTAAGGCGTCAGTCCATTATCGAGCGACGAAGTAAAGGGTGTGAAGCGGCTGAACCCATTCTGGCCGCCTTTCGGTCCGGCCGCTTGCGTAAATCGCCCGAAACCGCCGCGCACGACTGTACGCTCCTTAATGCGATACGCAAATCCGGCGCGGGGTTGCCACTCGTGGTAATCACCATTGACGGAAGCTCGACGATGGCCGTTCACGCCATTGAAAAGTTGGGCGCCATAGATTTTGAACGAACTGGCCGGCACGAGACTCGCGAGCTGTGGGCCAAACGGATACTTTTTCGGATTAGCGAGCACGTCTTGCAGAATCTTCGTGTATGCCGCTTGGGCCGAATCGCTGATGGGGTTGAGCGCGGTGGGATCAAAGTCGCTGGTCATGCGGTTATAGCGCTCGATGAAGGGCCGCTCGAAATCCCAACGCAGGCCGAGATTAAGAGTGAGCCGGGGGGTCACGCGCCAGTTATTTTGTAGATAAAGGGCGTAGTATCGTTGCGAATCAAAACGATTAGCGTTGCGTGAGAAACCCCCGCCGCCCGGAAGGCCCAGCAGGAAATCGGCGAGCGAGTGCCCGGTAGCAAAATCGCCGGCATTGTAGCGCACGCGAGTCCATTGATTTCCGAAACCGAATTGCCCACTCTGGTTTCCGTAACTTCCACCGGCTTCTTGTAAGATTCGATACTCTCCGCCGTAGTGGAAGGTCATGTTTCCGTGTATATGCGTGAGGTTGGCGTTCCAATTGTAATAAGTATAGGCGGTGTAGCCTCCTGCGCCGCCACCGATACCGAAAACGCCATCGATGCGCGGAAATGATAGCCTTTCCATCTTGGCTACAAAATCGTGGCTGAATCCGAGCTGCTCAGGGTTGAAGTTGGTGCCGTGACTAAAGCTCGGCTCCTCGAAGCGGGTCACGTTGAAACGCAGGTTTAAGAGCTTAGTAGGGGCGATCGTCCAGACGTGGTCGAAGCCTGCGCCGTGATTGATGCGCGACCCGCTGCCTCCGGTCGAGACGTTGTGGAAGTCGTCCCCAAGCAGCTCGTCCTCGTGATCCCAGCGCACGGAGACGAAACTTTTGTGCCGATCATTCCAGCTATGATCGACTCTGGTCAGTACTGACGCCATCTTGTTATTGCGCGTGCTATTGGGGACGAAATTGTTCACCGCGTTCCCGCTCGACGCGCTGGCCGTATTAGGCAGAGGCACGAAGGCGATAATCTTTTTGGCAATGGGACTAATGCGGTCAAGCGGAATTACGTTGTTTGCGAAAGGTGTGCGTCTGCCGGTGGTGCGATCGACCGTCCTCGGGTCGTAGATAATAATCGGATAGTGCTTGGGGTCCCCCGGCTTGGTCGTAAACGATTCGCTGAAATCACCGTTCCGTTCTTTTTCCGTGGGCACCGATCGAATGGTAAAGCGCGGATCCTGGTTGCGCGTTCCTTCGAAAGAAACGAAAAAAAAGGTCCTATCTTTACCGTGGTAGATCTTGGGAATAAATACCGGACCACCGAAAGTGGCTCCGTAGAGATTAAAATGCGTAGGCGGCCGCGTCCCGTTGGCGAGATTAGTTTGAAACAGGTTGGCGTTGAACACGGTGTTCCGCACGTAGTCATAAAGGTTGCCGTGGTAGTGGTTAGTGCCGCTTTTGACTGACATATTGATGGTCGCGCCGGCTTGGCGACCATACTGCGCGTCGTAGGCGTTAGTCATCACGCGGAACTCTTCAATGGCATCCGTTGAGGGAATGTAGGCGACCTTGTCACCGTGCTGGTTGGGCATGCCATCCAGCAGAAATTCATTCGAGCGGTCATCACGGCCGCCGTTCACCGAGATCGCGGACGCTCCAATGTAAGACCACATATTGACAAGATTCTGGTTCTGGTCCTTCAGAAGCACCCCGGGGGAGAGTCCGGCGAGCAGAGTAGGAACGCGCGAGAGTGACGGCATTTCGGTTACCTGGTTCGTGGTGATTACGGTGCCTGACGTCGCCGAGGTCGTGTCGATTAGCGGCACCTGGGCCCTCACGGTAATGTGTTCGGACCTCGAGCCCAACTCCAGCGTGAAGTCAATTTGCTTGCTGTCAGCGGTCTGAAGCACGATTCCCGCCTGTTCCACGGATTTGAAGCCCGGAGCGGAGACCCGCAGCGAGTAGGCGCCGGGGTTGAGGAAGGGAATCGTCCAACTGCCCTCACCGTTGGTCGTCGTCTCGTGCCTGACTTGCGTGTCCTGCGACGTCACCGTTACGGTGGCGCCGGCCACGACGCTAGATTGTTGGTCGAGCACTTGTCCGTGCAAGGTGGCGCGAGATTCCTGCGCCGGAACGCTGCGCAAACTTGCGCAAAACAAGGCAATCAGGAGCCACCAGCGCTTGGAAATATTCATTTCGCCCCCACAGTTCAGTAATTTTCGATTCTCAACTACAGGTTTGAGGAAGACCATAATGCCGCCAACCTATCGTGTCAAGCTTGGACCAACCGAGCTACAATCCACAGAGCGCGGGGGTGGCATCGCGGCTCGGTCAGGCGCCCAGCGCCGTTGACAAACCACCTAAGGCGCCGGAAGGGCCAGAACGCGGAGTAGCGCGCCGAACGCTTTCAAAAGGCGCCACCGGCAATAGTTTCCCCTGGAGCGGACGACTGATTTGGATCGGAGGGCTCATAATTGTGATGCGCAGAAACCTCGTCGGAATCACGCCGCAAGCTTCTTGAGTCGAGATTCATGATGTTGTCCTGCTAAGAACTCCGTCGGCGCGAAAAAAGCGACCTTACCCAGAATGGGTTCACCGCCATACAGGCACTGTTCAGGCTCGCGCACTCGGCAAGTTAACGCTTCTCGCAGGATTGGATCGGGTAAGCCGCCATGCTCGCTGTCAGCGACAATCTTGCTCAGTGCTTCAGCGCCCTGCGCGGGCACAAGCTGCGCGCCTCGCTCACAATGCTGGGACTGACGATGGGTGTGGCCACACTCATAACGGTCATGACTATCGTGCAGGGTGCTAACCTTTATGTTGAACAGAAGATCGCCAACCTGGGCACAAACGTTTTCCAGATCGCGCGCACACCGTTCGCCGTGACGGACTTCAACATCATCATCAAAGCGCTGAAGTACAAGAAAATTGAACTCGAGGACATGGCCGCCATTGCCGAAGGATGCAGCGCGTGCGAAGAAGTTGGCGCCAGCGCCAGTACCAGCGTTCGGGCACGATCGGGCAACAAAGAGCTGCAGGACGTAAGCCTCTATGGGCACACGCCAAACATGGGGGATATCGACTCGCGAACGGTCCAACTTGGCCGCTACTTCACTCCGTCGGAAGCGCAACACAAGGCCAACATTTGCTTGATCGGCGACACGCTCGTGCGGGAGCTATTTCTCAGCACGGACCCCCTTGGGCGGTCCATCCGTATTGGCAACGATGAATTCATGGTCGTAGGAGTCATAGAAAAGATCGGCAGCGTCCTCGGCCAGGACCGGGACAACTTCGTTATAGTCCCACTACCTGTTTTCCTCCGGATGCGGGGGATGCATTCTAGCGTCACGATCAACGTCAAGACGAGCACACAGAACTTTGAAAAGGCGCAGGACCAGGCACATCTGATTTTGCGCTCGCGGCGCCATCTCAGTGGCAATATGGGCGATGATTTCTTCATCGGCACCAAGGAGAGTTACATGGCCTTGTGGCGCAGCATCAGCTCGGCGTTTTTTGCCGTGTTCATTATGGTGAGCGCGATTTCCGTGGTCATCGGTGGCATCGTGATCATGAACGTCATGCTGGTGAGCGTGACCCTTCGGCGGAGGGAGATTGGCGTGCGGCGCGCCGTAGGCGCGACCCAGCGCGACATCCTGCGCCAGTTCATGGTGGAAAGCGTCATGCAATGCATTGTCGGGGGCATCGCCGGCATCACTCTAGGGTTCCTTGTCGCGCTGATCCTGCGCACATATACACCGTTCCCTTCCTCCGTACAGACCTGGGTGGCGGTGTTGGGAGTATTCCTTAGTTCCGCGGTTGGACTATTCTTCGGAATCTATCCGGCATTGCGCGCGTCACGACTGGACCCAGTTGTCGCCTTGAGGTCTGACTGATGGCAATGATGACGCTCGCTCAGACCCGGGAAAATTTTTTCGCCGCAATGGAAATGCTGCGCTCCTCCAAGGTGCGCTCCGCGTTGACTGTGCTCGGCATCGTCATTGGGGTGTCCTCGGTGATTTCCATGGCCGCAATCATTCAAGGCCTGAACAAGTTCGTGCAGGACAAAGTGGAATCCCTCGGCTCGCGCACTTACTTTCTTACACGATTCCCGCCGGGAATGGACCCTTCCCGCATGCCAGAACGCATCCGCACACGCAAATATCTTGAATACACCTATGCCCCCTTCATCCGGCAAGCCGCTCCCGACGTGCAGATCGTGACCACCGTGGGCACGCGCGGCTTTTTCTTTGGGGATAGCAACCTGATTACCAGCGGGGACCACAGCGTCGAGAGAGTCATTGTGCGCGGCGCCGAGCCGGAGTACACGGAGGCGATTCCGCTGTTTGCGATCGAGCGAGGCCGCTTCATCAGCGCCTTCGACCAGGAGCACGCGCGTTCGGTCGTGGTGCTGGGCGCGGCCATTAGCGAATCGCTCTTCCCCGGCGCCGACGCCATTGGCAGGACGGTGCGCATCAACGGTGGCACGTACGAGGTCATCGGCGTTTTCGAGCACGACCAAGGATTGTTCCTCGGTCCAGGAGTAGACATCTTCGCCATCATCCCGCTGAGCAACTTCAAGAAGCAGTACCCGGAGGCCAAAGAGTTGGTGATGCTATTCACAGTCCCCAAGAATGTAAACATCGAACTGGCGCAGGGTGAGGTCATTCAGGCGATGCGCCGCTTGCGCCGCGTTCCGCCCGATAAGGGTAATGATTTCGAGCTGAGCTCTCCGGACTTTCTGAGCAATTTGTGGAATCAACTCACCGGCGCGCTGGTGATCCTCACGACGGTGATCAGCTCGATAGGTTTGCTGGTCGGCGGCATCGGCGTGATGAACATCATGCTCATCTCCGTAACCGAGCGCACTCAGGAAATTGGCGTACGCAAGGCTATCGGCGCTCGCCGCGCGGACGTACGTTTACAGTTCCTGCTGGAAGCCGTGGTCCTCACCCTGGTCGGTGGCACAATTGGCATCTTAATCGGGGCCGGCATATCCACATTGGTGCGGACTTTCGTGCCTTCGATTCCCGCAACACTGTCTTATCTGTGGGTGTCGATTGGTTTCGCGATCTCCGTCGGGGTGGGCTTGTTCTTCGGCTATTATCCGGCAAACGTAGCGGCCAACCTAGACCCCATCGATTGCCTGCGGTACGAGTGATGATCTTAACGCTTCACCGCGGAAGCAGACACAGGCAAGACTTCAAGGCCAGTTACGGGTGTAGCCCGCTCACGGTACGCTCATTTGGCGTTCTTCCGCACCCAACCGCATCCGGACCTCGGCGGTGATTTCGTAAGAGCGTAAGCGCGCGACCTGATCGTAGATAAGGGTCGCAATCATCAGCTCATCGGGCTTCGTAGCCTTCGATGAATTCATGCAATCCACGCTCCACCGTCCTGGTTGCGCCAACCACCGAGCAGGCCAGCGACTGGCTGGCCATGGCCTTCTCCACCGGAGACCAATACGCTTCGATGTCGTCGATCGGCGGCGGAATTTGCGCCGGCATTCCGCGCCGAAGTTGTGTGAAGGCTTGCTGGTGCGAGGTGAAAAGGCGGCGCGCCTCTGCGTCGGTAGCAGCGGCGATGACATTCACGCCCAACATCGTGTATGGCCGCTTGAACTGCTTCGACGGTTTGAAGCCACTTCGATACAGATGGAGTGCCTGCATCATGTCGGTGGGCGCGAAATGCGACGCAAAGGCGAACGGCAATCCCCGTGTCGCTGCAAGCTGTGCGCCGAAAAAGCTTGACCCCAGCAACCCAGATAGGTACACGCAGACCTGCGCCGGGGACCGCGCGGATTTTCTGCCCTGGCTCCGCGGGTTCGAAGTACGACTGTAATTCCTGCACATCCCACGGGAAATCATCGCCAGTGGATTTGCTGTCACGCCGCAATGCCCGCGTCGTAGGCATATCCGCTCCAGGTGCTCGGCCCAGGCCGAGATCGATGCGTCCGGGATACAGCGACGCCAGCGTGCCGAACTGCTCTGCGATTACCAGTGGCGCATGGTTGGGCAGCATCACCCCGCCGGCTCCCACGCGAATGGTCTTTGTCCCGCCGGCCACGTGTCCAATGACGACCGCCGTCGCCGCGCTGGCAATCCCCGGCATGTTGTGGTGTTCGGCCAGCCAGAAGCGTCGGTACCCCCACTGCTCCGCGTGCTGCGCGAGTTCCAGGGAGTTGCGAAAGGCGTCCGCTGGAGTAGCGCCCGCGGAATGGGCGCCAGATCGAGAACTGAGAATGGGATCACGCAAAGCTCCTGAGCCGGACACAATATGGCAAGTCCAGCGGATATTCCGATGCTCAGTTTTTTAGATGAACACCCCAGCTAAGTGGGCACACCCAGCGCGCGTGACTGGGGCGGACCGGACTAAGGTCCGACAGTCGGTGTTCACGCAAAGGTAAGTCAGAATCCCATGGCGTCGTCTACCAGGATAACTACGTTCAATGACTTTGCTCGGGGCGTTGCTCGTCACCTTCGCTCCAAACGCCTTGTCAATCTCTCAGTAACCTTCGCAGTGACGCCCCGCCAGCCCAGAGTGTTTCCCTCTGGTTGCGCTTCTGGAATCTGACAGTGGTCGCAACTGGTTTGCTGCTAGGCGTATTGCTTGGTTACGCATTTGTTGAGAATTTCCAGGTTCGTCCAGGCGATTAACCGCGAGAAAGAATAAAGTCGGATTACCGTACACGTAGTTTTTGCAGGACTTCTCCGATCCATCAGGCGTTGGCCAGCTACCACCAGATCACTCCATCAACCGAGAGCAACGGGTCTTCGAGCAGCGAGACTCGATCATCTCGAAAATCGGCGCACGCTGAGAGATATGGGAAGCCCGACACAGAAGATGTGTATGACCACGCCGACCATCATCATCTAAATGGAAAACGGCCGTTTGGCTGCAGCGGAGAGCGGTAACACAATGCGATTCATGAAGAAATAGACGGCCACACCATCCAGAACTCCTGAAACGACTGCGTGCTCTAGCAAGAAGCCAACAGCCCGGCTCGCCACAAGGTAGACAGCGGCCGCCCCGAAGGCGATGAGGAAATGACAGAGGAGGCCAAGCAGTGCCGTCGCGAGCCCGCCGGAGAATGCCCTCGACCCCAGCAATCCGCTGGAAATCCCCTGCAGGAGGCGCATAGGCTTGAGCCCGAAGAAGCCATAGACCACCAGCGCGGCAGTAATGTCCAGGACGCCGCACGCAAAGCCAGCCCATAGCAGTGCAAACATAGCGTTTGGATTTTTCTGCAAAGAAACCTCCGTTGCTGCATTCCCCACAAGCTTGCACGATCGACTTACTTCTCCGATCAATGCTTAACCGCCATTTAGCGTAGTTACCCTTAACCAGCTACTTTGCCACATGACTGCCGTCGTTGGCATTTTGCCCCAACTCAGATTTCGAATCCTGAGGTGCCCTTCTTTCAGCGGGGTGCCTAAAGATAGGGCTGTTTCTGTTCATGTTGTGCAAGTCTTGCAAGGAAATCCCAATGGACGATCGAACGGCTATAGCCATCCAGAATGCTGCACAGGTAGTAGACTTGTCTGATCGATGTCGGTACGGAGGGTTCCAACCGTCGACACAGCGTTACTTCACTCCAGTGACTCGTAGCAATCCGGCGTGAAGCGAGGCGAGCAAACACAATAGAAGACCAAATCTGTCATTCCATCGTTAGTCACCTGTTGGCTGGTGCCAGCTGGAATCGCGAGGATGTCGCCCGGTCCGACTCTCTCCGGCCTGAGGTCTCCAATTCTAGCGACCCCGTGCCCCGCGACAACGATGTATCGCTCGTCCACGCCGCGCAAGCGATGCGCTTGCGTGGTCACGCCCGGCTCTACTCGCGCTCTCGCAATTGAAAGCGTCGAGTCCGTCGGTTCGTTCCACGACTCGAGAATCCAACAGCGCTCTGGAGTTATAAACTCCTTATCGACACTCCGTCGAATGATAGCGCGCATTGAAGACCTCATTCTTAGTCCAGACCCCCTGGACCGGAAAGCACTGGAACTGACAACAGGCACTCTGTAAGGAATTGGGCCTAACTGCAGCCACCTCGTCAGATCGATCCAAGATTGACAGTAACAAGGCAACGTCTCAGTCCAAGTCATGCCGGTCGTCAATTGGGCCTTGGCGTCTACCTGCGGACAATAAACTCCTCAATCCCTAATCCCTTCCGCCCAGGAAGACAGCCAAGGTTGCAGTCAGAAAGACAATCTGCAGCAGCGTACGCGGAATCAAGGCCTGCACTTGCCGACCCCCAATCGTGAGGCGTTTGCGTGCCGCATGAACGTTTGCCGGGAAGACCGCGAGCAGCATGAGCCACGGGCCCAGAGCCGCATCGCGCGCTCCCGTTGGCAGCATGAGTGCGACTGCTCCGAGAATCTCCAGAATTCCAGTCACAGTCACGAGAAGTTCAGGCCGCGGAAAACTCTTGGAACCAACTGAATGAGGCCGGACGACGCCTGTCCCAGTGAGCCGAGGCCGTCAACAAGAACATACCCGACAGAGCCAGTCGCAACGATGTCCACCAGCCAAAAGGGGCGGGTAGATGGAAATGCCCAAGAGCACTAAATAGCGCAACAATGCAGAACGACAAACGGTGCCATAGTAGTCGTGAACGGCTCCAGCGTCGCTGCATTCCTCAATTTTATATCAAATGGACGCTCGTTTAGCTGAACGTGATCATCAAACGTCAACTCATGCACTGAGGCTGAGCCTGTAGATGTCTGCTCGTTGAATTCAGATACGGTCCTAGACTTGGCAACGAGAATAGAAAAAAAGCTTGCATGTGAGACGGTGTTGTAGTTAACTATAACACTAGATGTCGTAAAGGTGGATCGCTCGCACTTGAGTACGCGAGGGAGACCTGAACCAAAAGTAAGAAGCTTAAGGAGAATGCAACATGAAATCCCTTGGTTTTGTGCTGTCCGTTGTTGTGATGGCGCTCTCCACCGTGGCTTTCGCGCAGTCCGAGGCGCAAAAGCCTGTTGCGCAGTCAGATGCGCTAAGGTCCTTCGACAAACTGAAAACCCTGGCGGGTTCGTGGGAAGGCCACGTGACGACCGTCCCGCAAGAAGCCGCCATTGAAGGCAAGCTCATGCAAGTATCGTTTCGCGTGACTTCCATGGGCAACACGCTCATGCATGAGATGACGGGAGCTGGAAGACCCGACGATCCGATCACTATGTTGTATCTGGACGGGGACCGCTTGCTCCTGACGCATTATTGTGACGCAGGGAATCGGCCTCGCATGGCGGGCAAGATGTCACCTGACGGAAAGACCGTGGAATTCGACTTTCTCGACGTCGCCGGTAGCACGCAGTACGGACACATGCACCATGCCGTGTTCACCTTCCTCGACGCGAACCATCACACCGAGGACTGGACTTTCATGCTCAAGGGGGACAAGCCAGTCCACGCGCACTTCGACCTGCAGCGGGCAAAATAACAGGCCGGGTGTATGTGGCAAGGGCTATCTGGATAACCTGATGGACCGTGAGTGGAACGACAGTCAGCCGATCTACCGCCAGCTTCGCGACCGTGTCGTCGCGATGATACTGGACAGAGTTCTCAAGGAAGGCGATTCGCTGCCCTCCGTGCGCAACGTCGCGGCCGAATATCGGGTGAATCCGCTCACGGTTCTGAAGGGCTATCAGCAACTGGTAGACGAGGGGCTTGTCGAGACCAGACGAGGCCGCGGCATGTTCATCAATGCCGGCGCACGCAATTTGTTGCTACAGGGCGAACGGGACAAGTTTCTTGGCGAAGAATGGCCCAGGGTCTACGCAACCATTCAGCGGCTCGGCCTGAAACTGGAAGAACTGCTGGATGCTGCCGCAAACCACCGGTCGTCGAATGCTGAAGAGGAAGAGAAGGAGCCGAAGCCATGACAGTCATAGAAGCACGCGGCCTGCGCAAGACCTTCGGCACAACCGTCGCGCTAGACGGCGTCGATTTGCGTGTCGAAGAGGGCCGCATCCTCGGACTCATCGGTCCCAACGGCGCAGGCAAGACCACCGCGCTCAACGCGATTCTCGGCCTCACCCCATATCAGGGAGAACTGAACGTGCTCGGACGCGACCCCTGGACCGAGCGCGATCAGCTCATGCGCGATGTCTCGTTCATTGCCGATGTCGCCGTGCTGCCGCGCTGGGTGCGGGTTGCGCAGGCCCTCGACTACGTCGCCGGCGTGCATCCGCGATTCGATCGTGCGAAGGCCGAAGGTTTTCTTGCGAAGACCAGCATCAGGCACGCCAGCAAGGTCAGGGAATTGTCGAAGGGCATGGTGGCCCAGCTGCACCTCGCTCTGGTCATGGCCATTGACGCGAAATTGCTGGTGCTGGACGAGCCGACGCTTGGCCTCGACATCCTGTATCGCAAGCAGTTCTACGATTCCCTGCTGAACGACTACTTCGATCGCAGCCGTACCATCGTCGTGACGACACATCAGGTGGAAGAGATCCAGCACGTCCTCACCGATGTCATGTTCATCAACCGCGGCCGCATCGTACTCGATTGCAGCATGGAACAATTGGAGTCGCGCTATCTGGAAGTGATGGTGCATCCCGAGCAGGTCGCCGCGGCACGGGCGCTCAAGCCCATGCACGAGCGCCAGGTGTTCGGTCGCAGCATCCTGCTGTTCGATCATGTCGATCGTCACCAACTCGCCGCGCTTGGCGACGTGCGCACGCCCGGCATCGCCGACTTGTTCGTTGCCGTGATAGGCAATCAGGCCGGCCAGGGACAAGGAGTGCTAAATGAATACTGAATCGAACGCCATGCCCGAGTCTCCCCTCGAATCGCAGGTAATCGCGCCCGCGGTCATCTCGGCGAGTCGGCGCATGTACTGGTCGGTGCGACGCGAATTGTGGGAGAGCCGTTCGATCTATATCGCGCCCCTAGCCGTTGCGGCGCTAATTCTGGTCGGATTCCTGATCAGCACGGTTCATCTGCCGGACAAGATGCGTGCCGCGTTGGCGCTCAACCCGCTGCAGCAGCACGCGCTCATCGCGCAGCCGTATAACTTCGCTGCGCTTCTGATCATGGCGACCACTTTTATCGTCGCGGTGTTCTACTGTCTCGACGCGCTGCAGGGGGAACGTCGCGATCGCAGCATTCTGTTCTGGAAGTCGCTGCCGGTTTCCGATCTCACCACCGTGCTCTCGAAGGCCAGCATCCCGCTCGTGGTCCTGCCACTGCTCACCTTCGCGATCACCGTTGTCACGCAGTTCATCATGCTGCTGAGCACCGCAGTACTGCTGGGGAGCGGTCTGAGTATCGCGGCGCTATGGACACAGTTGCCATTATTCCAGATGTCGCTGATGCTGCTCTACCACCTTGTGACCGTGCATGCGCTGTGGTATGCGCCCATCTACAGCTGGCTGCTGCTGGTCTCAGGCTGGTCGCGGCGCGCGGCATTTCTATGGGCCGGCTTGCCACTGCTCGCCATCGGCATCGTCGAGAAGATTGCGTTCAACACTTCGCATTTTGGCGCCATGCTTGGGAACCGCATGAACGGCGGTGCGGAAGCTGTCACCGCGCCGGGTAGCTTCCCGATGGATCCGATGACCCACCTCACTCCGGGCCATTTCCTGAGCAGCCCGGGGCTGTGGATCGGCCTGGCAATCGCCGCGGCATTGCTCGCCGCAGCAGTCCGGCTGCGTCGCTATCGGGAACCGATCTGATTCGCATGCAAGCTTTATTCAATGCTTCGCGTAAAGAGAAGCGAGCAGGAACCCAGTTGTAATGTCCAATTCGATGTTCAGGAGGAAACATGGAACCCCTTATTGGTGTTAACGCTTCACCGATGGCATGTGCTTCTCTGGCACCCAGTGCTCCGATTTGGCAGGACATCCTGGCACAGGCGATGACCGGCGAACTACTCGCCGCCATGAATTACACCTCCTTATCGGAGATATGTGACGATCCCGCAGAAGTAGCCGATGCATTGGAGCATGCGCAAGGTGAACGCGGGCATGCTGCTGCGTTCGCTGCCGAGGGCCGCAAGATTGGAGTGGAGGTTTCCAATAACGTCGACGCAAAGCATTGGAAGCGGCTTCGTGACGGATTCATGCGCTGCATCGTAGATCGTGACTTTATTGGCTGCCTGATCGTCCAGGAGATCATGCTGGAATCATTCGCCGTCGCAAGTTATTCACGCGTCGGGAAGGCGGCACCGGGGAGTCTAGGCAAAGCCTTTGCCCGCATCGCAGCAGAGGAAGAAGATCACGTCGATCACGCAATGTCGATTCTGAGGACGGAGCGAGCCCTGGACGCGGGGCGATTCGACGATAAGGTCTACCGGCTGCATCTGGACGTGATGACCACCCTCGCGCAGATGCTGGCAAAGGAATGCAAGGATGGCCACTGCGAAGTGTGCCACGCCAACTGTGTGAAGCCCTCACTGTTCGAGGTGAGCTTGTCGGCAGCCGAGCTTCGCGGAGCGTCGCTGCGACAGTATCTGAAGACGTTAGACATGCTGGGCATACCCGGGGAGGTCACACTTGCATGGGTGACTCAGTTGCCGGTGTAGCTAGCCGAGGGCGGACTACCGAGGTCGATTTCGCTCTCATCGGGCACCAAGAGAGTTGGAGAGCGGCTGCGGACGTACTCGCTTTCCTGCGCGGACCGCAGCGTACACCTCTGCCGGACGATGAGATCAAGGACATCCTTCCATGGATTCCGCCCAGAGCGGTCTGCCATGTCGACGTCGGATCGACGGTCGGCGCGAAGACCAGCGGCCTCTACATCGACTCCTTCATTCCTCCCGACCGTCTGGAAGCCGCCTACGTGCACGAGAACATCGGCCGCGTTCGAGCGGCGGCGGCCTACGCGATCAAGGCAGGAGCGAAGATCGTGAGTCTGGGCGGATTCAGCTCCATTCTGATCGAGGGCAACTTCGATCAACTTCCGCAAAGACACGATACGGTCTTCACGACAGGCAATACGTTGACAGTTGCTTTCATCGTTCAGGGCATCAAGAAGATGTGCGCGCTGGAGGGTCGGAACATCCGCCGATCAACGTTGCTCATCGTGGGAGCAACAGGAGATGTGGGTTCCGGCTGCGCCCGTTGTTTGGCGCCTATCGTGAGCCGCGTGCAGCTCAGCGCACGCAACGTGGAGCGACTACGCAGGCTCGCAGCGGAGTTGCAAGCTGATGGGGTTCAGGTGGAGATCGCGACCGATCTCCAGCGATTCTCCGCGGAGGCCGACGTCGTGATCTGCGCGGCGAGTCTGCCATCCCCTTCGCTTCTGTTGGGCCGGATCGCGCCCCATGCAATCGTTTGCGATGCGGGCTACCCGAAGAACCTGTCCCCAAGCGCGCAGATGCTTGGCACCAAAGTTTTCTTCGGAGGTCTGGGACAGATCACCGGC
>JGI12635J15846_10003453_pt1 | contig 13738 bp, 11 predicted proteins | sample BlaSpr_A8_OM2_M2_FD_15846 | JGI IMG/M metagenome (IMG submission 15846) | reverse complement strand
CGGATCGGTACAGCAGGTTGCGCCGCTCGCCAATCTCGACAATCACCCCCTGATCCGCCGATGACTGCTCGTAATGCACCTGGTCGCCAACAGCAATCTCGCTGCGCTTCCCGCGCGGAAAGCATTGGAGCATGGCGCCGCCATCGGCGGGGGCGACCATATAATGCCGGCCGTGCGCGGCAATGACCTTTCCTTCGATGCGCGCGTTCGCAGCGTTCTTCGCGTCGCGCGCCCTCATGCGGCGTATTGCATCAAGCGCTCGATGCGCTGCGATGCAGGCGGATGCGACGCGTAGAACGCGGTGTAAAGCGGATCGGGCGTGAGCGTGGAGGCGTTGTCCTCGTACAGCTTCACCAGCGCGTTGACGAGGTCGCGCGGATCGGTCTGGCTCGCGGCGAAGGCATCGGCTTCGAATTCATGCTTGCGCGAGCTCAGGCTGCCCAGCGGCGTCACGAAGAACATGAAAACGGGTAACACCAGCATGAACAGCACGAGCGCGAGGCCATTGTTGTTTCCCAGCAGCGACGGCCGCACGCCAAGCCCTTCGTAGAACCACACGCATTGCGCCAGCCAGCCAAGCAGTGCGAGCATCACGAGGCTGAGCACGAATGTGACGATCAAGCGCTTGATCACATGACGCCGCTTGAAGTGGCCAAGCTCATGCGCGAGCACTGCTTCGATCTCGTTGCCGGAGAGCCGGGCGAGGAGGGTATCGAAGAAAACGATCCGCTTCGCCGCACCGAAACCGGTGAAATAGGCGTTGCCGTGCGCCGAACGACGGCTGCCGTCCATGACGAACAAGCCCTTCGCGGCGAAGCCGGTTCGCGACATCAGGTTCTCGATGCGCGCCCGCAACGCTTCGTCCTTCAGCGGTTCGAACTTGTTGAAAAGCGGCGCGATAAAAGTGGGGTACAGGATCAGCACCAGCATCTGGAAGGCGACCAGCAGCACCCACGCCCACAGCCACCACAGGGCGCCAGCCTGGTTCATCAGCCACAGCGTCACGAACAGTACCGGCAAGCCGATCGCCGCGCCCAGCACGATGCCTTTCAGCAGATCGAGGAAAAAGAGCTTTTTCGTCATCCGGTTGAAGCCGAACTTCTCTTCGATCACAAAGTGCCGGATGTAGTCGAACGGCAGATCGACCACGCCGGTGATCGCCACCACGATGGCCACCAGCGCCATCTGCCCGACATAACCGCGGCCTAGCCAGTCAGTAACAGCGAGGTCGATCTGCTGGATGCCGCCCAGCAGCGTCAGCGCGATCAGCAGCGCTGCGCTGACGACGACCTCGACCATGGTCAGGCGCGTGCGCTCGACGGTGTAATCGGCGGCGCGCTGGTGAGCGGCGAGCGGAATGGTCTGCAGGAACTGCACCGGCACATCCTTGCGATGCGCGGCGACGTGCCGGATCTGACGCGAAGCCAGCCACAGCTTGGTGCCGACCATGCCGACCAGCGCTACGACAAACACGACCGAGAAGGCGAGATTGATATTGGACATCAGCGGGAATCCGATTGAATTATGCGAGAATTATAGGTTCTTGGCCGTCGCCGCGCGCGGTCTGTGTTTGTTATCCAAAACCGCGCCTGGCAAGGCGTCAAACCCCTCTCAGGTTGCCCTAATATGGCCGATTCCGTGCTCGATCCCGCTTCTTCCGCCAGCTCGTCGGACCTCGTTCGCAGCGACATGAACCTCGTGTGGCTCGACATGGAAATGACGGGTCTCGAACCCGATACCGACCGCATTATCGAAATTGCGGTGGTCGTCACGAATTCGACGCTCGATAAGCTCGTGGAAGGCCCGGTACTCGCCATTCACCAGGACGAAACGGCGCTCGGCAAAATGGATGAGTGGAACCGCAATACGCACGGCCGGTCGGGACTGACGGAACGTGTACGGGCGTCGACGGTGGACGAGGCCGAAGCCACGCAGCAAATCCGCGAATTCCTTGGCCAGTACGTTCCGCCGGGCAAGTCGCCCATGTGCGGCAATTCCATCTGTCAGGACCGGCGTTTCATGGCCCGGTGGATGCCGGAACTGGAAACGTTTTTCCACTATCGCAATCTTGATGTGAGCACGCTGAAGGAATTGTGCCGCCGTTGGCAGCCGGCCATCTACAAGGGTTTTCAGAAGCGCGCGATGCATACGGCGCTCGCCGATATCCACGAATCCATCGACGAACTCAAGTATTACCGCGAGCATTTCCTGATTCCGTCGGCAACCGGCAGTGTCGCGCCGGTTTGATTGCTTAAAGCATCGTAGAACCGGTCAGGCTTTCGGTGTCCGGATCGCGTTTTTCGGCCTGAACGCGGTTACCACTTCAGGCCGCGTTTCGATGTACGGGCCGCCGATCAAATCGATGCAATAAGGCACGGCGGCAAAAATGCCCGGCACCTTGGGCTTGCCGTCGGCATCGCGTAATCCTTCCAACGTTTCCCGGATCGATTTTGGCTGACCGGGCAGGTTCACGATCAGGGCAGCATGATCCGCTGTTTCGCGAATGACGGCGACTTGCCGCGACAGGATCGCCGTGGGCACGAAGTTCAGGCTGATCTGGCGCATCTGTTCGCCGAAACCGGGCATCGGCTTCGTGGCGACGGCAAGCGTGGCTTCAGGTGTCACGTCGCGACGCGACGGGCCCGTGCCGCCTGTGGTCAGGATGAGGTCACAGCCGGTTTCATCGACGAGTTCGATCAGCGTGGCCGAGATGGTCGCGGCTTCGTCCTGGATCAACCGGGTTTCCGCGCGCCACGGCGAACTCAGCGCGCTCGTGAGCCATTCCTGCAACGACGGAATGCCTTTGTCCTCGTACACGCCCTGTGAGGCCCGGTCGCTGATCGATACCAGCCCGATCAGCAATTCGTCTGGATGATTACGCTTTGTAGCCATCGTCGTCGTCTCGTTCCGGGAATTCGACGCCATCGTCTTCTGCTTCGTTCAAGCTCTCGTCTTCCTCATCTTCCACGCCCGCCGCGGTCTTGATCCACTGGAATAGCTCGCGGAAATAGCGCGGCGGTTTGGCCTGCTCGCGTTCCTTGCGGGCGTTGCGGATCAGCGTGCGGCCTTCCTGCGGGTCCACGCCGGGGTGCAGGCGGATGAAATCGGTGAGGGCGGCGTCGTCGGCGAGCAGCTTTTCGCGGGTGCGTTCGATCCAGTGCAGCTTGGCTGTTTCAGCCCGGTTCACGCCGCGATACGAATCCAGGGCGGTACGCAGCGCCGCCGTTTCCTCGTCGGTCAGTGAGCGCATGACGCGCCCGACATACTGCAGTTGCCGGCGCTTGCCTTCGTGGTCGGTGATCCGGCGGGCGGCGCGTACGGCGTCGTCGAGCTTTTCGGGCATCGGCATGCGCTTGAGCGCGTCTTTCGGCAGTTCGATCAACGCTACGCCCAGCACTTGTAGCGCGAGCATGTCGCGTTTGAGCTGGGATTTACTGGGGCGGTCGTAGCCGTGCTCGCTGCCGTCCTGTTCGGAGGCCTCGGCCGGGTTTATTGGTTGCGTGCGGGTTTTACGGTTCATCCCGGTATTGTAGCGGATGGGTTTTCGTTCGCACTCAGGGTTTGGGGTGGGCCCGCGGGTGCGAACGAACCCCCAGTGCGAACGAAACCAAACCTCTCTGGACTTGCTATGATCGTGCGATGTACGAAACGGTCATAAAGCCGCATGCCTGCGCACGGCGGGCGCTAACCCGCTCCGGCAGCACGACCGACAACGTGAACACGCTCGACACTTCGAGCACCCACAGGCAGACATAAAATGGCAGCAGATATGGACGTGAGGCAACGCTTTTTCCCGCACACCCAGGACGAGCTGAAGGAAATCGCGTCCGATATCCTGCGGCACGCGAAGGAACTCGGCGCGACCGACGCAGCCACCGAGATCTCCGAAGGCGACGGTCTGTCGGTGAGCGTGCGGCGCGGCGAAGTCGAGACTATCGAGCACAATCGCGACAAGATGGTGGGCGTGACGGTGTTTATCGGCAATAAGCGCGGTAATGCGAGCACCTCGGACTTCACGCGCGCGGCGCTGAAAGATACGGTCGCTGCCGCCTATAACATCGCGCGTTTCACAGCCGAAGACAGCGCTGCCGGCCTGGCCGAAGCGGAACTGCTGGAAATGGCGCCGCAGGATCTTGATCTCTATCACCCGTGGGACATCGACGCCGAAGAAGCGGCCGATCTCGCCCGCCGCGCGGAAGACGCCGCATTCGCCGTCGATAAACGCATTCAGAACTCGGAAGGCGCGAGCGTGTCGGCGCAGCACTCGCAGTTCGTGCTGGCCACGTCGCGCGGGTTCATGGGCGGTTATCCGTTCTCGCGCCATTACGTGGCGTGCGCGCCCATCGCGGGTTCCGGCCGCGACATGCAGCGCGACGACTGGTACACATCGAAGCGCAACGCCGCCGATCTCGCCGAACCGGAAGCGATCGGCCGGTACGCAGCGCATCGCGCGTTGGCGCGCATGGGTGCACGCGGCCTCGATACCCGCAAATGCCGCGTGATGTTCGAAGCGCCGCTCGCAGCCGGCATCCTGGGTGCGTTTGTGCAGGCGGTGAGCGGCGGCGCACTATATAGAAAGACGACGTTCCTCGTCGATAGCCTCGGCAAGCCGGTGTTCGCACCGCACATCCAGGTGCTGGAGGACCCGCATGTGAAGGGCGGCATGGGCAGCGCGCCGTTCGACGAGGAAGGCGTGCGTACGCAACGCCGCAACGTGGTGGAAGACGGTGTGGTGCAGGGCTATTTCCTGTCGACGTATTCGGCTCGCAAGCTCGGCATGAAAACCACGGGCAACGCAGGCGGTTCGCACAACCTGTCGCTGCGCAGTTCGCTGACGAAGCCGGGCGATGACTTCGAGGAAATGCTCAAGAAGCTGGGCACGGGTCTGCTGTTGACGGAACTGATGGGGCAGGGCGTGAACTACGTCACCGGCGACTATTCGCGAGGCGCATCGGGATTCTGGGTGGAAAACGGCAAGATCCAGTATCCGGTCGAAGAGATCACGGTCGCCAGCACGTTGCAGGAGATGTTCCGGCACATCGAGGCCATCGGCGCGGATACGGTCGTGCGCGGTAACAAGGAAATCGGTTCTGTGCTGATCGAGAAGATGACGATCGCGGGGCAGTAAAAGAATCTGCGGAAGAGAAAAAGAAAGCCCGGGACGGTTAGCGCCGTCCCGGGCTTTCTTAATGGCGGAGCGCGAAGCGCGCTCGACTACGCTGCCCGCCGCTCATAGACCACGAACGAGTAGTCGAAATCATTCGGCGCCCCCGCCCGATGTGTCTCCCGCGAGACTTCCTTCCAGACGGCTGCATCGGGCGCATCGATAGAGATATCGCCTTCGAAATCAGCATCGATCTCGGTCACGATCAGCTTCTGCGCCAGCGGCCACCCCTCGCGGAACAGCTCTGCGCCGCCGATCAGGAATACTTCGCTGGCGCCGTCGCGCTCGGCGAGTACCAGTGCATCGGCAAGCCCGGTCACCGTATTGCAGCCGTCGAAGTGGCGCTGGGTATCGCGCGTGACCACGATGTTGCGCCGTCCCGGCAACACGCGTCCGATGGACTCATGCGTCTTGCGTCCCATCACGATAGGCGCGCCCATCGTCGTGCGTTTGAAGAACGCGAGGTCTTCGGGCAGGCGCCAGGGCAATTGGTTATTGCGCCCGATCACGCCGTTGCGCGCGCGGGCGACGATCAGGGTCAGCGTCGTCATGGTGTAGATATTCCGGATCCGGCATTGAGATAAATCAAGCCGCAGATTCTACCTGACGCTCGACGCCACCCGTCTTCTCACTCCACGCCAGCAGCGCTCGCAACCGTCGCGCCGCGCAATCCGTGCGCGACCATCAGCCGATACAGCGTCACCCGCGAAATCCCCAACTCCGCAGCCGCTTCGCTGAGCCTGTGCCGATGCCGCAGCAAGGTTAGTTCGATCGCGCGTTTTTCGGCGGCGTCGCGGGCGGCGGCCAATGTGGTCGATTCGATGCCGGTGCAGTGGCCAAGCCCGAGGTCATCGGCGGTGATCAGCTTGTTCTCCGCCATCACGATCGCGCGCCGCACGCGGTTGATCATCTCGCGCACGTTGCCGGTCCAGGCGTAGCTGTACATCGCTTCTATCGCCGACGGCGCGAAGCCGCGGATCTTGCGTCTGCCGTCGCTCTTGAACTTGTGCAGCACGTGCAGCGCGAGAATCTCGATATCCTTGCCGCGCGCCCGCAGCGGCGGTTCGTCTACGCGCAGCACGCATAGCCGATGAAACAAATCGGTGCGAAAACGACCGCTGGCCATGGCTGCATCGAGATCGATGTGGGTCGCGGAAATGATGCGCACGTCGACGGCGACCGGGTCATGTCCGCCCAGCCGGTCGATCTTGCGCTCCTGCAGGAAACGTAGCAGATGCACCTGGCTGTCGAGCGGAAGATCGCCGATTTCATCGAGGAACAGCGTGCCGCCGTCGGCCTCTTCCACCCGGCCGATCTTGCGCTGGTGCGCGCCCGTGAACGCACCGCGCTCGTAGCCGAACAGTTCCGACTGAATCAGTTCATTGCCGATCGCGCCGCAATTGATCGCGACGAACGGCCCCTTGCGACGCGGCGAGCGTTCGTGGATGGCCACGGCGGTCAACTCCTTGCCCGTGCCGGATTCGCCGGTGATGAACACGTTCGCGTCGGTGTTCGCGACCTTGCGGATGGTACGAAAGAGTTGCTGCATGGCTTCGCAGGTGCCGACCATTTGCTCGTCGCCGAATACGGTCGGGGTGTCGGCCAGATCGATGTCGCCGAGGCTCACCATGCCGTACGCGTGGTCGACGAGATAACCGATGGTCGCGTGCGCGACCGGGCCTTTGACGAAGTCGAAGCAGTAATGCCGGATCATGTGGCAGACGACGGGGTCGGCGAGGCGCGTGTCGTCGGTGAGGGCGATCCAGCCGGCTTGCTGATGGCGCAGCGCGGGTTCCAGCGCGGCCAGTTCACGCGCTGAGAATCCCGCCATATCGACGATACCGGCTATCGGTGTATCGGTTTTCAGCACGCTGGCTTGCGTGGCGAGCGTGCCCGCCGACACCTTCCAGCCGCGGCCCTTCAGATACGAGACCAGCGCCTGGTTCGGCGCCTGCGCGATATACAGCAGGTTACGGACGGCAGGCGCCGCGTGGGAGGCCGGAACAATCGGAAGACTGGGAACGCCCGAAAGACCCGAAGCGCCGGTGCTTATGTCGGCCATCGGTGGCATTGGAGCAAGCGTGTTTTGGCCGGACACGGTTGCGGAGACGGGGGCGGATTCGTGCACGGGCGACCTCCTTTTCCAACGGGCGCGAACGGTGTCGTGGCGGGCACGGCGGTGCGATGCGCTGTCGATCATGTGGCCGTCGAGCGGGACAAGGTTTGTCCGAAGTGGACCCCAGGTTTTACGCAGGGGCGCACGTTGGAAGCGTGCGCACGGGAAAACGCGTACAGCCCGCGGATTCATTCCTCGCGGTATTGCGCCGCTTGCCGGCGGTGACCGGCCTCGCTACTCGCTGCGCAATACAATTAGTGTCCTACCGTCCGGCGTGTTGTTCAAATCCTGTTACGTGCATGTTGCTTGACTGCATCGAGTGTCCAACCGTCTTTCTTCAGACAACCTGCCTTGCACTATTTTCCAATTTTCGGCTACTGCGTTCTCTGCGTGCCCGCGTTCGCAACATCGCCTGGTGCGGCGCGCGTGGCTGCGTCCGTAGGGATGGGCGCAGGTACCGGCGGCGCGATCTCGTCCCAAAGNGTGACGCTGTTCGTGTGCGTGNTGGGCGGTGACGTTTCCTTGGTCGCCGTGACCTTTTCAAGGGTGGTGTCGGCGTGGATCGCCAGTGGCGCCGACGCAATGGGCTGAATCGACGCGGACTCACCCTGTTCCGTTACAGGATTAACAATAATGCGCCCGTTCGATGCGGCTTCGCCAGCATCGGAGCTCCCAATAATTTTTTCCATAAAGATGGCTGGCGGTTTTGACCGGGTCGCGAATGTTTCATATTCGGACACTAGTGGCTGGACGGTGGGCTGGATCATACGATCCTCGTCCGCGATATTCTGCGCGCAAACGTTAGCGGCTGAGCTGCTCAGTACAAACCACATGGTAGTAACGACGGCAAACTGATGTCTTGTCGCATTATTTTCCCATTCGACGACGCAGCCGGTGCTTTCCATAGCGATCTCCCTGATTCGTTCTCATTGAGCGAAACATATGCCATCGCGCGCATTCCATTGAGGCTATTGGGCGACGGGGCAAGCTGGCTGAAAAGTCGAATCGGAAAAAAGACGAAAACGTTTCACGGCTGAAACGAGAGATGGTTAACGGCTATTTTTATCAGAAATTGCGTAAATGCTATTGTCTTATTTAAACTATTTGCAAACCGCTTATTAAAAAGCCGTGACGCCGTTGAAACGTACAGTGGCAGTGCTTCAGGAGGGGGGCGGAAGACATTGTTGCGGATATTTGTTTTCGAAGTATTCGCTTTATAGTAGTCTCTCAAAAACAGCATCAGAAACAAAACAGGTTCGCATAGAACCGCGCGACAGCACTCGTCGCTTCCGGGGTTTCACCGTTTGCAGTTTTCCGAATGACCGTTCGCTTGGGGATGCGAGTCTTCGACGTCTGCAGCGTGGTTGAGGGCAATTACCGGCGCGACCTTTTCAACGACCGTTGACGAAAGGATCAGAACAATGGAAGTCGCTCGGCGGCAACTAATCTACGTGACTCGTGACCCGAGCGCGCCCTTGTGTGCTCGGTTTGAGGAGAGGGGCTGGCACATAGAGGTGGTATCGAACGCTAAGGACGCACGTCGCTGGCTTCGCAATGACCTGGCAACCGGCGGCTTGCTGGATCTGTCGAGCAGTTTTGAAGCACATGAACTTGCGGCGCTCGAAGCGTCGCTCACGCTGACCAATGTCGGCTGGGTGGCTGCAACCGTGACGGGCCAACTTGAAGACGCAGCTGTGCGCCGGCTGATTCGCGACTACTGCTTCGACTACGTCACTTTACCCACATCGAATGATCGCGTTGTCGATGCCGTCGGCCATGCCTATGGAATGGTGGCGCTTCACGAGAACGCGTCGAACGATGCGCGCGACGGCCGCGCCGAGGGCGAGATGGTCGGTTCGTGCGACGCCATGCTTGCGTTGTTCCGCTCTATTCGCAAGGTCGCCATGACCGACGCTCCGGTGTTCATCTCCGGCGAGTCGGGCACCGGCAAGGAACTTACCGCGGTCGCCATTCACGAACGCTCGGCACGGCGCGACCAGCCATTCGTCGCCATCAATTGCGGCGCGATTCCCGCTCATCTGTTGCAATCGGAACTGTTCGGATACGAACGCGGCGCGTTTACCGGCGCGAATCAACGCAAGATCGGCCGCGTGGAAGCGGCTAACGGCGGCACGCTGTTCCTCGATGAAATCGGCGACTTGCCGCTCGAAAGCCAGGCAAGCCTGTTGCGTTTCCTGCAGGAACGCAAGGTCGAGCGGCTCGGTGGGCATGGCTCCACGCCGGTGGACGTGCGCATCATTTCCGCCACCCACGTGGACATGCAGACGGCCATGATCGAAGGGCGGTTTCGTGCCGACCTGTATCACCGTTTGTGCGTGCTGCAGATCGACGAACCGCCGCTGCGTGCGCGTGGCAAGGACATCGAGTTGTTGGCGAAGCACATGCTCGATCGCTTCAAAAAGGACGCGAGCCGGCGTCTGCGCGGTTTTGCGCCCGATGCGATTGCCGCGATCCACAACTATGGCTGGCCGGGCAATGTGCGCGAGTTGATCAATCGCGTGCGTCGCGCCATCGTGATGTCGGAAGGGCGGCAGATCAGCGCGCGCGACCTTGAACTCGGTGAGTACGTGGAAGTTGCGCCGGTCTCGCTGGCGCAGGCGCGAGAGGCTGCGGAACGGCAGGCTATCGAACTCGCTTTGCTGCGCCATCGTGGGCGTCTGGGCGACGCCGCGCAGGAACTCGGCATTTCGCGGGTCACGCTATACCGGCTGCTGAGCGCGCACGGCATGCGGCACATTGAAGTCGATGCGCCGACGGAGCACGTGACGCGCGGCTGAACCAGCCGTGCGCAAGCACGTGGATAAGCGTGCTTACGCATGCATAAGCGTCGCGCATCTACGCCGCCGCGCTGCATGCTTTTCGCTTGATTCCTTCCTACCCGGCGTTCGTCCGAACGGCCGCGGATCGTACGCACGGTCTCCCTTATAACTGTCTTCTGCACCTCGCCCTCCGGCGCTTGGTAAAATCGTGGTTTGGTTTTATCGGCGACGGCGGTTTTCGCTGTAAATGCGGTCGCCGGCCCGTGAGTATCCGGCGCTTCGAGCCTGGCCAAATGGCCGGCCATTCTTCTGCCAAAATAGCGATACGCCACCTCTTTACGAACGACCCTTCCCATGATCCAGTACCAAGAACTGCTCAAAGACATTCTCGAACGCGGCGCTCGCAAAATGGACCGGACCGGCACGGGGACGATCAGCACGTTCGGCCGTCAATTGCGATTCGATCTGGCCGCGGGTTTTCCGATCGTGACGACCAAACGCATCCATATGAAGAGCGTGGTGTACGAACTGCTGTGGTTCCTGAACGGCGATACGAACATCAAGTACCTGAACGAGAACGGCGTGACCATCTGGGACGAATGGGCCGATGAAAACGGCAACCTCGGTCCGGTGTACGGGCATCAATGGCGCTTCTGGCCAAAGAGCGACGGTACGGTGGTCGATCAGGTGAGCGCGCTCGTGCATCAGATCAAGACGCGCCCGAATTCACGGCGGTTGATGCTGACCGCATTGAACGTGGCGGATTTCCCGGATGAGTCCATGTCGCCGGTCGAAAACGCGCGTGCCGGCAGAATGGCGCTCGCGCCGTGCCATTGCCTCGCGCAGTTCTACGTGAACGACGGCAAGCTGAGTTGCCTGCTGTATTGCCGCAGCCAGGACGTGTTTCTCGGCACGCCGTTCAACATCGCGAGTTACGCGCTGCTAACGCATATGCTCGCGCAGCAATGCGATCTGGATGTGGGCGAGCTTGTCTGGACCGGCGGCGATTGCCACATCTATCTGAATCATCTGGAACAGGTGGATCTGCAATTGAGCCGGGAGCCTCATCCTTTGCCGGTGCTCAAGCTGGCAAGAAAACCCGAGTCGATCTTCGATTACCAGTANGACGACTTCGTGATCGAAGGGTATCAATACCATCCGGGCATCAAGGCGCCCATCGCGGTTTAAACGGGCTTTGCGCGTCCCGGCTCCGATTGTCCGGAGCCGGGACGCGCATCCGTTACAACATCAAGGCGTAACGATGTTGAACATCGGGTCGAAGGGTTCAAGCAGGCTGAAAAGCTCGTCCACTTTCTGACTGTCGCCGCTGACCTTGCCCGTGCCCGATTGCGCTTGCTGTCCGCCCATCAGGAGCCTGGCGAAATCGCCCTTGCTCATGGTGAGCGTGGCATCGGGGTTCGCCAGCGTGACACCGTCGGTGTAGATCAGCACCGAATTGCGCAACTCGATACCGTACTTCCTGCCGTCGCCGAGATCCCAGTTGATGACCGTATGCTTGCCGTCCGCCTTTGGACCGTTGAGCCGGATGCCCATGAAATCGAGCAGCATGTCAGGGCTCATCGCGGCCACTGCATCGGCCGTCGCCGTGTTGATGCATTTGCCCTTCGGCACGGCGTTGCGCAGCTCGAACGCGCCCATCAGGTACTCATTGCGCCAGGTCGGGTTCTCGGTCTGGTAACCGAGTTGCTCGAGCGCGTCCGCTTCGAGTTCGCGCGCGGCTTTGTTCGACGGATCGGCGAATACGACCTTGTTCATTACGGTCGCCACCCACCGGTAATCGCCCTTGTCGAAGGATTGTTTCGCCTTCGCCATGACCGCGTCGGCACCGCCCATGAACTCTACGAAACGCGTGGATTCCTCTTCCGGCGGCAGCGGATGCAGGTTGGCTGGATTCGAGTCGTACCAGGCGAGGTAACGCTGGTAAATGCCCTTCACGTTGTGATTGACCGAGCCGTAGTAGCCGCGGTTGTACCACTTCTTGCCAATGCTGTCGGGCAACTGGACCTGTTCCGCGATCTCGGTCATGGTGTAGCCCGAGTNGGCCAGGCGCAGCGACTGGTCGTGAAGATACTTGAGCATGTCGCGCTGATCCGCTATNTAGCTCACCACCTTCTGGCGGCCCCAGGTCGGCCAGTGATGCTGCGAGATCACCACGTCCGTGCGGTCGCCGTAGCGGAGGATCGCTTCGTTGAGTGTCTTCCACCACTGCACCGTATCGCGTACCTGCGCACCGCGCAGCGTGTACAGATTGTGCATGGTGTGCGTGGTGTCCTCGGCCGCGTTGAGCAGCTTGAACTGCGGCATATAGATCAGCATCTCGGAGGGCGCTTCCGTGCCGGGCGCCATCTGGAATTCGAGCTTGACGCCATCGATCGTGCGGGTATCGCCGGTTTTTTCCACGGTGTCGTTTGGCTGGATCAGGCCGAGATTACCGCGCGATGTGGTTTTGCCCAGCCCGGCATCGACTTGTCCGCGCGCGCTGGCCGGCAGCATGGCGCCGTATTGATACAACGAGCGGCGTCCCATGGCGTTGCCGGCAAAGATGTTCTCGGCCACGGCTTCCTGAAGGAAGCCGGCAGGGGCGACCACCTTGACTTTGCCGCTCCTGACATCGGTTTCGTCGATCACGCCCTTCACGCCGCCGTAGTGATCCGCGTGGCTATGGGTGTAGATCACGGCGACAACCGGCTTCTTCGGCCGATGCTGGAAATAGAGATCCAGTGCGGCGCGGGCGGCTTCTCGTGTCACCAGCACGTCGATCAGGATGATGCCCGTATCGCCTTCCACAATAGTCATGTTCGCCAGATCGAGTCCGCGCACCTGATACACGCGGTCCGTCACCTTGAAGAGGCCGTTGAACATGTTCAGTTGTGCGATGCGCAACAGGCTTGGGTTGACGGTGTCCGGCGCCTCGCCCTTCAGGAACTGGTACTTGTTCAGGTCCCAGCTCGTGCGGCCGTCGTCCGTCGGGAAAGTACCGCTCGCGATGGTCCCCATGAAACCGCGCTGGGCGTCGTCGAAGTCGGTTTTATCGGCGAAGGGGAGTTGCTGATATACCGCCAGGTTGTCCTGCCGGGTGATCGCGGTGGCGTCCTTGGCGGGCGCGAAGGCCGTTTGCTGGGCTAGCGCCAGAGGCGCGGCGAGCAGGCTGAGGACCGCCAGGGCGGTAAGTCTGAGCCGATGGGGCGTTGCGAACATTGAGGCGAGGCGGGTTGGCGTTCGCTTGCTCGTTCGATGAATTCGTGGTCGCGATTCCATCGAAAGCAAAGCCATCTCTTCCAATCAACTTTGTATTCCTAATCGTGTTATTCGGAATACCCGATTGTTGTTTCGAAAACCCGGCCACTCCCCCGCGCCTCGCAGACCCAAGTGAGTCAAAAACTTTACAGGCGAACCGATCCGGGGTGTGAAGCTGCTTTGAGTTTTATACGGGAATCTGTTGTAATCTGATGTTATGAAGACGCTGGCGACGTTTAGCGACGGCACCATCGCGCCAGCATTGAAGCCGCACCGCGCCGAGCATAAGCGCATGGTGCGCCTGTCGCGCTCGTTCGCGCGCAAACAGAAGGGAAGTGCAAACCGGGGCAAAGCGAAAGCCAAGCTTGCCCGGTTGCATTTGCGTATCGCGAACGTCCGCAAGGACGCTTTGCACAAACT
>JGI12635J15846_10003450_pt1 | contig 13744 bp, 14 predicted proteins | sample BlaSpr_A8_OM2_M2_FD_15846 | JGI IMG/M metagenome (IMG submission 15846) | reverse complement strand
TTCTGCCTACCTTAACGCTGCGGCAAAGAACTGGCGGGCACTTCTCAGGACCGTCAAAACAGACCTGAGGAGACACTGGTGCCCGGGGTGGGAGTCGAACCCCTCAGGGAGATTGATACTACGTAAGTTACTGATTCTACGAAACAGCAAAATAGAGAAAAACTACAAAAACGCCGAACCGAGGTACACCGCGGGTACACGGAACGACCCGAAAAACTTATCCCCTTGTGGTCGCACAATAACGGCACAGAGACAGCCTAAGCAAACACCAAGGACAAGACTATGCCCTATGGCTCTGCTAAAATGACCGTTACCGACCCACTAACCGCTTACTCGGTTTTTTGAAGAGCCTCTGATCCCACGGATAATGCCGAATTGTGAGCGCCCATTTCATCTATGGGAATGTCATAGGCTTGGGAGCTGATGAGATTGAATCTTCTAGCGCCTGCCCAGGAACGCTGATCGGCTTCAGCAGGAATCGAGAGTCGAGATCTCTTGCACAACCCCTTCCCCAATAGGCTCGACCTCGCGCAGGATGAACCTGCTCCCATTTTGGAGTCGTTCTCTGACAAGTTCGGGGCTGAGGAACTTTATGGGCACCGTCGCTCGCGTACCGGGCAAGAGCGGACCGAAGTCACCCAGGAGGAGGCGGCAATCAAAGTATTCACCTTCGAACTCGAAAATACAGCCCAGATAATCCGAGGGCGTTGCGCTTTTTCTCCCCCCTTGTTCGACGGGGTAAAGGGTTAGCTTCGCGATGACGTCGGGAGCAGTCATCATCATAAACGTACTAACCTATACTCACCGCCGCAACGACAGCGTGGCTTTATCACTTCCTTGCTTTCTCGTCGGACTCGTGACGCCAGCTCTTTTGATCTATGATCGCGTACCAGCCCTTCTTTTCAGCGTCGTAGTGCACGGTACCTTCGAAGAGCAGATCATCTCTATTTCCCTCGCCGTCACCGTCTTGGTCGTAGAAGCCCACAACCATGCCTTCCCGCAATTCCAGCCCCACTTTGGCGATGTCGCGGAGAGTGCCAAGCTGTTTTAGGTAATTGCGACCTGTTGGGCAGTCAGGGTAAAGAAGAATTCTTTCGTGCAATGTCATATCCCACCTGGAGCCATTTTACCCCGCTTACTGATTATCCGGTGCTGCCGGAGGTGCTTCCGGCGCTTCGGGTGGTGGCATATTCACGCCAGGGTTCGGATTCTTCATTTGCTTTAGGAGAGTCGCGGCGTCCTCGGGAGTGAGACCGCACAGGTCGCAATGAAGGGGGTATCCCGTCCGTGGCGTCGGGACGACGTCCCCACCTAACGCCCGGACCTCGCCTACGGTTGTGACGCCAATCTGTTTATGAGGGACATACCCAGCCAATTCTTCCAAGGATGCACCGTCCGCACTTTGCACAGAGAGCCCCTGGACGGCGCCGCTGGAATCAATGGATTCAGCACCAGCCGCAATTCTATCTGCTGTTGATATCCCACCACGTACTACAAGAGCTGAATTCGATAACTGTGAAGTGGACGACGCCCCGGCGACTTCCCCAGCAGCTTCGCTGGCGGTAAGCGTAGCTTTAAGTGCGCTACTAACTCTCGTGATAGCCTTTGGGATGTACTTAGGTCCGAGCACTGTCACGGTCCCTATCGAGAGGGCCTCTGTGATCACAGCAGCCTTGTCCTGGGTGCTGAGGGAGCGCCATTGCCCGGAGAGCTGACTTCTTCCTTCAGATGTGAAGTAGGCTTGCCCGGCAGTCTTAAGGGTATCGATCGTCCCTGTGATAATTACACTCGGATGTTGGACTGCGGCTTTTAGGCCGGAACCCGTATCCACAGCGAAATTGACGAGGCCCGTGCCGATACCCATCAAGACATCAAGAGCGTTCTTGCCATCGGGATCGACGAAAGAGAGTGGGTTGTTCAGTGCGTAGGCGTAAAGATTTATGCTTTGGGGGTTGGAGAGGCGGGCCGCGTTCAACTGGACTAGGTCTGGGTTGAGGAAACGACCGTAGGATGAGGAATAATAACGCGCGCCGAAATAGTCGAGTTGAGTTTCGGTGTCCCGTTCCTTGCCGCTAAATTTGTAGTTTTGAGGACAAGAATTGACGAAGTTTATTTCGCCGCCGAAGGGGTAGTAGTCCGAGTCGAAACAGAGTGTTCCACTCGAATCCCTGATAACACGAGTGGTGCCTACTTGATCCGCAGCGTAATAGATGATACTACCCGAACTGCTGCGTCGGGCGAACCGCCTGCCAGCAAAGTAGATGTAGTCGGCTACGAGATTTCCGCTGGAGTCCGTCTCTTCAATGATTTCATTCCCCGGCCCATACCAGTAAATCGTACCGGAGGACTTCTGCACCCTGCGTCCGTCGCCATCGTAAGAGTACGTTACGCCAGCGGCGCTAGCGAGCATCTCTTCGGCATTCCAATGGTAGTTGTTAGACGTGCCGTCCTGAGTGATGTTGCCCGCCGAATCGTAGCCGAAGGAAACTGCTCCAACTAGGCTAACCTGGTTTTTCAGGTTATAGGCAGGGCTAAATTGTGGGGCTGTACACTGTGTCGCGACAACGCCGGTCAAGTTTGACCAACTGTCATAGCTGAATTGCTGGCCCCAGCAGCTGGTGCCGCTTGTACCCTGCGTTACGGCACCGCTCAATCGATTCAGTTGATCGTAGGTAAAACTCTGCGTTCTGGTTCCGTCTAGATTGTTGGTGATTTGCCGGACCGTGCCGTTGTTATGTCCATTTACATCTAGGTAATTATACGATAGATTTAATACCCCGTTATTTCCTTTGGGTTGTACTCCCCCAAATCTGGTCACCGCCGAGATCCCTGAAGGTTGGAGCCGAGAATTATATGTTTCCGAAAACCGTCCGTCGGGATAGAGTCTGCAGCTTAGAACGCACTCTCGTATCATAAATGCTGTTGCGCCAATTGAACCGTGCGGCGCGTACTGTGTCATGGTCCCAGCGACGTATTGCGTTTGGTCCCCTTGGTCGGTGACTGAGAGCGGCCGAGATGCTGTACTGTACGTATAGGCGAGGGATCGCCCATCCGGATAAATAAGATTGGTGACTGCCCCAGCCAAATTGTAGGAAGCAACAACCTGTTTTGTTACGGCGTTTGTCGTTCTAGTTTGGGCGACGGGACGTCCCTTTTTGTCATAGCTCCACGCCTCAGAGCCCGGGCCGTCAGTCATGGACGTGCGATGGTTGATGTTGTAGCAGGCGGACTGGCCGAGGCAGTTGGCTTCATCGTAGTGGTAGGCGACGCTGGGGTCGCCATTGCTGTATGTGTCCGATGTGATCCGATGCAACGCATCATAGCCGTGCGTCACGGTGATGTTTCGACCATCGGTTTTGGTCAAAACATTACCGTCGTTGTCGTAAGAGTATTTTGTTGTCCCAGTTTCGGGATTGGTCATCTGCGTCAACTGAGACAAAGAATTGTAGGTGTACCGCCGAACGCGCCAAGCGCTGGTCGCGTCACTGCTTGCAGGGCTCGAACAACCGGTCCCAGTGACAGTGCCGTGCTGTTCCAGGCAGATCAGGTTGTCTAGCGCATCATAGGAGTAACGCGTGACCATGACGGGATCACCCGTCTGCTGGCACGCAGTGATCGTGGCAGTTAGCCCGTTGGGCTCATCGACTTCGACGGCACGCCCAAGACCGTCGGTGATCGTGCGTCGCCACTTCCCGGCCTGGTCGGTCGTAAGCGCGGCATTTGCGCAGTAGGAGGTTGTGATGTTATTGGAAGAGGTAGTCCCGTCCGGCGGTATCAAAAGTACGACTCTGTCTAGGGAGTCATATTGGGTTGTCGTGATCCCATATGTCGCGTCGGATGTGGAGCGATAAGGGTTACTGCCGGTAGATTTGCGACCGAGGGCATCGTACGTAATGTCGGTGTACGTCGCGCCCTCGGGATCGGATTTGAGTTGCGTCTGTTTGACGCGGTCAAGGCCATCGTGGACCTCCGTTTTTACAAGATTATTTGCGGTATCGATGGCCGTCGTGGTCGTGACGCTTACCGGGGCTACGTCATTATACGAGTAACTTGTCTTACCTCCGTCGACATAGGAGATGGAGGAGGGGCGATTTAAGGTTTCGTAGGCGTAATTGGTGGTTTGAGCGTTTTGGTCCGTGAAGCTCGCATTCAGTCCCGTGTTGTAAAAGTAGCTTTTGTGCTCAATGTGCTGGATGGAGCCGGTCTGTGGAAACGTGACCGTTGTTTGGTAAGCCTGCGTGTTCCGATTCACGGCATCCGTGAAGTTATCGGTGTAATCGAACGAGGTGATATGGCCACCGGGGTCTGTTGTGGTCAGGCGATTCCCCAGATCATTGTAAGTATTGACGGTGGTTAGCCATGTCCCCGTTGTGTTAAGCCAGCGCATCTCTTTTGTGAGATTGCCGCGCACTCGGTACGAGGCGGGAAAACTGGAATAGTCGTGCTGAGGAACGCCACTGGTTGTGGCGAGCGCGCTCCCGTCGTACTCGTATTGTGTCTGTGCCAGGATATTGCCGGTTCCGTCCTTAACAATCTTGAGAGTGGGCAGATTCACCCGGTTTGAGTCAGGAACCGTATAACTTATGTTTCCGTTCGCCGGATTGGTGGTCAGGTAGGTGATGTCAGTTTCGCGCAAGGGCGGACCGGGCGCGCCGTTCGTGCCCCAATCATATTCCAGAGTTTGCGTGATGTTTCCAAAAGACGTTGTATAACTATAGTTCGAGGTGCCTGGAGCCGGGGATAGGCTCATGTCGTACTGGTATTTAGCCTGACTGGTGAGCGGGGTCGATCCATCTAAAGCCGTTGTCGTCGCCGTAGTAACTCGGCAATTTCCAAGATTAAAGAGCATACTGAGCGAATTCAGAAAAATCACAGCTTTCGGAATGCTGTCGCATTGCCAGTCCTTATGAATTTTTCGGAGGGACTGCGTGGAGCCCGAACGGTAGTCGACGTCTACCTCGTAAAATTCCTGGGCCACCTCTTGCTTGCCAGCCTCAACGTTGAAATCGTGATAGGTGTGGACTTCCACGTCGGAAACAGAAGTCTGGCCGACGGTGTGGGGCGGCTTGGTGACCGTGACCGCGCGCTGGGTGACAAATCCGGAGGCGTTCAGGGTTGGAGCATAACTATAGGCGGTCGCATTTTCCGCAGTCCCATCGGGGCTCTCGTAGCGGTTCGTAAGCACCAGGGAGTCTGCTAGCCCCCCAGTTTCGTTTACGAAATTCGATTGCACGGCGTAGCAGTATCGAACGTATCCGCCCTGAGGGAAAATGACTTTCGCCAACTGGCCGTAATTGCCGATCTGCGGACAATTAGGGTCTGAGCCATATTGGAATTTCCATGCCGTGTTATTCGGTAGATCAATCTCCTGGAGGGATGGTATCGAGAGGTTCGTGATGTTTTGGGCGTTGGCAGGATGCGCGAAATTGGTGGTGACAAGTATAGTTTGCCAAACGAGTGTGATTTTCCGTCCGTCAATGAGCGTAAGAGCATTGGGATAGGTGACGGCCTGGGAACCGGTGCCAAAGGTGACGTTCGAAGTTGAAAGAATTTGCCTGCCAACGGAATCGAGGTAATTCGTCGTTTGAGCGTTGGGGTCCTGTTCGGTGATCTTATTGCCGTTTGAATCGCCATCGGGAAAAGAGCCGTCTCTAAGCTTCACAACGCCGGTGGATCCATCGGACATTAGAGATGTAAGGTCCGTGCTGTACGCAACTACGTTCCCCGGTACTCCGACGTTGCATCCGTCTTGTCCGAAGAGGTTCGGTGTTAGCTCCTCCGAACCATCTGGAAGAGTAAAAATGAAGTTGTAGTTCATGACCGTCGAAAAACCACCAGCGCATTGTGCGATGACGCTTTGGGAGTATCTGGGTTTGCGGAAAGTGGTTGGGGTTGAGAATTTCCAGGGATAGCGAAGCATCCAAAAGTTCCCGCTCGGCGTTGCTGCCATGTAGAAGTACTTGCTCGAATAGTTGAGTCGAAAAGTAAAGTTTATCCCGCGGCCTTTAACGCTATCGAGGGGGATCGAGAGGCTCGCTCCGCCGTTCGAGAGCTCAACATGCTCGAGTTTTCCTCCCGTCCCGCCGAGAACTTGATCCATTACAAGTGACGGGTCACTCTGGGCGCTGACATTCAAAGCGCAAGTTAGAAAGACTGCGAAGAACCCGGCGATTCGAAATGACATGGCTCGGTTCATGGCGTGACCTCAAACTCTTGCGGATTAACGCCGGTGTTCGTCTCGACAGAATTGAGATGAATCTCTGTATTTTTCTGATCGTTCACGTAAACGGAGAGAGAGTACGGAATCAAGATTCCAGCGACAGCGCGGTAATCTGAATAGCGAAACTCCATAAGGAGGGAGCTTCGTGCATCTTGGAGGCTTGGCAGTCGTTGACTCCTCTTTTCGAGGAGAAAGGTGCGGGTATCGATGAAGTAGTCCGTGCTCGTTAAGTTCGCTAAGAGAGCGGCTTCTTCAGGGGTTTGCCCGGGATAAACTTTTTCGGTGTGAATGTGATAGACCGTCTTATCGTCAAGGGATTCTTCACCCACAAGCAAGACAGTTAAATTGGGGTCGCTGATATCAAGCAGATTCGAAAGAATAGGGACGTATTGAAGGTGATGGTTGAGGCTCGCGTGCATAGGCATCACGCGATCCTCGTTCGATCGTATCCTGCGCATTCGAGTGCCACTTACAATGTGCGTCGTTTGGCCATCCTCGTCCCGAATCTGTACTTTGCACATGTCGCGGCCGATCATCTTGATCTGAATTGTCCCGGAACTCATCGCGGTCGCTTTTTGCTGGGATACCTCCCCGTTTATGGTGACGTCGACAACCTGAGTCGAACTGGCGCCGCCCATTTGACCTATACTTTGGCGAAGGATCGCCATTGCCGAGGCATCTCTCTGCGCATTTGTCGCGCGGGATTGTTGTGAGTAGGTCGGAACGGCGAGAAGTAGAGTGCCGAGGTACGAAACAAAGAGAAACCTGGATTTGAGACGCATCCTTCCCCCTAAGCGTAAGGCACACGGACACACCAAGCACCCCGAATTCAAATCGCTGTTGTCCGGTGGCGGCCCTACTGATAAATCTGAAACTGAGGATGAGCCCTCGCGGCGCACCGGAACTCCGCGAAAAAAAAACAACCCGCGCATTTAAAAACAGGTGTGTCTGCCGTGTCAAGCGAAATCTTATACCGGACCTAAAATTAGTGACTTCGTACTATAATTCGGTGCCATTTAAGCCTTACTTTCGAAGATTATTTCGGAATGGGAACTTATGGCGATGATCGACTGGATCGAATCGGATGGCCGCTTACGGAGCGACGAGGAAATTATCGACGAATTGCTGCCGGAGTTCGGATTCCATCGCCGCGGTGCTCGAACCGAAGGCGTGCTCAAGTTTGCACTCGAAAAGCATCGGAAGGCGGCACACTGAACGCTCGAATCACCATACGAGTTTCACTCCACAATTCGCGATTACGAATTCCATAACGGCGGCGCTTATGAAAATTGAGCGTCCGCGGGGTTTTTTGGATGCGGCGAAACTATCGAAAGAGTGGATTACCGGAATGCAGGAGCGGGCACTGCTCTGAGGCGCACCGCACGACTCACATGGAAGGCACACATTTAACCCTGGAACAATCCGAGCGAATACTTGCAGGCCAAAAGGTGCCCGATGCTAGGCCGGACGATGCCAAGGAGCTTCTCAACTACAAGAAAGCTTTTGAGCTCGTGGACTTTGAGTGTCCCGAAGATTTCAATTACTTGGGGCGAACCTCCAAGCTTTTTATCGAAACCTTCAGCTACTCAGCGAGCAGGGATATTTCAAGGCAACAGTCATTTCCTTCCCCGTTTCCCTGAAGGTTCGATCGACAGCAAAGCTAATCGGAGAAATTGAATCGCCACAGATTCCCAAGGTAACTACTGCAAGAGGAGGGACGAACTTGACTCAGAATATCCACATGCACGGCCCCAATGCTCGCATCAATGTAAACAGTACAGACTCTACGAACATCGCTTCCGTGTCGAGCGAGCAACTGTTTGTCCGCTTGCCCGAAACCGCCAGCACTATTGCCGACGAATCGCAACGCGCACGAATTATTGCCCGACTTGACGATCTGGAACATGCGAAAGAATCAGGTGGTTTCCTGTTGGCCTATCAAAGCTTCTTTGCGTCTGTGACGGACTATATGACCATTTTTAGTCCGTTCATTCCGGCACTGACTCTGATGCTTTCGGGCAGGTAGGTTAGGGCTCAAACCGGTATTCACGACACTTTGTAACTCATTGACTCTGCATCAGATTGGTAGGGGCAGTGGGGATCGAAAACAATACCGATCGGAAATTCAAGGACTTACGAGGAATGCAGAGGAACACTAAGTCGTTGAAGAAGGAACGATGAGGCACGCAAAGGAATTCTTATTGCTCCCTCAAAGGTCCCTCGCTTTTCCTTTATGCTTGAGATTCTCACCCTCAACCTCTTCATCCACCGCTTGCAACAGATGTCGGCTTCGGGTCCAAGATTCGCGGCACGGATGGCAAGCCGGCAAACTCTACATCTGAAGCTTGGGAAGCGTCTGTTCTACTGTTCTACCACTGAACTACGGAACTACGCCCGCTCGTTATTTCTGATTGTACCCAGGAATTGATTTTCTATAAATCTGCTTGGGCCTGAGAAATTGAGAAATCACGCCAGTGGCAGCCGAAACCGCCAGTCGTCTAATCGCTTACTAGGCAACCAAGGGACGAAGCTCCCGTTTGTTTCTGATCGCTTACAGACAAGCCATCCAGGGGGCTTACATCGATTCTGAGCAGCCGTTTTGGAGCCTTTGCCCGGCCCGCGCAGCTAACGGGTCTGTGACCAGTCCCGCCAATCATTGAGGTATTTGCCTTGGTCGGATTTGAAGTCGTCTATGTTTGGACGCCACGCCGTCTGACCGGTGATTTCGGCAAGCCCGACGACACTATAGTATCGGACCTCGAAGTCGGGGTCATTCAGGGCGTTGAGCAACGGATCGATGGATGAGGTAGAACTTGTATGCATAAGAGCCGACGCAGCGGGCCGCCGTACCTCGATATTGCTCGTCCCCAGCAGTTTGGCTTGCGAGGGGACAACGCGCTCATCTTTCACGCCGATCAAAATCGCGTAGGAAAGACTGTGCAGAAGGTCCGAGGAAATCTCGCCGACGATGGCGTCCGAGGCCACCGCAGACTCTGAAACTCCCGACGTTTTGTTGAATCTTACGGTCACGTGGGCGGGGTGCAGAGAGAAGTTGGCGACCGCTGCGTACGGCTTGTATGAGCCTGGGCCGAGGAAGGTTGGCCATCGGCCGCGGGATTACTTTTGCGCACTCTCCCGCTTTCCCGAATGGAGCTCCTCCTCAATGATCTTTTCAAATGCGGAAGCAGGTTGAGCACCTGCGAGGAAGACTCCATTGATGAAGAAGCCTGGCGTTCCGAAAACGCCTGCGCGGATGCCGTCCTGAAAATCCCGGTCGATCTGGGATTTGTACTTGCCGGAACTCAAGCAGGAGTCGAACTGCTTTGTGTCAAGATGTAGTTCTTCAGCGGCCTTAAATAAGTCTTCGCGAGGAAGAGTTCCAAGACTCTCGAAGAGTAAATCGTGGTATTCCCAGAATTTGCCTTGCTCTGAAGCGCAGCGAGACGCCTCTGCCGCCACATGAGCTTGAGGATGGAGTTCACTCATCGGGAAATCACGATATCCTAAGCTAACTTTTCCTTCGTACTTCGCGATTACTTTCGTCAAGGTCGAGTCCACTTGCCTGCAAAACGGGCAGGTGAAGTCTGAGAATTCAACGATGCTAACAAGTGCGCTGGCGCTTCCCTTAAGTCGTAACGGATCAGCGGTGACTTTCATTCTTGGCGCATTCAGCAAAATGGCAACCTCGGCTCGCTGCTGAAGAAGTTTCAGGTAAGCCTCTCGGGCACTACGTAGCTTCACCTGCTTTAGCTCGTCCTTCAGTTTGCCCTTGGCTTGCTCGAAAGGATCGGAGACGTGCTCCTTCTGGTCACTGTAATAGGCCTCAAGCTCTGCGGGAGTTGGGTCAGCGACTTTCGCATCCACTTCCATTTCCAACAGCTTGTCTACAGTGACGCCTTTTTTATGGGCCTCAGTCTCCAATAGTCTGTGATTTACGATCTCTTCGAGTGCAGCACGTCTCGTTTCAAATTCCTGTTGATGAAACCGGCGTAATTGTCCCAGCACGGTGGAAGGTAATTGCTCGTCAAAGATCCATTCGCCCGCGATTATCGCGATTGGTTTCTTTAATTGCGTCGATTCCGTGTCCTGAGCGATGCAGGCCGGAAGAAAAAGAACCGGTGCGGCACAAACGAATAAACAGCGTTGGAATATCTTGCGCATTGGGCTATTCCAACGGCGTTAGAGAACCTGCTAATGCGGTCTCTAATCGCCCTTGTGCGAAGCATGCGCCGTGCATCCCGCGAGCTGGGCAGTATTGGCCGGACTTTGCGGCGTTTTGCTTCCAGTTTCTGGGCGCACTAAATAAGAATGCCCAGGAATGTTTGCCTCCAATGGGTGACGCGGGATCTGGCTGAAACAAGTAAGTCCATCCTACGGGCTGACGATCCGGAGGGAATTGCTCCATGGCTTCGCTGGCGGCATTGAGAATCCCGCGCACCGTTGTGTCCTTCATATGCAGCGTGATTGTAGGGACATTGAGGCCCCGCAACACGCTGCCTCCAGCCCCGCTCGGCTGAGGGCCAGCCGACGTTTTGGGTCTTAGCCGGGCCGCGAGTTCGGATATGAAGTCCGCGGGGCTCGTGAGGAGTCGAGTTGGGTCTACGTCGACAGCATCGAATTTGGGTACCGGCGTGTTCAGCAGGTCCGCAGGATGCCGTTTCGCCCCCGTCGGATGGATGTCGACCATATGTTCGGAAATGACTTCATACTCGTACCCGGGAATCTGGCTCATGATCTGGCGGAGAGCGTCCTCGAAATGGCTGTCAGGAGGTAGATCGACGGTCACGACGGGTTCCTGCCCGTCTTTTGAGTGGAGTTCGAGCCCGAAGAGGACATAGCCATCTTGGACGTACGCTCCAACCACGCCCAAAGCTTGTGTCAAAGCGATGTTGTTCCGGATGATCGGACCGGAAAAGAGGGGCAGGCTCAAGACCCTCTGCTCGTATTGATTTTCGGGTTTCTGGGCTCGAACAGCAATCACAAGAGTCAACATCGAGAATAGACTAAGCACAGTTGTTCTCATTGCAGTCTCCTACGGCGTCAGGCTGGCGCTGGTGCATGTCCAATTGACTACTTCCGAGCGTACTTGGAGGCCGTTCACATAAATGCCCTGTGATGGAGCGCTTTGCACAGTGCAGCCCGGTCCGCTCGGGAGGCAGCACGTGTGGCAGAGGTAAAAGTCGTCAAAGAACGTGCTCGTTGGGGCACCATGCGTGTTAAAGGTGAAGTTTGGACAAGATGTGGAGATGGGGAATACTTCTGAAACGTTTGCGTCGGAGATTCCGACGTTGGCGAATTGTTGTCCGAGTTGATCGACCACACTGTACTCACGCGTCCGCATATAAGAGCTGTAACTACAAGTTGAGGTATTGGCGTTACAAGTTCCGTCTCCGGGATTTGCCAGACATGGGACGCTGCTGCCGCCGCTGCAGGAATTCCCTGTGGGATTGATTGTATCGGAGAGCACAGTCACGGAAGTTGGATTGTGTGTAGTGATGGGGCCGGAATTAGCCGTCGCGCTTTGACCGCTTTGTGTGTACGTCACAGAGATGGTTGTGTCTCCCTGGCTACTACTCGGGGAATTGGAATTGTACGAGATTGAAGCACCGCTCGTACTGCTTAACGTCACTGTACTCTTACTGACGCGCCATGAAAACGTGCCACCAGAAGGATTGACCTGCGTCGTACAGGAACCGCTCGTGGTATTCGGAGGTGGATAGGGGCCAAGGGCGAGGTCAGTAGGAGTACAACTCACAGTGATACTCGGATTGACATACCTATGATTGTGTCAACTCAGATTTGAAATCCTCTTCCGCTTCTTCGACTTGAGGGGTTGGTGTGTTGGCCTGGACGCGAGAAGGCGTCTGCAGCTCGCGATAAAAGGTATCCAATCTCTTTCTATCCAGCATGACTCTCTCCCCCTTGGCAAGCGGAGCGACTCCGGGCAGACCATTTTCCGCGAGCACCTGCGGAAGCGAAGGCACTGCCCGCGTCCGCCCATGTCCGTATTGCGCGGATCGTGGTGTGCCTTTGGCGACTCCACCTCTCCGCCGCTGCCCGGTGGCACGAATGCGCAGCCGCGAGAACTTCGCCTGCAGGCTCTTCGGTTGCGCGTAGCGAAACGGTTCACCTGAACTCAGCACGTGCCAAAGCAGCACGGCCAGCTTTCTCGCGCAGGCTACCACCGCTACATTGCGGTTTTTCCTCTTCACGATTTTCCGCATGGTCTGACCCAGTGGTCCACGATACTGGCCCAGGTGCTGCGCCGCCTGCACCAACAACCACCGCGCGTGGGCGTTGCCTTGTTTAGTGATGGGCCCGTGATAACAGTGCGCTCCCGACTGGCGAGTGGCAGGATTCAATCCCAGGTACGCGCTCAACTTCTTGGCATTCGCAAAACGCGAAATGTCTCCGATGGCTGCCAAGCAGGTCTGCGCCACGGTGTAGTCGATTCCCGGGATACTCATCACCAGCCGCACCTTCTCATCCTGCCAAGCTTCGCGCACCAACAAGTCGTCCATTTGTGCGATTTCTAGTTCGGTCAGTTCGAGCAAGCGCAAATCGCTCTCACGCGCCAGAGCTTCTTCCTGGGCTAGCGGCACGTGCCTGAGCCAAGCGATCCCTCTCTTGCTGAATAGATCGCAGTCCGGCAGCGGCACCAGAGTGTGGTGCAGGATCGAGTGCAAGCGATTCTTCAACCGCGTGCGGTCGCTCACCAGCGCCGCCCGCCGGTGCGTGAGCCGCCGCAATCGCTGCGTCTCTTGGTCCGGCTGCCACACCCTCGGTAGATAATCACAGCGCAACAGTTCTGCGAGCACTCGCGAATCCACCTTGTCCGTTTTGATCTTGGCTTCAGCAATGGCCCGGATTTTCAAAGGATTCCCGATGACGATCTCTTGCACAAATGGCCGTAGCACCCCGGCTACTGCCCAGGTATTCGTAGTGGCTTCCATCGCCAAACGATCTCCAGCAGCGAGTTGTCGTTCGGCAAAAGCCGCCAGCGCCTCTCGGGTCACTGGAACGGTGTAGGTTCCGAACAGCGTGCCATCCTGAAGCAAGATGGTGAAAACTGCCGTTCGCTTGTGGACATCACAACCGACGAAGCGTAGCATCTGCGATAGACCTCCTTGTTCCGGCTTGCCGGAACGGGAAAAGATGTGGTGCGGGGCTCCGGAACCGGATCGTGGTCTTCGAGACCGTGGCGATCCCGCTCCGTTTTGCGGGGCGAATCGACAACTACCTATGCGAGCTCAAAGCTCAACCGGGTGGGTCGCAGGGCGGCCAGATACGACAGCGGGCTCTCAGCCCATAAGTGTACTCGGCCGGCCCACAAGCGACCCGCCCCGCACCGCATCGCTCACGAGCAAATCGCCTGCTCCCGTTCCCGATGCGGAAACTTTACCCCTTCTACCAGGTTCTTTCCTCTTCCTCCTGTGAATCCCTGCCAACATCCCGGCTCCTTACCCCTCGCTCCCCCGCTGCCGTCGCCCCAACACAATCATGCCCGGTATGACAACGACAGCC
>JGI12635J15846_10003446_pt1 | contig 13765 bp, 7 predicted proteins | sample BlaSpr_A8_OM2_M2_FD_15846 | JGI IMG/M metagenome (IMG submission 15846) | reverse complement strand
AAAATCGCGAAGTGGCTCGGCGGCCTCGTTGAAAAATCCGGCGTCAATCTCTTCACCCAATTCGGCGGCGCCGAACTCATCTACGAAAACAACGGCATCGCCGGCGTCATCACCGAAGACAAAGGCATCGACAAAAACGGCAAGCCCAAAGACAACTACACGCCCGGCTACGAACTCCGCGCCAAAGTTACGGTCCTCGCCGAAGGCACGCGCGGCTCGCTCACTAAGCAGCTCGTCGAAAAATACAAGCTCGATAACATCAATCCGCAAATCTACAGCCTCGGCATAAAGGAATTGTGGGACGTGCAGCCCGGCCGCATCCAGCCCGGCTATGTCGCGCACACGCTCGGCTGGCCCGTCGCCAGTGACATGTACGGCGGCGGCTGGATCTACGGCCTTTCGAACAATCGCGTCTCGATCGGCCTCGTCATCGGACTCGAATACGCTGACCCGCAATTTGATCCGCACGAAGCTTTTCAAAAGTGGAAGACGCACCCGCACATCAAAAAAATCCTCGACGGCGGCAAACTCGTCCGCTACGGCGCGAAGTCCCTCCCCGCCGGCGGCTGGTATTCCATGCCGCGCAATTACGTCGACGGCGGCCTCATCATCGGCGATTCGGGCAGCTTTCTTGACTCTCAGCGGCTCAAAGGCATTCACATGGCGATCAAGTCCGGCATGCTCGCCGCCGAAACAATTTTCGAAGCGCTCAAAGCCGGCGACACGAGCGCGAAAACACTCAGCGCCTTCCCACAAAAAGTCGAAGCCAGCTACATCAAGAAGGAACTCTGGGCCGTCCGCAACTTCCATCAGTCATTCAAGTACGGCCTCTACGGCGGACTCTTCCATACGGGCCTGCAATTCATCACCGGCGGCCGCGGCCTCATCGACCCGATGCGCGCCGAAGCCGGCTACAAGCACTATCACCACATCGACGGCCATCCCGCGCCGCCGCGATTCAAAGGCGACGGCAAACTCACTTTCGATCGCCTCACCGATGTCTATCACTCCGGCACGCGCCACGAAGAAGATCAGCCCTGCCACCTACACGTCAACGATCTCAACATCTGCGCGACAAAATGCACCGTCGAGTACGGCAATCCCTGCCAATATTTCTGTCCCGCCGCCGTTTACGAGCCCGTCACCGAAGCCGGGAACTTCAAACTCAAAATCAACGCCGCCAACTGCGTTCACTGCAAGACCTGCGACATCGCCGACCCGTACCAGATCATCGACTGGGTTGTCCCCGAGGGCGGCGGCGGTCCCAACTACGAAGGCATGTAGTATCGTTCCAACTCTCCCGTCTTCCGCCTCTCCGTCCGTGGCAATCTTTCCCCATCACACCTGACGCTGCCGGTCCGCCCACTTCGTTGACGCCCCCTGCCTCCGGTGCTAGAGTCGCGCTGCTTCTAGTCGGCCATCTGTCCTCCCCCATCCTAGAATTCGCTCGAAGGAGAACTTCATGAGGAAGTTTCTGTTTGTAGTGTTGCTTGTTGCCCCGTTGCTTGTCGCATCACTCGTTTCAGCACAGAGCCCCTTTTACACTCCCGGTCCGGTCTGGCGAGTCGTATACGTCCACCTCAAGCCCGGACAGGGCGATGCCTTCTGGAATGACGTCACCAAAAATCTGAAACCAATCTACGACGAGCAGAAAAAGCAAAATCTGATCACGGACTACAAGTTCTGGACCAATCCCGTTTCGGACGGACCCAACGATTGGGATGTTGCCATCGGACTTCTCTACGCAAACTACGCCGCCCTGGATCAGGTCGCTGCCAAAGCAGCAACCATCACGATTCAGCATTACGGCACACGCGAAGCGGCGCTGGAAGCCGGGAAAAAGCGGTCCGAAATCGGCGACATCGTTGCAAACAAATTGGCGCGAGAGGTGACCCTAAAGTAGACCTGTAATTGTTGCGTTCTCTTGGACGCTAGCTCGCGTCGATGTCGAGTCGGGCGGCGTCAAAAATGAAAGGCCGGCGTCAATCACGCCGGCCTTCAGTTTCAATCACGTCTTACTAGACAAGCCTACGGCAGCAACCCGTACACATCGATCTCCCCAAACGTCGTGCCGCCGCCTTCCGTGTTGTCGCTCCCACGCGTTCCGATATAAACTTTACCATTCGCAATAGTCGGCACCGTAAACTTCACCGCATTCCCCGCTTGATCGCGACTCGCATTCTGCGAGCTATTCCACAGCTCGCTCGTAAGATTCGTCGCGTCATAAGCGTGCAGAACCGCAGGCCCAGCCGCCGCGTTACCGGAATCGCTCGTACCGTACTGCCCCGTATCGATCGCCCAAGCGATCCCGTTTGCCGTGGCCGACGACGCAGAAATCGATGGCGACGCACCCGCAAACCCAAATCCCGTGGGCGTCGACGACGCTGCCGTGGTGTTAAACATTCCGTTCGACGTATTGAATGTGTAGATCTGTCCGTTGTGCGTGCCGCTAAAGGTCACGCCGAAATAATACAAACTGTTATTCCAGAACGCCGGCGTCGAAAACGAGTGTGAGCCCGGATTCGTCGTCCACTCCTGATGAACGCTGTCCGCGGTCGAGTTGAATTTCCCCATATTCGTGCGGTCCAGCACGTAGATGATGCCCGCCTTGCTTCCTCCAACCAGAAAATTTCCTCCACCGGTTCCGTCGATCAACACCGAGGTTCCGCTCGAGCCGACGTCGCTGTCACCCGTATCCAGCGTCGACTCATTGAACGGCGTGAAGTAATCGAGCACTCCCATATTCGGCGTGCTTAGCTTCAAATAGCTGTCCGAGAAATCAGTCGGCAGCGTCGCCGATCCGCTCGTTCCGTCAAACGCTCCATTGCCCGAAATCACATACATATTCCCCGCCGAATCGAACGCAGGCGCGCCGCCCGACATCCAGATTCCACCGCGGCAATAACCGACGCTCGTAGCATTCGGCGTGTCATTGAACACCGTAGGCACCGCCGTGAGGTTCGCCGTTTGATATCCCAGGATCCATCCGTGATACGCCCCTTGGTCACCGTGAGACGCCCACGAAACGTAGACCATCCCATTCGAAAGCCCGAGCGCCGGCCGCTGATTTTCCGTCAGCGTATTGAACGTATTCGTCGCTCCACCTTCGCACGACCCTGGAGACGTCGCCGTAATCGTCACCGGCGAATTTGTCGCCTCCGCGCCCGCCCCAAGGCTCAACGCATGCAATCTTTGAATGTAATTCGTGCTCGACGTCTTTGTCTTCGTCACCAGATAAATAGTCTGCGTCGAAGGATCGATCACTGGCGTACCCAAAACTCCAGTGTCCGGGAAAATATCCGACGACGCCACGTCCGCGCTCGCTCCATACGTTTCGCCGCTGGGAATCAGCGTCTGATGCCAGTACGTCTTGCACGGGTTCGTGTCCGCGTCGAACACATAAACGGAATCCCGCATCGTCGCCACAACGATCACGTTGTGCGTTCCGCCACCGATGTTCACGGCCGGCACCCACAGCGGCTGCGCATACACCGCACCATCCACCGTGCACGAAAACAACTTTCCGAAACTGGATTGATTCACATTCGAAGTCGTCAGCAGATATTCCTGATTGTTCGCCCCATCGCGCGCCACATCATTGTGATACGTGGTCACACCCGCCAGATCCGTCACCGCAATCGTTGCCGTCGCACTCTTCGTCGAATCCGCTTTGCTCGTTGCCGTGATCGTAATCCCGGCTCCGGGTGAATTCGGCGCGGTATATATCGCCGAGGTCGCCGCCTGTGCGCTGAGAGTTCCAGCCGACGCGGACCACGTGACACCTGCTCCGTTCACGTCATTCGTCACAGTCGCACTCAGTACCAGCGCCTGATTCAACACTAATCCCATGATTGTCGGCGAGATCGTCACGCTGACTCCAGCCGGTGGTGGCCCACCCGACGTCACCGTGATCGTTGCCGACGCCGACTTCGTCCCATCGCTCACCGACGTCGCCGTCAGCGTCACCGTCGCCGGACTCGGCACCGCCCCGGGCGCCGTATACGTGACCGCCGCGCCCGACGCGCTGCTTGTCGCCGACAAAGACCCGCAACCTCCCGCCGTCGCGCACGACGCCGCCCACGTCACACCCTTCGCCGCAGTATCGTTGCTCACCGTTGCCGTGAAACTCTGCGTTCCGTTCGTCGCAACCGATTCCGTCGTCGGCGCCACCGTCACCGCAATTGCCGAAGGCGTCGTTCCCCCATCCCCCGTCGTACTCGATCCGCCTCCGCAACCGCCCAAAAACCCAACTCCCACCATCGAAATTACCGCGGCCAATAGAATTCGGCCGACACGTTGTGCACGCACTCGTATCACTTCATCTCTCCAGTTTTTATCGTTCCGGTTTTTGCAGCGTTCTGGCTTCCAGTGGGCTTGGAAGCGCCGTGCTTGACCACTTGCTTCTTCAATACGCCGCGGGATTAAGGGGACTCACCGCCCGCAAATACGCGTATCGACTGACCTACAAAGGGCAGGGCGCACTCCCCCTGGAGAGGCCTCAGCCCAGACACGTCTTAGATGCCCGGGCTGCCAAGGAGGATGGCCGCTCGAACCACCGCGGACACGGCCCAAATCACTCCTGCGTTTCTCTCTGCGCCTCATTGTTTTCCGTGCGCTTTCTTTTTCGCCTTCTCGCGGTGCGTTATACTTTCGCCGACCCAATGCCTCTAATTTCAGGAAGCAAGCTCGGTCCCTACGAAATTCAATCCAGCCTCGGCGCGGGTGGCATGGGCGAAGTTTACTCCGCGCGCGACACCCGCCTCGATCGCACTGTTGCCATCAAGATCATCCCCGAGCATCTTTCCGAAAAACCCGAAGCCCAGGTCCGCTTCGAACGCGAAGCTCGCGCCGTCTCCTCGCTGAATCATCCCAACATCTGCCAACTCTACGACGTCGGCGAGCAAAACGGCGTGCGCTACATCGTCATGGAATATCTTCAGGGAGAGACCCTCGCCGATCGTCTGAAAAAAGGCCCGCTGCCGCTCGAACTCCTCACGCGTGTCGGTGCGCAAGTCGGTGACGGGCTCCAATGCGCGCATCGCAGCGGTATCGTCCATCGCGACCTCAAGCCAGGCAACATCATGCTGACCAAAGGCGGCGCCAAAATTCTCGACTTCGGTCTCGCAAAAGCCGGCGGCGTCGCCGGCAGCGCCCGCGACCTGATGGTCACTCTGTCGTCGCCCGCGCGTTCCGATCCCGTCACCGCCGAAGGTTCGCTCGTCGGCACTTTTCAATACATGGCGCCCGAGCAAATCGAAGGCAAAGAAGCCACCGCATGCAGCGACATCTTCAGTTTCGGTTCCGTACTCTACGAGATGGCCACCGGCAAGCGCGCCTTCGAAGGCAAAAGCCAGATCTCCGTCGCATCTTCCATCCTCGAAAAGGATCCGCCTCCCGTGGTCACCGTTATTCCGACCGCCCCGCCCGCTCTCGATCATGTAATCCGCGGTTGTCTCGCAAAAGATCCAGACGCCCGGTGGCACAGCGCCGGCGACGTCGCGCGCGAACTCCGCTGGATCGCCACCAGCAGCGGAAGTTCCTCTCAAATCGCCGCCGTTGGAGCCCCGCCAGTCGGCCGCCGCATGCGCGAACGTCTCGTGTGGGCCGCCCTGTTTACAGCCCTCGTCGGGGTCGTCCTCTGGTTAGCGTTGCGCCCAGCCTCCGCAACTCCGATCGTGCATTCCTCGCTTCTTCCGCCGCCCGACACCGTTTTCGATTTCGACGGCGACTTCTCCGGCCCGCCCGTTCTCTCCGCAGACGGCACGCAGGTCGCCTTCTGCGCGCACGGTCCGAAAGAGCGAGAGTCTATTTGGGTTCAGCCTCTCGATTCGAACGCGCCCAGAAAGCTTGCAGGCACTGAGGGCGCAACGTTTCCGTTCTGGTCGCCGGACGGTCTATCGATCGGTTTTTTTGCAGATGGAAAACTGAAAACCATTCCCGTGTCCGGAGGCCCGGTCTCTTCCGTCGCGGACACACCAAACCCTCGCGGCGGCGCATGGGGTGCCGACAACGCCATCGTGTACACTCCCGACTATCGCGATGCGTTGTGGATCGTTCATCCTCACCAGGCCGATGCAAAGCCGCTCACAACGCTCGACCTTAATGTCCATAGCACCCACCGCTGGCCCAGCTTTCTTCCCGACGGCAAGCATTTTCTATTTCTCGCCACGAACCACGGCGGCGCAACTCTAGACAAGTCCGGAATCTACATAGGATCGGTCGACGGACATCAGAGCGGTCTCATTCTCTCCAGCGATTCCGCGGCTCAATACGCGGACGGGTATTTGTTATTTCATCGAGAGTCTCAATTGATGGCCCAGAAACTGAATTGGAGAGATGGAACTCTGTCGGGCGCGCCCATGACTCTCATAGACAAGGTCGATCACGACGCCGGAACTTGGCACACGACTTTCACCGCTTCCGCCAACGGTATGCTGATCTACCAGGCCGCCACCGTGAAGACCGGATACGATTTCATGTGGCTCGATCGCAAAGGCAACGTCGTCGGCAAAGCCGCGGAGTCGCTGGCTTACATTGGTGAAAGAATTTCTCCAGACGGCAAGCGGGTCGCCGTGGCATTGGGTGATCCCAAGCCCGACATTTGGGTTTTCGACTTCGCTCGTGGTTCCCGCACGCGACTTACATTTGATACCGGCATTCATTCCATGCCCTCCTGGTCCGGCGACGGGCAGCGCGTCATATACGTCACGCGGACGGGCATGAATGTGGCTACCGGTTCGAGCATTCGCGCGAAGCAATCCTCCGGAACCGGCCAGGAAGAAATGGTGATCGACGGTGAAACCGCTCCAGGCGGCCCTTTCAGTTTTCTCTTGCCCCAGTGGACTCCCGACGGCAAGTATCTCGCCTATCAAAAACAAAACGGACCATCCAACGCCACGTTCTGGGCCCAATCGACGACAGGAGATCAAAAACCCTTCCTGGTACTCCAGCCCCAGTCGCCGCAGGGCAGAATCATTCAGACGCGCCTTTCACCCGACGGCCACTGGCTCGCCTACACCTCCACCGACTCCGGCCGTGAAGAGGTTTACGTCACGACATTTCCGGCAGCTTCTGGCCGATGGCAGATTTCGCAGGGTGGCGGCGGCTACCCGTTCTGGCGAGGTGATGGTAAGGAATTATTTTTCGCCGGTATGAGCGATGCTACCGCTTACGCCGTGGAGTTAAAGATCAACGGCACTCAGTTGGAATCGGGCGTTCCACAGCCCCTGTTCGTGGTGCGCAACACTTCGTCGGTCGGCACACTTTTCGACGTCGCGCCAGACGGCCAGCGTTTCCTCGTCCCCATGACTCAAAAAGAAAACGCCGACGTCCCCATGTCCCTCGTCGTCAACTGGCCCGCCATCCTCGACAAGTGAGAAGCGACCGCGCCTAGTCGCGTCAGGGAATCAGGCCGTACACGTCGACTTCGCCGAAGATCGTGCCGCCACCTTCGGTGTCGTCGTTGCCGCGCGTTGGCACGTACACTTTTCCGTTCGCGATCGTCGGCACGGTGAATTTCACCGCGTTGCCTGCCGCATCGCTGGGCACCGTGGAACTGTTCCACAATTCGGTCCCTATGTTCGTGGCGTCGAAGGCGTGCAGCACCGCTGGCCCGGCCAGCGCGGCGCCGTGGTCCGTTCCGTGGCTACCGGTTTCGAGCGCCCACACAATTCCGTCCGTCGTCGGACTCGATGCCGAAATCGACGGCGTCGCTCCGGTAAATCGGAACAGGCTCGTCGTGCTCGCCGACGGTGTCGTAGTAAACATTCCCATCCCTGTATCGAATGGGAACATCTCTCCCTGATGGGATGTCCCGAACTGTATTCCGAAGTAGTAGAGCGTGTTGTTCCAGAACGCCGGCGTCGAAAACGATTTTCCATCCGCCGTCCACTCTTGCACGACCATATCGGTGGTCGTGTTGTGGTGACCCATGTTGGCGCGATCCACGACGTAGATCACACCATTCTTGCTTCCACCGATCATTAAACTTGGACCGGCCGTCTGGTCGAACAAAACTGACGTCCCGCTGGAGCCGAGATCGGCGTCGGTGGATTGCATGGTGTTTTCGTTGAACGGTGTGAAGTAGTCCGACACATTCAATACAGGCGTTGTCAGTTTGACAAAGCTATCTCCGAAACTTCCCACGCCATCGAACGCACCGTTGCCGGTGAGCACGTAAAGATTGTTGTCTTTGTCGACGGCCGGAGCTCCGCCCGACATCCAGATTCCGCCGCGGCAGCCGATTTCTCCCGATACTGCAATCAATGTGTCGTTCCACACCGAGCTGATGTTCAGGTTCGATGTGTTGAATCCGACCACCCAGCCGTGCCAAACAGCGGTGTCGCCATGCGATGCCCATGCGACGTAGACGACGCCGTTCGCTATCGCTAATCCCGGACGTTGGTTTTCCCACAGCGGATCGAACACCATCGTCGAGCCCCCTTCGCAATTTCCCGTGGAGGTCACATTCGTTGCTGTGATGTCGACCGGCCCGCCAGATGCTTCGGCTCCCGTCGCCATACCCAGCGCATGAATTCGCTGGTGATACGTTGTGGCGTTTGTCTTGGTTTTCGTCACCACAAAAATGTTATTCGTCGAAGGATCGATCACGGGCGTTCCCAAAATCCCGATGTCCGGATAGATGTCGTCGTTTCCTACGTCATTCCAGTTGCCGTAGGTCTCGCCGGTCGGAATCAATGTCTGGTGCCAGTAGGTGACGCAGGGATTCGCGTCGGCGTCGAAGACGAATACTGAATCGCGCATCGTCGCTGCGACGATGACGTTGTGTACGCCGCCGCCGATGTTCACGTTTGGCACCCAGAGCGGTTGCGCGAAAAGCGCTCCGTCTGCTGCGCATGAAAACAATTTTCCGAATGTCCCGCTCTTCACATTCGACGTCGTGAGCACATATTCCTGATTGTTCACGCCGTCGCGAGAGCCGTCGTTGTGATACGTAGTCACGCCCAGCAAGTCCGTAATTCCGAAGGTCGCTGTCGCGCTCTTCGTCGTGTCGGCTTTGCTCGTCGCAGTTACAGTGATACCGCTGCCGGGCGAATTCGGCGCGGTAAATTTTGCGGTCGTCGCCGTCACCGGAGTTACCGTTCCGCTCGACGCCGTCCACGTCACGCCCGCGCCGGTATCGTTCGTTACCGTCGCCGTCAGCGTCGCGACCTGGCCGACTACAAATCCGCCCACGCTTGATGAAATCGTTACGCTCACTCCGCCTGCGCTCGCGGTCGAGATCGTGATCATCGCGATCGCGGATTTCGTCGTGTCTGCAACGGACGTCGCGGTCAACGTCACGATCGGCGGACTCGGTGCCACCCCTGGCGCGGTGTACACAATCGGCGTTCCCGAGGCGCTTGTCGCCGCCGACAAACCTCCGCACGTTGCTCCGCCGCACTCCGCACCGGCCAGAGTCCATGTCACGCCCTCGTTCGAAGGATCGCCGGTCACCGTTGCGGTAAAAGTTGTCGTCGCGTTCACTGCAACCGTCGCGGTCGTTTGCGACAACGTAACCGAAACTCCAGCCGGCGGCGCGGATGAACCAATCGTGATCGTTGCGGAGGCCGACTTCGTTCCGTCGCTCACCGACGTCGCTGCGATTGTGACCGTCGCTGGATTCGGCGTCGTCGCCGGAGCGGCATACGTCACCGCTGTACCCGACGCGCTCGAAGTCGCAGAAACCGAGCCGCATCCGTTTGCGGTTGCGCAGGAAAGCGCCCACGTCACGCCTTTGTTCGCGCTGTCATTGGAAACTGTCGCCGTGAACATCTGCGTTTTCCCCACAACTACGGTTGCAGTGACCGGCGTGACGGTCACACCAATCGGAGGGGAGCCTCCTCCTCCACTCGTCGTGGAACTTCCGCCGCAACCTGCGACAAACGTGACGAAAAATGCTGCGACCACGCACATCGTTCGGCGACCGCGCTGCCTCTGCGCTCGTTCCATGACACTTCTCCGGTTGTTGGCCAGTCTTTATTTTTTTTCGAGGCTTCCGGGGAATAAGAAGGCCGCGTCCCTGCATGTGTTGCACATCATCGCCGCCGACACCCTGCGACAGCTCTGGTGTTCGCCGCTGCTCTCAGTTCCTGGGGATCACGCTGCGGTAGGAAATCGTGATTTCCACAGGACAACGGCACTTTGCTTTGAATCGCGTCCGAATACCCTACCAAAGCGTTTAGGGGAATGCCAGCGCCGACTCACACACCCTAAAGTGGGGATTGGACGCTCGATCTACGAGAACTCGATCTACGAGAAAAGGTGGCGGATGTAGTTGCGCACGCGGTGCACGACGGAGTCGTCGGGTGGCGGCGCGGGTTTCGCGTTCGGTTGTGCTCCTGGCTTCGGCGTGGCACTTCCATTTGGCGGCTGCGTGGGACCTACCTTTGCCGTTGTGCTTGAAGGGTTTACGTCCGAAACGGTCTTCGCGACCGGCGTCTCGCCCTCGACCTTGCCCTGGTAAATCAAGGTCGGTTTCACACGGACTCGCCGTACCAGCATGATGAATTTCGGGTCGAAATTGTCTGCGGGAGCAGCCGCTTTGGCGTTGTAGGAAAGCGGAGGCATGAAGACCTGGTAGACCGGCTCCTGCGATTTTGGCACGTCGGGTTTGGCGACCTTTTGCTCAACCGGTGCTGAGGCGTTTTCGCCCCAGGGTACTGGCGGCTTTGAGTTGTTCTCCGCCGTAACCGTCGGAGCGGGGGTTGGCTGCTTGGCAGGAGCCGGCGGGGCCTGCGCCGCGGCATCGGCAGCCAGCTTATCGGCAGCGGTTTTCTCCGCAGTAGCTCTTTGCGCCGCTGCCCTGTCAGCGGCTTCCTTTTCGGCGGCAGCTTTGTCCATCGCGGCGTTGTCAGCGGCGTCCTTCACCGCGGCCGCTTCTGCTGCTTTCGCGGCGTCGCGCTGGCGAATCTCGTCCGGCGTCGCCATACGGCTGAGCTCCGGTGACGTCGGAGGCTCGTTGGCGCCTTGCAGCTCGCATTCGCAGTGGCCGCTCGTGTTGGTGATTCCTTCCAGGCCGCCGTTATCCACCAAAATCTCGCCGCCCTGCGGCACGATGACGCTTTTCCCGCTGAGCTGTTGCTCGATCCGGATGGCGCCGCCTCCCGCGCGGACGCACATTACGCCGGCTGCATCGAATCCAATCAGAGCATCTTGATCATCGTCGCCGATGGCGATCGGTTTCGCTTGAATCTGCGCGGTGTAGAGCGTCAACGAAGGCGTTCTGCCGACGTGGACGTGAACGATGCCGCTGTCGATCGCGATGGTGAGCGCGCCGCCCGATTTCAAGAGCGAAAGATGCGCAGGACCGCAAATCGCAATCGTTCCGCCTTCGACCAAGTCGATGCGCGCCTGGCCGGACTTCACACGGATGTCGTTGCCGCTGCGCAACATCGTTTTGACTTGTCCGCGCACGACTTCCACGTTCATCGGGCCTTGCAGCGCGATGGCGTCGCCTTCGATCGTTCCGACAGCGTCGCCGGCAGGTTTGTCGGGTGCGCCTGCATCGTGCGCGTCGTTGCCCGCAGCGCGGTTAGTATTCGCGTCGGTGGTGTTTGCGTCGCTCACCTTCGCGTCGCTCGCCTTGGCGACTTTCGTCCTCGGACCATTTATGTTCGCGGTATCTGCAGCGACCGAATCCATCCGGGCAGCAGTTACCGCGCCGACACCGAGCAAACTTATAGCGAGGAAAATTGCGCGCGACCGCGACGCGATTTGCTTTTTCGTTTCGCGAGATTTGCTTTCAAACGGCAAGAAATTTTCGTTCCTTCAATTCACACTCATTATTTCGGGCCGATGTTTACGCAGTGTTTAAAACGGGCACAAGCCGTTCGCGTTCTGCGGCGCTCGCTATACTATACGCCGAGCCTCATGCCGCAATCAGCCGATCCAATGCCGCAGAATCCGGCGTCTGACGCCGAAGCTTCACCGGACAAGGGCGCGAAGCGCTCTCAAGAATCGGATGCGTCTGAAGCGGTGAACGTTCATTACGACACGCGGCTGCCGCAGCTGAAATGGTCGCGCCGCATACAGATTCCGATAATTGCTGCCGCGGTGTACAGCGTAATTCGCACGCTGGGACCGACGCTGCGCTACGAAGTTCTGGGCTGGCAGCATGCCGAGCGGACCTATGCGTCGCACAAGCGATGCATTTTTGCATTCTGGCACCGGGTAATCATTCCGATTTCGTGGTGGGCGCGGGACCGCGGCATCGTGGTGATGAACACCACCGCGTTCGACGGGCAGTGGACGCGCAAAGTGATCGAATGGCTCGGCTTCGGGACCGCGCAGGGAAGTTCGTCGCGGGGCGGCTTGCGCGGGCTCGCCGTGATGGCACGGCGGCTGAGCGAAGGGCTCGACTGCGCCTTTACGATCGATGGGCCGCGCGGTCCGCGGTATATCGCCAAGCCCGGACCGGTGATGCTGGCGCGCAAGACGGGATGTCCCGTGGTCGTGTTTCACGTCGGAGTCGATCGCGGCAAAACCATTGAGAAGACATGGGATCATTTTCTTTTGCCGAAGCCTTTTGCTCGTGCGGTGATGCTCTATGCCCCGCCGATTTATGTTCCGGCCGATGCTTCCGTCGCCGACCTAGAAGCCAAGCACGCCGAGATGCAAAGGGCGCTGGAACGCGTTCGCGACATCGCGGAAGCGTGGTTTTCGCTCACGGAAGAAGCCCGCGCCGCCCATCGCGCCGAATTTTCGAAATAGGTACCCCATACCCCGTCGTTTTGCAAAGAGTGCGCAAGCCCTTTGGATGCAATGGGTTGCGGGCGGAGGTGTTTTAAGTGTGTGCAAGCACAAGAAAGCAAAGGAGTTGTGGGTGGGCGTGCTTCGAAAAAGGGGAGCCCTAAACGTGTTATCGCAGGCCACGGAGGACGTTACCACAAGATTAACGCTTTATCAAGGGTACATTCGAACGAGAAGGCGAAGTAATGAAGCAATGAGGTGACGAAGTAACGATAAAGACCAGAAAGGAAAAGAGATTGGTCGCGCAACGGATCGATTTTGCGGACATGGGNCGTACCCTTCGAGGCTCAGGCAAGGCACCGCTGCGCCCGTACATGAATGTGCCGAATGTTGGAAGTGCCAAAACGGNAACCGAGGGGCGAGCAGGGTGTCGGCACGGGCTTGAAGCGAAGATAGACTTGGTCACAGCGGGGGTGATCGTGACTGGCCCCAATCAAGTGCCAAAACTAAATCATTTGAAACGGCTGTGAGGTGGCGGGTCGCTTTGCGCCTTACTCGTGGTGTTTTTTGCGGCGACGGGAAGCGTTGTGGCACGGGCGGATAACGGCTCCGCGTCGGCGACGATGATTGCGTCGGCGCAGGCGGTGGAGGGGCAAGCGACGGGCGCGACGGATACGAGGAGTGCGCGGGAGAAGCGGCGGAAAGCCGACGGAGGCTGAGTTCGACGAGCTTTCGGCGAAGGCCGAGGGCGGCGATGCGAAGGCGCAGTACAACCTGGGGATGATGTATCACAACGGCGGGGGCAAGGCTCATCCGCGGGATTACGAAGAGGCGATGAAGTGGCTGCGGCTCGCGGCGGATCAGGGGAATGTGGAGGCCGAAGACCGAGTCGGATTGATGTACTACCTCGGAGAAGGTGTGCGACAGGATTATGCGGAGGCCGTGCGTTGGTATAAGACGGCCGCGAACAAGGGAAATGCTCACGCGCAGTGGCAGCTCGTGGACATGTATCAGAAGGGGATTGGAGTTCCGCGAGACCTGGAAGAGTCGAAGAGATGGGCGCGGGCTGGGGCAA
>JGI12635J15846_10003444_pt1 | contig 13769 bp, 8 predicted proteins | sample BlaSpr_A8_OM2_M2_FD_15846 | JGI IMG/M metagenome (IMG submission 15846) | reverse complement strand
AACTTTACCGACATCTTCATTCGCCGGCCGGTGCTCGCATCGGTCATCAGCCTGTTGATCCTGGTTTTGGGGGTGCGCGCGTATTACGCGCTGCCAGTGTTGCAATATCCGCGCACCGAGAACGCGGTCGTGACCGTGACCACCACTTATTACGGCGCCGATCCCGACGTGGTGGCCGGCTTCATCACGACGCCGCTCGAAATCGCCATCGCTCAGGCTTACGGCATCGATTACATGACGTCGTCGAGCCAGTCGGGCACGAGCACCATCACGATCTACCTGCGGCTCAACTACGATGCCGACAAGGCGCTGACCGAGATCAATACCAAAATTCAATCGGTGCTCAACCAGCTTCCGACGGGGACGCAGCAGCCGGTGCTGACCGTCAAGGTCGGCCAGACCATCGACGCCATGTATCTCGGCTTCGACAGCGAAGTGCTCGCGCCAAACCAAATTACCGATTATCTCACCCGCGTCGTGCAGCCAAAGCTGCAGACCGTGCCGGGCGTGCAAACGGCTGAGCTTCTCGGGCAGAAGGTCTTCGCGCTACGCGCTTGGCTCGATCCGCAAAAGCTCGCGGCCTTCGGGCTCACGGCCAATGACGTTAGTGCCGCGCTTGCCGCCAACGATTTCATATCAGGTATCGGCACCACCAAAGGCCAGATGGTGCAGGTCAACCTTACGGCCTCGACCGGCCTGCACACGGCAAATGAATTCCGCAATCTCGTCATCAAGCAGGCCAACGGCGCGGTGGTGCGTTTGCAGGACGTCGCCAATGTCACGCTCGGGGCTGAGGACTACGAGTCCGAAGTTGGATTTGACGGCAAGCAGGCGGTCTATATCGGCATCCAAGTCGCGCCCGCCGCAAATCTGCTGGAAGTGATACGAGGCGTCCGCAAGATCTGGCCCGATATTCACGACCAGCTGCCTCGCGGGCTGGATGGCGCTATCGTCTACGATTCAACTCAATTCGTGAATGCCGCGATTTACGAGGTCGTGCTCAGCCTGGTCGAAGCTCTGGCCATCGTTACGCTGGTCGTCTTTATGTTTTTGGGTTCGGTACGGGCCTCGCTTATTCCGACGGTGGCCATTCCGCTATCGCTCGTCGGCACTCTCATCATTCTCTTGGCGCTGGGTTATTCCATCAATCTTCTCACGTTGCTGGCGCTGGTGTTGGGCATTGGGCTCGTCGTCGACGATGCCATTATCGTGGTCGAAAACGTCAGCCGCCATCTCGAGGAGGGCGTTCCGCCGATTCCGGCCGCGATCGCTGCGGCGCGCGAGCTGGGGTGGCCGATCATCGCCATGACCGTGGTTCTGGGCGCCGTCTATGTGCCGATCGGCTTTCAAGGCGGCCTGACCGGCGCACTGTTCGCCGAGTTTGCCTTCGCGCTGGTCGGCGCCGTCACGGTCTCGGGCGTGGTAGCGTTGACGCTCTCGCCGATGCTGTGCTCGCGGCTCTTGAAAAATCCGGATCCGCAGCATCGCGGTTGGGAATCGAAATTTACTTCCTTCGTCGATCGCGGGTTCAATTGGCTGCGTGGTGCCTACGAGCGGCGCCTGCATCGCAGCTTAAATTATCTTCCGGTAACGGTCGTGTTTGCGTTGGTCGTGCTCGGCAGCATCTACTTTTTGTTCATCACCGCGCATACCGAGCTAGCGCCGCAGGAGGATCAAGGCGTCATTCTCTCGCAATCGATCGCGGCGCCGAATTCGACGCTGCGGCAACGGGAGCTTTACGCCCATCAGGTCTACGAGATTTTCTTCAGCCATCCCGAGACCGAACACGTATTCCAGATCGATTTCCCGGGGCAGGTCATTTCCGGAATGGCGCTCAAGCCATGGGACAAGCGTTCCAAGTCAAGCAATGTCTTGCAGCCTGCGGTGCAGCAGGAGGTGAGCAAGATTGCCGGGATTCGTGTGGTGGCGTTTCAGCCGCCTCCGTTGCCCGGCAGCATCGGGCTGCCGGTGCAATTCGTCATCGGCACGACCGAATCGTTCGAACGGCTCTACGGCATTGCCCAGCAATTCCTTCGCGAGGCGCAGCAGAGCGGCAATTTCATCTTTCTTGATTGCGACCTGAAAATCGACAATCCGCAATCCAATATTCTTATCGATCGCGATAAGACGGCTCAGCTTGGGCTGAAGATGAGCGATATCGGCGGCGCGCTTCAGTCGATGCTGGGCGGCGGTTACATCAATTATTTCAGCATGACCGGCCGCTCATATAAGGTGATCCCGCAAGTCCAGCAGCGATTTCGCCTCAACGCCCAGCAGCTTCTCGACTATCACATCCGTACTGCTGACGGTTCTTTGGTGCCGTTGTCGACGGTCGCCACGGTTTCGACCAAGACCGTGCCGGAAGCGCTCAATCATTTTCAACAGCTCAATAGCGCCACCATCCAAGGCGTCGCCATGCCTGGGGTTTCTCAGGGCGATGCGATCGCCTATCTACAAAACTTGGCAGCGCGCACGTTGCCGCGCGACTATTCGGTCGATTATGGCGGCTTGAGCCGGCAGTACATTCAGGAAACCAGCGGATTTGTCACGACCTTCGGCTTCGCGCTGATCATCGTCTTTCTCGCGCTGGCGGCGCTGTTTGAGAGCTTCCGCGATCCGGTCATCATCCTGGTTTCGGTGCCGATGTCGATCGCCGGCGCGCTGATCTTTGTCAGCATCGGCATCGCCGGGGCCTCGCTCAACATTTANACCGAAGTAGGGCTAGTGACGCTGATGGGATTGATCAGCAAACACGGCATCCTGATCGTGCAGTTCGCCAACGATCTGCAGGCCGAGGGACGCGGCAAACGCGACGCGATTGAAACGGCGGCAGGAATACGGCTGCGGCCGATTTTGATGACGACGGCCGCGATGGTGTTGGGCGTTGTGCCGCTGATCACGGCAGGCGGGGCGGGCGCGGTTTCGCGCTTTCAGATGGGTCTTGTCATCGCTACGGGCCTGACCATCGGTACGCTGTTCACGCTGTTTGTGGTTCCGGCGGTATACATGCTGTTGGCGACCGACCGCTCCAAGCAATTGGCGGGCGTGGCCGTGGCTGCTCATCCCGCCCCGGCGGAATGATGCGAAGGCAATGGCGGACTGGAGCCCCGAGCAATATCTCAAGTTCGAAGATGAACGCACCCGGCCGCCGCGCGAACTTTTAGCACGCGTGCCGCTGGAGACACCGCGGCGGGTCGTCGATCTCGGCTGCGGGCCGGGCAACTCGACAGAATTGCTTCACCAGCGATTCCCCAATGCGCAAACCATAGGTCTCGACTCCTCGCCGGGCATGCTCCGCAAGGCGCGCGAGCGGCTGCCCGACTGTTCATTCGTTGAGGCCGACATCGGCAGTTGGACGCCGGAGCCAGGCACCGATCTTCTGTTCGGCAATGCGGTGTTCCAATGGGTGCCAAATCATCCGCCGGTCCTGCGCCGGTTGCTGGAATCCTTGCCAGTCGGCGGTGTTCTCGCGGTGCAGATGCCGGATAACACCAATGAACCGGCCAACGCGCTGCAGCGCGAAGTTGCCGCCAATGGTCCCTGGGCGAAGCATTTGACGAAGGCAGTACCGCGTTCCGACCTATTATCGCCCGACGCTTATTACGATCTGCTCAAACCGGTCTGCACGCGCATCGATATGTGGCACACCATCTACAATTTCGTCATGGCGACGCCGCAGGCGATTGTCGAGTGGTTCAAAGGGTCTTCGCTGCAGCCTTACCTGAACTTGCTTGACGGCGACGCGCGGGAAAAATTTCTTGCCGCCTATAGCGAGCAGGTGGGCGCCGCATATAAGCCGCGCGTCGACGGCACAGTGCTGCTTAAGTTTCCCCGCCTATTTATTGTGGCGACGCGATAAAGAGTCCGCAGCGATGAGAATCGGCGTCCGCTTACTCTGCGTAGTTTGGCTCGGCGCGACCCTTTGCAACGGCGGCGCACGAGCCGCCGACCGCGAATTCGAAGCTTGGCTGCAATCCTTGTGGCCGCAGGCCCACGCGCTCGGCGTGTCGCGAGCGACGTTCGACGCGGCGACGCGAGGGCTTGAGCCCGATCTATCGCTCCCGGAACTCGTAATCCCGGGGCGGCCGCAACAGGCCAGCCCCGGCCAACCGGAATTTGTCGAGACGCCGGCAGATTATCTCAAAGAGGCGACGTTCGATCGCCTTTCGGCGCAAGGCCGTAAATTGCTCGAACAATACCGGGCGCCGCTCACACAAATCCAAGGACAATTCGGCGTTCCCGCGCCTGTTCTGCTCGCGATCTTCGGCCGTGAGACCGATTACGGGCGCTCGCGCGATACGCACAACGCCATTCGGGTGCTGGCCACGCAAGCCTATTTCGGCAAGCGCAAGGAAAAGTTTCAAGGCGAATTCTTGTTCGCGTTGAAGATGCTGGAAGATGGATCCGTCAAACTTGCCGACATGAAGAGTTCGTGGGCGGGCGCCATGGGTCTTACCCAGTTCCTGCCGTCGGACTTTTACAAATACGCCGTCGATTTTGATGGCGACGGCCGGCGCGACATCTGGAATTCGGTGCCAGACGCGCTCGCCTCGGCGGCGAAGCAGCTCGTCGATAAGGGTTGGCGGCGCGGTGTGCGCTGGGCCTACGAGGTGCACGGTCCGGCGAATGTCGATTGCACTATCGGCATCCCCGACAACATCCGTCCGATCGGTGAATGGCTCGGAGCCGGCTACGTGCCGGCGTATGGCCGTGCGGTTTCGCCGGCGGAACGCGCCGAGTCCGCTTCGCTGCTGCAGCCGGCCGGAATGTATGGCCCGGCGTTCCTGGTCACGAAAAATTATTTTGCTATCAAGGAATACAATTTCTCCGATCTCTATGTCCTTTTCGTTGGCCATTTGAGCGACCGCATCGCCGACCCACGGCCTTTCGAAGCCCCGTGGTTAAAGGTCGCACAGCTGCCCAGTCGCGATCTTGATCGCATGCAGGAAATATTGACCGCGCGCGGCTACTACCACGACAAGATCGATGGTAAGGCGGGAATGAAAACGCGTTCGGCGGTCGGCGATTATCAAAAGCGCAGCGGTCTTAAAGTCGATTGCTGGCCCAGCGCCGCGTTGCTCGCGCATATGGATGCGGCGCACCAAAACTGACGGCAGCTCGCGCTTCAGCGCGAGATTGAAGCAGACGCGCATTGACAGCGGCTCGCGGGAAAATCAAAACTCTCGCGGATAAAGCGCGGGCAGAATAAAGGACTGAAAATCATGGAAACGCTGCCGAAGATGGGAGTTTCTCGATCGGATATGCTGAAACGGGTCGCCCGTTTCAAAGACTTGAAAGGTTCAGACGGCGGATTGCCGGACAGCACGGCGCCCCAATGCGAGCGAACTCTCTATAACGTCATCGGCTTCCAGCCGCCGCACGACGAAGGCGGAGCGGTTACGTCTCCGGTCGGCGATGATGCGTCGCGGCTCGCCGCCATTCCGATTTCGGAGGGCTTTAATCTCGGATATTGCCGGGCCAAGCCGGGCAAGGGTCCGATGATGCACAACCACGACACCAATGAGACTTTCATTCCGATGACCGGCGTTTGGCGCTGCTCTTGGGAAAACGAGCGCGGTCAGGTCGAGTCAGTCGACCTCAATCCACTCGACGTCATTTCCTTTCCGCCCGGGGCCATTCGGCGGTTCGAGAACGTGAAGGCGGCGGATGACGGCGAGGACGCGACCCTGATGTTCGTGATTGGCGGCGATGGTCCCAAGGCCGAATTCACCGATAACGCGATGAAGGAGCTGGAAGATATCGGCGCCTGGCCGCGGAAATAGTCTCCGCTATTATCTGGGCGCCGCGCCGATTTAGTCGGCGCCCGGCTCCGCCAGCGGCAGGCGGTCGTTCTCGCGCGCGTAACCGAGCGGGCGCTGTGGCGATCCGGATTTCAGCGCGCCGGTAAATGACGGGTCGCCTTCGTGGTGCGCCGCGTAGTGGCCTCGAGCCCGCTCGGCGACGACCTCGCCGGGGATGGCGGTCGGTTCGCAGATATGGCGGCGGCTCGCATGCCGCATCAGGTCTACATGGATGTGGTTGTAGTGGTAGACGTTGGCGCCGGGCGCCAGCACGGTTGAGAATTGCTCGCATGCGGCCAGTTGCACGTCATGCAGAAATCCTTGCTCTTCGGGCGCGCCACGCCAGCCGTATTGCACGCTGATCCGGTGGCCGTCGGCTAGAGTGAACTCCGCGATATCGAGCGCGTTGCCGAAAGCATGCTCGGAAACATGCGCATTGGGATCGCCATTCATACCGCGGCACGAATAAGCGGAGATTTGTTTGATTTCGACGACCGGTTGGCGGAACCAGCGCAATGCCGCGGGCTGCACCGCAGCCGCAATCCAACGGTCGAGTGCGGAAACAATCGGGCAGGCGAGCGTCGCCGCGGGCTTCACTTCAACTGGACCGCCTGAAGTGATCGGCCGGCCGATGCCCGATGGGCCGAGAGTCCCACTTTCGTATGGCGGAGACGGCGCAGGCTCGCCGCGGCGCGAGTAGTTCGGCGCCGGCGCCGGATAAACCGCCGGAGGATAGTTTGTCGCAGCACCACTTGACGGCGGCAATGCCGCGGGCGGCACATTCGCCCGCGCTCCCAAAGCGCCGTCATAAGCCCGCGGCGGCGCGGGCTCAAATTCCTCCGAGTCAGGTTCCGGCACTGGCACGCCGGGTGCGTAGATCGACATCGGCCCGCTCGTTTGCGCGGCGGGCGGCGGCCCGGCCTGCCACCGCAGGTCTTGTGTTGCGCCGGTTTGGACCCGCCCGGTGGGAGCCGCGCCGTAAGGCGGTGGCGACCCGGCCGAAATTTGTGGCGGGACGTTAGGCTGAGCGACCGGCCAGTGCTGCGGAAGTGCGCCTTGCGGAATCGCGCCGGGAGGGCGGAGCGATTCATCATCGTAGCTTAGCGGGCCGCTCACTCCCAACGCGGAGACACGGAGCGGAAAGTCAATGCCGCAAATGCCTGGACCGCTGATCGTGGAAATCTGTACGCGCTCGGGGCCGTCCTTGACGCTGCCCGAGCCGAGGCAGGTAACTTCGGCGTCATGCCGCCACGCTTCACGTTCGCCGGAGAGATAATGGCTGCAGCCGGCGAGCGCGATCAACGCGGCAACGACGAGAGCCGGCAACGCACGCTGAACACCACGTAACATAATGCGCAGAATGCACGGGTTTCCGTTAAGGACTGCTCAATGTTCGGCGGAGGAAAAGTCTGTTAACCATGTGGCCGGCGGCTCGCGCCTTGATCCGGCGGCCGCTGCGGCCACACGCATTTAGCAAGGGGAGGAGCGGGTCATGGAAGGCAAGGCGAGGTTTATTTTTCCCGTTCTCGCCACCGGGCTCATTGTTTTCATCGTGAGCGCCGTCGTCACTTTTATCAATATCGGCTTTCGCGCCGACTTCGTGCGCCGCTGGTTGTCGGCCTTCGGTGTCGGCTGGCCGGTCGCCGCGATTGTCGGACTCATCGCTTTCCCGGTTGTGCGCGGCATAACCCACCGCCTCGTAGCCCTCATCGAAGGTAAATGATGCTTTCCGTACTTGATCTCGTCCGGCGCCTGGACGCCGGCGAAATTAAACCGCGCGCGGTCGTCGAACTGTGCGCCGAGGCGATTGCGGCTCGCGAGCCGGAAATCCACGCCTTTGTCGCACTCGATATCGATGCAGCGCGAAAAGCCGCCGAACGGCCCGGGCCGCGCTCGTTGCCGCTGCGTGGTTTGCCGGTCGGCATTAAGGATATCTACGACACCGTGGATTTGCCGACCCAGTATGGTTCGCCGATCTATGCCGGCTACCGGCCGCGCGCTGACGCCGCCGCTGTGACCTTGGCGCGTCGCGCCGGCGGCGTGGTGCTCGGCAAGACGGTCACGACCGAGTTCGCTTCGCTCGTACCTGGCGTGACGCGCAATCCAAGAAATTTCGCGCATACTCCCGGCGGCTCTTCTTCGGGATCGGCTGCCGCGGTCGGTGCTGCGATGTTGCCCATCGCGTTCGGCAGCCAGACGGCCGGCTCAGTCATCCGTCCCGCCTCGTTTTGCGGCGTCGCCGGGTTCAAGCCGTCCTACCGGCTCATCCCTACGGTGGGCATGAAATGCTACGCGTGGCATCTCGACACGGTGGGTCTGTTTGCCGCAGATGTCGCCGATGTCGCTTACGCGGCAACGGCAATCACCGAGCGTCCGCTTCGCGTTGATGAAAAAACGCCCGCGGCGCCACGCATTGGCCTCGTGCGCACGCATCTCTGGTCGAAAGCGAGTGCAGCGATGCATGCCGCGATCGACACCGCCGCGCGCGCCGCCGAAGCGAACGGCGCCACGCTGACGGACCTGGAATTTCCGGAGATTTTGCCGGAGGCTTATCGCGCCCAGTTCGTCATTCAGGACTTCGAAGCGTTCCGTTCGCTCGCCTTCGAGTATGACAACCACCGCGATCAGATCGGGCAGCCGTTGCGCGAACAGCTTGATCGGGCCGCGGCGATCACCGTAGAGGAGTACGATGCGGCCCGCCGCACGGCTTCGCGCGCACGGCGGTCGCTGGGCGACTTCATGCGCGATATTGACGTGATCTTGACTCCCTCGGCTCCGGGTGTTGCGCCGCGCGGCCTCGGCTCAACCGGCGATCCCGCCTTTAACCGGCTATGGACTTTGATGGGCACGCCGTGCGTCAACGTGCCTGGACTGAGCGAAGGCGAGTTGCCGCTGGGCGTTCAGATTGTCGGCGATTTCGGCTGCGATCGCCAGGCGCTTGAAGCGGCACTGTTTGTGGAACGCGCAATCGCGCGCAGGAGCTAGGGCACGGAAAGACCTAGCGAGACGAGATAGCCCTTATTGATTTTGACGTTGGCAAATCGTGCTGCTTCCAGATAAGCGTTCAGAATCGTCAACGCCTGCTCGCGCGGCAGGGCAGCGTTCAGCGCGGTCGACGTGGCCGCGCCGCCCGCACGCGCAATGAGATTCCATTCGGCAGGTTCTCGAATCGAAACGACGCTCGTTTGCGAATTCAAATTCTTGTAGGGCCAAAAGCACCACCCGATGCCAAATTTTTCGTTGAGCAGTCGAAATTTTTCATTCCATTGGTAGGAGCCCTCGCCGGTTTCGCCGATCAGCAGGGGAACGTTCCACCGATTGCTGAAATCGAGATAGCTTTGCACAGCGTCGCGGGCCGGAACCGCCCAAAACTTGTGATACGAATAGATTGCGTTGTCGTCGAAAGGACGCGAAAACGCGGCGAAGCTCGTGCTCCACTGCGCGCCCGCGAGGATCACCGGGTGCGTCGAATCCGCGCTCCGGATCGCCGCGACGATCTCACGATATAACGGCTCCAATCGCGGATTGAGATAAGCTTCGTCATTGTAAGGAGAGATCGGTTCGTTCAGAAGATCGTAGGCGAGGACGGTGGGCTCATCGCGATAGTGCAGCGCGAGCCGCCGCCACAGCTCGATAGTCAGCTCCCGGTAGCGTGGGACATAAAATACCAGCGGGAAACCGGGCCCGTCGTCATGGTTCACTCCGGTCTGCCCGCCGGGCGCGGCATGCAAGTCGAGAATGACGCGCAGGCCTGCTTCGCGGCTCCATCCCACTAACCGGTCAAGCAAAGCCCAACCCGGTCCCTCAATTTGATCCTCGCCGCGAGGGCCGGGCTTGACGAAAAGCCCCCAATGCAGCGGGACGCGCACGGTATTGAATCCGGCCGCCTTGATGAAGTCGATATCCGCCTTCGCCACATAGACATCGCGGAACTCCTTCCAAAACCGAGTGGTGTCCTGCGGACCGATCAATCCCCGAATAACGGCGTCGATCTCCGACGGGGCGCGCGCCCGGGTAAACTTGAACATGTAGCCTTCCGGCACGAGCCAGTTGCCGAGATTTGTTCCTTTGATTGCGAAGCGTTCACCATTGCCGCCGACAAGATATTTCCCGTCGGCTCGAATGAAATCGCCCAACGTCGCGGCGTTGCCCTCGTTCGCCAGGAACAGCGCGAGCGTGATTCCGAGCTGAACGCATCTCGCCAGCCACCGACCAAGTTGCGCGATCATTCGCTATATTGCTCCGCCGCAGGAGGTCCAATATTGGTGTCGGTCATGCCCTTAGTCCAGGCGCTTATCTTCATTGCGGCCTCCGCCGTGCTCGTCGTTGCAATCCAGTCGCGACGCCTGCACCCGTTTCTTGCAATCATGGTGGTCGCGACCGGGTTTGGCCTGGCGTGCGGACTTTCCGTTGGCCTTGTCGGCAAAACCTTCGGCGCCGGTTTTTCCCAGGCGCTCTATTCACCCGGGCTGGTCATAGTCGGGGCCGCCATCATTGTCGGCATTGCCAAGGTTACAAACCCAGTCGATCGAACCCCAGCCTCAGTTGCTGCTGGGCCAGGGTTGGGGCGCGGCACAATACGCGCGCTGGTCGGTTTGATTGCCGGCATCGGAGCCTCTCCTGCTACGGCGTTTGCTCTGCTGAGCCCATTGCTACGGCGGCTCGCCGCTAAGTCGACTGTTGCACGTCCGTCGACAGTGATCGCGCCGGCGCTAGCGCTCTCCGCGGGCCATGGGCTTATCCTGTTTTCGCCGGTCCCGATCGCTGCGGCTTCGATTTTGGGTGCTCGCTGGGATCGTGTCGCTCTTTTCGGTCTGCCGATCGCGCTCGTGCTGGCCGCATTCGGAGCGGCTTGGGCTCACTGGTTTTCGCCCTCGGGCGAGGCACAATCGCCGGCAAAAGACTTGCGCGCCAATGACCGCGCCAAGAGTGCTTGGCCGGCGACTGTTTTGCTTCTGGCGGTTGCGGTCCCGTTGCTCCTTCTGATGCTTCAGTCCATCGGCGACATTCCCAGCGAACCGCTCGGCGGCGGCACAGATAGAGAAAGAATCCTCGGGCTGGGGCGCCCGCTTATCCTATTTTTGGTNGGTGTTGGCATCATGATCGCCGGCCACTGGCGGCGGAGCGCAAAGCTTCTAAGCGACGCCGCCTGGACCGGAAGCGTGTTTGCCGACGTTGCGGGTGTGCTGTTGACCGTGGGCGCGGCCGGCGGCTTGCAAAAGCTGTGTCAGGAAACCGGCATGGCGGAACTGATCGGCGAGCGGATTGCGGATCTACCTGGCGGCGTCGTGATTCCATTTTTGGTCGCGGCGACGATTAAGACCCTGCAAGGGTCGTCACCCGTTGCCGCCATCGCCGCCGCCGGAATGATTCAACCTTCGCTCGCATCTTTGGGATTGGATACCGAGAGCGGAAGGGCGCTGGCTACTCTCGCGATTGGCGCGGGTGCGATGACTGTCCCGCACGTCAACGACGATTATTTTTGGTTGGTAACCTGGAATGCCGGGCTCGCGCCAGCGCGAGGGCTCATCGCACTTAGTCTCGGCACGCTCGCGCAAGGGTTGGGCGCGCTCGCGTTGTTGGCAATAATATCTTTCGCCGTGTAACCGCGCCGGCCGTGCAGATTAAAGTCTACTCCGCGGCGCGGCGTACCGCCGCCAGCGGATCGTAGTTAAGAATTGGCGCCAGCCATTTCTCGGCTTCGGCAAACGTCCAGCCTTTGCGCGCCGCGTAGTCCTCGACTTGATCGCGTTCGATCTTGCCGACGCCGAAATAATAACTTTCGGGATGGCTGAAATAGGTCCCGCACACCGATGCGCCGGGCCACATGGCGAAGCTTTCCGTCAGCCGCACGCCAATCTCGCGCTCGCTATCGAGCAACCCGAACAGGGTCGCCTTCTCGGTGTGGTCCGGTTGCGCCGGATAGCCGGGCGCTGGCCTGATGCCACGATACTTTTCGCTGATAAGTTCGTTAGTGGCCAGCGCCTCATCCGGCGCGTACGCCCAGAGTTCCTTGCGCACGCGTTGGTGCAGCCGTTCGGCAAGCGATTCCGCCAGCCGGTCGGCCAGCGCCTTGGCCATGATCGCAGAATAGTCATCGTTGGCGTGCTTGAAACGGTCGACGACTGCTTCCTCGCCGATCCCGGCGGTTACGGCGAAGGCGCCGATATAGTCGGCGAGCCCGCTCGCGCGCGGCGCGACGAAATCGGCGAGTGCCACGTTCGACTGGCCTTCACGGCGCGGAAGCTGCTGACGGAGCGTGCGCAACGTCGCAACCGGTGCGGAACGCCGTTCATCAGCAAATAAAAGAATGTCGTCGCCTTCGCTGTTAGCCGGCCAGAAGCCGATCACGGCGTGCGCCTGAAACCAGCGTTCGGCAATAATTTGACGCAACATCTCCCGCGTGTCGGCGTAAAGGCTGCGAGCGGCTTCGCCGACTTTGGCGTCATCCAGGATCGCCGGAAATTTGCCGCTCAGTTCCCAAACCGAGAAGAACGGCGTCCAATCGATGGTGTCGATGAGTTCGGAAATCGGTACTTCACTGATGCGTCGCGCGCCGGTGAAGCGCGGCGCGGGGGGACGGTAATCCCCCGACCAATTCAGCCTCAAGGAATTGGCGCGCGCATCAGCAAGCGACAAGCGCCGCTTGTTATGCTCGCCCCGCGCATGCGCGGCGGCGATTCGGGCATACTCCGCCCGCACTTCATTGACCGTGTGTGCGCGCGTGTCCGGCGAGAGCAGGGTGGAAACTACGCCCACGGCGCGGCTGGCATCATTGACGTAAATCGTCTGCCCGCGCCGGTAATTGGGATGGATTTTTACCGCGGTGTGCACTCTGCTGGTGGTGGCTCCGCCGATGAGCAGCGGGATATCGAAACCCTGGCGCTCCATCTCGTTGGCGACGTGACACATCTCGTCGAGTGAGGGGGTGATGAGACCCGAAAGGCCGACAATATCGGCCTGCTCAGCAATCGCAGCCTCAAGTATCTTTTCAGCCGGCACCATCACGCCGAGATCGACCACGTCGTAATTGTTGCACGCGAGCACGACGCCGACGATGTTCTTGCCGATATCGTGCACGTCGCCCTTAACGGTCGCGAGCACGATCTTGCCGTTGGAGGACACATGACTGCGCCCGTCCTTATCCTGCTCCATATAGGGCAGGAGGCAAGCGACTGCCTGCTTCATCACGCGCGCCGATTTGACCACTTGCGGCAAAAACATGCGCCCGGCTCCGAATAAATCGCCGACCACATTCATGCCGTCCATGAGCGGGCCTTCGATGACGGCAAGCGGCCGAGGCGCTTTGAGCCGCGCTTCCTCGACGTCGACGGGAATGAAATCGTTGATGCCGTGCACCAAGGCATGCGTCAGCCGCTGCTCGACCGGCCACTCGCGCCAAGACAGATCGGCCTCTTTCTTTTCCTTGCCGTGACCGCGATGGCGCTGTGCAACCGCGAGCAATCGCTCGGCGGCGTCGCCGCGGCGATTGAGGATTACGTCCTCGCAGGCTTCGCGCAACTCGGCATCGAGGTCGTCATAGACCGCGATCTGGCCGGCATTGACGATGCCCATGTCCATGCCGGCAGCGATGGCATGGGTGAGAAACACCGAGTGCATGGCTTCGCGCACCGTCTCATTGCCGCGAAACGAAAAGGAGAGGTTCGACACGCCTCCGGACACGTGAGCGTGCGGCAACTTCCGCCGTATCCACGCGGCGGCATCGACGAACGCCTTCCCGTATCCGTCATGTTCCTCGATTCCGGTCGCCACCGCGAAAATGTTCGGATCGAAGATGATGTCCTGCGGCGGAAATCCGAGCCGGTTGACCAGAATGTCGTAGGCGCGCGCAGTGATCGCCGTTTTGCGCTCGAAAGTATCGGCCTGGCCCTTCTCGTCGAACGCCATGACCACTACAGCGGCGCCGTAACGGCGCACCAATTGCGCCTGCTTGACGAAAGCGTCCTC
>JGI12635J15846_10003443_pt1 | contig 13770 bp, 14 predicted proteins | sample BlaSpr_A8_OM2_M2_FD_15846 | JGI IMG/M metagenome (IMG submission 15846) | reverse complement strand
AACCTCAGGCCTCAACCTCAGGCCAGCAAATCTTCTACCTCTTCCAGCGAGGGCGAATGCGCACCCGACATCCGGCACGCCGCCGCGCCTGCCGCCAGCGCGAAACGCAAGTGATCGGGCCAGCCGCCAGCGCGTGTCATCAAGCTGTACAGCAAGCCGCCGATGGACGCATCGCCGGCGCCCACTGTATCGGCGACGTCGACTTTCGGCGGCCTTGCCTGCCAGCTTTCGTTCCCGGCGTGCAGCGTGGCTTCGGCTGAACCCCGCGTGATGAGCACGGTGGCCTGCGGGTTCATCGCGCGGATCTCGGCGATGGCGTCGGCTTCATTCGGTATCGATGGGAAGAGCTTTTGCAGATCTTCGTCGGAGACTTTGATCAGGTCGGCGAGCGCCGCCATCTTGCGCAAGGTCGGCTCGTAGCCATGCTCCATCAGGTTTCGGTAGTTCGGATCGAAACTGATCTTCACGCCGTGTTCGCGCAGTTGCGCGGCGAGGCGGGCGAGCGTGTCGCCGAGTGGCTGACGAACCAGGCTGATGCAGCCGAAGTGCGCCCATTTGACGCCGTCCATCCAGCCGGACGGCAGATGGGTGGGATCGAAGGCGAGATCCGCGCCGTTCTCACCCATGAAGTAATAGGTCGGCGGTTGCGTCTTGTGGACGATCGCCAGTAGCGGCGGCCGCTCGACGCGCTGCATGAAACGCATGTCGAGGCCCGCTGCGACGCTGGCGTCCCAGAGTTCATCGGAGAAATTGTCCGTGCCGAGCGAGCCCGCGCACGCCGTCGGCAGTCCGAGACGCGCCACAGCGCGTGCGACGTTCCAGCCCGCGCCGCCTGGCCGCGACAGCCAGTCCGAGGGGCCGGTGCGAATCAGGTCGGTGAGGATGTCGCCGGCCGAGACGAATTGCGGGAAGTTTGAATTGGAGGTCATCGTGCTCACCGGTTAGCTCGTCTCTTTCGCGGTCTCGCGGTTTTGTTGGGGCGCGGTCGTAGTACCCGTAGCGCCTATTGCGTTGAGCACTTCGTAGCACGCGCCCATCGTGTGGTAATCGGTCTTGCCGGCCGGGCTTTTTTCGTCGCCGTACTTGCGGTTGTCGCAGGTCAGGATACGGAACCACGCGCCGTATTCGTGATCGACGAAATGTTTCCAGCTATAACGCCAGAGCTCGTCGTAGCAATCCCAGAATCGCTCCAGGCCGGTCCGCTTGCCGAGCAGCGCGGCGGTGGCGAAGCTCTCGGCCTGCACCCAGAAGTATTTGTCGTGGTCGCAGATCGAGTCATCAGGGCCGAAGCCGTAATACAGGCCGCCGTGTTGCTCGTCCCACGCGCGATTGAAACCTGCATCGAATAGTTCGATGGCGCGCGGCGCCAGCCACGGCAACGCGCGATGCCGCTCCAGGATCAGCAGCAGTTTCGCCCATTCGGTCTGATGGCCGGGCTGGAAACCCCATGGGCGAAAAATGTTCGAACTGTCGGATTCGTTGTAATGCCAGTCGATCGACCAGTCGGCGTGGTAATGCTCCCAGACCAGACCGTTGCTCAGCCGCGCCTGGCGCAACGTGATGTTGCCGGCGATTTTCTCCGCACGATCCAGGTAAAGCACGTGGCCGGTCGCCTCGTACGCGGCCAGCAGCGCTTCGGTCGCATGCATGTTGGCGTTCTGCCCGCGATACGACGACAACTGCCAGTCGGGCGTGGCTTCATCGGCGTACAGACCGGTGCCCGCGTCCCAGAAATGCTTGTCCATCAACTGGAAGGTTTCATCGATCAAGGGTTTGGCTTCATCGATACCCGCCATCGCCGCGTGCGCGCATGCCAGCAGAACGAACGCGTGGCCATAGCAATGCCGCGTGCCGTCGAGCGTGCGTTTCGCGCCGTCGCGCCATTCGATTTCCCAGTCGTAGCCTTCGTTCACCGCGTCCCAATGCGCGTTGCGCAGGAACGCAAACGCGTGCCGGGCGTTGTCCTGATGCTGCTGGCCGCCGAAGTGGCGGAAGGCCATCGCGTGATTGAAGACGAAGCGCGTGCTGCTGACGAGATGGCGCGTGGTGCGGTCGTAGACCGTGCCGTCGTCCTTGAAAAAATGAAAAAAACCGCCCGAATCATCGCGGGCGGTTCGCGCGTAGAACGCGAGGGTGTGACGAACGTGGTCGAGGAGGAAGTCGCGGTTGCGAAAGTCCGGTTCTGCCGGACTCGTCACGTTCAGAGCGGTTGAGTTCATACCGATGTCTGTGTCCGTGTTATGGCCGAGCTCGCGCGAGGGATCAGGCGCACGGGCACGAGCGTGTCGGTGGTGTTCGCGTTGTCCAGACTCTGAGCGGTTTCCAGCAGCAATTCCACACCCCGCCGTCCGAGCGCTTCCTTGTCGACGGTGACCGTGGTGAGCGGCGGCGTGCTTTGCGCGGCGGCGGGAATATCGTCGAAACCGACGAACGCGATGTCTTCCGGCACCCGCAAACCGTGCGCGAGACAGACGCGCATGGCAGCGAGGGCCGCAGCATCGTTATAGGCGAAAACGGCGTCGGGCAGGGGCGCGGATTGTGCGCGCGCTTGGGCGATCAGGCGTTCCATGGCGTCGGCGGCGGCAAGGTCGGCATCGATAGCCGGCTGCGTGGTGACTTCCAGCGTCGGATTGAAGAGCAATCCCGCTTCGAAATACGCCAGCCGATAACCCATTGCCCGCTGTGAGATGCTGTAGTGCGCCAGCGATCCGCCAATGAACGCAATCCGCTTGCGTCCGAGTGCAAACAGATGCTGCATGGCGAGCGCGGCGCCGCGGGCGTTATCGACGTTGACCGAACGGAACCCCGGCGCGCGCAAATCGATTAGTACGACCGGCCGGTTCATGGAACGCAGATGAGCGAGCAGCTCCGGCTCGATAAACCCCGCTACCGCCACGGCGTCCGGCGCGTGAAGCCGCATTTGCTGGGCAAGATCGTGAGTCGGGCCGGCCGTCAGTACCGACGGCACCAGCCGCTGCTCACGGCACGCTTCTTCGAAGCCGTGCAGCACGTGCGAAAAGAATGGGCTGACTGCGAAGTTATTGTGCTGGCGATGCAGCAGGAAGGTGACGCGCCGGATGCGAGTGCGAAGCTGGGCGGCGTCGTAGCCAAGTTGCCGCGCCGCTTCCACCACGCGTTCCCGCGTTGCTTCCGACAAGCCCGGCTGGTTTTTCAGCGCTCGCGATACCGTGCCGATCGACACACTGGCTGCGCGCGCGACATCACGAATGGTTGTGGCCATCGGGTTTCTCGTCTCCGCATTGCCTAGATTATTGTTTATCGCCGCTGAGGCGTTGTAGGCACGTTGCGTGTTTACCAACGCTATAGGGTTCGCATAAATGCGGCGATTGTATAGTAAAACAGGGTAACAATTGTCATGAAAACCCTAGAGAAAACCCGTAAACGGTCGATGCATAAGGCTTTCAGTTGTCTTCGTTGTTTAGTAAATGGACCGGGGCACTTCAACTAAACACGCAATAACACACATTAACGCGCTTCTCGCAGCGAAGCATCCACGGGTCATCGCTGCTTTGGTAGAGACCGGCGAAATAGTCCGGCGCGTCCGGTTCCGGCGTCATATCAGTACGACCTCGTACGGTCGCGTAAGACGTTCGAGCACGTGCTCAGGCAGGATTGCCGCGCGGCCCGTCGAACTATCGGCTTCGATCTGGCTGCGGAACGCCTGTATCGCGTGAAGCTTGCGGGCAAGCGTGGCCGCGTCCAGCACGATGCGCCGGGCACGGCTCCAGGGCACGCGTGAATCCTCAGGTGTCGCCCAGTGCCAGGTCCAAACGGGGACTTCCACGAACGGCAGGTCGAGCGCACCGGCCACGGCCGTCATGGCACGGCCAACCGACTCGTGATCGGGATTGCCGTCGAAACGCCAGGTTCCGAATACGATGTCGCCGGGTTTCAGATGCACTTTTAGCGCTTCGGCCAGTTCCGGCTCGAACGTTTCGCCGCCGCCATCGGGAAGGTGCAGCCGGACCAGCGCGACGTGTCTTACGCGCAGACGTTGCAGCGCGTCGCGTGTTTCTTGCTGGCGGGTTGCGGCGAGNCGCGCTGCTGGCCACTCCGGCGAATCGGGATGACTCGCGGTGCCGTCGGTCACGGCGATGATCAGCGCCTTGCGGCCCAGATCGGACAATTGCGCCAGCAGACCGCCGGTGGCGAGAATCTCGTCATCTGGGTGCGGCGAGACGATAACGGCGCGTGCGCCGGGCGGCACGAGGGTCGCCGGATCGACTTCGGGCAAGGTCGAGAGCCGCCCGGAGTTTTGCCAGGTAGCTTCCGGCGTGCCGTGCCCCTTGGTAGCGCGGTCGTTTGGCATGTGGGCGTGAACTACTACAGGTTCCATATGCCGCATTCCTCGTTGACGATTCGCTCAGCAAGCGCGGCTTCATCGCCTTCGGGGTGACTCTGCCGGATAAAAACAGGCAGATCGGCCATCAGGCTGGACACGCTCGCGATCCCGGTGGTCAGTCTTTGCATGGTGATTCCCAAGCGCTTGTGTGGATGAAGTCCGGCATGTCGTGTTCAGTTGCTTGCTGCTATCGGCAGTGTGTGGGCACAAGTGTGGCAAGTCACATGCCCGATCACCAGTCCGCCAAACGGCATAGGGGCTCTGAAGAATTGAAACGGGTTTGCCGGCTCACGGCATCAAGTCATAGGCCCTCTGGCCGAATCGACAGAACGTCTGGACAAGTTCCAAATAGCAAAAAAGCCGCACAGGGCGGCTTCATGCTTTGGTTCGCGGAGGCAGTCATGCAACGTGTTTTCACACTATTGCAAGTTTCGATACGGGACCGGCACTTATTGCTGGATTTGCGCGGCGGTGCCTTCCGGCCGTGCAGCTTGCTCATCGGAGGTGTCGCGAGCGCCCCAGCGTTGCGCGAGCACCGCGCAGGTCATCAACTGGATCTGGTGAAAAAGCATCAACGGCAGCACAACCGCGCCTACCGCATGCGAGGCAAAAATCACCTTCGCCATTGGAATGCCCGACGCAAGGCTTTTCTTCGATCCGCAAAAAATGATCGTGATCTGATCGGCGCGATTGAAGCCCAGCCGCTTGCTGGCAAATGCAGTCAACCCAAGCGCGAGCGCGAGCAGCACCACGTTCACCACGACCAGCCCGCCGAGCGTTTGCAGGGAGATCGTGTGCCAGATGCCTTCATTCACCGCTTCGCTGAACGCGACGTACACCACCAGCAGGATGGAACCTTGATCGACGAAACGCAGAATTCCACGATTCTTCTCAATCCATTTGCTGATCACCGGCCGCAGCAATTGCCCGGCAATAAACGGCACGAGCAGTTGCAGCACAATATTGCCGACCGTGTGCCATGCCGAACCCGCGTGGCCGCTGCCGTCCGTCACTACCAGNCCGACCAGCGCGGGCGTGATGAAGATGCCGAGCAGGCTCGACGCCGAGGCGGCGCAGACCGCCGCCGGGACATTACCTTTGGCGATGGAAGTGAACGCAATGGACGACTGCACAGTGGAGGGCAGCGTGCAAAGAAACAGGATGCCCATATATAGCGCGGGCGTGACGAGCGGCGTTAGAACGGGTTTCAGCGCCAAGCCGAGCAATGGAAACAGCGCAAAGGTACTGAGCAGTACGACGATGTGCAGGCGCCAGTGCGTCATGCCTGACACGATCGCTTCACGCGAGAGCTTCGCGCCGTGCAGGAAAAACAGCAGTCCGACTGCTATGTTCGTCAACCAGTTGAAGCCGACTGCAGCCGCGCCGCGGCACGGCAGCAGGCTGGCAAGGATCACCGTGCCTATGAGTGCGAGAGTGAAGTTGTCGGGGAGAAGCTTAGGGCGGGTCATCGGCGTTTCGCATATTCGGGAAAGTGCATGACGACTTCCGGCGATCATGTTGTGCGCCTGCAAAAAAGGCGAACGGAAACGCGCGGAAAGCGTCGCAACTCGCTATTTGACCGGATAGCAATTCAATATGCAAATTCATTTAAGTGATGTATTAATGCGCAAAATACATGAATTGGCACTCTTGTGAGCTCGGTAAGACCATCCGCGGACCATTGGCCAGTAACCGGAATCAAGGGGATTTGATAAGACGGAAGGATCTCGGGCCATCTCGAAAAGTGCCAAAAAACCGTGAAGTAACATGGTGTTACAACCGTCAGGAAGACCTAACACTTTTTGGCTCGACTCCAGTCGTGCAGCACAATAAATTGAGTGGTAGACCGGTTGGCAGGGCGCGTTGTCGTTGTGAGGCGCGGACCCGATGTTCCGACAATGACCGGTCAGCGATGCTGGCGGATCTCTCTTTTGCCTACGCGCTCAAACAAGTCGGACAATTTGCAGTATCGACATGTTGCTCACCCGATTTCGACTTACCGCTCGCTTGATTTTCGCCGCCGCTGCCGGTTTGGTTGCGGCGTCGGCGTTGTGCGGGTCGCTGGCGTTCGCCAGCGGGAGCAACGGTGCGATGTTTAGCCGCAGCTCGGGCCAAGGGCAATGGCAGGCGGCGAACCGCCATGCAATGCGAGTCGATGACGTCGAGCGTGGTGCCCAGCCCTTCCGTTATCAACGCGTGGCGGCAGGCTCTGGCCTGACGCCGATCAGCGCGGAAGTGCGCAGTGGACCGCGCGCCGAGCAGGGCGCGCAGTTGCGCACCGGCGGATCGATCCGTGCCGACATCGCGCGTTATAACGAGGAGCGCAGCAGTTCGCGTCCGTCGGGTCGCCAAGCCGACGATCCTCGCTCGCCGGCGAACTCCCCTTACCGGAATTAATCGCGGACGCGAGGAGTCGCGGAAATCACCTACGCGAATCAAGAGTCCGTATTAAATACGCGAAACGCGCATCACCCCACACCAATCCCCAAAAGCACAGCGCATCTAGCGCAATGTCCACTCGCTTGTTCGCGCGACTCGAACTTGCTTTCGAGTGCAAAACAAAAAACAATTCCCGCGTCTACGGAAAGCGTCGCAATGACGTAATCCCGCCACAGTTTCAACGCCAGAACCTCCGCTTCCATTCCTCTCAAAATTAGCGGCATTAACAATGCGTTCCGCTCGCGTTTCTTATCGCGTTCTTATTGTTGCCTGAATGCAGATTGCCCGGCTGCGCCGTGGCATATAGCATCGCGGACCGTCGACTGGCAAGCCNAGCGTCCGTTCAAACGCTTTCCGTATCGGGCGACAGCGCCCGCCATAAAAGTGCGCCGCGTGCAATGTATTCAAATCGCTATAGACGGCATAAGGAAAGTTATTTTTGTCCAGAAAAATGATCCGTAAAGATGGTCCCGCCCTAAGCCATGCACATGCATAGCGGACGTCGATAAGAACAGTCCGAAGGCGAAGCAATGCCACCGCCAAATACCCGTTTAACGTTAATACGACAGGAGAGTCCATGAAGCCACCCGTGAACCGCGCGTTTAAAGCCGCGGCCAAGGCTACCGTTGCTGCCGGGATGTTCGGCTTGCTTGCCGCCAGTTCCGCCCACGCGCAATCGAGCGTCCAGCTATACGGACAAGTCGACGAATGGGTGGGAGCCACGAAATTCCCAGGCAGCGCCACAGCCTGGAACGTGGGCGGTGGCGGTATGTCGACGTCCTACTGGGGCATGAAAGGCAGCGAAGATCTCGGCGGCGGCTATAAGGCGATCTTCACGCTGGAAAGCTTCTTTCGCGCGCAGAACGGTAACTTCGGCCGCTTCCAGGGCGATACGTTTTTTGCGCGCAACTCGTATGTCGGTATCCAGTCACCGTACGGTACGTTCACCGCTGGCCGGCTGACCACGCAGCTCTTTGTATCGACGATCCTGTTCAACCCGTTCATCGATTCGTACACCTTCTCGCCGATGGTGTATCACGTGTTCCTCGGCCAGAGCACGTTCCCGACGTACACGACGGACCAGGGCGTAGTTGGCGATTCTGGTTGGGACAATTCCGTTCAGTACACAACGCCTGATTTCAGCGGTTTGTCGGGTAGCGCGATGTACAGCTTCGGCAATCAGGCGGGCCAGAACGGCTCGAAGAAATACAGTGCGCAATTCCTGTATTTCCACGGCCCGTTTGCGGCGACCGGCGTTTATCAGTATGTGAATTTCAGCGCGACGCCGGGTGACCTGACGTCCTTCGTGGCGGGTTACAAGAGCCAGAGCGTGGCCCAGTTCGGCGCGTCGTACGACATGAAGTTCGTCAAGTTCTTCGCGCAGTACATGTACACGAAGAACGATATCGATCCGGGTACGTTCCACGTGAACACGGGGCAAGGCGGCGTGACGGTACCTCTGGGTGTGGGTACAGTGATGGCGTCGTACGCGTATTCGCGCAGCAACGGCGGCCTCGACCAGACGCACAAGAGCTGGGCCATCGGCTACGACTATCCGCTGTCGAAGCGCACGGACGTCTATGCTGCGTACCTGAACGACAAGTACACGAGCATGTCGAGCGGCGATACATACGGCGTGGGCATTCGCACGAAGTTCTAAGCGGGGCAGCGAGCGTTATGCGCTTGCTCCCGGCAATGCAAAACGCCGCCTGAATCAATCGGGCGGCGTTTTTGTTATCGAGTGCACAAGCGTATCTAATGCGCTCCGCTCACCGAACTCAGTTATCGCGCGATACCCANCCGCGCTTTCGCGTCGTCGTATTCCTGCTTGAGCCGCGTTACCAGTTCCGCCACCGTTGGCACGTCGTCCATCAGGCCGACGCCTTGTCCCGCGCCCCAGATTTCCTTCCACGCTTTGGCCTTGATCGCTGCGTCGCCGAAATTCATCGCGCCTTTGTCCGATGCCGGCAGCGCGTCCGGATCAAGTCCGGCGTCGAGAATGCTCTGACGAATATAGTTACCGTGCACGCCGGTAAAGAGGTTCGTGTAGATGATGTCGGCGGCTTTCGAACCGAGGATCGCGCTCTTGTACTCTTCCCGCGCGTGCGCCTCGCGCGTGGCGATAAAGCGTGTGCCGATGTACGCGAAATCCGCGCCCATGGCTTGCGCGGCGAGAATGGAGCCGCCATTCGCGATAGCACCAGACAGCGCGATCGGGCCGTCGAAGATGCGCCGCACTTCGCCTACCAGCGCGAACGGCGAGGTCATGCCCGCGTGTCCGCCCGCACCGGCAGCGACCAGGATCAGGCCGTCGACGCCCGCTTCCAGCGCCTTCTCCGCGTGCCGCAAGTTGATCACGTCGTGCATCACGATGCCGCCGTAACTGTGCACGGCGTCGATCATCTCCTTGACCGGCGCCCGCAGGCTCGTAATGAAAATAGGCACACGATGCTCGACGCACACGCGTACGTCCGCTTCAAGCCGCGCGTTCGAGTGATGCACGATCTGGTTCACCGCGACCGGACCGACCGGTGCGCCCGGATTTGCCGCCTTATGCGCCTCGATTCCCTCGCCGATTTGCGTGAGCCATTCGTCGAGCAGTTCGGCCGGCCGCGCGTTCAGCGCAGGAAACGAGCCGACGATGCCCGCCTTGCACTGCGCGAGCACGAGTTCGGGATAGCTGACGATGAACATCGGCGAGGCGATGACCGGTAGCGCGAGGTGTTGCAGAGCGGCGGGAAGTGCCATGACTCAAGTCTCCTGATTGAATGTGAAGCCGGCGATACCCGCGCGTCCATCTGATGTGGGACTTCACGGCGATTTCGGTCGGACTTGCAAAGCTAAACGCATGCGCCCAAGGCATGCGAACGACCGTTCTATTATAGGCGAATCTTTCGATGCGCGATCACCGGGCACATTGGAAGAAGTCTTCAACTTCTACGAAAGCGCCTGCGTGCAGGCAGTTTAGTATCGTCGGGGACGCCTACAATGCTTTTCCAGCCATCCGAACATTCACCCCATGCCGTTCGAAGACTACGAGCCGTTCACCGTCGATGCCGCGGGCGTCGAACTCTTCGGCATGAAGGGCGGCAACGGGCCGCCGCTCCTGCTGCTTCACGGTCACCCGCAAACGCACGAGATCTGGCATCGGCTGGCTGATGTTCTGGCGCAGCATTTCACCGTGATCGCGACCGATTTGCGCGGTTACGGCGCGTCGGCGAAACCAGTCAGCGACGCGCAGCACACACCTTATTCGAAACGCGCCATGGCCGCCGATCAGGTCGCGGTCATGCGGCACTTCGGCTTCGAGCGTTTCATGGTTTGCGCGCACGATCGCGGCGCGCGCGTCGCGCACCGGATGGCGCTGGATTTCCCGCAGATCGTCGACCGCCTGATGCTGCTCGACATAGCGCCGACGCTCGCCATGTACGACGCCACCGATCGCGCCTTCGCCACCGCCTATTTTCACTGGTTCTTCCTGATCCAGCCGGAGCCCTTGCCCGAATTGCTGATCGGCGCGCATCCGGATGCGTATGTCGAGCGGGTGATGGGCAGTCGCCACGCGGGGCTTGCGCCGTTCGCGCCGCATGCGTTGCAGGCGTATCGCGATGCGCTGCGCCAGCCCGGCGCGGTGCATGCGATGTGCGAGGATTATCGGGCGTCGGCGACGATCGATCTCGAGCATGATCGCGCCGATATTGAGTGCGGCAACAAGATTGCGTGTCCGCTGCGGGTGTTGTGGGGGCAAGAAGGTGTGATCGAACAGTGCTTTGAGCCGCTGGACGAATGGCGCCGTGTCGCACGCGATGTCAGTGGCCGCGCGTTGCCTTCGGGCCACTATATTCCAGAAGAAGTATCCGATGAATTGCTCGCGGAAATCCTCGCGTTTTTTGAGGCGAGCGAGAAGGCGTAAGGGTCCTGCGCGCCCGCGTCATGGCCCGTTCATCTAGTTGTTATTAGTCTGTAGGGAAAGCACCGATGCATCTCAAAAACAGGCGCGCTACGATGCAAACGGCGCTGATCACGTCAACAAAATTCCGCCGCTTGGTCTAACAAGCGGCTTTCTTTTGGCCGTTTCAAAGTATCGCGTGCCTGCGCATTCAGCTAAACCACTCAGGCAATCTTCACCGTCTCGCCTTCCGCCTTCAGCGCGCCGCTTGCCGCCAGTTCGGCAAGATACTTGCGCACTAATCCCGGACGATCATCGGAGAGCATGTCGGCTGCGGCACGCATCAACCGGGCTCCGTCGATCAGCAGCAACAGTTCGTCGACCTGCATTGAGCGCAACTCCATCAGCTTGAACACGATCAGCACCTTCAGCGCATTCTTCGCGTTGCGCGCGGGATCGGCGCTCAGATAATCGATTCGCGACGAAGCGATATCCAATGCCTTCGAAACATCGGTGAACGGTGCGCCGTGACCGGGAATCACCGCCCGCACGTCCAGCGTGGCGATCACGTCCAGCACCGCGCGCTGTTCCGCGAAACCGCTGTCACCTTCCAGTTCGGGAAAAATCACACCGAAGCCGTTTTCCCACAACGCGTCGGCGCTGATCAGCACGCGTTCTTCGGCGCAGTACAACATCAGCGAGTGCGGGTCGTGGCCGGGTGCACCGAGCACCGACCAGTCGAGGCCACCAAGCCGGAGCGTCGCTCCCGGCGCGATCGTGCCGGTGAAAGCGAAACGCTCGCAGCTTTGCCCGCTTCCGCGGAACGTGAGTTTGTTTTCGTCCCAGTCGCGCACGGCGTCCGCTTCGGTCTCTGGAATCAGCGTCTCGCACTCGAAGTTCGCCTGCAGCAACGCATTGCCGCCGCAATGGTCCGAATGCAGATGCGTGTTCACGATCCGCTCAAGCGAGCGTTTGCCACCGAGCGCATTGCGCACGAGCGCAAGCGTCTGCGGCGCGTGTGCCGCGTAGCCGGAGTCGACTAAAGCGGTGTGTGTGTCATCGATGAAAAGCACGTTATTCGACGACAGCCAGCCGCGTTCGAACACTCGCATGGACGCCGGGAACGTGATCACGCGTTCGGCTCCTTCGGCATCACGACAATGGTGGCGGTCGCCTTGACCATCGTCTCATCGTGCTGGTTCAGCGCCTGGCCTTCCAGCTTCACGAGATCACCGTTCAAGCTTGGTTTCCAGTGGGCATCGGTGACTTGCCAGCTCATCGTGAGCACGTCGTTGGCCTTGACTGCGCGCACGAGCTTGATGGCGAATTCAAGGCCGAGCGGCTGCGCATAAACGGAAAAATGCGTCGCGAGCATCGCCATCAAATGTGCCGTGGGTTGTGTGCCCGATGCAATCAGCGAACCAAAGCGGCTGGCTTCGGCGTAGGCGTCGTCGTGATGCAGCGGATTGTGGTCGTTGACCAGCGTGGCGAAGGACTTGATGGAATCGGGCGGCAACGCCAGCGTGGCCGTGAAGCGCTCGCCGATGCGCACCACGCGCGGCCCTTTTTTCCGTGCTTCGGCTTGCTTCAGGACTGCCGCCTTTTGCGTGTCATCGAAGGACGACCAGCCCGCAATTTCATCGATTGTGCGAAAACAACCGTCGCAAAGCCCCGCCGATGGATTCATCCTGCATACATCGATACACGGCGACGCGACGGCCGCGGTCATCACGCAGTCTCGCGCAATGCGACATCGGCGACCGGCGCGCCCGTCAGCGCGACCAGTTCCTGCGGCGTCAGATTGAACACCGCGTGCGGATGACCGGCGGCGGCCCAGAGACTATCGAGTGCGAGCAAGTCTTCATCAATCAGCGTCAGCGGCAGCGTGGCATGGCCGATCGGGCACACACCGCCGATCGCATAGCCCGTTTTTTCACGGACGAACTTGGCATCGGCGCGGGCGAGTTCGCCTACCCGCTCAGCCACTTTCTTCTCGTCCACACGATTTACACCGCTCGCAATCACGAGCACCGGTGCGTCGTCTTTCTTGCGGCGAAACAGAATCGATTTCGCGATTTGCGCGACCGAGCAGCCGAGGCCCGCCGCCGCTTCAGCCGATGTCTTGCCGGTTTCGGCCAGCATCACGATGGGCTTCGTGTGTCCGCGTTCCTGCAGCAGGAGCGCCACGCGGCGAGCGGAATCGGGCAGGGCGTCGAGTGTTTCGTTCGTCGTATTCATAGTGAAAGTAGTGAGCTGACCATCAAACGCACGACGGTGCACCATCGCGTTTCTTCGCGAGCAACGCGCGTCCCACCCGCGACGCGCTCGGCTTGCCGATCGCCCGCGAAATGAAGTCGCCGATCTCCACGAGCTGATCGAGATCGACGCCGGTTTTAATACCGAGGCCGTTCAGCAGGAAGATGACGTCCTCGGTCGCCACGTTGCCGGTAGCGCCTTTCGCGTACGGACAGCCGCCGAGTCCCGCCACGGAGGCATGGAAAATCTCGATGCCTTCCTGCAGCGACGCGTAGATATTCGCGACCGCTTGACCATAGGTATCGTGGAAATGGCCGGAGAGCCGTTCGCGCGGAAATACCTTTGATACCGCGGCCATCACGTCGCGCGTGCGGCCCGCGGTGCCGACGCCGATGGTGTCGGCAATATCGATTTCATCGCAGCCGAGCGCTTTCATGCGTTGCACGACGTCGACCACGGCTTCGATCGGCACATCGCCTTGGTACGGACAACCCAGCGCGCAAGAAATGCTGCCACGCAGGCGCAACCCGGCCTCTTTCGCGGCCTTCGCAACCGGTTCGAAGCGCGCAATGCTCTCCGCGATGCTGCAATTGATGTTCTTCTGCGAGAACGCTTCGCTGGCTGCACCGAAGATGACAATTTCATCGACTTTCGCCTCGAGCGCCGCTTCGAAGCCGCGCAGATTCGGCGTGAGCGCTGAGTAGATCGTGCCAGGACGCCGCTCGATGCCGGCCATCACGGCCGCGCCGTCGGCCATTTGCGGCACCCATTTCGGCGACACGAACGAAGCCGATTCCACGTTCTGCAAACCCGCGCTCGCCAG